>Ga0316219_1000308_pt1 | contig 71209 bp, 72 predicted proteins | sample TBH18003PmetaG_FD_203635 | JGI IMG/M metagenome (GOLD analysis project Ga0316219, IMG submission 203635) | Freshwater microbial communities from Trout Bog Lake, Wisconsin, USA - TBH18003P | ecosystem: Environmental > Aquatic > Freshwater > Lake > Hypolimnion/Profundal zone | place: USA...
CATTTCAACTTCGCTGAGTCCCGAGAGGAGACAGTGTGGCCATCGTTACGCCATTCGTGCGGGTCGGAACTTACCCGACAAGGAATTTCGCTACCTTAGGACCGTTATAGTTACGGCCGCCGTTTACTGGGACTTCGATCAAGAGCTTGCACCCCATCAATTAATCTTCCAGCACCGGGCAGGCGTCACACCCTATACGTCCACTTTCGTGTTTGCAGAGTGCTGTGTTTTTATTAAACAGTCGCAGCCACCTTTTCACTGCAACCCCATCGAGCTTCGAGAGCAAGTCTCTACACTCTACCGGGGCGCACCTTCTCCCGAAGTTACGGTGCTAATTTGCCGAGTTCCTTCTCCCGGGTTCTCTCAAGCGCCTTAGAATTCTCATCCTGCCCACCTGTGTCGGTTTGCGGTACGGTTCTAATATAACTGAAGCTTAGTGGCTTTTCTTGGAAGCTTGGTATCAATCACTTCATGCACAAGTGCACTCGTTATCACGCCTCAGCATTAACGACTCCCCGGATTTGCCTAAGGAATCTGCCTACACGCTTGAACTGGGACTTCCAACACCCAGCTGACCTAACCTTCTCCGTCCCCACATCGCATTATATTAAAGTACAGGAATATTAACCTGTTTCCCATCGACTACGCATCTCTGCCTCGCCTTAGGGGCCGACTCACCCTGCGCCGATGAACGTTGCGCAGGAAACCTTGGGCTTTCGGCGAGGGAGCTTTTCACTCCCTTTATCGCTACTCATGTCAGCATTCGCACTTCTGATACCTCCAGCAACCCTCACAGATTGCCTTCGCAGGCCTACAGAACGCTCTCCTACCATGCATACACTCCGAAGAGTGCAGCATCCGAAGCTTCGGTTGCGTGCTTAGCCCCGTTACATCTTCCGCGCAGGACGACTCGACCAGTGAGCTATTACGCTTTCTTTAAATGATGGCTGCTTCTAAGCCAACATCCTGGCTGTCTATGCCTTCCCACTTCGTTTTCCACTTAGCACGCCATTTGGGACCTTAGCTGTCGGTCTGGGTTGTTTCCCTCTTGACCACGGACGTTAGCACCCATGGTCTGTCTCCCGTAATTGCATTTCTCAGTATTCGGAGTTTGCAATGAGTTGGTAAGTTCTTATGAACCCCCTAGTCATAACAGTGCTCTACCCCCGAGAATGATATACGAGGCACTACCTAAATAGTTTTCGGAGAGAACCAGCTATTTCCAAGTTTGTTTAGCCTTTCACCCCTATCCACAGCTCATCCCCAAATTTTTCAACATTTGTGGGTTCGGACCTCCAGTACCTGTTACGGCACCTTCATCCTGGCCATGGATAGATCACTTGGTTTCGGGTCTACACCCAGCAACTAGACGCCCTATTCGGACTCGCTTTCGCTACGCCTCCCCTATCGGTTAAGCTTGCTACTGAATGTAAGTCGCTGACCCATTATACAAAAGGTACGCAGTCACGGAACAAGTCCGCTCCCACTGTTTGTATGCATACGGTTTCAGGATCTATTTCACTCCCCTCCCGGGGTTCTTTTCGCCTTTCCCTCACGGTACTAGTTCACTATCGGTCGATTACGAGTATTTAGCCTTGGAGGATGGTCCCCCCATGTTCAGACAAGGTTTCTCGTGCCCCGCCCTACTTGTTGCTATCCTAGTTCCACACACGGGATTTCGTATAAGGGGCTATCACCCTCTATGGCCGGACTTTCCATTCCGTTCTACTATCGCATGTGCTAAAAATAACTGGCTATTCCATGTTCGCTCGCCACTACTTACGGAATCTCGGTTGATTTCTTTTCCTCGAGCTACTTAGATGTTTCAGTTCACTCGGTTCGCCACCATGTCCCTATATATTCAGGACCGGTTACCCTTGCGGGTGGGTTTCCCCATTCGGACACTTCCGGATCAAAGCTTGTTTGCCAGCTCCCCGAAATTTTACGCAGGCTACCACGTCCTTCATCGCCTGTAATCGCCTAGGCATCCACCATATGCACTTATTCGCTTGATCCTATAACTTTAAAACCTGAACCCTTTTAAATATTCAAGCCTCGTGACGCATGAGAACGTCAGCTACAGGTGTTTCTAAAGCAACTTTTTTCCTACACTGCAAGGTTGTACAGTATAGGAAGGTTTTTTGTTTCATTTAATACTAGGTTATTTCGTGTGTGATCCATATCGCTATACATCACTACACTATCTAACCGGAACTAAACAAAGCAAAATGTTTCGATTTTGCAATCAATTACTACCCATTTTGAACACACAACCTCATCACAAAGTTATGTGCTCACTTTACTTCTTCCATTTTGTTAAAGAACAGTCTAGTTAAAAACTAGAAGCAAACATTCATCAACGAACGCTTGCTTCTAATCTCTTGCCTAATCTATTACAGCAGCATCAAAGTGATTGGTGGAGAATGTCGGGATCGAACCGACGACCCCCTGCTTGCAAAGCAGGTGCTCTCCCAGCTGAGCTAATCCCCCATTGTATAAGTCAGAAACGTCTACACGTCCGTCCTATCTCTCTTACTAAGAATCTGGTGGGTCTGGATGGACTCGAACCATCGACCCCCGCCTTATCAAGACGGTGCTCTAACCAACTGAGCTACAGACCCTTATAGTCAAATCTTTGATGTTGCTTTTACTAACAACTGATAAGTGTGAATGCTTGCAGAATCGGTGTATCTCTAGAAAGGAGGTGATCCAGCCGCACCTTCCGATACGGCTACCTTGTTACGACTTCACCCCAGTCATGAATACTACCGTGGTAAGCGTCCTCCCGAAGGTTAGACTACCTACTTCTGGTAAAACCCACTCCCATGGTGTGACGGGCGGTGTGTACAAGGCCCGGGAACGTATTCACCGCGACATGCTGATCCGCGATTACTAGCGATTCCGACTTCATGTAGTCGAGTTGCAGACTACAATCCGGACTACGATCGGCTTTCTGGGATTGGCTCCCCCTCGCGGGTTGGCGACCCTCTGTACCGACCATTGTATTACGTGTGAAGCCCTGGCCATAAGGGCCATGAGGACTTGACGTCATCCCCACCTTCCTCCGGTTTGTCACCGGCAGTCCCATTAAAGTGCCCAACTAAATGATGGCAATTAATGGCAAGGGTTGCGCTCGTTGCGGGACTTAACCCAACATCTCACGACACGAGCTGACGACAGCCATGCAGCACCTGTGTTACCGTTCTCTTTCGAGCACTAAACCATCTCTGGTAAATTCGGTACATGTCAAGGCCAGGTAAGGTTTTTCGCGTTGCATCGAATTAATCCACATAATCCACCGCTTGTGCGGGCCCCCGTCAATTCATTTGAGTTTTAATCTTGCGACCGTACTCCCCAGGCGGTCTACTTCACGCGTTAGCTGCGTTACTCATGGATTTTACTCCACCAACAACTAGTAGACATCGTTTAGGGCGTGGACTACCAGGGTATCTAATCCTGTTTGCTCCCCACGCTTTCGTGCATGAGCGTCAATATTATCCCAGGGGGCTGCCTTCGCCATTGGTATTCCTCCACATCTCTACGCATTTCACTGCTACACGTGGAATTCTACCCCCCTCTGACATATTCTAGTCTTGTAGTTTCAAACGCAGTTCCTAAGTTGAGCTCAGGGATTTCACATCTGACTTACAAAACAGCCTGCGCACGCTTTACGCCCAGTAATTCCGATTAACGCTCGCACCCTACGTATTACCGCGGCTGCTGGCACGTAGTTAGCCGGTGCTTCTTATCAAGGTACCGTCAACCTCATCCTATGTTAGAGGATAAGTTTTCTTCCCTTGCGAAAGAGCTTTACAACCCGAAGGCCTTCTTCACTCACGCGGAATGGCTGGATCAGGCTTGCGCCCATTGTCCAAAATTCCCCACTGCTGCCTCCCGTAGGAGTCTGGACCGTGTCTCAGTTCCAGTGTGGCTGGTCGTCCTCTCAGACCAGCTACTGATCGTCGCCTTGGTGGGCCTTTACCCCACCAACTAGCTAATCAGATATCGGCCGCTCCATTAACGCCAGGTCCGAAGATCCCTAGCTTTCCCCCGTAGGGCGTATGCGGTATTAGCCAACCTTTCGATTAGTTATCCCCCATTATTGGATACGTTCCGATATATTACTCACCCGTTCGCCACTCGCCACCAGACCGAAGTCCGTGCTGCCGTTCGACTTGCATGTGTAAAGCATTCCGCCAGCGTTCAATCTGAGCCATGATCAAACTCTTCAGTTTAATTTATGACTATTACTTTTTCCTCTTGCGAGGTGGTATTTCGCTTTTGCTTTATCAGCCCTATCCTCTAACGATAATTAAAGGACGTGATAGGCTGAAGACTCAAATTCATTTCAAGGTCTGTGTATCTCTTATTACTAAGAAACATTACATATTTGTCATAAATTTAAGTGTAAGCACTTGTTTTCTGAGGCCAGAATAAACCAAACAATCAAGTTAAATGGCACCAAGAGTTTAACCCCCCAATGACACAAGTTAATTGCGTCTAAACCAGCGTACCTCAACCACAAGCACCCACACTTATCAGTTGTTAAATTGTTAAAGAACGGTCGACTCGGAAGTCATCTCGTTACCGCTTTGCCGTAACGAGGAGCGCATTATACAGAGGTTTCTCAACCCGTCAATCATAAACTTCATACATTTCATGTTTATTTTTTGAGCGTGTATTTTGCTGTAAAAATTATTGGTTGCGGGAACAGGATTTGAACCTGTGACCTTCGGGTTATGAGCCCGACGAGCTGCCAGACTGCTCCATCCCGCGTCCGGCTCGACATAAGTGCCGTCGAGAGGTGAGACTATAGCAAACCTTGCTACTTACCGCAAGGACAATCGTGACTTTTAATTAAATGGAGAAGCTTGAAATGACGGCAATATGACAGTTACAAGAATTTTTAGCCAAGTAAGCTACGGACAAACTCCAGGTCTTCAACCGTGTCGACGCCTGCTGAGGGAGCATTCTCGGATATAGCGACGGCGATTTTATGTCCGTGATGTAATACACGTAACTGCTCTAAACTTTCAAACAGTTCTATATCAACAGGGGCAATATTTGCGTATTGCTTCAGAAATTTTACCCGGTAGGCATAGATTCCAATATGCCTGTAAGCAGGAATACCAATCGGTAAATCTTCATTAGCTGCAAACGCATCACGTGGATAGGGAATGGGTGCACGGCTAAAATATAGCGCATGACCTTGTGCATCTAATGCTACTTTAACTATATTAGGATTAAGAAAGTCTACCTTAGTATTAATGGCGTGACATGCCGTGGCCATAACAGCTTCTTGACTATTAGCTAGCGCAGTGGCTACTTCGATAATCAATGCAGCTTCTATTAAAGGCTCATCACCTTGAACGTTAACTACAATAGCATCATCGCTCCAGCCCTGTTGCGTTACTACTTCAGCAATACGATCTGTGCCACTTGCATGAGCAGGGTTAGTCATCACTGCAAAAAAACCATATTCGTTAGCAGCATCCACAATGCGCTGATCATCGGTTGCGATAACTACTTGATGCGCACCACTTGAATGCGCGCGTTCCGCAACCCACACCACCATAGGTTTGCCGCCGATATCTAATAAAGGTTTACCTGGTAACCTAGTGCTCGCATAGCGAGAAGGGATCACTACATAAAAATTTAGGGCTTGCGTACTAGACAATTTCTTCATCTTCTGCGAGTTTGCGTGCTTCATCTTCGAGCATCACTGGGATTCCATCTTTGATTGGGTAAGCCAAACGAGCTGATTTAGAAATGAGCTCGTTTTTGGCTTTGTTATAAGTTAATGGCCCCTTGGTGACAGGACACACCAAAATTTGTAGTAGCTTCGCATCCATGTTATTACCTCTTAATTATTTAACTTATTTAATATCAGCGACAAAAGTCGAGCCTCGACAACTGCAGTCACCGGCAATACCCAGAAATTAGCTTTAGCAAACGCCGCACATTTTACGGCATCCTTTTCAGTCATCACCACGATATCGGCCTCTGCCTCAGCAAAGTCTAGCGCTTGAAATGCATAGTGATCGGCATAGGCCTGACTTTTAAACTTTAATCCCATCACTTGCAACTGCTGAAAAAAACGCTGCGGATTGCCAATCCCTGCAACCGCTAGCACTTGCTTCCCGGTAAAGTCCGCTATGCCACATACTTTATTGGGGTCAAGTAAATTATAGAAATTCGTCGCTTGCAACTGCATTTCAATTGGCTTAAGCGCTTGAATCAAGTCCAACTGACTCTGACCATTAACCACCAACGCATCTACATAATGCAAACGAGATAACGATTCACGTAACGGCCCTGCTGGCAATAAAGCACCATTACCAAACCCAGTAGCGCCATCAACCACAGCAATCTCTACATCGCGCTGCAAGCGATAATGCTGCAAACCATCATCACTGATAATAATATTACATTCCGTAAACGATGCAAGCAAAGCTTGGCCAACCTTCACTCGATTCGCACCAACAAATACCGGACACCCTGTGCGCTTTGCAAGTAGCAACGGCTCATCGCCCACCTGCTCTGGATTGCTATGGGCAAACACGGCTTGCACTGTCGTAGCATCACCCCCGTAACCTCGACTAATAATGCCGGGACGATAACCCAAGGATTTCAGTTGTTCTGCCAACCAAATCACCAATGGCGTTTTACCGGTACCACCAACATTGATATTACCAACCACTAACACTGGCACCGCTAAACGAAATGACTTAATCCAACCACGTTGATACAAATATTGACGCCCAACACTTAATGCCAAGAATACAAAGGAAAAGGGGGTGAGCAGAATATGCCAGGGTGTGAACTGCAACCACTGCTTTTTTAGCCAGTTATTCATTACAGCGCAAGTAAGCCCTAACTAAATTGTTTTTGATACAACTTAGCATAATGTCCGTCTTGCGCAATAAGCGCATCATGGGTGCCAACTTCAACAATTCGGCCTTGCTCCATCACCATAATACGGTCTGCATTCTCAATAGTGCTGAGTCTATGGGCAATCACGATACTGGTCCGATTTTGCATTAAGGCATCTAACGCTGCTTGAACATGTTGCTCAGATTCAGTATCTAAAGCCGAGGTCGCTTCATCCAGCAATAAGATCGGCGCATTTTTTAAAATAGCACGTGCAATTGCAATGCGTTGACGCTGGCCGCCAGACAAACGAACACCGCGATCACCAATTTCATTTTGTAGACCAAGCGGAAGTTGCTGTATGAATTCCCAAGCATGGGCAGCCTTGGCCGCATCAATCACTTCTTGTTCTGTTGAGTTGCGCAGCACACCATAGGCAATATTATTGAAGATAGTGTCATTGAACAAAATGACATCCTGACTCACTAATGAAAATTGCTCACGCAAATTAGCCAAAGACAAGGCGCGCATATCCACACCATCTAACAAAACTTGACCTTTTTGCAGCTCATAAAATCTAGGCAAGAGATTAACCAGCGTGGTCTTGCCTCCACCTGAACGACCGACTAAGGCCAGTTTCTCACCAGGCTGAATTCTAAAACTCACATCGTTTAGGGCTGGACGCTTTGCATTTTGGTAGGTCAAACTCACATTTTTAAATTCAATCTCACCATGACTTCGCTGCAACACATCCCGACCTTCATCTGACTCCGGCACAATATCAATGACACCAAATACACTCTGAGCAGCGGCGAGCGCCACCTGAACTTCCTCATTCATTGCGGTAAGGTGTTTAATCGGGGCAATTAACATCAGTAAAGCCGCAACAAAAGCCGCAAACTCACCAGCACTAAAGCGCCCTACTGCATAATAAACCACCAATCCAAGCGATACTGCCGCCAATAACTCAATCACCATGCTATTAATGCCCGACAAACGCGCCAAGCGTATTTGCATAGACCTATTTTTAGCAGCTACTTTTGCAAAACGTTGATTTTCATAGCTACTGGCGCCAAAAATTTTCACAATACGCTGACCAGATATGGCTTCTTCCGCCACCTTGGTCATTTCGCCGATAGACTCTTGTGTCTGCCTGCCTGCATTACGTAACTTTGGTGTCATTGCTCTTAAGTAAAAAGCCATAATGGGTGCAATCAGCGCAAATATGAGCGTGAGGCGCCAATCCAAATAAAGCATATAGCCAACAATACCCAAAGCTGTCAGCGTGTCACTGACAAGAGAAATGGCAGAGCGTGTAGCAGCACCAGACATCTGCTCTACATCGTAGGTGATTTTAGAAACAACAATGCCCGCGGACTGCTCATCAAAATAAGTGATCGGCAAACGCATTAACTGCCCGAAAATATTTCTACGCAAATCTTCAACCACACGGCGTGCAACCCAACGCATTGCAAAGCCAGAAATAAACCCTGATAACCCACGCACAGCCATTAAGCCAAACAACATAAGAGGGAGCAAAGCTACCTTATCGGGGGTTTGTTTAACAAAACCTTCATCAGTGACTTGCTTGATGGTGGCCAGAAATGCAGTATTAGTCGCTGATAAAAAAACCAGCCCAAGAATACCGATTAACAAGACACCTTTATATTTCCATGCGTATGAAAATAAGCGGAGATACAATATTTTTGAGTCTGCAGAGGAATCTAAGCCCCCTGCTTTAGCTGTAGATTTCGACATCGTTAACGTCGAAGCAATGGTATCAAAAAATTAAAAATTTAAGATCCCGCTTTAGTTTGAGTGGCAAAGGTAATGTGGGTATAACCAGCGACTCGTGAAGCTTCCATTACATTAATCACCGATTGATGCGTAGTTTTAGCGTCCGCATTAATAATCACCGTTGGTTCTTTATCGCTATTAGCGGCAGCTTGGAGGGCTACTGCAATTGCAGTGACTGAAGGGTCAGTCAATGCTTTATGGTTAACCACATACTTACCACTAGCATCAATACCCACTTCGATCGTCAATGGCTTTTCTTGCGGGCTATTAGCTTCAGCTGTTGGCAAGTTAATTTGAAGCTCACTGGTACGAGAGAAAGTAGTACTCACGACCAAGAAAATAATAATGACCAACAGCACATCGATCAGTGGCACGAGATTCATCTCGAGATCTTCATGACGCTTGCCGCGTTGTAAATTCATAACTAGTCCTTCTACTTAAAACGAATTACTTACGTTCACCGTGAATTGTTTCCACTAGCTTAATGGCTTGCTGCTCCATATCCACAAGTAAACTCTCGACTTTTGCACGGAAATAACGATAGGTCAGCATGGCGGGCACCGCCACCACAATACCCGCTGCAGTGTTGTATAAAGCTACAGAAATGCCGCGTGCAAATTGAGCAACATCATGACCTGAGCTAGTAAATGCACCGAACAACTCTACCATCCCAATAACAGTACCTAGCAAACCTAATAGCGGCGCAACAGTAGCAATTGATCCCAAAGTAGATAAGTATCTTCCTAACTGATGATCTACAGCACGGCCAGTTTCTTCAATCGCTTCCTTAGTCACTTCACGTGAGCTTTTCGCATTAGATAGAGCGCTTGCAAAAAGCTGTCCAAGCAAAGAATGCTGCTCTAAACGAGTAATCGTTTCGTTTGTAATGCCACCCTTAGCGAGCCAAATCTGAACTTCTGGCAATAAATTCTTAGGTGCTACGACACTTGTACGTAACGCAAAAAAACGTTCACCGATAATCGCTAATGCCACTACTGATGAAAAAATGAGTGGCCAAATTGGCCAACCTGCCGCTAATATAATTTGCCACACGGTGAAACTCCCTAAATTCAAATAAAGCTTAAAAAATCATTACGGATTGAATGGAATTCATCCCTGCGATACTTTAGCTTGTTGCGTGTTTTTCGGCAAGCTTGAACTGGTTTTGATTGGTTAATTTCACGCTACAGAGCAAAAAAAAGACTTAAGTGAGTTATTTTTCTTCGACAACGTCAGAAATTACTGGGTTACAAGGGTTGTAGATGTCCGTCAACCAACTGATATTGACGTTGCATTTTTCGTGCAAGTTCTAAATCATGAGTCACCACCACCAAACTTAAGTTATGGCTTCGATTCATGTCTAATAACAGATTAAACACTGCATGCGCCGTATGGCGATCAAGATTACCCGTAGGCTCATCAGCCAAGATACATTGAGGTTGCGTCACTAAAGCACGAGCAACAGCGGCTCGCTGGCGCTCACCTCCCGACAGTTCACCAGGCATATGTTGCAAACGATGTTGCAGTCCAACTTTAGCAAGTGTTTCAGCAGCCAAGGTCAGAGCCTGCTCACGAGGCGTACGCCGAATTAACAGTGGCATCGCTACATTTTCTAGCGCGGTAAATTCTGGCAGCAAATGGTGAAACTGGTAAACAAAGCCCAAAGACTGATTGCGTAGCAACCCTTTTTCTCTTTCATTTAAAGTGGCTAAATTTTGATTGCATATCGACACATCTCCGCTACTGGGTGCATCCAGCCCGCCTAATAAATGCAATAAAGTACTTTTACCAGAACCTGAGGTGCCGACAATCGCTACTTGCTCGCCAGCACTGACACTTAAATCTATTCCATTAAGCACAGCGACCTCTAAGCCATGATAGGTTTTATGCAAGGCACGGCAAGCGACAATAGGCATCGCGTCTAAGTTACTCATAGCGTAAAGCCTCAGCAGGGTTTATTTTACTGGCTTTCCAACTTGGATATAAAGTCGCCAGCAAGCTTAATATAATAGACATCAACACTATGGTGATTACATCGGACCAAATTAAATCAGAAGGCAAATCACTGATGTAATAAACGTCCTTGGCGAGAAATTGAACATGCAGCAAGTGCTCAATAAACGGAATAATGGTACTGATATTGAGGGCAATTAAAATGCCAAACGCAGCACCAAGCATGGTACCAACAATGCCGATTAAAGCACCTTGGATAATAAAGATAAGCATAATACTGCCCGGGCTGGCGCCCAATGTGCGCATAATGGCAATATCAGCACGCTTATCCGTCACTGCCATCACTAGCGTCGACACTATATTAAAAGCCGCCACGGCTACGATTAAGGTAAGAATGATAAACATGACGCGCTTTTCCATTTGCACAGCGCGAAAAAAGTTGGCGTGCTGTTGAGTCCAGTCGGTTACATAAAATGCACCACCGTATTGATTGAGTTGCTTATTAAGCGAAGAAGCAATGCTAGGAGCATCGAACAAATCGTCCAACTTAAGGCGCAGTCCCGAAACATTATTCCCCATACGATACAACTTGGCAGCATCATCGATATGGATTAGAGCCAATCCTGCATCATATTCATACATGCCGATTTGGAATAAACCCACCAAGGTAAATTGCTTCAAGCGTGGCACAACACCAGTGGGTGTAAACTGACCTTGAGGAGCCATTACCACCACTTTATCTCCAACCTGTGCACCAATGGCCATAGCCAGATCAGCGCCTAAGATAATGCCAAACTCCCCGGCACGCAGATTATTCAAACTGCCCACTTTCATGTGCCGACCTAGGTCTGCCACTTTATCTTCATCACTGGGCAATACGCCACGAATGATGGCACCCTGCACACCTTGCCCATAACTTAACATCCCTTGCGCCGAAATATAAGGCGCACTAGCTAGGACATGTGCATGCTTAGTGGCGACCACAGCCGCCGACTGCCAATCCTCAAGCTGATTATTACTAGAGGTGATTTCCAAATGTGAAGCTACCCCCAAAATACGAGTGCGTAGCTCTTTTTGAAAACCATTCATTACTGATAAGACCACAATTAGGGCCGCAACACCAAGCGCAATACCAATCATACTCGTGAGCGAGATAAAAGAAATAAAGTGGTTTTTGCGTTTAGCGCGGGTGTAGCGCATGCCGACAAATAATTCAAATGTGGCTAATTTCGTTAGAAATGATTTTATGGTGGTTAACATAGGTCAAATTCTAACAGCCTTAAGGCGCGTATTAGAAACATATTGCACGCCAACTCTGATAAAATCTCTTAATGTTTACAGGCATCATACAATCAGTAGGTTCAATCAAAAGCGCGACAGAAGTAGGCGAAGACGTTAAGTTAAGCATCAACTGCAGTAGCCTAGATATGAAAGACGTCAATATTGGCGACAGTATTGCCGTTAATGGCGTCTGCTTAACCGTGGTCAACTTCAACGAACAATATTTTGATGCTCACGTCTCTAAAGAAACTTTGTCAGTGACTGCCGGCCTAGGGCCAGAGCATATAGGCAATCAGGTTAATCTAGAAAAAGCCTTAAGGCTTAATGACCGCCTTGGCGGGCATTTAGTGAGCGGTCATGTCGATGGGATAGCGAACGTTTTGCAGTTTCAACCAATAGGCGACTGCTGGAAGCTAGAGCTTGAATCGCCAGCCACAATTTCTAAATACATAGCCGTCAAAGGTTCAATTTGTGTCAATGGCGTAAGTCTGACCGTGAATGCAGTCAGCGGGAATGTTTTTAGCATGAACCTAATCCCGCACACCTTAGCAAATACCAATCTGCAATTTTTAGTGGCAGGCAGTAAAGTCAATCTTGAAATTGATCAAATTGCACGCTATGTTGAACGTATGGCCGAGTGGGCAACAGACAACCCAAGCAATATCAGACAAAATTAATTGACACCCCATGAATAAAATTCCAACACATCACGCTTCAACAATTAGCTCCGCTGCTGAAATTATTGCAGAAATCAAACGCGGCCATATGGTGGTATTGGTGGATGATGAGAATAGAGAAAATGAAGGTGATTTAGTTTTAGCTGCTGAGTTTACCAACCCAGAACATATAAACTTTATGGCAAGATTTGGGCGTGGCCTAATTTGCCTCACCCTTACCGAGGCACGCTGCCACCAACTTAACTTAACCCAAATGGTACAAAAAAATGGTGCGCGTATGGGCACCAACTTCACAGTTTCTATCGAAGCAGCCGATGGCGTCACCACCGGAATTTCAGCGGCTGATCGCGCGCGCACAGTTCAAGCTGCCGTAGCTAAAAATGCTCAGGCCCATGATATCGTGAGTCCTGGTCACGTTTTTCCGCTCACAGCAATGGATGGTGGTGTATTGGTTCGCGCCGGCCACACCGAGGCAGGTTGTGACTTAGCGCACTTAGCCGGCTTAGAGCCTGCTAGTGTAATTTGTGAGATCTTAAAAGACGATGGCAACATGGCGCGTCTGCCAGACCTGATGTTATTTGCAGCCGAGCATCAACTTAAAATTGGCACCATTGCCGACTTAATTCAGTATCGCGCTCAAACTGAAAGCTTTATTGAACGTGTTGCGGAACGTATGGTACAAACGCCATATGGCGAGATGAAGCTGATTGCTTATAGCGATAAAATTGCTAAACAAACCCATCTAGCATTAATTAAAGGCAACCCAAAACCAGAGCAAGAGGTGCTGGTTCGCGTACATGAGCCCTTATCCATATTTGACTTATTAGATAAAAGTAGCTGTAGTCATAGCTGGAATACGCTAGATGCTATGCGAGTGATCGCTAATGCTGAAGTGGGTGTTATGGTTTTGCTGCACCAATCAGAAAGCAGCGATATGCTAGTAGAGCGTATAAAGGGTGCCGACCAAGCGGTCCGAATTAATCAAGAGCTACGCACTTATGGCATAGGCTCACAAATTTTATTAGATTGTGGTGTAAGAAAAATGAAGTTACTCGCCACGCCACGCAAAATGCCAAGTATGGCTGGATTCGGCCTAGAAGTGACTGGTTATTTGGAGGCAGATAAAAATGTCTGAATTTAACTATATTAATCAAATGACTATGATAGAATAGGCACCATTGGAAAATATAAATCTTACCGGTCACTTTCTCATCGCAATGCCTGCATTGACTGACCCTTATTTCTCAAAATCAGTCACTTTCATCTGCACACACAATCAAGACGGCGCTATGGGCGTTGTGATTAACCGCCCAAGCGACATAACTTACGAAACTCTGTTTGAAAAAATAAAAGTAGAACTGCACGATAGCATCGTCGCTCATAAGCACGTACTTTACGGCGGCCCAGTACAACCTGAGCGCGGCTTTGTCTTGCATCAGCCTGATGGAGAGTGGGATAGCACCATTACCATTGCAGAAAATACCGCACTCACTACTTCAAAAGATATTTTAGAATCTGTCGCCATCGGTGTCGGCCCAGAAAAAATGTTACTCACCTTAGGTTATGCCGGATGGACGCCAGGCCAACTGGAGCAGGAAATCGTGGCTAACTCTTGGCTCTCAGTTAAAGCAAAGGATGTAGAAACCCTCAATAAGATTTTATACGACACTGCAGATGACGATAAACTAAATGCCACATTAGCCTTGCTGGGAGTTGATCCAGCCATGCTATCTAACGTCGCAGGTCACGCATAATGCAAGCACTTTTAACTCAAAGCGCACATGGGCAGCTGATCGATAATGAACATGTTTATCAAGCGGAAATCGTGCTTAAAAGCACGGCGATGTGTTTTGACTTTGGCGAGCAGCGTATTGGGGTTGCCGTCGGCGAACACTTGCTGGCTAGCGCCAACCCGCTGACTACTATCGACAACGAAAGCAATACTGTACGTTTCACCATGATTGAGCAATTAATACAAGAGTGGCGACCCAAGCTACTGGTGGTTGGATTGCCTTTAAGTTTAGATGGCGAGGAAACCAATGTAAGTCAACTATGCAAAAAATTTGCACGGCGTTTAAATGGTCGCTTTAATATTCCAGTCCTGTTAATTGACGAGCGCTACAGCTCAGTAGAAGCAAGCTCAATGTTAAATCAAAGCGGCATTAAGGGCCGGGCGCAAAAAGTGATGCTCGATCAGGTGGCGGCACAAACCATACTGCAGAGCTATTTTGATAGCTTATGATGATACAAGTGAATATCTAATGAACGTAGCAAACAATCACTTGCCCGACGCAGAACAACTGCTTGTCGAGCTAGCAAATAAGATCGAACCCTTATTGCAACCAAATACAGCGCTAGTTGGTATACAAAGTGGTGGTGCATGGTTAATGCAACGACTACAAGTATTACTAGCAGACAATATAAGTAGGTATGCGGTAGAAAATGGCACACTGGATGTGTCTTTTTATCGTGATGACTTTGCACAACGCGGCTTAAAGTCTGAAACCCGCCCTAGCCAAATTCCATTCGATGTGAATGATAAGCATATTATTTTAATTGATGACGTTTTTTACACGGGCCGCACCACACGCGCTGCCATGAATGAGTTATTCGATTATGGCCGCCCTGCAAGTATCACTTTGGTGGCGTTAATAAACCGCGGCGGACGTGAACTGCCAATTGCACCACAAATTGTAGGCTTGGATTTACCCTTAGATGCTGATAAAAACCTGCAACTATTGCAAAATAGTGATAGCAGTTTATATTTAGCATTGCAACCTAGTATAAGTACTGACTCCTTAACAACAATAAGAACAGACTTGCATGAATAATCCACAACTAGATCAAGATGGACGCTTACGACACCTATTGTCAGTTGAGGGCTTACCGAAAAAGATACTTAATCAAATTTTAGATACCGCAGAATCTTTTGTGGGCGTCGCCGAACGAGAAGTTAAAAAAGTGCCACTGTTACGTGGAAAGACAGTATGCAACTTGTTCTTTGAGAACAGTACTCGAACGCGCACTACATTTGAAATTGCCGCTAAACGCCTATCGGCTGACGTCATTAGCTTAAATGTGAATTCTTCCTCGCAATCTAAAGGCGAAACCATATTAGATACCGTGGATAACCTAATCGCCATGCATGCCGATATGTTTGTGGTGCGACACTCGCAATCAGGCGCTGCCCACTTTATTGCCAAGCATGTGCCGCCTCATATTCACGTGATTAATGCTGGCGATGGCCGCCACTCTCATCCAACACAGGGGTTGCTGGATGTGTTCACCATTCGCAAATACAAGCCAGATTTACATAATTTAAGAGTTGCCATCGTCGGTGACATTTTGCATTCAAGAGTGGCGCGCTCTGAGATTCATGCGCTCACTACATTGGGGGTGCCTGAAGTTCGCGTCATTGCACCCAAAACTTTACTGCCTGCTCAAGTTGAGAAAATGGGGGTGCATGTTTACCATGATATGAAAGCCGGCTTAAAGGATGTAGATGTGGTGATGATGCTGCGACTGCAGAATGAACGCATGAGCGGTGCAATGTTGCCTAGCTCTCAAGAGTACTTTAAAACTTATGGCCTAACCCAAGACAAGTTACGACTAGCCAAACCGGATGCCATCGTGTTGCATCCAGGTCCAATGAACCGCGGCGTTGAAATCGACTCAAGTGTTGCAGATGGGGTACAGTCGGTCATCTTGCCGCAGGTTACCTACGGTATCGCTGTCCGGATGGCGGTAATGGCCATGTTAGCTGGAAGCCAGGTTGCTGGAGCAAAATCATGAAAATACATATTAAGAATGGTCGACTAATCGATCCTAAAAATAATATCGATGCCCATTTAGATTTATTTATTACTGCCGGAAAAATTATCGCTATAGGCAAGATGCCGACGGACTTTGTCGCCAATCAAACCGTCGATGCTAGCAACCTTATTGTGTGTCCAGGATTAATAGATTTATCAGTAAGATTGCGCGAACCAGGCGACGAATATAAAGCCAGCTTAGTGAGCGAATTGCAAGCGGCAGTTGCCGGAGGCGTCACTAGCCTTGCATGCCAACCAGACACGGACCCTGTATTAGACGAACCAGGTCTAGTAGAAATGTTAAAGCATCGAGCAAAACAATTGCATCTTGCTCATGTTTACCCCTTAGGTGCCCTCACCCGACAACTTGAAGGCAAGATCCTTTCAGAAATGGGTGAACTGCAAGAGGCTGGTTGCGTCGGCTTCTCACAAGCCAATACTGCCATTACTGACACGCAAGTTTTATGGCGCGCAATGGAATACGCGGCAACTTTTGGACACACCTTGTTTTTACATGCAGAAGAGCCATTTTTAGCCAGAGACGGTGTTGCCCACGACGGTGAGGTCGCTAGCAGATTAGGTTTAAAAGGCATTCCAAGCGCTGCGGAAGTACTAGCATTAGCGAGCATGTTACGTATCGCTCAAGAGACAGGAGCGAAAGTACATATCAGCCGCTTATCCACGGCTGAGGGGGTGGCGATGATACGCACCGCCAAACAACAAGGTCTTAATATCAGTTGCGACGTCAGTGCCAACCATTTACATCTGACCGAGCACGATATTGCATACTTCGATGCCAACTGCCACCTTAAACCACCACTTCGCACGCAACGTGATAAAGAAGCGCTAAGTGCTGGTCTTAAAGACGGCACTATCGATGCTATTTGTTCCGACCATACGCCAGTGCATGATGATGCAAAATTAGCCCCATTTGCCGAGGCTGAACTCGGCGCAACCGGTTTGGAGTTATTGTTACCATTAACGCTGAAGTGGGCAGTAGATCAACATGTTGAATTAGTGCAAGCGCTTGCCCATGTAACAAAATATTCAGCACAAATACTCGGCATTAACTCGGGTGATTTAAGCCTTAATAGCGACGCAGATATCTGTATATTTGATGCTAATGAGTACTGGAAGGTCGGCGCAAGCTCGCTAAAAAGCCAAGGCAAAAATTCGCCATTTACTGGCTTAGAACTTGCAGGAAAAGTTAAAACCACCTTAGTACATGGTCAAATCGTTTTTCAGGGTTAATTAATTCCGTTAGACATTGGACAAACCATCCATCCATAAGCGATCAACAGCAAGACATTGTTTTGCAGAAATTTCTTGCAAGTGCTCCCAGTAGCGACCACTTTCAAAATAATAGCCTAAGTCAAGTTCAAGCCTTTTTGCTTGGTCTATTTGATCAGTGTCAAATCTATCCATAGCAAGCTTCAACTCAACCTCAACATCCTCATATTCACTGAGCTCTTGAATAGTTACTTTCGGAAACAACAACCTAGATTCTGGCAATTGTGAAAGATTAAAACACAAGCAACCATGTTGAAGTGCGTGATACATAAGACGTGCTGACTTTGCTTCTAAAGATTGTAAAGTTACATCATCCCGTAATGGATCAGCACTGCCTATTCCATAAAAATGGGTGGCTTTATTTGATGATGCATAAACCATATCGCAGCCGATAAAAACCAAGATCTTTGGGCGTAAATGACCTAGTGCCCAGTAACCGGTTGTATATGCCATAGTGCCACCGGCATAAACAAACCCTCCAAATTCGTTTTGAATATCCACGTATTGATTTGCGGTAATGATTGATTGCTTAGGAGATAGCAGGCTTGGCCTATTTTCTGCTGGGAAATCTTCTGGGTGCACTAAGTAATCCCAGTCATCTCGAACTCGCCAAGCATTGTTAATAGCTACTATATGGCTAAAGAGAGACTTATCCCAAGCTTGTGCTAACAATGCATCTGGCGCACTGCCTATAATTAAAACAATATTAGCTTGTTGTGCCATTATTAAATTGACCGGTCGCATCTATGATGTGTGAGGTTATATTGAGGCTTTGATTGCACATTTTACAATACGGCGGGAATATTTTTGCATCAAAAATGGAATCTACAGATTGAAACTTGCTTATACAACTAGTTTTAAATCTCTCCACAAAGAAAGTTTAAACTTTTGAAATGGACTACATCATTACAGAGTAATACAACCTCTGTAATGCTGCTAAGAACTAAAAATTAACTAAACTTTATATTACCTTTCATTACGCCTGCATGACCTGGAAAGCTACAGAAAAACATGTAGCTATCACTTAGTTTAAATTTACTTAGACTAACTTTTACAGAAGTAGACTCACCACCACCAAGCACTTTTGTATTGACTACTACGCGAGCATCATTAGCTTTTACATAGTTACTTTCTAAGCCAGCTGTAGATCCATCAGCAAGAACTGCTTGCATGTCAGATGCTTTTGAAATTACTAAATTATGACCCATGACATTTTTAGCCATGGTACCGCTATTTTTTAAATTAATGGTGACTTCTGTACATTTTTTACTAATTACAATTTCTTTTAAATTAAATGACATGGTCGCAGTTGCTTCTGCATCAACTGAACATTCTCCTGCATAGGAAACTGACGATATCAAACCAAATAATAATGCTATTCCGATTTTTTTCATGATGACACCTTTTAAAAAATTAATAATAAACTTCAATTACTATGAGCAATAAAATCTTAAAAAGTTGTATTTTTATTATTTATATTTAGTGCAACAGCACGACTAGCCCCCCCCTGCTATAATTTACTCATAACGGTAAAGACGATTAATTAGGCTAAGTGATCTATGAATATAATTGGCAATCGCTTGCAACTTATCCAAGCAACTATTCAATCCATAGAAACCGACCAAAACACCTTACAAAGAGCTCAAGTGCTAGCTGTTAGCAAAACTCAACCTGCTGCAGTAATCAGGGAGGCTTTTAAAGTTGGTGTTCATTTATTTGGTGAAAACTATCTACAAGAAGCGCTAGAAAAACAAAGTCAATTAACTGACCTGGCCATTGAATGGCATTTTATTGGGCCAATACAAAGTAATAAAACACAGCCTATCGCACAAAATTTTTCTTGGGTACATAGCGTAGATAGAATTAAAATTGCACAGCGTTTAAATGATGCGCGCCCAATAGATTTAGCGCCACTCAACATATGCATACAACTTAATGTTGATAGTGAAACAAGCAAGGGTGGCGTGGCGATTAACGAAGTAGAACCATTGGCGTTGGCGATTAGTAACATGCCTCGTTTGAACTTACGTGGCTTGATGGCGATTCCAGAACCTAGCACTAACCCTGATAAACAGCGCGCCCAATTTAAACAAGTACGCGAATGTTATGATACTCTTTTGGCAAAAGGTTTTGCTTTAGATACACTTTCAATAGGTATGTCGGAAGACTATCCAATAGCTATAGAACAAGGGGCGACTATTGTGCGCATAGGTTCAGCCTTGTTTGGTGCTAGAGCACCTAAAATCGTAAAGCCCTAACAAGGAATATTTATCTATGAACATTAGCTTTATCGGTGGCGGCAATATGGCACGCGCCATTATTAGCGGACTAAAAAACAACGGCTTTGGGATGTCTGCGATTATGGTATTAGAACTTGATGCCGATAAGCGCGTCCAACTATCCGAAGAATTTGGTGTGCAAGCAACCACCAGCTATGCCGATGTAAGTAATAGTGATGTCATATTACTGTCGGTCAAACCCCAACAACTGCGGACAGTCTGTGTTGAACTAAGCCCATTATTAGAAAAGCAACTGGTGATTTCCATTGCCGCTGGGGTTAGAACTAAAGACATTTCTCGCTGGCTGAGTGGTTATGCAGCCATCGTTCGCGTGATGCCTAATACCCCTGCTCAAATTCAAGCCGGGGTTTCTGCCCTATATGCACCTACTGGTGTAACTAAGATTCAAAGCGTCCAAGCCGAGACTATTTTAGATGCGGTAGGGGTAACGCTATGGCTTGATGATGAAATGCAGATGGATGCTGTCACTGCTATATCTGGTAGCGGACCTGCTTATGTATTCTACATGATAGAAGCTTTGCAAGAGGCTGCACTTAAGCTTGGGTTGAGCGAAGATCAATCACGCATATTAGCCGTGCAGACTTTCGCTGGCGCAAGTTTACTTGCGACACAAAGTACTGATGACATTCAAACCTTACGCGCACAAGTGACTTCCAAGGGTGGCACCACTGAGCAGGGCATACTCGCTTTAGAAGCAGCCAATATTAAAGCCGCAATTTTGCAAGCGGCTAAAGCGGCTAAAGATAAATCGATCCTCCTCGGCGACCAATTAGGAATGCTAGAATCAACATAACCTATTGATCATTTGAGAAAGTTATATGTTAAATAATGCTATTTTATTTTTGCTACACACCCTATTAGACTTGCTGACGCTTGGCTTCTTGCTCCGCTTTTATTTTCAACTCACAAAAGTGTCATTTAATACGCAAGCAGCGCAGCTAATCGTCACTTTGACGAATTTCGCAGTAAAACCTACTCGACGCTTAGTGCCGAGCATAGGTCGTGTAGATGCTTCTACTTTACTGCTTGCCTTTAGTACACAGTTTTTACTGGAATTAATGAGCTTTTGGCTCAAGGACTTTCCGTTATTTATTGTGGGCAGTCATGTCTGGTTGGTGTTGATAGGCATTGCCTTACTTAGCATTATCAGTATGAGTTTGACTATTTTCTTGTATGCGGTATTAATACAAGCTATTTTAAGTTGGGTAAATCCATACACGCCAATTGCCCCAGTTCTATCGAGTTTAACTAATCCAATATTAGGGTTATTTAGAAGACATATCCCTGCAGCTGGCAATATTGACTTAAGCCCTCTAGTCTTCATGATAGCTGCGCAGTTAGTAAATATAACGATCTTAATCCCCCTAGAAAACAACTTACTTGCAACGCTATAAGTTAACTTAGGGTTAGCAAACCAAGACCACCTAACAACTACATCAGAATAATATCAAATGACTCTTGACTGTACTGGCTTTCTGCCTGCAAAGAAATAGGCTTGCCAATAAAGTCAGATAAATTAGCAAGGCTTTGTGACTCTTCATCAAGAAGCATGTCGATCACTTTGGTCGCCGCTAGCACGCGAAGTTCACGTGCATTAAACTGTCGTGCTTCACGCAATAACTCACGTAAAATTTCATAGCACACCGTTTGCGCGGTTTTAATTTCGCCACGACCTTGGCAACTGACACAAGTCTCACACAAGATGTGCGCCAAGCTTTCACGCGTACGTTTTCGCGTCATTTCCACTAAGCCTAACAAGGTAAAGCCATTGATGCCAGTACGAGCTCGGTCACGTGCTACCGCCTTTTGCAACTCGGACAACACTTCTTCCCGCTGAACATCTTCATCCATATCAATAAAGTCAATTATGATGATGCCACCCAAGTTTCTTAGTCGCAATTGCCGCGCAATAGATTGCGCTGCTTCAAGATTGGTTTTAAAAATAGTATCCGATAGATTTTTTCCGCTAACAAAACTACCAGTGTTCACATCTACTGTTGTTAGTGCTTCCGTCTGATCAAAAATTAAATAGCCGCCTGACGTAAGCTCCACCTTGCGTGACATAGCCTTTTCAATTTCTTGCTCAATATTATACAAATCAAACAGCGGCCGCTCACCTTGATAATGTAATAATTTATTCAGTGCTGCACTTGCATACAATTTGGAAAAGTCTATTAATTTTTGGTAGGTTTCACTGGAATCGATACGAACAACTTCAGTATCTTCACACAACACATCGCGTAACACACGCATGGCTAAATTTAAGTCTTGAAAAATCAACGAGCGCAATGGCACAACAGCACTTTGGGAAACGATATGCATCCAAGTTTTAGTTAAGTAATCAATATCTGCAAGTATCTCTTCATCCGAAGCTGCCTCTGATACAGTGCGAATAATGTAGCCGCCCACGCGCGGATCTGGCAATAAACCTAACAAGCGCGCTTTTAATTGTTCGCGCTCAGACTCAAGTTCTATGCGTTGAGATACACCGATATGCTCTTGTTGTGGTAAATAGACTAAAAAGCGACCGGCAATACTGATTTGTGTGGTGAGACGGGCACCTTTGGTGCCAATTGGCTCCTTAATTACTTGCACCATCAGCGACTGTCCTTCTCGCAATACTTCTTGTATCGGTCTTTGCACTTCCGAGTCACCACATTCAAAAATATCACCCGCGTGCAGAAAAGCTGCACGCTGCAAGCCAATTTCGACAAAAGCAGACTGCATACCGGGCAACACTCTGCAAACGACACCCCGATAGACATTCCCAACTAGCCCTAAGGATGAAACACGCTCAATTTGTAATTCCTGCACCACCCCGTTTTCCATCATGGCAATACGGGTTTCCTGCGGGGTTACGTTAATTAATATCTCTTCACTCAATTTACACTCTCTTAGGAATTTTTTTAGGGTTAGCTTATGGTTAAAAATGAGTCTATACGTTAATCATGTTGTATTTTCTTAGCATTTCTGATGTTTCATATATAGGCAAGCCCATTACACCAGTATAGCTACCTTCAATGCGCTTAATCCATGAACCTGCATGGCCTTGAATGCCATAACTACCCGCTTTATCTTTATGCTCACCGCTGGCAATATACGCAATAATTTGCGCCTCAGTTAATGCCATCATATGAACGGATGTAGTCGATAGTACAACTTCAATAATACCGCTAAATGCTAATGCAACTGCCGTATGTACGTAATGCAAACTACCAGACAAAGACCGTAACATCTGGTGCGCATCATCGTCATTTTCAGGCTTACCTAGTATCACCCCAGCTAACTCCACCGTGGTATCTGCAGCCAAAACTGGATGTGCACGCTGAGAAACGTTGAGCTTCTGCACACAAGCCTCGGCTTTTTGGCGAGCCAAGCGAATTACATAACTTTGCGGTGATTCTTGGCTTAACTGCGTTTCGTCGATATCCGCAGGCAATATTTCACAATGCAATCCTATTTGCAACAATAACTCCACGCGACGAGGACTACGTGAGGCGAGATATACGGTGGGTGGGGATTTATCTAACGACTTAAACATAATATCTACTCAAATTAACTTACTCATAATGGCACTTTAATTTACTATAGCTTAATTGACAAAGCTTTAATTGCTTTGGCCCGCATTTAAACTGGGAACAATCGTCATGACAAACTGGTCTCCACTTATTAAAGTTACCATCGCCCTATTTGCAATAGTGAATCCGATTGGCAGCCTTCCCATTTTCATCAGTGCAACCGATGGTTGGAATCAGGCAGATAGAGCTAGAACAGCAAAAACAGTCGCCTTCAGCGTCTTTACTGTTCTCACCGTTTCTGCTTTTCTTGGTGACCAAATTCTCAGCTTCTTTGGCATTTCAATTCCTTCATTCCAAGTCGGCGGAGGTATCTTACTACTACTAATCGCTATCTCTATGATGCACGGAAAGCAAAGTGGTACTAGGCAAACACCTGAGGAAGCGCAAACAATGGCTGAGCGTAAAGTGATCGCTATCGTGCCACTGAGCATTCCTTTACTAGCTGGACCTGGCGCCATCAGTAATATAATCATTGCAGCGCAACAAAATAGTGGCATCGTATGGCATATATATTTACTTGCGCCCATTCTGTTTGTTGCCACGGTAATCTGGATGATTCTTAGACTGTCAGTGCCCATATCCAATCGACTTGGTAGCATTGGTATCAATATCGTCACGCGCTTAATGGGTCTAATACTAGCGGCGATGGCTGTTGAAATTTTTGCACGAGGCCTATTGGGGTTATTTCCGAAGTTAGGCATGTAATAGTCCTGCAATGCATCACACTGGCTACACTAAAAGATCGGTGTTCGGAGTAAAATAGCTGTATTCGATTAAAAAAATAATATCATTAAAGATACGCATCATGAGCCAAGATACCCAATGGAGACCTCACACCACGGTCGCCGCAATCGTTGAGCAGGATGGTAAATTTTTATTGGTGGAAGAACACACTGAGCGCGGAAATCGCTTTAATCAACCGGCCGGCCATTTAGAAGATAACGAAAGTTTGCTACAAGCGGTTGTGCGCGAGACGCTGGAAGAAACAGCGTATGAGTTTAAACCGCAGTCTCTACTAGGCGTTTATCATTGGAAACATGCGCATAACGAAACGACATATTTGCGTTTCGCTTATATTGGCAGTGTCAGCAACCACCAACCACTATTAGCACTTGATAACGGCATTATTCGGGCAGTATGGATGACTATAGATGAAATTCGTAGCAGGCAATTACAGCTACGTAGTCCACAAGTACTCACTTGTTTCGAAGATTACCTCCGCGGGCAAAAGTTTCCTTTGTCAGTTCTCACCCACCTATAAACTACTGCAACATATGAAGCAACATAAAACTAGAACAAAATGAACCTGAATAAATCACAAAAAAAGAAAGTTGTCGTAGGCCTTTCCGGTGGCGTAGACTCATCCGTTACCGCGCTCTTGCTCAAAGAACAAGGCTACGCCGTGACCGGCCTGTTCATGAAAAACTGGGAAGACGATGATACTGATGAATACTGCTCAAGCAAGCAAGATTTGATTGATGCGGTATCAGTAGCAGATAAAATTGGCATCGATATTGAAGCCGTGAATTTTAGCGCTGAATATAAAGACCGTGTATTTTCTAACTTTTTAAGCGAATACAAAGCTGGACGGACGCCTAACCCAGATATCTTATGTAATGCTGAAATTAAGTTTAAAGCCTTTTTAGACCATGCGATGAGCCTAGGTGGCGACCTCATTGCCACTGGCCATTATGCTCAAGTTCGTGAAAATCCGCTTAAGCCTGGCTTATTTCAATTACTTAAAGCCGATGATGGGACTAAAGATCAAAGCTATTTTTTACATCGCTTAAATCAAGCGCAACTATCAAAAACCTTATTCCCACTTGGTGCTTACTTAAAGCGCGATGTGCGTGAAATCGCACGTAGTGCAGGGTTAATCAATGCCGAAAAGAAAGACTCCACCGGCATTTGTTTTATTGGCGAGCGTCCATTTCAAGAATTTTTAAGTCAGTATTTACCACGCGAACCTGGCGACATTAAAACCCCAGAAGGTAAATTAGTCGGTCGGCATGAAGGCTTAATGTATTACACCATAGGTCAGCGTCAAGGCCTAAAGATTGGTGGCAGTCGTGAAAGTAATGGTGAGCCTTGGTTTGTAGCAGCTAAAGATATGGTGGCTAATGTACTAATCGTGGTGCAAGGTCATACCCATGAACTTTTGCTCAGTAATGGCCTATTAGCAAGTCAATTGCATTGGATAGCGGGGAGTGAAATTGAGGATAGACCTATGACTAATTGGGTATATGCTGCAAAAACGCGTTATCGCCAACCCGATGCCCCTTGCGAGATTGAGCGCCTCACTAGTGATGAAGTAGAAATTAAATTTGGTCAAAAACAGTGGGCTGTAACGCCCGGGCAATCTGCTGTAGTCTATGAAAGCAATGTGTGCTTAGGCGGCGGCATTATCACTGCACCATTGTAATGTTAGACGCTAATTTAAGCTTGCGGCTGAGTCTCTAAAAAAGATTGACGTGTGATTAACACTTTATTTAGGCGCTGTAAATTTGGATAGTCCGCCTCTAAATTAATCATTGCGCTAAAACGTAATTGCACATAACCCAACATACAACCAACAGCAATATCGGCTACACTCAAACTATTATTCACACACCATTTATTTTTACCTAAATCGTGATTAAGCGCTTGCAAGCCTCTCTTCACCTTGTCTATCTGCCTGTTCAGCACCACTTCATCTTGCACAACTCTTCGTTGCTCTAGCATTACTGCCACTGCCGCATCACATACACCATCAGCTAATGCTTCCCAACGCCGCACGGTCGTTTTAGCATGATTATCCTTTGGAATTAGATGCGCTAACGGCGTGTGGTTATCCAGGTACTCTACAATCACTCGTGAATCATACACACTATCACCGCCGTCCAAAATGAGAACCGGCACTTTTCCAAGTGGATTATATTGCAACACAGGGCAATCTGGGCTGGCCAAAACCACTTCACTGAGATCAAGCTTAATATGTTTTTCTGCAGCAACAATTCGAACTTTGCGCGCATAAGGGCTATTAATGGTATATAAAAGTTTCATAGTTGCGGTTAGGTTAATTTTTTATTAGATTCAATGTGAGCTAGCATTATAATTCAAGCTTGCTGGTTTTATCAGCACAACCTTAACTCGTGTCGCCATGACCCTATTTACGCGCAGCTATCCTTTAGGCAGTTCAGTATTCCAGCAACTCGTCCGCAATCAAGTGCAAGCGGCGCTAGTTGAAGATGTCGGTAGCGGTGATCTGACAGCCCATCTTATTCCCGCAAGCCAATTATCATCAGCCAACATTGTGGTGCGGGAAACTGCAATCCTCTGTGGACAAGACTGGGTAAACGAGTGCTTTAAACAAGTTGACACAAACGTTAGTCTGGAATGGTTTGTGACTGAGGGTGAGCGTGTAAAGACTGATCAAGTTATATGCAAGATTACCGGAGCAGCGCGCAGTTTACTCACCGCTGAACGTTGTGCACTTAATTTTTTACAAACACTCTCGGCCACTGCAAGTGCAGCCCGCAGTTATGTAGATGCAATTGCCGGTACAACAAGTCAAATTTTAGATACTCGTAAAACCATACCCAATTTAAGGTTGGCACAAAAGTATGCCGTAGCAGTGGGCGGTGGTCAAAATCAGCGCCTAGGCTTATATGACTGTATTTTGATTAAAGAAAATCATATTGCCGCTGCTGGAAGCATAGAGGCTGTGATGCTAAAAGCCTTGGCAATAAGCACAATTACACCGATTCAAATTGAAGTTGAAGATTTAAATCAGCTTACAGAAGCTTTAAATGCTGGCGCCTCAAGCATCTTATTAGATAATTTTAGTATTGATCTGCTACGTGCCGCGGTTGCGCTCAATCAACAAAGCCGAACACCTGCGATATTAGAATCCTCCGGTGGTATTACCCTTGAAAACGTGCGTGAAATTGCGCTGACTGGGGTTGATAGGATTTCCATCGGATCACTTACAAAAAATGTCCAAGCAATCGATTTTTCTATGCGTTTGCAAATGCCTACCCAATAAGATTTAAATTTAGAGTTCATTTAGAAGTTAGCCTCGTCACTTCTGTTTTAAACATTTCATTCGATGTCTTAACAAAATTCGAACGAATTGATCATACATTTGCCCTAATCTTGTTGTTTTTTCAATAAAAATAGCTGTCATTAAACTTTCATCCTTGACCAGATAAGCTCAAACCGTTAAGGTGTAGGGTTGGTGAAACCACAATAAAAAAATAACATAAGCATAAGTTATCTAAGATAAAACAAGCATAATCAGGGATAACCCTTCATGCCTTAATTCAGCATGAATATCGTAATGGAACCAGGCATGGCAAATAGCTCTAAACAACTAACAGGCGCGGAAATATTAGTCCGCTGCTTGCATGAAGAAAACGTAGAATATGTATTCGGCTACCCTGGCGGCGCAGTCTTGCATATTTACGACGCCATTTTTCATCAAGATAAATTTAAGCATATTTTGGTGCGTCATGAACAGGCGGCACTTCATGCGGCTGACGCCTACTCACGTTCCACTGGGAAAGTGGGTGTTGCCCTTGTAACGTCAGGCCCAGGAGCCACTAATGCCGTGACAGGTATTGCTACCGCCTACATGGATTCAGTCCCGATGGTGATAATTAGTGGCCAGGTACCCACCTACGCTATTGGTGAAGATGCCTTTCAAGAATGCGATACCGTTGGCATTACGCGTCCATGTGTAAAACATAACTTCTTAGTTAAAGATGTAAATGATATTGCTGCCACAATGAAAAAGGCTTTCTATGTGGCTGCAAGCGGTCGCCCAGGTCCAGTATTGGTGGATATTCCAAAGGACATCACTGCCCACCTGTGCGACTTTGAGTACCCGGAAACTGTGCATCTACGCTCATACAACCCAGTGACTAAAGGTCATTTAGGACAAATCAAGAAAGCGCTTAAACTACTAACCGAAGCAAAACGTCCTATGGTGTATTCTGGCGGCGGCGTAATATTAGGCGATGCTTCAGAATATTTAATGAAGCTTATTCAATCCCTTGGATTACCCATCACAAGCACCCTTATGGGCCTAGGTGCCTTCCCTGCTTCTGATCCTAAGTTTTTAGGCATGCTTGGCATGCACGGCACTTATGAAGCAAATATGGCCATGCAAAATTGCGATGTTTTATTAGCCGTTGGCGCACGTTTTGACGATCGTGTCATTGGAAATACTACACATTTCTTATCCGCTCCTCGTACTATCATTCATATTGATATTGACCCGTCATCAATTTCAAAGCGTGTCAAAATTGATGTACCTATTGTCGGCGATGTGAAGTCTGTATTAGCTGATATGAATGAGTTGATTGCAACTGAGAAACCTAAACAAAACACCCTGGAACTGGCTTCATGGTTCAAGCAGATTGATGCCTGGCGTGGCAAAAAGTGCATGAATTATGCGCAAAGTTCTGAGCTAATTAAACCGCAATATGTCATTCAAAAACTTCATGAAGTGACTAAAGGCGAAGCCTTTGTCACCTCTGACGTAGGTCAACATCAAATGTGGGCAGCGCAATACTATCCATTTGAGAAGCCTCGTCGCTGGATCAACTCCGGCGGCCTTGGAACTATGGGAGTTGGACTACCTTACGCGATGGGTGTTCAGCTTGCGCATCCCAATGCGCAAGTAGCCTGCGTAACAGGAGAAGGCAGTATTCAAATGAACATTCAGGAGCTTTCAACCTGCGCTCAATATAACCTGCCTATCAAAGTTATTATGCTTAATAACCGCTACTTGGGGATGGTGCGCCAATGGCAAGAGTTCTTCTATGAGAATCGTTACTCCGAGTCTTATATGGATAGTTTGCCAGACTTTGTTAAATTGGCCGAAGCCTACGGCCATGTCGGCATGCAAATTACAAAGCCTGGTGATGTAGAGGGCGCCCTTAAAGAAGCGTTTGCAATGAAATCTCGCTTTGTATTTTTGGACTTTATTACCGACCAAAAAGAAAATGTGTTCCCGATGATACAAAACGGTAAGGGCTTATCTGAAATGATTTTGGCGGAGGATCTATAATGCCCAGTAACACAGATCGTCATATCATTTCACTACTCATGGAAAATGAGTCAGGCGCACTATCTCGTGTTGCCGGTTTATTTTCTGCACGTGGCTACAATATTGAGTCATTGACTGTTGCTCCTACAGAAGATCCAACTTTATCCCGGATGACTATTGTGACTTCAGGCTCAGATCAAATCATTGAGCAAATTATCAAGCAGCTCAATAAGCTAATTGATGTAGTCAAAGTACTCGACCTTAACGATGGGAAATTTATTGAGCGAGAATTAATGCTGGTCAAAGTAAAAGCGACTGGTAATTTCCGTGAAGAAATGAAGCGTATGTGTGATATTTTCCGTGGCCGTATTATCGATGTGGCCGACGGCAGCTTTACCATTGAGCTTACCGGCTCAGGTACCAAACTAGATGCTTTTATAGAAAGCCTAGATAAATCAGCAATTTTAGAAACCGTTCGCACCGGTGCATCTGGCATAGGTCGCGGCGATCGTATTCTTAAAGTTTAAGTAGCAAAGTTTTAAAAACCATATTTATAATTTACCAAGCATCAGCATAGAAAGGCGATAAAAAAATGAAAGTTTATTACGATAAAGACGCAGACCTGAATTTAATTAAAGGTAAAAAAGTAACTATCGTCGGTTACGGTTCACAAGGTCATGCTCACGCGGCAAACCTTAAAGATAGCGGCGTAAGCGTTACTATTGGCCTACGTAAAGGCGGGAGCTCATGGGCTAAGGCTGTAGCTGCCGGCCATAAAGTATTGGAAATTGCTGACTCTGTAAAAGATGCAGATGTCGTAATGTTGTTATTACCTGATGAAACAATGGCGCAGATTTTCGCGGCTGATGTGGCTGATCATTTAAAACAAGGGGCTAGTTTAGCTTTTGCGCACGGCTTTAATATTCACTATAACCAAATAACACCACGTGCTGATTTAGATGTGATTATGATTGCTCCAAAAGGCCCAGGCCATACAGTGCGATCAGAATATCTTAAAGGTGGCGGTGTACCTTCATTGATCGCTGTTTACCAAGACAAATCTGGCAAAGCTAAAGCATTAGCATTATCCTACGCAGCTGCCAACGGTGGTACTAAAGGCGGCGTAATTGAAACTGACTTCCGTGAAGAAACGGAAACTGACTTATTCGGCGAGCAAGCAGTGTTATGTGGCGGTGCTGTTGAATTAGTAAAAGCAGGCTTTGAAACTTTAGTTGAAGCTGGCTACGCGCCTGAAATGGCTTACTTCGAGTGCTTACACGAGCTTAAATTGATAGTTGATTTAATGTACGAAGGCGGAATTGCTAACATGAACTACTCAATTTCAAACAACGCTGAATATGGTGAGTATGTTACTGGTCCACAAGTGATCAATGATCAATCACGTGCTGCAATGAAAACATGCTTAGCAAACATTCAAAATGGTAACTACGCGAAACAGTTTATTTTAGAAGGTCGTACAAACTACCCTGAAATGACTGCTCGCCGTCGTTTGAACGCAGCTCACCCAATTGAGCAAGTTGGCGGTCAACTTCGCGCGATGATGCCATGGATTGCTAAAAATAAATTAGTTGATCAATCTAAAAACTAAGCTTCAATAGCAACACTAAGTAAAAAGGGCAAGACGCAACACGTCCTGCCCTTTTTGCATTATTGATACAATAAATACATCATTCATTGAGGATTCAACTGATGCCACCTTTCGCTGTGCTAATTCAATACGTACTGCCAAAGCAAGCTATTACACAGCTCGCAGGCAAGCTAGCCAACATGCAAGGTGGCCGTTTTACAACGTCAGTAATTCGCTGGTTTATTAAGCGCTATCAGGTGAATATGGCAGAAGCAGCACAACCAAGCGCGTGCTGCTATAAAACCTTTAATGATTTTTTTACGCGCGCACTTAAAGAGGGTGTGAGGCCAATAGATCAAGCCAACTTCATTTGTCCAGTCGATGGTGCGATTAGCCAATTTGGCACTATAGAAGTAGATCAGATATTCCAAGCTAAAGGTCACCATTACTCAACAACCGCATTACTTGGTGGCAACAGAAAACTGGGAGGTAAATTTAATAATGGTCATTTTGCCTGCATCTACTTAAGTCCAAAAGACTACCATCGCATTCATATGCCTTGTGACGGCCAACTTCTCAGTATGGCCTACGTCCCTGGTGCGCTATTCTCAGTGAATCCGATTACAGCGCAAGGCGTACCAGGTCTATTTGCTAAGAATGAGCGTGTGGTCTGCGAATTCAGTTCAGCGCAATACGGCAGTTTTGTAATGGTATTAGTAGGCGCAACTATCGTTGGAAGCATGGCGACGGTTTGGCATGATGACGCTAACGGGATCATCAACCCCCCGCGTAGTCATGATGTCAGACTATGGGATTATTGCCAGAAAAATATTCAATTAAAACAAGGTGATGAAATGGGGCGCTTTTTACTAGGCTCAACCGTGGTGATGTTGTTTGAACAACAGAATTTGCAATTTAATGCGGATTGGCAGGCAGGCACCACCGTTAGATTAGGCACATTGATGGGCAATATTAATAGTGGTCATTAAGCGCTATTAATCAAATTTACCGGACCACTTTATGGTGTAAGTGTGGCGATAATTCATTCAATGCAGATTCATAGACGCCACGCTTAAATTCAATCACATCTTCTAATGGCACCCAGTAATCACTCCAACGCCAAGCGTCAAACTCTGGATGTTCACTCGCTCTCAACGAAACATCACTGTCGCGACCAACCATGCGTAACAAATACCAAATCTGCTTTTGGCCTTTATAGCTACCACGCCACTCACGCTTAACCCAAGAACTAGGGACTTCGTAGCGCAACCAATCTTTAGTACGTCCAAGAATTTTTACATGCTCAGGCTTGAGGCCAACCTCTTCCATCAACTCACGATACATAGCCTGCTCAGGGCTTTCTCCATAGTTAATACCACCCTGCGGAAACTGCCAAGCATGCTCACGGATACGCTTACCCCAAAATACCTGATTGTTGGCATTACATAAAATAATGCCAACATTCGGGCGAAACCCGTCACGATCTAACATAGCGTTATACTGCCTAAATAATTTAGTGCAATTTTTTCATATTTTGACATTTTTTGAAAGACACCATTTACATACAAATCGTAACTTTATGAATATAAACATAAAATATAATAATCTAATTTTAGCATTAGTCATTTTGCTGATTAATACTGGCTGCATCTCAACCTATAAGACAGATAAACATAATTTTGCCTACATAAGCAATCAAGCTGACAATACCGTATCGGTGATAGACACGACAACTAATCAAGTTATTAAAACCATATCCGTAGGGAAAGCTCCGGTCGGTGTAGCCGTTTCTTCGACTTTGCAGCGCGCTTATATCTCCAATGTAGAAAGCCAAGATATTTCCGTCATTAACACAATGAACAATATGGTCATAGAAACCATTAAGATAAATGGCTCTCCAGTCGGACTAGCCTTATCAGCAGATAGCAAAGTACTTTATGTTGCCGATTGGTTTTCTAATCAGATATTGGAAATCAGCACTCAGCAAACCAAGTTGGTCCGCGTGCTTAACATTGGCGAAGCGCCAGCTGGAATGGCCATAAGCAAAGATAGGCGATGGTTGTATGTGGCTAATCGAGATAGCAATGACATGGCTATTATCGACACCACATCATTAAGCATAAAAAAGCGTATTGCTGTAGGTAAGCATCCCTTTGGGATTGCTATTAGTAATAGCGGACTTTGGCTAGCCACGGTGAATGTGAAAGATGACAGCATTAGTTTAATTAACACTAAGACTGAAGTGCGACAGCAATTAAAAGTAGGTTACCACCCGTACTGCGCCAGTTTCAACCTAGATGACAAATTCCTATACGTAACTAACACGCAAGACGACAGCGTATCTGTTATCAACATTGCAACATTAAAAACTATAGAAACAATTCCAGTTGGCAACACCCCTGAAGGAATTAGCATAGATCACGATTACGCTTATGTCGCCAACTGGGGCAGCAATAATGTCAGCGTAATTGATCTGCGCACAAATAAAGTAATTGCAACCATTAAGACTGGTGAGAAAAGTCGTGCGTTTGGGAACTTCATCCTTAGTCAATAGGCCTTATGAAAAAGAATAATCACTCAATACATTTTCTTAAGTACATTATTTTGAGTGCGAAAAGGTATTCTTGATGCTGTGGCTTAAATTTATCAGCGTCAGCGTTGATAATTCATAAATGATAGCCTCGATCTCAACTATAATATGATGTTAGTTTTTATTAATCCCTCCAAAAATGAGGGTTTCGGAGAAATTTGAATGAAAAGAATGTTAGCGTTACTTGCCATTGGTTTAAGTTTGGTGTCGTTCACAGCAGCAGCACACGGACCATCACCACAAAAAGTTGAAAAATCTATCACAATCAAAGCTGATCCAGACAAAGTTTGGGCCATCGTTAAAGATTTCGGCAATATTCATAAATGGCATCCTGGTGTTGCAAGCACGAAAGTTGCACAAGTAGGTGAAGATACGTTTAGGACACTCACATTTAAAGATGGCGGTAATGTGTATGAAAAATTGCGTAGCATCGATGATGCATCGATGAAGATTAAGTCTGAAATTGAATCTGGCACCTTGCCAGTGACAGACTACGTTGCAACCATCACAGTCGCAAAGGGTGATCATCCTGGTGAAACAACTGTAACTTGGATGGCGCGTTTTTATCGCCAATACAGACTTAATCCACCAATTCCTGAAGGTCAAGATGATGCTAGTGCCATTAGTGCTATTAGTGGAATGTTCGATTCAGGTTTGGCAAACTTGAAAATAGTGGCTGAATCTGCTAAATAAATTAGTCTGGATGCATTAAATTTTGATGGTTTTTCTGTGGCTATTATAGAGGAACCTGTTTAAAGAAAAACGGAACTTTAAGTTCCGTTTTTTATACTTAATCTATAGCTAGACTATAATTGGGACAAGCACTCAATACGGCCTAGCACTTTCAACAACGCCAAGATTTATCCGCCATTTCTGCTAAAACTGTTAAATACGGGACTATGTTTCAAACTGCCAGGACTTTGATATACCTACTCACCATGACCTACAAACCTCCATTAGAGTTATCAAGCAACAACACCACTAACAATAATAACATCAATGCTAGTATCATTTGGCTGCATGGCCTAGGTGCAGACGGCTATGATTTTGAACCTATTGTGCAGCAACTCAACTTACCCAACGTTCGTTTTATTTTGCCACATGCACCAGAAATGGCGGTCACACGAAATAATGGTTACGTAATGCCAGCTTGGTACGATGTTTATGGCTTAACACCAATCAGCCGAGAAGATGACGCTGGCATTAAAACTAGCCAAGCTTATATCAACAGTTTAATCCAGCATGAGATAGCGCGCGGCATCCCCAGTCAGCGTATTGTTATCGCCGGCTTCTCACAAGGAGGTGCTATCGCCTTATATACTGCTTTACGATATCCAACAAGACTTGCGGGGGTGCTCGCACTGTCTACTTATATGCCACTAAAAACTTCAATGGCCTCTGATAAGCTTGCGGCCAACACCAAGCTACCAATTTTCATGGCACACGGCGTGTTTGATGATGTAATCAGCTTGGAAACAGCTATGTTGTCACGTCAACTATTGCAAGATAATCACTATGCACTTTCTTGGCATGAATACAATATGGCTCATTCAGTTAATGCAGCAGAGATTAATGATATTCGAATTTATTTACAACAGCTTTTGCAATAGGATTTGATAGAATAGTAGCTTAACGATACTTGACGATTACCATGACAGAATCTAACAGCAAAACCACTGCAAAATCGGCTGATGAAACTAGTAAAAACCCTATTGAAATCAACCTTGGCTTTGAACAAGCCTACGCCGAACTCGAACTGATAGTAGCACAAATGGAATCTGGAAAAATGCCATTACAAGCCTCACTTGAGGCATATACCCGCGGTAATTTTTTACTGCAACATTGTCAACAATCTCTTGCTAATGTAGAACAGCAAGTACAAATTTTAAATGAGGCTAATCAGCTCAGGCAGTTTACCCCCGAGAATGACTAACTTATTCTCAACTCCAGCGCAAACGGATTTTGATCTATGGGTTAAGCTTAAACAAGCGCGCATAGAAGCAGTTCTAGATCAAATTTTACCCAGCGCACAAACATTGCCTACAGACTTGCATAGCGCCATGCGTTATAGCATATTGGGTGGCGGTAAACGTGTACGCGCACTGCTCTGCTATGCCGCAGCAGAATTATACTGCCCACAATCCAGCTCAACCAACATTACCATTACAGACATTGCTGCCTGCGCTCTGGAGTTGATACACGCTTACTCATTGGTTCATGACGACATGCCTTGCATGGATAATGACGATCTCCGTCGTGGCAAACCTAGTTGCCATAAACAATATGATGATGCGACAGCTCTATTAGTTGGTGATGCGTTACAAAGCTTGGCATTTTCCATCTTATCAAAAACGGATCTAACTAATAACGCGCAGCAGCAATTACTAATGTTGAATCTTTTGGCAAATGCTTCTGGTTCCCAAGGAATGGCCGGCGGACAAGCGATTGATTTAGCCGCTGTAGGTAAACCGTTGACCCAAGATAAGCTTGAGACCATGCATAGACTCAAAACTGGTGCATTGATTGAAGTTGCAGTATTACTTGGAGCGAATAGTGCAATTTACTCCGCCAACCCCAATAACAAGGATAGTTTAGCGTTGCGCGTCTTTGCAGGAAATATTGGCCTAGCATTTCAGGTAGTGGATGACATTTTAGATGTAGAAGCTGATAGCAATACTCTCGGCAAAACAACAGGCAAAGATGCCGAGAACAACAAACCAACCTATGTAACCTTATTAGGTCTTATGCAAGCCAAAGCTTATGCACAACAACTTCACACTGAGGCATTGTTAGCACTCACGCCTTTTTCTGAGCAAGCACAGCGCTTGCAGCAATTGGCTAACTTTATTATGAACCGAAGCTTCTAATCACTGAATTTATGACCCCATTACTCGATACCATTGATTTTCCGCAGCAATTACGCCTTTTAGAGCGCAAGCAACTAGCGCAACTGGCCGAAGAACTGCGCACATTTTTAATTAGTAGCGTATCCAAAACCGGAGGTCATTTGGCTTCAAATTTAGGCGTAGTAGAACTCACTATTGCCTTACATTATGTATTTAACACCCCTGATGATCGTTTAGTTTGGGATGTAGGCCATCAAACATACCCACATAAAATTCTGACTGGCCGCCGTCATAAAATGCAGTCATTACGCAAAGCAAAAGGTATTGCTGGTTTTCCACGTCGCACTGAAAGTGAATACGATACATTTGGAACAGGTCACTCCAGCACATCAATTTCCGCCGCACTTGGCATGGCAGTCGCCGCAAAAAAATCCGGTTTAGAGCGCAGATCAGTAGCCATTATTGGTGATGGTGCAATGACTGCAGGTATGGCTTTCGAAGCCTTAAATAATGCTGGAGATATGAATGCCAATTTACTGGTAATCCTCAATGATAACGATATGAGCATCTCAAACAATGTAGGTGCGCTCAATAACTATTTAACTAAACTGCTATCAAGCCGCTTTTACAACACCGTTCGATCATCAAGTAAAAAAGTATTATCTGTCATGCCGCCGATGATGGAGTTTGCTAAACGTGCAGAAGAACATGTCAAGGGCATGGTATTACCGGGTACATTGTTTGAAGAATTTGGATTTAACTATATAGGTCCAATTGACGGGCATGATTTAGATGGCTTGGTTGAGACTTTGCGAAATATTAAGCAGTTGAGTGGCCCGCAGTTCTTGCACATTGTGACCCAAAAAGGCAAAGGCTTTGAGCCAGCTGAAAATAACCCTAATAAATTTCACGGTGTTGGTAAATTCGACCCTTACAATGGGGATGCCGTTGATGGTTTAGCAGTGCCTACCAATAAAACCTACACTCAAGTATTTGGTGAATGGCTTGTAGATATGGCCCAGCAAGACCAGCGCTTGGTTGCAGTTACTCCAGCGATGTGTGATGGCTCGGGATTAAATGCGTTCTCCGAAATTTACCCAGACCGTTATTTTGATGTAGGTATTGCCGAGCAACACGCCCTAACATTTGCTGCAGGGCTTGCTTGTGAGGGCTTAAAACCAGTAGTAGCTATTTACAGCACTTTCTTGCAGCGCGCTTATGACCAATTAATTCATGATGTTGCGCTGCAGAAGCTTCCCGTTTTATTGGCAATAGATCGTGCTGGCTTGGTCGGCGCAGATGGACCCACTCATGCGGGTAGTTTTGATTTAAGTTATTTACGCTGCATTCCAAATATTGTAGTCATGGCTCCAAGTGATGAAAACGAATGTCGTCAAATGTTATACACCGGCTTTATGCACGAAGGTTTGGCGGCGGTGCGTTACCCACGTGGGGGTGGCAAAGGATCGGCGATCCAAAACAAAATGCTAGCCTTAGAAATTGGTAAAGCAGAGTTAATACGCACTATAAATAAAGCTTCCGGTAGAAAAGTTGCATTATTAGCTTTCGGCTCCATGTTAACTCCAGCGCTTGAGGTTGGCGAACAAATAGATGCCACTGTTGCTAATATGCGTTTTATAAAGCCTCTGGATACTGACCTCATTGCAAAACTAGCCAAAACCCATGACTTATTGGTCACGGTGGAAGAAAATGCGCTGATGGGAGGGGCTGGTGCGGCAGTATTGGAAGCAATGCAAGCACTGAATATTCACATGCCAATATTATGTCTTGGATTACCAGACCAATTTATTGAACATGGACAACATGAAACCATGTTGGCTGAATGCGGTCTAGATGCTTTAGGCATCATCAACGCAATTGAGGGAAAATTAACCTAGTGTTATACTCAACTATTAAGAATTAACTGTTAATCTGGACCAAAAAATGAATCAACCAACAATCCAAACCGCTATCGAAGACGTACAAAATACAGTCGATACACGCCACCTTGCCATCGATAAAGTTGGCATTAAAGCGATACGGCACCCCGTTATAGTCAAAGATAAATCGGGCGGCGAGCAACATACTGTCGCCATGTTTAATATGTACGTACACTTACCACAGCAATTCAAGGGCACGCATATGTCGCGCTTTGTTGAAATTTTAAACATGAATGAACATGCTATTTCTGTGGGATCTTTTGAAACTATTTTACGTGAAATGGTAAAGCGCTTAGAAGCAGAATCTGGTCATGTTGAGATGACTTTCCCTTACTTTGTCAATAAATCAGCGCCAGTGTCAGGCGTAAAAAGCCTGCTCGATTACGAAGTTACTTTTATCGGTGAAATTCATCACGATCAATTTGAGATTACAGTCAAAGTACTTGTACCTGTCACTAGCTTATGTCCTTGCAGTAAAAAGATATCGAATTATGGTGCACATAACCAACGCTCACATGTGACGGTAACTGCCTTAATTAACGACTTTATTTGGATTGAGGATATTATTGATTTAGTAGAGAAACAAGCTTCTTGCGAGCTATATGGCTTACTTAAACGTCCAGATGAAAAGTTCGTGACTGAACGTGCGTATGACAATCCAAAATTCGTAGAGGATATGGTGCGTGATGTGGCTACGCAGCTAGATGCAGAAAAAAGAATCGTCTCTTATACTGTTGAAAGTGAAAACTTCGAATCAATCCATAATCACTCTGCCTACGCATTAATTGAGAACGACAAACGCAAATAACAGGGGATCAGCGGTCAGTCTTTAAAGACTGACCGCTGATCTTAGCTCTTTATTAGCTTTAATGTTCTATGCTTTCAGGTATCTGAAAAAATACCTTTACTGTCGTACCGGTCGATTTTGCCATATCTGTATAATTAAGTTCGACCCGAGCTTGATGCTGATTCGCAATCTCACGCACTATGGCCAACCCTAAGCCACAACCGTTCTCACCGCTTCCCAGCACACGATAAAACCTTTCAAACACTTGCTTTTGTTCATTTAAGGCTAATCCCAAGCCATTATCTTGCACTGATAAAACCACTTCATTGTTAACCAGGGCCAAAACTACAGTCACTTTAGTGCCCTTTGGATTGTAGCGTATTGCATTATCGATCAAATTATTAAGTAGCTCTTGTAGTAACACTGCATTGCCAATGACACTGCGCTGCCTAAACGAACAACTAACACCTAGATCAATATTTTTATCTAAAGCTTTAGGCACCCACTCGGCTGTAACCTCTTTAATCAATGGCACCAGATCCACTGGTAGCATGTTTTGCGAATTAACCTCAGGTTCTGCGCGGGCTAAACTGAGTAGTTGAGTTGCTAATCGCGCCAAGTTATCACTTCCGGCGCTGATTTGTTGAAGTGCGTGATGAACGCTCACTAAGTTATCTTCCCTTAGCGCAGCTTCAGCTTGTACTTTAAGCCCTGCCAAAGGAGTTTTAAGTTGGTGAGCTGCATTTGCTATAAATTGATGACGCTCATCTACCGACCCTTTTACTTTGAATAACAAGTCATTCATAGCATGTAATAAAGGTTGTAACTCTTCGGGAGCTGTCTGCGTATCCAATGGGCGAGTTTCGGTAGGTAACCGCTGATAAATTAGATCTTTAAATTTATCCAACGACACAAGCCCACGCCGTATTCCTAAATTAATCAATAGCGCAACAAGTACAATTAACAGAAATTGGGGGATCAACATAAACACTATAATTTCATGTGCCATTCTGTCACGCTTGGCAGTGGTTTCTCCGATCAGAATGGTTGCATTACCTGGTACCTTTAAATCAGGTAAAGGCAAATTTAACGCTACCATACGTAATGATTTATCATTAAATTTAGAGTCATAATAGGAATGCTGGCCAGCTTTAAGTACATGTTTAGGTTGGGTCAGTTTTTCTTCACCAATCACCACTTCGTGATTAGCATCTTGTATCTGATAGTAAATCCAATCGTATTTATCGTACTCAATTAAATTCAGCGTGCTATCTGGGATATCAACCACCATCCGCCCATCTTTAACTTCTATTTGATCTGCCAGCGCCAAAGCCACTCTAAACAAAGCTCGGTCATAGGCCAAGTTAGAAAAGTAATTCGCCAAATAGTAAGCTGATACAGTCCCAAGTAATAGTATTGGCAATAGAAAAATTAACAGCCAATTTAATAGCTTCTGACGTATTGAGTTGGTCTTAATATGGATCATTCAACATCTTTTCCACTTAGGGCTTCAAGCTTAGCTAATAGGTATCCTAGACCACGTATGGTGCGAATTTCAATACCTAAAACATTCAACTTTTTACGTAGCCTTGACACAGTAACCTCAATTGCATTTTCACTCATATCCTCATTCCAGCTACATAGGTGCTCGAGTATTTTAGCTTTACTCACAACTTTAGTGGCTTTTAACATCAACAACTCCAGCAATGCCACTTCCCTTTGCGATAAGGCTAGCACAGCGTCCTGATATAAACATTGTCGACTCGTGGTATCCAACACCAAATCACCAAAACTAATTTTTGCACCCCCGCCAGAAACCCCACGGCGGATCAGCGCGCGAACCCGCGCTTCCAACTCGGCTAAATCAAATGGTTTAGCTAAATAGTCATCAGCCCCTAAATCTAGGCCCTTTACTCGATTTTGGGTATCTTCTAAAGCCGTTAGAATCAATACCGGCGTTTTATTACCACGCGATCGCAAGCGCTTAAGAACTTCATATCCATCCATCTTGGGTAAGCCTAAATCGAGCACAATCACATCGTACTCTTGATAACTAAGTAGCTTATTGGCGCTATCGCCATCTACCATGACATCTACAGCATAACCAGACTTAGAAAAAGAGCGCTCTAAACCATCTCGCAGAATTAAGTCATCCTCAACTAACAGTAATCTCAACGTATCAACCTTATTAACAATACCCAACATAAAAATTCAAAATATTAAGCACAAGTAGCGCTTACAATATTTTCAGTTTCAGACACTATGATCCAATTCAACAGGAACGTAATTAACTAAACATTCCAGCCAATCAAATCTCATATTGTTTACTTTACTCTAATTATTGGACTTTAAAATGAACAAATTTGCACAAAGGCTCTAGTGTGCCTCATCTAAATAGGGCATCACTAGCATAGTTCCGATGACTTAAATTTAACCCCAATGCAATCACAATTAAACCAATTAACGGAAAAATAGCCGCCAAGATAAAGGTTTGCTGGCCACCCAAAAACTGCAATGCATATCCACCTGCAACACCTCCGACGGTCCCTCCAATGCCGTAGGCTACACTATTATAAATAGCCTGACCCTTAGCCTGATGCCTACCCTTAAAGAACTGAGTAATCACTTCTACCGATGCTGCATGAAAGCTCCCAAAGGTAGCAGCATGCAAAGTTTGCGCTAGTATCAATATCCATAAGTGGTCAATAGATAGTCCAATTAAACTAAAGCGTAGCACCGCCAGTACTAAACTAATCATTAAAATAGTTTTTAAACTGTATTTCGCCATCATTCTAGGCATCAGTATAAATATACCTATTTCGCATACCACGCCTACCGCCCACAACAAACCTATAGTACCTTTACTGTAACCATGTTCGCTTAAGTAAATTGAATAAAAATTGTAGAGTACGCCATGCGCAGTAACCATTAGGGAGCAACCGACTAGTAAAGCAATGACATTAGGCTGTTTAATCACCTGCCAAATTGAAAAACGGTCATGTTCATGCGCCACAAGTTTAGGGTCAGGTAACGTATATGAGAGCAAAAACAAGACCATCTGTACTGACAGTAAAAACAACAATAAACTTTTAATGCCCGTGGCATCAATCACAAATCCTAATAACACCGAGGCAACAATAAAACCTAAAGAACCCCACATGCGAATTCGACTGTAATGGCCATTAGTCGTGGCCAAATGCGCCAAAGTGAGCGATTCAGCTAATGGTAAGGTGGAACTGGTAAAAAGACTGAGGGCAGCCATTACAAAAAATAGCCAGAAAAAACTATGTGCCCAAAATACCGCCATAAACCCGCACAAACCTAAAAATGAGGTAAGCCTGATCCATTGCGCACGTTTACCAGTATGGTCTGCAAGCCAGCCCCAAAAGTTAGGCGCAAAAATACGACTGACTTGAAATAGGGACATCAGGATCCCAATATCTGCGGCTGAGAAATGTTCAGACTGTAGATACAAACCCCAATAAGGAACAAAAGCACCTACAAAGAAGTAATAGCTAAAATAGAACCGGGAAAGTCGCCAATAAAGATTACTATGCATAAATATCGCTAAGGCTACCTGATAAAAAATCGGCGGTTGCCGATTTTTATTTGTACATTACGTCACTAAATCAACTAGATATGAACAAGAGGGAAAATTGTTAAGTAATTTTTGGCGTAGCGCAGAACACATCAGCATTTTGTGCCCTATGGCGTAAAGCGTGATCCATTAACACCAAAGCCAACATTGCCTCAGCAATTGGTGTTGCCCGAACACCTACACACGGGTCATGCCTACCAGTAGTTTGCATCGTTACCGCCATTCCATTTTTATCAATCGAACGCCTTTCTTGCGGGATACTAGAAGTAGGTTTTAGAGCTACATTGACACGGATTTCTTGGCCCGTAGAAATGCCACCAAGTATTCCCCCAGCATTATTCGTAACAAAACCTTGAGGCGTCATTTCATCGCTATGCTCGCTTCCACACTGCATCACACTAGCAAAGCCAGCGCCAATTTCCACACCTTTAACTGCATTGATACTCATCATCGCGTAAGCAATTTCAGCATCCAGCCTATCAAATACCGGCTCACCCCAACCTACGGGTACGCCCTCTGCTACTACAGTGATGCGCGCACCAACAGAGTCACGCTCAGCACGCACACGATCTAAATAGCTCTCTAGTTGAGGCAATATGCTGTTATTAGGCGCAAAAAATGGATTGTCGTTGACTACATCCCAAGTTTCAAAAGGAATCTCAATCTCGCCCAATTGACTCATATAACCACGTACCCTTACCCCATAACGTTCATTAAGCCACTTTTTAGCAATAGCACCTGCTGCTACTCGGGCGGCAGTTTCACGTGCACTAGAACGTCCCCCTCCACGGTAATCACGTACGCCATACTTTTGACTGTAAGTATAGTCGGCATGTCCCGGCCTAAAAGTATCCATAATTTTACTGTAATCTTGGCTACGCTGATCTGTATTGCGAATCAGTAATCCTATAGGTGCGCCTGTGGTTTTCCCTTCGAATATGCCCGATAGAATCTCCACCACATCGCCCTCTTGACGTTGCGTCACATGGCGGGATGTGCCAGGTTTGCGGCGATCTAAATCAATTTGCAAATCCTCTGCACACAAAGACAAGCCTGGAGGACAGCCATCCACGATGCCGCCAATGGCCGCACCATGAGACTCGCCAAAAGATGTAAAGGTGAAAAGTGTACCTAGTGTATTGCCAGACATGATGTCTATCTCAAAAAAAGTTAAAGAATTTTAACATACCCTCAAGCTACAGAACTGCGATTAATCCTGCAAGCCATTAATCCAACGTGTATAGACTTGGCGCGCAACCTTGTTGAGGAAAAAGCAATGTAAAGGCAAGTCCTGAAGTATGACGTCAGCTTGCTGCACACCGGCATATAATGGCGCATTACTTGCGGCCGCCTGCGCCAATTCTGACACTCCATTTTCGCACCAGCTCTGCACCATTGGAACCGTCATTTCTATATGGCATTGCAAAGCCAAATGCTTGCCAAGTGCATATGCTTGATTATGGCAGTTAGGGCTAGCTAATATATGGACTGCGCCAAAAGGCAAATCGAAAGTTTCTCCGTGCCAGTGAAAACTATTAAAAACTTCCAGCTCACCAAACCAAGATTTTGCTTCTTCATTCTGACTGACTTGCACTTTTCCCCAGCCAATTTCTTTCACCGCATTTACAGTCACTTTCGCATCAAAGGCTTTGCTCATAAGCTGAGCTCCTAAACAATGGCCAAGCAAAGGAATTCCCAGCAGATCTGCCTCTCGTATTATCTCCAATAATGGGGCAATCCAAGGTAAATCATCATTGACGCTCATCGGGCCGCCCATCAAGACTACACCACTATAATCTAGCAATGCTTTAGGCAAAGGGTCACCTTCATCAATCTTAATCAGTTGCCATGAAATATGATGCTCATCTAAAAAATGAGTAAAATATCCGGGGCCTTCAGTCGCTGCATGCCTAAAAATAAGAACTGGTTTCATATTTAATTGTTTTTCTTTGATAGTTCAAAATTAGACTTTAACCCAAGTACCTAGCTCAATACCTGAGATACTGTAGCCTCCAATGGCATAGCGGATCAATCTTAGCGTTGGGTAGCCTATTTTGGCAGTCATGCGCCGTACCTGACGATTCTTTCCTTCCGCTATTTTAATTTCCAGCCAACTGGTAGGAATAGTTTTGCGTTCCCGAATCGGCGGATCACGTGGCCATAAATTTTCTGGCTCCACCATAATGTTAACGCTGGCTGGTTGTGTGAAAAAATCACCTAAATCAACGCCTTTCCTTAACGGTTCTAAATCGACATCGTTGGGGGAGCCTTCAACTTGCGCCCAATAAGTTTTAAATTCTTTATGCTTAGGATGACTTAAACGATGTTGCAATGCCCCATCATCGGTTAAAATGAGTAAACCTTCACTATCGGTATCTAAACGCCCAGCGGCATAGACATTAGGTATCGATATAAAGTCTTTTAACGTGGCGTGCTTACTCCCAGAAGTAGAAGGTTCATGCGGGCTAAATTGGCACACGACGTTAAAAGGTTTATTAAATAAAATTATCATATTAGGAAATTTGAATGACTTCTAAAATTATCGTGCCATCTACGGGACAGAAAATTACCGTTAATGCAGACAGCACACTTAATGTACCCAACGAACCGATTATCCCATTTATTGAAGGTGATGGTATAGGAGTTGATATTACGCCACCTATGATCAAGGTGGTCAACGCAGCGGTAAATAAAGCCTATGGTGGAGTGCGTAAAATCTCATGGATGGAAGTTTATGCAGGGGAAAAAGCGTTAAAAGTCTACGGTCAAGATAAAGAAGGTAAGGATATTTGGTTACCAACTGAAACCATGCAAGCAGTGCGCGACTATGTGGTTTCGATTAAAGGCCCCCTAACAACGCCAGTCGGTGGCGGCATACGCTCACTGAATGTAAGTTTGCGTCAAGAGTTGGATTTATATGTTTGCTTGCGCCCAGTTCAATATTTTACTGGCGTACCTAGTCCACTTAAGCACCCAGAAAATACCAACATGGTGATATTCAGAGAAAATACTGAAGATATTTATACTGGTATTGAATGGGCTGCTGGTTCTGATGAAGTGGAAAAGGTGATCAACTTTTTAAGTGACATGGGTATGCGTAAAAAAATTCGCTTCCCAGACTCTTCAGCAATTGGAATCAAACCAGTATCACGAGAAGGCAGTCAACGCTTGGTGCGTAAAGCAATACAGTATGCAATTGATAATGGCCGTAAATCTGTGACTATTGCCCACAAAGGCAATATTATGAAATTTACCGAAGGTGGATTTAGAGACTGGGGCTATGATGTTGCCAAACAAGAGTTTGGTGCAGTTGAAATTGATGGCGGACCTTGGTGCAAATTGCCTAATGGCTTAGTCATTAAAGATTGTATTGCTGATGCTTTCTTACAAGAAATCTTATTGCACCCTCAAGATTACGACGTAGTGGCAACACTTAATTTAAATGGCGATTACATGAGTGATGCGCTAGCAGCACAAGTAGGCGGCATTGGCATTGCTCCAGGAGCTAACTTAAGCGACACAATCGCTATGTTTGAGGCCACTCACGGTACAGCGCCTAAAATTGCCGGCAAAGACATTGCCAACCCAAGCTCAATTATACTGTCAGCTGAAATGATGTTGCGTCACCTGGGCTGGGCAGAGGCCGCAGATTTAGTTCTCAAGGGTGTGGCCAACGCGATTATCGCCAAGAAAGTAACTAGTGATTTCTCAAGCCAAATGACAGATGCAGTGGAAGTCGGCACTGCTCAGTTTGGGGAAGAGATTATTGCTAGTATGTAAGCGAAAAAACGGCTCGTGATTTATACGAGCCGTTTTTTTAAACTATATTACTAAAGACAAAATTAGGTGGGCAGCTCTAAACTGGCCTAACCTAAGAAGTTAAGCCTTTTGAATATTTGATGCTTGCTTGCCTTTTGGACCATCGGTCACTTCAAAGCTTACGCGCTCGCCTTCTTTAAGACTTTTATAACCAGCATCTACAATCGCAGAAAAGTGGGCGAATAAATCATCACCACCATCATCTGGAGTAATAAAGCCGAAGCCTTTAGAATCATTAAACCATTTTACGGTACCTGTTGCCATTTTATACATCCTTACCTAAGACTTAAGGGGGGCGCCCAAAAAGTTTGTCTCAAGAAAATACATTGCAGCCGATCATTTAAAGTTGAGTGCAAAAACTCGAATCCAAACACCTAAACCACTTTATAATTTGGTTAAGCGAAAATGTCAAGTATTCCGCCATGTAAGTCCTGTTTTTTTCAAAGAACCTATAACAAACAACGCCTTTAGGTAGAAAGTTTTACCTCAAAGTGTCTATGCCAAATCATCTATTGCTAAGAAGAAGCTGTTGGTTGGCACTCAAGGATCGCCTATTTCTTGCTTGCCACGGATAGTGCCCGCTCTATTTCTTTATAAGGTTGCGCGCCTAACATGCGCTTGCCATCTGAGAAAATTAAAGTAGGCGTGCTAGTCACGCCTAGACTTCTAGCTAATTCACCCACCTTTTCTAAAGGCACATCACAGCTAGGAGTGGTTTTAGGCAGCTGACCATGAAAAATCCAATCTTCCCAAGCTTTAGCACGATTAGTCGCGCACCAAATAGACTTTGATTTAGCAGCCGCATCTGGGTGCAGTTGTGCAATTGGATAAAGAAAAGTGTACACAGTCACATCGGTAATATTGATTAGTTCATTTTGCTCTAGACGCTTGCAATACGGACAATCTACATCTGAAAACACCACCAGCTTTCGACTTCCGTTGCCCTTCACCACTTTAATGGCCTGTTCTAATGGTAAGCTGGAAAAGTCAATTTTTGTCAAATCTTCCAATCGATCACTAGTAATATCTTTTTTAGTTTTGGTATCAACTAGACGCCCTTCTGCAATTAAAAAGCTCACTTTTTCATCGGTATAGACAATTTGCCCACCCATAAACACTTCATACAAACCACCATAATTGGTTTTAGTGACGCTATCTACCTTAAATTTTGGATAAACCGCTTCCACTATTTTTTTAACACTGGCTTCATCAGCAATAGCTAGGCTTGTAAATGCAGCGCATAACACCAAGCAGACTAATTGTTTAAACATGCGAATTCCTTCTATTAAAATTATGTAATCGGATTTTTGGAAGCTTAGAGTCTAATTGCTTGCGCCACTAGTATTTTTTTAACAAATGCCTGCTTAGCAATCGATAAACCCCAGCTTCTTAGATTCTTCACCGCTGGATGGGAATTGGCGAATAAACGATAAAGGCCATCGGTCAACAAAAGCATCTGTGCCATGTCAACTTTTCTCAGTCTTGTATATTTCCTAAGTAGACTATGGTCATGCAAGCTTTGATATTGATTTTTGTTTGCAAGCACTTTCACTAAATCCAACACATCTCTAAAACCAAGATTAACGCCCTGACCTGCCATGGGATGAATTTTATGAGCTGCGTCTCCTACCAACAACACACAATCCTGAAAAAGTGATTCCGCTTTCTGTTGGCTTAGTGGAAATGATGACGGCTTAGCCAATAACTTAAGCTCGCCTAGACATCGACCACCGGCATCCGCAACATGCTGAGTAAAGGACTCATCGCTCAATGCTAAGAGTTTTGCGCCAAATAAGCTTGATACTGACCACACAATAGAAATTGTGTGGTCATTCAATGGCAACCAAGCCAGAATAATCATGTCACCATCTGCATCATGGGAAAACCATTGTCTAGCAATGTTTGCATGAGATTGTTCCACAGTAAAATTCGCAACCAAAGCCACTTGTTGATATGAGAACTGCTGTGCGTTTATGTCTAACTCTTGGCGAACCCATGATTGCCCACCATCAGCGGCTAGAAGTAAATTGGTTTCTATTAGCTGAGTTTGTTCTGACTCCTGGCTGATAGATAAACTGACTTGATTTTCGGTATTGTTAATCATGGTACAAGTACCATCAAACAAAGTGGGGATATCCAAGCTAGTAATTTGCTGCATCATCGCTTGCATCAACGCTTGTGCTTCTACAATATAGCCTAGGTGATCCGTATTCACTTCCTCAGCCGCCAAAAGTAATGGCGGTGCAGTTGCATCGCCATGAATTTCCATAGACTGCATAATGCCAATTCGCGTACTGTCCAATCGCGACCAAACACCCAAACGTTCTAACCATGCTGCATTGCTTGGGCTGATGGCATAAACTCTGTTATCCCATGCCTGGACTAGAGGCACAGGTTGTTTACGGTTAAGGTTGTCAATTAATAATACCGAGAAGCCCTCCTGATGCAAGGCAATAGCTGCCCCAGAACCAACTAATCCAGCACCAACGATAGCAATATCTGGTTGCAAACGCATTATTTTCCAAAACTCATTTTATCAACCATAAATCTTTTTACAGGTCGCATCACATCCAAGGCCCCTAAAGCGACACTTCTTAGAGCAGACACCCCCACCAAGTCATTAGAGAATAGATTCACTAAAAAATCTGTGAATAACAAACCTCCTCTAGTATCAGCTTTGCGGCTTAATTTGTAACTTGAGAGCATCTTTGCTGATCCTAAATCAGAAGGAGGGCATAGAGCAATATGCTTCGCCAAAGACTCGGCATCGCGCAATCCAACATTGAAACCCTGACCAGCGACTGGGTGCATAGTTTGCGCAGCATTACCAATGACCACCAAATGCTCTGTTTCAGTCCCTGATGCAGACAACTGGGCCATTTTTAGTGGAAAACTCATGCGTTTTTCTACACTTAAAAACGTGCCGACACGGTCACCGAACTGCTGGTGAAATTGGGCCAAAAATTCAGCATCACTTAAACTGAGCAATGGCGCAATAAAGGACTTTTCGCCGGTCCATACTAATGAAAAATCAAACTCATCGCCATTAGGCAATAAAGCAATCGGGCCGTTTGCGGTAAATCGTTCATACGCGACATTTTGATGTGGCAACTCTGCGCGCACTTTGGTCACCAATGCATCATGACCATACTCTTTAGTCTCGCGATCCAATCCTACCAGCTCATCCAGGCTACGTCCGCCATCAGCTAGCACCACCAAAGCGCTATCTAGACTATGCATTGCACCAGCATAGGTGTAAGTAACTGTCGCATGGGTTGGTGTGTTCACAATATCAGCGGCACTGGCTTCGAAGATGAAATTGATGGTGGAGTTAAGTTCCCTGATGGCTTGATCCAATACTGCGCTCAAAGCGCCGTAGGAAACTACATAACCCAAAGCCGACTGATTATAGTCGGAGGCATCTAAATAGGTGCGGCCAATACTGCCTTTTTGGGAGACATGTATTCTATTAATCGCAGTTGCATATGGGCTTAGTGCGGCCCACAAACCAAGTTTCTCTAAAATACGCCGACTTCCGAAAGACAAAGCCAGGGCTCGACTTTCAGTGTGCGAAGCATCCTGCTTGCGTGCTTCAAGCACCGTCACGGCTTCGCCTTGCTTGGCGATTAACAATGCTAAAGTTGCTCCTACTGGACCGCCACCAATGATAATAATAGACTTGCTCATCTAGCTTTTCATTAAATCTTCTATAGCGACCACGGTTTTTACTGCGGCTGACGTGATCACTTCACAACCATCTATTTGAACTAATACATCATCTTCTATACGGATACCGATATTCCAAAATGCTTTCGGCACATTATCAGCCGGTCTTATATAGCAACCAGGCTCAACAGTTAGCGCCATACCTGTTTCCAGCTTACGCCAGTTACCTTCCTTATCTTTATACTCCCCTGCATCATGTACATCTAATCCTAACCAATGGCCGGTTCTATGCATATAGAACTGTCTATAAGCGCCAGACTCCAACACTGCTCCGTGACTGCCTTTACATAGCTTAAAATCAATAAAGCCTTGAATCAACACATCCAATGCGGCTTCATGCGGCTCATTCCAATGACTACCAGGAGTTATTTTAGCAAAAGCGGCAGTTTGCGCTGCTAACACCAACTCATAAACCTCTTTCTGAGCACCACTAAATCTTCCATTGATCGGAAAACTCCTTGTAATATCAGAGGCATAACCATCGAGCTCACAACCTGCATCGATTAACAATAATTCACCAGCGTTGAGTTTGGCATTATTTGCGTTGTAGTGAAGCGTGCATGCATTAGCACCTCCGGCCACGATACTCGTATATGCAGGCGATTGGGCGCCATGGCGATAGAACTCATGTAAAAACTCCGCCTCAACCTCATACTCCATCATATTAGGTCGGGTAAATTTAATAGCACGATTATGGGCAGCCGTTGCAATAAGAGCTGATTTCCTCATCAAGTCTTGTTCAAAAGGCGATTTATACAAACGCATTTCATCAACTAGCTTACGGACATCAACAATCTCATCAGGAACACTCAAGCCAGTCCGTGCTTGTGCGCGCAAACTATTGATCCACCCAGTAACCCGACTATCGAAAGCCGAACTTTCTCCTAGGCTATAAAATAACTTAGGTTGATTCCCTAGTAGTTTTAGTAGCACCGCATCTAAATCATTAATAGAATAAGCAGCATCAAATCCAAAGGCCTCACGTGCTGCATCAGCACCAAATCTAAAACCATCCCAAATCTCGCGTTCAATATCTTTATCGCGACAGAATAAGATACTTTGTGCAGGCTCACCTTTGGCCGCATCACCTGCCAACAATACCAATAATGACTCTGGTTCTTTAAAACCGGTTAAATAGTAAAAGTAGCTATCGAAACGGAACGGATAATGGCTGTCGCGATTGCGGATGACTTCATTAGCTGTAGGAATAATGGCAATACCATTTCCCATCAACGCCATCAGCTTTTGTCTTCTTGCCTTGAATTCTGCTACATTTAAGTTCATGCGGTCTCTAGTTCTTTTTAAACAAAGATTAAATTACCTATTATTTAGGGCGCCCAAATGTTGATAAGGTTCAATCTAACACAACTTAAGCGGCGGCTGAGAGCTGTTGATCTAAATCAGCTAAACGTTGGGGTGTTCCAACATCATGCCACTTTCCATGATAGTACTCGGCGCTAACCAAGTGCTGATCTATAGCAACTCGCAAAATGGGGGCAAGCTTAGCTGGTTGACCACTTAAAACATTTGTGAATAGCTTGGGGTGATACATACCCACACCAGAAAAAGTTAATTTCCGCGTGCCCATGGCGAGTAACTGACCATCTTGGTAGAAGAAATCACCTTCAGCATGTTGAGTTGGGTTATCGACCATAATTAAATGTGCTAAGTGGGGGTGATGCAAAGCATGCTTTAATCTAGAAAAATCGAACTCCAAGTAGGTGTCGCCGTTAATTACCACAAAAGGAGCATCTCCCAACAGCGGCAGAGCTTGAGCAATACCCCCTGCCGTTTCCAGTGCAACTGCCTCAGGACTATATTGAATAGTCAAACCCCACCGACTACCATTACCCAAAGTCGCCTCAATTAGGCCACCTAGATGCGCGTGATTAATAACCACTTCAGAAAATCCAGCGGCTGCTAATCGTTCTAAGTGCCAAACAATTAATGACTTACCGCCTACAACCAATAGTGGCTTAGGGGTATGGTCGGTAAGTGGTCGCATGCGCTCACCCCTCCCAGCAGCTAATATCATTGCTCGCACTAAAAAGTGTATCCCACTTGCGGTTGCGACTGCTCCAACTGATTGAGCAATCTTAACATTGGTCTTAATTCTACATAACGCTCACATACCTTGCGCAAATAGCTCATGACTAATGGCATATTGCTTAGGTAACTATGCTTGCTATCTCTATAGCTTAATCGTGCAAAAATGCCCAAAACCTTAATATGCCGTTGCGCGCCCATCCACTCAAAGTCCCGATAAAATTCAGAAAAATCATCAGGTATTGGCAAGCCAGATTTTTTGGCCGGCTGCCAATATCTCACGGCCCAATCAATCACCTGCTCTTCATCCCAACCAATATAGGCATCTTTTAGCAAAGAAACCAAATCATAGCTAATAGCCCCGTATACAGCATCCTGAAAATCTAAAATACCAGGATTGCTTTTAGAGGTTAGCATTAAATTGCGAGAGTGATAGTCACGGTGAACAAACACCTTACCTTGCGCTAGAATATTCTTATTTAATAGCTCAAAAGTATTCTCCAAAACCGCTTGCTGCTCAGGTGTTAAGGTGACCTTTAAATGCTTCGTTATGTACCAATCAGAGAAAAGTTGCATTTCACGACTGAGCATGGCTTCATCATAGTTTGGCAAAGCCCCAGTAATAGGTATACTTTGCATCTTTATTAAGGCATCGGTGGCATCTTTATAGAGCAAAGGTGCATTTTCAGCGTTAAGCTTATATAAGTAGGTGTCATCGCCAAGGTCACTTAACAACAAAAATCCCTGAACTAAATCTTGCGCCAACACTTCCGGTGCGTTTAGATCTCCATCTTTTAGCAATTTGGCTACTTGCACAAAAGGCAAACAACTTTCTTGATCGGGCGGAGCATCCATAGCGATAAAAGTACTATCTGACAAATGAACTCTGAAGTATCGCCTAAAGCTAGCATCGGCTGATGCAGGAGTTAGCGTAAAATCCACCTGCTTTAATGCACTGTTTAACCAAACTTTGAGTTGCTGTTGTCTATTGTCCACGAACACTTATCCAAATATTATGTTTAGGCAAGTGCCTAGTGTTAATTAAAAAATTTTACTGATAGTAAGTATTGCTAATTTATTGATTGCCAAAAACTTCTATTTATGAGATTTTATCACTGATAAAATAAAACCGTCCGCCTATATACACGTGCATCTAAATCCTTACCCATCATCTCCTACAATTCCAGAGAAAATTTAGTGATTAACGCATGCTAAAAAGTATTGTCTTTGCTGGATTAAGCGCAATCTTGTTATTGTCTAGCCTTAGCGTTTACTCCGAAGGTACAGACGTACCTTTTTCAGAGCTCTCAAGCGACTCTATCATTATTGATGGAGATAAATTTGAGATGTACCTAGATAAGCAAATGCGCTCTATAGGTAACGCATCCCTCCACAAAGGTGATAAAGATATTGTTGGTGATGTCATTGAATACAACGTCCAAAATGATGAATTGCATGCGGTCGGAAATGTGCATATGAATTTTGGTACCGAGAGTTTAAGTGGGCCTGAACTTCATTTGCGCTTATCAGAATATGTTGGCAACATGAGGGATGCCTCGTTCCAAAGCACCAAGAAACTTGTCAAGACTGTACCTGGTGCTATACCTAAACAAATCAGTCCTTCGCAATTGACAGCTAAACCTAAGCAACCATCTGAAAGTGGAGTGACTTCCATTGCAGGAGATAGTCATGCATCTCAAACAACCGATGCATTATCTACCCCACTTGAGGCCATCCCAGTCCCTCCAACATCGCGCGGCGATGCCAGCATCCTATTTTTCGAAGGTCCTGATAAAAAGCGTTTGTTAGATGCCCGTTACACGACTTGCGCAGTTGGGGTTGATGATTGGTATATGAATTCTAAAGAAATGAAGCTTGACGGCTATAGCGAATCCGGCGTTGCTAAAAATGCTACTGTAGAATTTAAAGGAATCCCTATCATCTACACACCATGGATGGGCTTCACTTATGGGGGTCAGAGATCCACTGGATTTTTAACACCAAGCTACGGCAATACCTCTCTCGGAGGCTTTGAATTTACGTTACCCTTCTATTGGAATATTGCGCCCAATATGGATGCAACTTTGTCTGCCAGAGATTTAACTAAGCGCGGCGTGCAATTACAAGGTCAGTTCAGGTATTTGGAAGAAAATTTTTCCGGTATAGATACTCTTGAATACCTACCTAGCGATCTAGAAAATAGCAAGAGTCGCTATTATCTTAGCCTTAAGCACCAAGAAAAATTTAACAATGGCTGGTCAGCGGGCTTTAGTTATGAAAAAGTATCAGATAATCTATACTTTTCTGAACTATCAACGCACATTGTTTCCACCAGCCGTGTATTACTCCCACAACAGTTTAATGTTAATTACGATGACAGCACTTGGCACTTCAATGGCCTTGTACAAAAATTTCAAACGCTTGATGGCGTATCTTACCCATACGAGCGCTTACCCCAACTAACCCTTACTGGTACTAAGTACTATGGCGACATTAAAACCAATTTAGTGACGCAACTGGCTGTATTTGATACCAATAGCAGCAACCCTAACGCTTCAGGATTACCAACGGGCACAAGATTTACCACCTACCCAACTGTTAGTGAAACTTTTAATCGACCTTATGGCTACATCACACCTAAAGTCGGCGCACACTTTTCTAGTTACGCTCTCAATAACAACCCTAATCCCAGTCTATATGGATCAGAACAGCAGGTAATCCCAACTTTTAGCCTCGATGGTGGATTATACTTTGACCGTGATTTTCAAATGGCTGATCGAGCCTACTCTCAAACCTTGGAACCAAGACTATTCTATGTCTATATCCCCAATGTGGATCAGTCAAAGAATCCCGTGTTTGATGCTGGGTTAATCGATTTGAACTTCAGTTCCTTATATGCGGAAAATCAGTTCTCTGGTGGTGACCGCGTCAATAACGCCAATCAAATCAGCACTGGGATTACCACACGCTTTATTGATACAGACACAGGCATTCAGAGATTGTCTGCTTCAATTGGTCAGCGTTACTATTTTGCAGATCAAAAAGTAACTTTACCTGGGGTACTTTTGCGCCAAGGCAATAGCTCAGACATACTGACTGGCTTGAGTGCCAACTTACAAAACAACTGGAAATTAGATGCTTATTGGCTTTACAACACGGTTGATTCTGGCACGGTGCGTTCAACCATCACTGCTCGCTACAACCCAGAGCCTGGTAAAGTATTGAATCTAAGTTATACGAACCGCAACGATGCGGCAACCACTTTATACTTTGGAGTGGCAAGTAACACTCCAGCAATTCTAGCAGCTAATGCGGCGGCTATTCAGGCTGCTAACGTAAATCAATTTAACATTTCTGGTCAGTGGCCGTTAAAACCAGGTTGGTTTGCTGTAGGTCGAATCAACTATTCATTGCAAACCAAACAAATGATCGAGTCCTTAGCTGGAGTAGAATATAATGCAGGCTGTTGGAAATTTCGCGCTGTAATGCAACGCATAACGACCATCACAACAATACCAGGGGCAACAACTGGGGCTATTAACAATGCCTTGTTTTTTCAACTTGAGCTCGGAGGCTTAGCATCTATTGGAACTGACCCCTTAGGTGTTATTAAACGAAGTGTACCTGGCTATACTAATACAAACCAAATTCCTGAAACCTTTCAATAATTTTTTACGAGTATCTATTTTGCGCAAACTTATTCCACTCCTAATACTACTAGCGACGGCAATGGCTGGAATGCATATCAATGTGCAAGCTGCTGAAATCGTTAAAATTGACCGCATTGTTGCCATCGTTGATCAAACCGTCGTAACTGAACAAGAACTAGAAAGTCGCATTCATACCGTCACTGAACAACTGCAAAAACAGGGTACAGAGTTGCCGCCGGAAGATATTTTACGTAAGCAAATTTTAGAACGTTTAATCTCCGACACTTTGCAATTACAATTTGCAGCGCAATCAGGCCTTAAAATAGATGATGCACAGTTAGATAAAACCATAGAACGCATCGCTGAACAGAATCAGCTATCACTTAGCGACTTTAAAGATACTTTAGCTAAAGATGGCATTAGTATCACTAAGTTTAGAAGTGATATCCGCAATGAAATTACCATTGCACGACTTCGTGAACGTGAAGTCGATAGCCGCATAAATGTCAGCGAGTCTGAAATTGACAATTTATTAACCTCTCAAGCTGCCAGCAATGAAAATCAAGATGAATTTGAGATCGCGCATATTTTAATTCGTACGCCAGAAGAAGGTGCCACTGAAGATGTACAGAAAGCCAAAGCAAAGATGGACGAAGCTGTCAAGGTGCTACAGGCAGGCACTAGCTTTTCCAAAGTATCAGCAAGCTTTTCAGATGCACCTAATGCCATAGAAGGCGGAAATTTAGGCTGGAAATCCAGCACACAAATGCCAGCCTTATTCCTGGATGCCTTAAAATCTATGCAAGTCGGTGGCGTCTCAGAGATTTTACGCAGCCCGAACGGTTTCCATATATTAAAACTCATTAATAAACGCGGTGGCAGTTCACCTTTGGTGATTGAACAAACCCATGCACGCCACATCCTGATAAAGCTGTCGGAAGTAACTTCTGAGAAAGAAGGTAAAGTAAAGATAGATGGCATTAAAGAGCGTTTAGATAATGGCGAGAAATTTGAAGTGTTAGCACGTCAGTTCTCTGAAGATGGATCTGCATCTAATGGTGGCGATTTAGGCTGGGTCAATCCAGGCGATACCTTACCGTTATTTGAAAAAGCAATGAACGAACTAAAAGATGGTCAAATTAGCTCAGCAGTGCGTACACCATTTGGCTGGCATATCATCCAAGTGATAGAAAGGCGTAAACAGGACATGAGTAAAGAAGCCGCACGATTAAAAGCGCGTCAAGAGATCCGCATTAGGAAATCGGATGAAGCTTACCAAGACTGGATACGCGAGCTTCGTGATCGCGCCTTTGTTGAACTGCGACTCGAAGACAAGTTTTAAACACGGGCTAAGTTAATGATGTTGCCTACAATTGCCGTCACTGCAGGCGAGCCGGCAGGTATAGGCCCAGACCTATGTATTATGCTGGCACAGCATGCTTTAGACGCCAATATTGTTGTGATTGCTGATGATAAGATGTTACAAACACGTGCATCTGCGCTCAATTTAACACTCAAGATTATTCCGTACTCAGACAATGTCAGGCATCCACATTTAGGGAATGGGTCGCTTATCGTTTATCACCAACCTACAAGTGAACAGGTAGTCGCGGGGCAACTCAATGCCAGTAATAGCCAATATGTATTGGACACGCTAACAACAGGGGCCCTAGGATGCGTCAAAAAAGTCTTTGACGCCATCGTCACCGCCCCGGTTCATAAAGGCATTATTAACAACGCCGGCATTCATTTTACCGGTCATACCGAATTTTTAGCCGATCTTACCAACACTAAGCAAGTAGTGATGATGCTTGTTGGCGGCGATATGCGCGTTGCACTCGCGACCACGCATTTAGCGCTTAAGGACGTACCAAAGGCAATTACGTATGATGGTTTAGAAGCTACACTGCGTATTTTGCACGATGATTTAATTACTAAGTTTGGCATTGCTAATCCGCGAATTTTGGTTGCAGGGCTTAATCCACACGCTGGTGAGGATGGTTATTTGGGTCGCGAAGAAATTGACATTATCAACCCAGTTTTAGAAAAGCTACGAGCTGAAGGCTTTCAACTTATAGGTGCGCTCCCAGCTGACACTTTATTTTCCAAGTATAATTTGAGCGAATCCGATGCCGTGCTCGCCATGTACCATGACCAAGGATTGCCTGTACTTAAACATGCAAGCTTTGGCACGGGGGTAAATATCACATTAGGTCTGCCAATTATTCGCACATCGGTAGATCATGGGACAGCGCTGAATTTAGCTGGAAGCGGTCTTATCGAGATTGGCAGCATGTTAGAGGCTATTAAATTGGCTATTCAGCTAAATAGAAATAAATGCTAAGAATTCAGATATGAAACACATCGCAAAAAAACGCTTCGGACAAAACTTCCTTACTGATCAGAGTGTTATTTCCAGTTTGATCATGGCTATTGCCCCTAAGACTGACGATCTAATGGTGGAAATCGGACCTGGTTTAGGAGCACTGACCAAGCCATTAATGCAGCGTTTAAACTTACTTCATGTTGTAGAGGTAGATAGAGACATTATTGCTTGGATGGAAAAAACTTATCTTAACCAACCGATTAGCATACACAATGCTGATGCCTTAAAATTCAAATTCACCAGCTTAGGCGACAATCTTCGTGTCACTGGAAACTTACCCTATAATATTTCAACGCCAATATTGTTTCATCTACTTGATAGCATTGAGAGCATTAGTGATATGCACTTTATGTTGCAAAAAGAAGTGGTGGAACGCATGGTAGCCAAACCATCAACGCCTGCCTATGGCCGCTTAAGCGTGATGTTGCAATATAAGCTAAAGATGGATTATTTGATTACAGTACCCCCGGAAGCTTTTGAACCAGCGCCTAAAGTTGAGTCAGCTTTTGTACGTTGTGTACCACATGCGATATTACCTTTTATTGCAAGCGATGAAAGCATGTTTTCCAAAGTGGTACTTGCTGGTTTTGGCCAGCGCCGTAAAACTTTGCGGAATACGCTTAAAGGGTTGCTGGAGGACGAAGGATTTACTGCACTCAATATTAACTCCCAATTACGCGCTGAGAATTTAAGTGTTGAAGACTTTGTGCGAATCAGCAATTACTTAAGCCTCTCCTCGCTCTAATTACTTGGACTGCTATAATTACAGCCAATTTTTTATCATTATTCATTATTTAAACTTCAAGGTCACACTATGCGAATCATACTTTTAGGCGCTCCTGGTGCTGGTAAAGGCACACAAGCCACATATTTACGCGAAAAATTTAATATTCCGCAGATATCTACTGGAGATATGTTGCGCGCAGCAGTTAAAGCCGGCACACCACTTGGTTTAGAAGCCAAAGCATTTATGGATAGTGGGGGCTTAGTGCCTGATGCCGTCATTATTGGATTAGTAAGTGAGCGTATTAAAGAGGCGGACTGTGCCAATGGATTTTTATTTGATGGCTTTCCACGTACTATTCCACAAGCTGAAGCGATGAAAGACGCTGGCGTTGGTATTGACTACGTGGTTGAAATCGATGTGCCAGATGAAGCGATTATCGAGCGTATGAGCGGCCGACGCTCACACCCAACTTCCGGTCGCACTTATCACATTAAGTTTAATCCACCAAAAGTAGTTGGAAAAGATGATGTAACGGGTGAAGACTTAGTGCAACGCCCAGATGATGCTGCAGAAACTGTGAAAACTAGGCTTGACGTGTATCACAAACAGACTAAACCTTTGGTTAAGTATTACGTTGACTGGGCTAACAGCGGCTTAGTGGGTGCTCCTAAACACGTATTTGTTCATGGCTTGGGTGATATGGCTGTAATTCGCGATAATATCTTTTCTGCTTTATCGTAAGTCTAAACGTTATTTCTATCCCGCAAATCACTGATGTTTTGCGGGATTTATCGCGAAAATTCAAACGACGACTCATATAAGCATCATCAATAACAACGACTAAATCCAGCAAAATCAGGCGCTTCAAGGTATAATTTTGTTATTAAATTTATATTAAAGAATGCCTAGCCATGCAGCAGCAGTACCCCTTCAAAGACATAGAGCAAGCCGCCCAAGCCTACTGGGAAAACCATCAAACATTTGCCGCATCTGAAACCTCAGATAAACCCAAATACTATTGTTTATCTATGTTTCCTTACCCTTCTGGGCGCCTGCACATGGGTCATGTGCGAAACTACACCATAGGCGATGTGCTTAGTCGTTTCCACAAAATGAAGGGCTATAACGTACTACAACCTATGGGTTGGGATGCATTTGGGTTGCCTGCTGAGAATGCTGCGATTAAGAATGAAACAGCACCTGCAAAATGGACCTATGAAAACATAGAACATATGAAAACCCAACTGAAGCAATTAGGTTTGGGTGTTGACTGGAATCGAGAAATTGCCACCTGCAAGCCGGAATACTACAAATGGGAGCAATGGCTATTTACTGAACTATACAAAAAAGGTTTGATTTACAAGAAAACCTCTAGCGTCAACTGGGATCCAGTTGATGGAACTGTTCTAGCCAATGAACAGGTCATTGATGGTCGCGGATGGCGAAGTGGCGCACTAGTAGAAAAGCGTGATATTCCGCAGTATTTTATGAAAATTACTGCTTATGCAGAAGAGCTACTGAACGACCTAGATACCCTAGACGGCTGGCCGGATCAAGTAAAAACCATGCAGCGCAACTGGATAGGGAAAAGCTACGGCTGTGAAGTAGAGTTTCCACTAGTTGACCAAAATGGTACTTTAAAAGTTTATACCACCCGCCCAGATACTTTGATGGGCGCAACTTATGTTGCAGTTGCTGCTGAGCATGCATTGGCGACGTTGGCTGCACAAAACAATCCAACGCTGGCAAACTTTATCGCTGAATGCAAGCGCGGTAGCGTGGCAGAGGCAGATGTTGCAACAGCTGAGAAAAAGGGTATGGAGACTGGTTTATTCGTCACACACCCACTTAATGGCGATCAACTGCCTATATGGGTAGCAAACTATGTTCTTGCTAGTTATGGCGAAGGTGCTGTAATGGCAGTGCCAGCCCATGATGAGCGCGACTTTGAATTTGCAAATAAATACAGCTTGCCTATTAAAGCGGTAATTACGCTTAGCGATAACGACATATTGCCGATGACTGAACATGGGACTCTATTTAACTCCGGGAAATTTAATGGCTTAAATTTTGACTTAGCCGCAGACGCTATTTCTTCAGCGCTAAGCGCACTAAATCTTGGCAAAAAACGTACTCAATACCGCCTTCGCGATTGGGGGGTTTCACGTCAGCGCTATTGGGGTTGTCCAATTCCAATCATTCATTGTGTAAAGTGTGGTGAAGTTGCGGTGCCAGCAGAGCAATTGCCGGTAGTGTTGCCGGTTGATGTAGTAATGGATGGTGTAGGTTCGCCGATTAAAAAAGATCCAAATTTCTACGAAACCACTTGCCCAACTTGCGGTGCTGAGGCTACACGTGAAACCGATACGTTAGATACTTTTTTTGAGTCGTCTTGGTATTTTGCACGCTACGCTAGTTTTGACAGCAAAAAAAGTATGGTCGACGAACGTGCTAATTACTGGCTTCCAGTAGATCAATACGTAGGTGGTATTGAGCACGCAATTCTACATTTACTCTATGCACGCTTCTTTAACAAACTAATGCGCGACGTAGGTTTAATTAAAAATGACGAACCGTTTACCAACCTCCTCACCCAAGGCATGGTGCTTAAAGATGGCTCTAAAATGAGTAAATCTAAAGGCAACACTGTTGATCCGCAGGCGCTAATTGATACTTATGGCGCTGATACTGCACGCTTATTCATGATGTTTGCCGCACCACCCGAACAAAGCCTAGAATGGGCAGACAGTGGTGTTGAAGGCGCAAATCGCTTTCTGCGTCGCGTATGGAGAGCTTGTTATGAGCATGTGGCTTTGGGTAGCATTGTCTCTTACAGTAGTGGTGAACTGAGCATTGAACTAAAAGCTATGCGTTTGCAACTGCACTTAACTATCGATAAAGTGGCTGATGATTACGGCCGTCGCCACAGTTTTAATACAGCAATTTCCTCCGTGATGGAATTGATGAATGCATTGGCAAAAATAGAAACTGTAGACATCGTTACTCGCCAGGTACGGCAAGAAGTCCTCCAAAATGCTGTATTATTATTGTCACCCATCGTGCCACATATATGCCAAGCACTTTGGTCTGAGCTATGCCCTCTTAGCCATATTTTAGATGTTGGCTGGCCGACTGTTGATCAAACAGCTATAGTCCAAGATAACATAGAGTATATGGTCCAAGTTAATGGCAAGTTGCGTGGCAGTTTGGTGGTTGCAAAGACAGAATCAAAACAAGCCCTAGAACTTCTAGTACTTGAACAATATTTTGTACAAAAATATCTTACAGACCAAATGACTGTGCGTAAAATTATCGTAGTTCCAAACAAACTTATTAATGTAGTTTTGGGGTAAATTATGTCGAACTTACGCTCGAATTTCACGCCGATAATATCCGTCAATCTTAGCATTAATACCTTATGGATACTTCTTGCTTGTAGCTTATTTATATCAGCTTGTGGCTTTCATATTCGAGGCCCAATGCAACTATCATTCAATACCCTTTCCTTACAAGGTAGCAATCTGAGCACTGCAAGAGAGTTAAAACAAAGCTTAGAAATGAACGGTATAAAATATGTTAACAATGTTGAGGATGCTGATTTAACAATTGAAATTCTCAGTGAAAGTAATGATAAGCGTATTTCTGCTATTGGTAGTGATGGTAAAGTCAGTGAGTATTCGCTGACCTATCAGATAATGTTTAGAACGCGGTTAGCAGGAGACCCTGAGTGGAGTGAGCCAAAAACGGTACAAGCTATTCAAAGTTTATCATTCTCAGATGCAGCTATTCTTTCCAAAGCTAATGAAGAAGTTATGTTAATTAACGAGATGCATAAAGATGCATTACGTGAACTAATCCGCAGACTATCTGCTATCAAAGTCATTAAACATTAAAAAATTATGCGTTTAGCCCAGAATCAACTGGAACCTCACCTAAAGCAAGGGCTGCAACCTCTTTATGTCATGGTTGGCGATGAGCCATTAGCCCAACGTGAAAACTTGGATTTAATTCGTGCCGCTGCACGCTTACAGGGATTTGAAGAGCGGACAGCGTTAAGCGTCGAACGTAATTTCAACTGGCCGCAAATTCAATTCTATGGCCAATCTATTTCGCTATTTTCAAGTCGTCGATTATTGGAAATTAGCATCCCTTCTGGCAAGCCTGGTATTGAAGGCGGCAAAGCGCTTCAAGCTTTGGCTAATAAAGCGCTACCAGATACTAGTATAGTGATTATTCTGCCAGCATTAGATCGCGAAGTTAAAAATAGTGCTTGGTTTACTGCATTAGAAAAACAAGCCATTATCATCGAGCTAAGCCAAGTTAATGCTGCTCAGTTACCAAAATGGATGGCTAACCGCCTAGCGCAACAAGGCCAAAATACAAGTGCAGCAACCTTAGAGTTCCTAGCGAACCAGGTCGAAGGTAATTTACTCGCCGCAAACCAGGAAGTGCAAAAGCTGGGCTTACTCTATCCACAAGGTGAGTTAAGTGAGGTTAGCGTGCGTGAGGCAGTACTCAACGTGTCACGTTACGACGCATTCCAACTCGGAGAAGCTGTCCTCGCTGGCGATGCCGCACGCACAGTTCGGATATTGCAGGGCCTGCAGGACGAAGGCGAAGCCGCGTTAGCAGTGATGAATCCATTAATGTGGGTATTACGGCCCTTAGTGCGCATTAAGCAAGCTGAAATGCGCGGTGATAATATCGTCAATGCTATGACAAATGCGCGCATTTATGGAGATAAGCAATCTCAAGTCAAACGTGCAATCGCCAGACTTAGCCTACGTCAACTGGAAGCTGCACTACAAAAACTAGCTGATATCGATAAAATCGCAAAGGGTGTATTAACAGGTGATGCATGGCTAGAAATTTCTAGGCTATGTTTTGGCCTCGCCAAGGTGCGTACCAGATAGGCTGAGACAATTGCCTAACATAAAAGCGTATAATCAGAACCACTTAAATTAGATGATGACACGACCAGTGAACATTAAAAACTACATGGAGAAGATTGGCATTGAGGCGCGCAAATCTTCTCGCCTTATGGCTTGCGCTGATACCAAACAGAAAAATACTGCGCTGCAATCAATCGCTAATGCAATTTTACGCGAAAGAAATGCATTATTAGTCGCCAATGGGCGCGATTTAGATGCAGCACGGGCGAATGGCCTTGATAGTGCTATGCTCGACCGATTGGCCTTAACTGAAAAATCTATAGATGGTATGGTCGAAGGTTTGATGCAAATTGTCAGCTTACCTGATCCAATTGGAGAGATGACCGATATTAAATATAGGCCTAGTGGCATCCAGGTTGGGAAGATGCGTGTTCCACTGGGCGTCATAGGGATAATTTATGAAGCCAGACCCAATGTCACCGTTGATGCGGCAGGGCTCTGTATTAAATCAGGCAATGCTGCCATTTTGCGAGGCGGAAGTGAAGCGCTGCATTGTAATCAAGCCTTAGCTAAACTGGTACAAGAAGGTTTGGCTGCAGCCAACTTACCTGCAACTGCCGTACAAGTTGTAGAAACTACAGACCGCGCAGCGGTAGGTGAACTTATCACCATGAAATCCTATGTAGATGTGATTATTCCACGCGGCGGAAAGAGCCTGATAGAACGCGTATCAAACGAAGCTCGCATTCCAGTGATTAAGCACTTAGATGGGAACTGCCACGTTTACATCGATGACGACGCGAATTTTGATAAAGCGCTACGGATTGTTGAAAATAGTAAAACGCAAAGACTTGGCACTTGTAATACCACAGAATCTTTGTTGATTGCACGCTCCGTAGCTGGCGCTATGCTTCCAAAAATAGCGGACATGTTAAGTGAACATGGTATAGAGATTCGCGGCTGCAAAGAAACCTGCGATTTAGTAAAGCAAGCCAAAATAGCAACATCAGCTGATTTTTATACCGAATACTTAGCAGCGATTATTTCGTGCAAAGTGGTAACAGACCTAGATGAAGCAATTACCCATATTAACGAGCACTCATCGCAACATACTGAGTCTATCGTTACAGAAAATTATACCAAGGCACGCAGATTTTTGCGTGAAGTCGATTCGAGTAGCGTCATGGTTAATGCCTCAACCCGTTTTGCTGACGGCTTTGAATATGGACTGGGAGCTGAAATTGGCATTTCTACTGACAAGCTACACGCCCGTGGTCCAGTTGGTTTAGATGGCCTCACTTCACTAAAATACATAGTGTTAGGCGACGGCCAAGTTCGCGCATAATTCATCACTAGTAACATGCAAGCAACTAGCACCACAAAACGTAACGTAATTGGTCTATTCGGCGGTACATTCGACCCATTACATTTCGGACATTTACGCTTGGCGCAAGAGCTGGCGGAAAGTCTATTGCTCAGCAATGTGCGCTTCATCCCTGCTGCACAACCACCTCATAAAACTTTACCACTAGTTGGAGTTGACCATCGTGCTGCTATGGTCTACTTAGGCATATCAAGCAATCCGTTATTTAGTTGCGACGAACGAGAGCTTCACAGAGGCGGCGCCTCTTATACAATTGATACACTGCATAGCTTACGAAACGATCTAGGCGCTGATGTCAGCCTAGTATTGCTGATGGGCAGCGATGCATTTGCAAGTCTTCATAGCTGGTATCGCTGGCAAGAAATAATACAACTTTGCCATATTGCATTGGTACAAAGGCCATCGAGTGGGAAACAAGAAACACTGCCAAAGACGTTGCAAGATTTCTTACAGACGCACTACACCGAACACTCTACCGATTTACAAAAGATGCCTGCTGGCTTTATCATCAAGAAGTCAGTTACGGCACTCGACATATCCTCAACCGCGATCCGTAAAGCACTGCAACATAAACAATCAGTTCGCTATTTATTGCCTGATAGCATCATCGATTATATACATACCAACCAACTCTACAGAAATTGATGAAGTCTAAACATTAAATCAAAGCTTAAGTTCATCTTGCCACATCACTACACTTAAACATGGCGCATCGATACGCATCTTTAATGTAGCCACATTTTGATTAAACATAGAAAATTGCGGGTCAATCTGATTGGCAATCCAACCCGCGAGGATTAAGCCTTTTTGCTCAAGAGCAGCGACCGTAAGCAGCGCATGATTAATACAACCTAAACGCATACCCACCACTAGAATAATCGGTAGGTTAAGCGCCAAAGCAACGTCGGCCAATGTTTGTTTTTGATTGATAGGCACTAATAAACCCCCAGCACCTTCAACAATCACCACTTCCGCTAGCTCACGAAGTTGATGATATGCTTGGATAATGACAGCCATTTCCATCTCCACACCAGCTTGCTCTGCCGCTATATGGGGTGCCATGGCTGGAAAAAATCGGTAAGGGCTAATGAGATTTAAAGGCGCATCTACATTGCCAGCATTCACCAACGCAATAATGTCTGCATTTACGGGCTGAGAATCAGAGTCTAGACTAATCTCACAGCCTGATGCAATTGGCTTCATACCCAAGGTTTTAAGACCCAGTTGCACAAAATGTTGCACTAATGCACTGGCGATATAAGTTTTACCTACATCTGTGTCGGTACCAATCACAAAATAAGAACCAGTCAATTTCATCATGGGCCTAACTCCGCGCTTTGAATGTCACTGGCGAGACGCCAGCTTCAAATTTTGGTTTATCATGAGCACGCCATGCATGGCCATACACCACTTCAAACGTTGCTGGCAATTTAGCACCACCGTGAAGGCTACTTAGCCTAAATTGTTCATAACTAGCAGCTATTTTTTGTAAAAAACCACGGCCAAGTAAGCCCCGAGAACGACCTGCTGTAGCATTGTGTGCACCGATGTTTTTAAGATCGCGCATCAAACTTTGCACATCATCATAGGTTAAGGTAAACCTTTCTACATCAAGCACAGGTGCACTAAATCCCGCGCGCACCAACGCATCACCGATATCATGCATATCAATAAAACGACTGACACTGGTAAAGGGAGTTTTAGATGCTTGGCTACTGGCTATTCTAAGTTCACGCAAGGTATCTGGACCAAAGGTACTAAACATCAACAATCCCTCAGGTTGTAATACTCGGTGAAACTCCTGAAAAGCTGCATCTAAATTATTACACCACTGTATTGCTAGGTTCGACCACAATAAACCTACGCTAGCATCAATCAATGGAATAGATTCAATATCAGCACAGACTAGACTTTGCTTGGAACCCCGACACAAGACTTTTAAGCGCTGCAACAAAGTATCTTTTCGGGTTATTTGCAACATAGGTAGCGCAAAATCTAGTGAAACAACTTGTGCTCGTTTGAATCTATTTTGTAAGGCATGGCTAGCAGCGCCAGTGCCACAACCTGCGTCTAATATAACGCCGGGGTTTATATTAACCAGATCTAACCTGTTGAGCATTTCTGTACGCACTTGTTTTTGCAATACGGCAGAGGCATCGTAATTAGAGGCCGCGCGCCCAAACGATGAGCGAACACGGGCTTTATCCATGCGATAAATATCTTCTGTTACCATTACAAACTAGCGGGTTCTAAGAATTGGGTAAGCGCTTCAATAAATTGTACTTGGTGCGACAAGAATGGCGCATGAGAAGAACCAGCGACGACGCGCAAATAGCCCATAGGCAAGTGCTGCATCATCCAGTGCGCAGCTTGCACAGGCGCTAAACTATCTCTGTCACCATGAATCAATAGCGCTGGTTTACGCAGAAACTCAATTTCTGAACGTAAATCAGTTTCCAAGAGAATTTGTAGCGCTTTTTGTAAAATTTGAGTGCTAGGGATAGGCCGTTCAGCAAACTTCTTACGTAATAACTTTACCGTAGATCTTGCATCCTTCGAGCCCATACATTGCAAAGTTAAAAACTGGGTCATGGTTTTCTGATAATCAGCATTGACGCTTTGAGCAAAACTGCTAAAAACATCACCCGACATGCCAAACTGCCAATCCGGCTTATTAACAAAACTTGGAGTAGATCCAACTAGCACTAACCTACGTACCATTTCTGGGTAATCTAAAGCAATACGCATGGCTACCTGACCACCTAGTGACCAGCCAACTATATCTGAATTGGGTGGCAAAATCTCAGCAAGATTTTCTGCTGTAGCATGTAAATGATACGGCTCTATCGGCCGACTAAATCCCATGCCAGGCAAATCTACAAGATGCAAAGTGAATAGCTTACTTAGTTTTTTTATTACTGGTTGCCAAACTGCACTATGCATACCCCAGCCATGAATTAATACTAAGTTTGGACCTTGGCCTATAGTTTCGATATGCGTATTATTCATAATTGCCCTTCCGCCTTGTGCAACGCATTAATTAATTCTTGAATATCCTTAATACTATGTGCGGCCGATAGTGATATACGCAACCGTGAAGTTCCAGCAGGAACAGTGGGTGGGCGAATTGCTGGAACCAACACACCACATGTCTGTAAATATTCACTTAATGCTAATGTATCGTGATTACCACCTACCATCAACGGTTGAACAGCAGTATCGGATGGCATAAGTTGCCATTTCTTGCAGTGTAAATTGGCTTTTAAATATGCGATAAGTGTTTGTAAATGTGCTCGCAACTGATCTCCTTGCTCGATTAAATTAACCGAAGCACTCAATGTAGCGGACAATGCAGGCGGCGCAGGTGTAGAGTAAACGTAACTGTTGGCTTTTTGAATGAGGTAATCAATCACCACCTGTTCACCCGCAACAAATGCGCCAGCGACTCCGGCTGCTTTTCCTAAAGTGGCCATCATAATAATGCGCGGTGACTTTAGCTTAAAATAATTTAAAGTGCCTTGTCCGTGCTCTCCCAGTACGCCAAAACCATGCGCATCATCCACATAAAGATAGGCATCATATTTTTCGCATAGTGCCAAATATTTAGGCAACGGAGCCATATCACCATCCATACTAAACACAGCATCAGCGGCAATCAGTTTATGTTTGGCTGAGCTGGCTTTTAGCAATTTTTCCAGAGCGACCACATCATTATGTGGAAACCGATGAAAAGCCGCGCGTGATAAAAATGCGCCGTCATTCAAACAAGCGTGATTAAGCTTGTCTGCAAACACAGCATCATGACGACCCATGAGCGCACTGATCACACCAATATTTGCCATATAACCAGTAGAAAATAACAATGCCGCGGGCATTTGTACAAAATGCGCCAAGTGCTTCTCAAGAGTATCGTGATAACGGTGATGACCCGTTATAAGGTTGGATGCACCGCTGCCAACGCCCGATGCTTGCGCCGCTTTGCACATGGCGGCAATCAAATCAGGATGGTTGGCAAGGCCTAAGTAATCATTACTGCAAAAAGACAAAAAGTGTTGATCATTAGCGACGATATGCTCAGCCTGCGGAGAGTCTAGTAAACGGCGTTGACGCAAAAGACCGTCAATCTTGCGCTGATCTAAGCTTAATTTTAAAGAATTAAGCATCACTTAATCTTGATTAACACCAGCTTGATTAATACCTAGCTTAGCAAATAAATTCTTATCAGTTACTGCATCTGGATTTCCAGTGGTAAGTAATTTATCACCATAAAAAATACTATTGGCGCCCGCTAAAAAACATAGCGCTTGTATACCTTCATGCATACTTTGGCGACCAGCAGATAAACGCACATAACTGGCAGGCATCGTGATGCGGGCTGCGGCGATAGTTCGTACAAATTCAATTAAATCTAACTCTTCAGTGCCATGTAATGGTGTGCCTTCAACCTGAGTAAGTAAGTTAATCGGCACACTTTCAGGCGGACGCTCCATATTAGCTAATTGCGCCAATAAGCCAGCGCGCTGATTACGTGACTCACCCATCCCGATAATACCGCCGGCACAGACATTAATGTCAGCATCGCGAACGCGATCCAAGGTTTCTAATCGATCTTGGTAGGTTCGCGTAGTAATCACTTCGCCATAAAATTCAGGTGCAGTGTCTAAGTTATGATTGTAATAGTCCAAGCCCGCATCTTTCAACTGCTCAGCTTGACCCTCTTTTAACATACCTAAAGTGGCACAAGTTTCTAAACCCATCGCTTTAACTTCAGCAATCATTTTTAGCACCGGCTCTAGATCGCGTTGCTTAGGACCGCGCCAAGCAGCACCCATACAGAAACGACTAGCTCCATTATCCTTAGCTTCTTGCGCTGCGGTAAGGACATCTTCTAAACGCATTAAAGGTTCATTTTCTACCTCAGTGTGATAACGCGCAGCCTGAGGGCAGTAGCCACAATCTTCTGAACAACCACCGGTTTTAATAGACAATAAAGTACTTACTTGCACCGCATTCGGATCAAAATTTGCGCGATGTAAATTTTGTGCTTGGTACATTAAATCGCTAAAAGGCAGTTCAAAGAGCGCGACAATATCTGCCACACTCCAACGATTAACTGTATTGCTCACCACCTTCTCTCCGCTTAGATTAGATTTAATACAACTAGTATCAATCACAGCATCAGCGATAGAGATGATGGCAGATTTATTGGCAATTTCCAGCATATGCAATTCCTTTGATTAAGCGTACTTGTAATAACTTTATTTACTTGGCAATTATACATTGTCAAACAAATTATAAGTAAACCTTAAACATTAGATTAAAATTTAATCAGTTGTAATTTATGGCCACTTCAAGCTAGGCTTTGGGGGGCACAAGAGTACTTCTTAAGCATGGTAAGTTTTAGGAATGTTGACATCCTCCCCCAGCTAAAGCAGGGGGGATTCCTACGGGTTCACGCGATGACTTGCGGATACCTTCAGTGGGTTCGTGCTTCACCGTGCGGCCTTGTTGCAACGTCACTCCACACGCTAACACGGCATGTCCTGCCGCTAATATATTGATTGCACCGACCAAATCGGCATTTTCTGTATAGCCGCATTCCACGCATTCAAACTTCGCTTGTGTTTGGCGATTGCCTGCT
>Ga0316219_1000313_pt1 | contig 69973 bp, 61 predicted proteins | sample TBH18003PmetaG_FD_203635 | JGI IMG/M metagenome (GOLD analysis project Ga0316219, IMG submission 203635) | Freshwater microbial communities from Trout Bog Lake, Wisconsin, USA - TBH18003P | ecosystem: Environmental > Aquatic > Freshwater > Lake > Hypolimnion/Profundal zone | place: USA...
CAGTCAGCATCTCCTTTTTTTCCTCCCCTCCGGTTTGATCCGGACAGGATGAAGGAAGTGCTGGGGTGGGTCAATTTTGGACGCCTATTACCCCCCAAAGTGGGTCATTATTGCACGCCGATTTACAAACAACCGAGTTATCGAATAAAGGACATCCCCAAGGCTTTCACGCCTGGCTAAAAACATGAATCTCATTATACAGAGCAACACCCCATCTGCTTTCCTGCTCGAAAAAATCATTGCCGCAACCGGTGCCAGCAATGTGGAAACCGTTACTACGCACCTGGTCCGGTTACATAATGCCAAGCGCTCACCGGAGTTCGAGGCGCTAACCCCACTCATCGAAGCGGAAAAACTCGACTGGGCTTTCTTTGAACCGGGCAAAAAGCTCTCCGATTTTGGCCTTATCTGTTTCGACATGGATTCGACTCTGATCAATATCGAATGCATCGACGAACTCGCTGATTTTGCAGGACAAAAGATTGCCGTTGCAGCTATAACCGAATCTGCCATGAGGGGAGAAATAGATTATCGCGAAAGCTTGTGCCGCCGCTTGGCGCTACTTGCCGGACTGGATGCCCGCGTGCTGGCACGTGTCTACAGCGAGCGCCTTGTGCTCTCTCCTGGCGCCAACGATTTGCTTCAAGCAGCTCAGCATGCCGGATTGCGCACGGCGATCCTGTCCGGCGGTTTTACCTACTTCACCGAACGCCTGAGAATAGAACTCGGCTTCGATTTCGCCACCTCGAACGAGCTGGAAATTGCCGGTGGAAAACTGACTGGACAGGTAACGGGGGATATTGTCGATGCTGCGACCAAGTCCCGCCACCTCCTGCGGTTAACCGAAGAGCTGGGTCTAAGGTCGGACCAGGTGATAGCTTGCGGCGATGGCGCAAATGACCTGCTGATGATGTCCCATGCCGGCCTTTCTGTTGCTTTTCACGCTAAACCGGCTATCCGGGTCAGCGCAAAAGTGATGATCAATTTCGGCGGGCTGGATGCTCTGCTCAATCTGTTCGAGGCCTGATTGATTAGCCTCTGGGGGGGCAGGGGGCCAAGGGCTGCCTGGGCGGAGGCGGCTCGGGGTGGGAGGACACGCTATTTATGACTTGGTTAGATGTTTCACCCACCACTCGAGCCCCCTCCGTTTGCACCGGAAACCCAGCCTTTCCGAGCGTGTTGCCATGACGAGCAAACTAGACAAGCAGGCGCCTCATTGGCTGCTCGGCCTCTTCTTTTGCTACACGGCGCTCCTTGCCGCCCTGACGATTATGAACCGTCTGGGAGCGGACCGCTGGTGGCCCGGCGCCTTCAATCTCTATCTGCCACAGGTCATCTGGCTTTTCCCCGGGGTTCTGCTCTTGTTACTCTGGATCAAGGTGGCCTGGCGCTCGGTGTATCTGCCTCTGCTCTGCGTGGCATGGGTCTTGGGGCCGATCATGGGATTCTGCTGGCATCTGCCTCCTGCGCCAGAATGCACAACGGACGTCCACCTGCGGGTCATGACCTGGAATATCCACTACGGCAGGCACGACCAGTTCGCGCTTCTGGCACTCATGGATGACATCGATCGGAATCATCCGGACATCGTATTCCTTCAGGCTGCCGGGCAATTGCTGAACGGCCCGCTCGGATATTTCTTCCGGAATTGGAACGTGCAATCCAAAGGGGAATATATCATTGCCAGCCGGATTCCCCTGTCTAAAATAGAGAACCCTCCGGACCCCCTCTCAGGAAAGAAGGCGAACTGCCTGCGCTGCAGGTTGCAGATCGGCTCGGCCCTTACGACACTCTACAATGTCCATTTCGAGTCCCCCAGGGACGGACTCGGCGCAATCGTCGCTGCCAGGAAAAATCCCGATGCTGCCCCGGAAGCCATCGCTAAATTCGAGAAAAACGTGGCGACCCGCCTCAACCAGGCGCAGACGGTCGGCGAATTAATTAGCCGGGAGCAGAGCCCGGTTATCATCGCTGGAGATTTTAACTCATCGGATTCGTCTCTGGTGTGCGCCAACCTGCGTAAACTCGAACTGCATGACGCATTTGCTGAAGGTGGGGAGGGCTATGGCTACACCTATGGGCATTTCCTCCTCCCGCAGCATATTTCGTGGGTGCGGATAGACCATGTCATGCTGAGTTCGCAGATTAGGGCTCAGCGTTCCTGGACCGGGACTTGGGAGGCCTCGGACCATCGCCCGGTGATCGCCGATCTGGTACTGGGACACAGATAAGGTGCGGTAGTCCAGGGGATTTCCCTCGAGGGAGCCCTGGGGGGCAGGGCGTGGCGCGAGCTTATAGGCATCATAGACCAGCGCAGGTATGGCACATTACTCATCGATGCCACAAATAGTTTAAGGTCCCGCCGGCTTGGCGTGACGCTGCGGTTTTTTGAGGAAGAGTAGCAGCGGGATGATGACCAGGAAGGCGATCCCCACCACGAAAAAGATCCTGTTGTAGGCGAGCATGGCGGCCTGCTTGCGCACGGTGCCGTAGATGATGGCCATGGCGCTGTTCTCGGCGCCCACGGCGTCCAGCCCCCGGGCCATGGTGGCGCTTTTCAGCATGGCGATCCTCGACTGGACCACCGGGTTGTACGGGGTCACGTGGGCCGCCAGGCTGGTCTGGTAGAACTGGCTGTAGCGCGCCAGCAGGGTCGCCGAGGTCGCGATGCCGACGCTGCCGCCGATGTTGCGCAAAAGGCTGAAGATCCCGGTGGCGTTCCCCATCTCTTCCTTTGCGATGGTCGACAGGGTGACCGTCGTGAGCGGTACGAAGGTCATGGCGAGCCCCACGCCGAGTACAATGCGCGGCCAGACGAAGTCGGGATAGGCCGCGTCCAGTGAGAACCTCTGCATGATGAACATGGCGCTGGCCCCAATCACCAGGCCAAGAAAGACGACCTTCCTCCCATCGTAGCGCTGGATTATCGCTCCCACGAACGGCATGCAGATCAGCGTGGCGACTCCGCCCGGAGCCAGCACCATCCCCGCCATGGTGGCGTTGTAGCCCATCAGGGTCTGCAGCAGGAGCGGTATCAGCATGATCGAGCTGTACAGGCAAAACCCCACCGCGAACATGATGAGGTTTCCCGCCGAGAAGGACACGTTCTTGAACAGGCGCAGGTTGACGATCGGGTGCGGATGAGTCAGTTCCACATAGATCAGCGAGGCCAGCGTGATGGCTGAGATGGCCGAACAGATCAGGATGAAGGGGGAGTTGAACCAATCCTCCTGCTGACCCTTGTCGAGGACGATCTGGAGCGCCCCGAGCCCCACGACCAGCAGGGCGAGCCCCCAGTAATCCACGCTTACCGCCTTCTCCTTGGCTCGCTTCAGATAGCTCGGGTCATAGATGAAGAAGCTCGCCATGACCACCGCGACGATCCCGATCGGTATGTTGATATAGAAGATCCAGCGCCAGCTCAGGTTGTCCGTGATCCAACCGCCCAGCGCCGGGCCGATGATGGGGCCGAACATGGCGCCGACCCCGAAGATCGCCATCGCCATTCCCTGCTGGTAGGGCGGGAAGGTTTCCATCATGATCGCCTGGCTCATCGGGATCAGGGCTCCGCCGGCTGCCCCCTGCAGCACCCGGAAGAAGATCAGCATGCCGAGGCTCGGCGCAGCGCCGCACAGGAAGGAGGCCATGGTGAAGAGGACGATGCAGGTGATCAGGAACCGCTTCCTGCCGAACATGCGGGCGAGCCATCCGGTCATGGGGAGGACGACGGCGTTACTGACCAGGTAGGAGGTGAGGACCCAGGTGACCTCGTCCGTGCCGGCGTTCAGGCTCCCCTGCATGTGGGGGAGTGCGACGTTGGCGACGGAGGTGTCGACGATCTCCATGATGGCAGGCAGCATGACCGTGACGGTGATGAGCCACTTGTTTATGTTCTTTTCTGCAGCTTCCATAGATTCCGGCTAAAGGGGTGCTAAAAAAACCCCTCGCCCTCCGGGAGAGGGGCAGGGGTGAGGGAGGAGCCACGAAGTGAATTCGGCGCCCGGAAATACACACTCAGCGACTTAACGACTCAAAGACTCAAAGACTCAACGACTCAACGATTCTCACTGCCCCTTGATGGCCTCGCTGAAACTCTTTCCCGTCAGGATGGTCGGCACCACGCTCATGCCGACGCGCAGCAGGTGTTCCGGGTCGCTCTTCTTGTCGATGGCTATCCGGACAGGAATCCTCTGGATCACCTTCACGTAGTTCCCGGTCGCGTTCTCAGGCGGCAGCATAGAGAACGCCGCGCCGGTCCCGGCCATGATGCTCTCAACCGATCCCTTGAAGGTGCGGCCCGGATAGCTGTCGACGGTGAACTCCACCTTCTGCCCGGGCTTCACGTGGGTGAGCTGGCTCTCCTTGTAGTTCGCCGTCACCCAGGCGTCGTCCAGTGTGACCAAGGCCATCAGCGACTGGCCCGGCTGGATGTAATTCCCCGGCTCCACGGACTTCTTGGTGATGTAGCCGTCGCTGGGCGCCAGGATGCGGGTGTAGGAGAGGTTCAGGGACGCGGTTTCGAGCTCACCCTGCTTTTGCGCCACCCGGGCGTCATTGGAGCCGGATTGCGAGATGCCGACCACCGCCTGGGCATGGTGCTCGGCCTCCTGCGCCTCTTTGAGCTGCATCTGGGCGATCTTTTGGGCTGTGGTGAGACGCTCCAACTGCTCCCGTGGAATGACTTCCTTGGCGAAGAGCTTTTCGCCCCGCGCCAGGTCGAGGTTCGCCTGGTCGAGCCTGGCCGTTGCCAGGCCGATGCTGGCCCGGGCGCTCTCCACCTGGGCGTAATCGCCGGAAGTCTCGTTCCTGGCCATGTTCAGGGAGGCGGCAGCCGTCTTGACGCGCGCCTGGAAGTCGGAGGCGTCCAACTCCACCAGCAGATCGCCCTTGTGCACGAACTGGTTGTCCACGACGGCCACCCGCTTCACCATGGCGGGAATCCTGCTGGAAACCGAATGGATGTGGGATTCTATGAACGCATTGTCCGTCTCGATGTGAGTCTTGCTCTGTACCCATTGCTGCACACCAAACGCGGCGGCGCAGAGAAGTATCACCAGGAGAATGATTCCGCCGCGCTGCTTTTTGCTAAGCCCCTTCTTCGGGCCAGTAGTTTCTTCGCCATCTGTCTGTATCTCGTTCTCTTCTGCCATAACTTTTCCTCAGTGAATCATCGATAATTTCCGGTACAAAGACTCATTGCATGCATACCATAGACAACAACCAACCCTCCCTCTCCCGGAGGGGGAAGCCGTAGGGAGCCGTTCCTCATGCTATAGCTCGCCACGTGCCCGCTTAACCCTTGCCAGGGCGACCTCATAGTCGAAGATCGCCTGGTAATAATCCGTCTTCACCTGCGTCAGCAGGGTCTGGGCGTCGATCACGTCAGTGGCGGTGCCCACCTGCTCCTGGTAGCGATCCTTGTTGATGCGCAGGTTTTCCTCGCCTTGCTTGATGGAGGTCTCAGTCACCGCGATCCGTTCCTTGGCGACCTTGGCGTCGTTGACCGCGGTCCGGTATTCCAGGGCCAAATCAGAGAGCAACTGGTTCAGCCGCACGTTGGCGCGGGAGCGGTTTTTAACGGACTGCTTGAACCGGGCGGTAGTCACGAACCCGTCAAAGAGATTCACCTTGAAGCCGACGGTGGCCGCCATGATCACCTGCTCCTTGACCTTGTCGTTTTGCACATAGTCGAGCCCGGCCCTGGCGTAGAATTCCGGGTAATAACCGGTGCGAGTTTCCTTCACGTCAAACTCGCTCGCTTCCAAGAGTTTGCGCTGTGCCAGGATTTCGGCCCGACCGGCAACGGCCTCCTCGGCAGGTTTTTCCAGATCCGGCAGGGTAATCTGGGTGTCCCCGACCAGGCTCTCGCGGGAGGAGGGCGGTGCGCCGATGCCGTCATTAAGAGTCAACCAGGCGTTGTCAAGCTGGTTGGCAACCTCCAGGCGGCGCTGCTTGCTCCTGGAGAGTTGCACCTCCGCCTGCAGCACGTTGTTACGGGTAACCACCCCCTGCTCGTAAAGAATCTTGGCCATGCGCAGGTGGTCGGTCATCTGCGCCACCTCCTCATCGGCTGTTTTGAGAAGTTTTTCGGACTCAAGTATGCGGAAGTACGAGGTTACCGTCTTCAGAAAGAGAACCTGTTCCTGGCCTTGGTAGCCGATCCGGGTCGCCTCGCGGTTTGCGACCGCGCGGTCGTAGCGGGCGTCGGTGCGCCCGAAGTCGTACAGGGTTTGCGAGATGCCCAGGCTGAAAAATCCGAAGTCGGGTTCCTGGGTCTGAAAGGAACCAAAGGGAGTCGCAATGGACTGGGGCACCTGCTGGGCCGTGTAGCCGCTCTGGACGTCCACGCGGGGGAGATAACCGCTGCGGTTCGCCTGGACGTCGTCGCTGGCGATCTGCTCGTCAATGCGAACCAGCTTCAGGGTATCATTGTATCCGGCGGCCTTTTTGAGGGCGTCCGACAAGGTGAGTTGTCCGGCATGGGAAACGCCGGAGAAAATGATGAGCAATATGAGGCTGGCAGGAAGCGACTTAATCATAAATTCTCCATCTCAGCGGCGGAGCTTTTCAAGAAGGACGAACGACAAATTCTGTCAGGCTTGTTCCGTCATTTAGCCACTATACAGATAATCAGTATGCTTGCAAATATGATAATCGAGTAAAGAAAAGCGTCCATCTGAAGAGCCGAATAGGCGGTGTCTTTGACATCCATTTGTTGATGTGTGATACTAAATGCACCTATCTTGAATTGAGGGGGCTATGGAATATACCATCGAAACTGAAAAAGAAGTTGATGGCCGCTGGATTGCCGAAATATGCGATCTCCCCGGGGTGCTTGCCTACGGTGATACTGAAGATGAGGCGATGGTAAGGGCGGAGGCCTTGGCATTAAGGGTATTGGCTGAACGTCTGGAAGCAAAGGAATGCCGACCCATGCCGATAAGCATTTCACTTGACCACGCGTGAGCGATTGGCCTTCAGCTAAAGCTAAACGCGTGCTTTCCTCTCTGATCGCAATAGGCTGGATCATCAAACGACAGAGCGGATCTCACAAAACTTTGTCACGCCAGGGTTATTCCGATTATGTGTTCGCTTTCCATGATAACGAGGAATTGGGGCCCAAAATGCTTGCAAGGATTGCCAAGCACACCGGTCTGAAACCCACTGACCTTTGATTTAAGTCTCCTTCCTCCACACATAAGTCTCAAAATTTGGCTGGCCTCTGTACCAGTCTGATAGTCCCGTCGATCTACCTATATCTTCCATCTTTATGCTTGTGATCTCCGGGATCGGGCTACGGTTAAAGCCTGCACTCGGCTTGTCTTCCGGATTTTTGGCTATGCGCTGTTTCGAAAGATTCACGTGCGGATTTTCTCCAGCAGCGACTTCAAGGTCTCGAGCTCCTGCGGGTTGAGCTTGGCGGTAAACTTGTCCTGGGCCGCTACGGCAAGCGGCGTCAGCGCGGGCTGCAACGCCTTTCCCTTCTCCGTCAGGAAGATCTGGTAAGCCCGACGGTCCTCAGGGTGGCTGCGCCGCACCAGTAGCCCCTCCTTCTCCAAACGGTCGATCAGCCCTCCCATGGTGGTCCGGTCGATCTGGCTGCGCGCCGAGAGCTCGGCCTGGGTGATGCCGTCCTCCTGCCAAAGGAACCCGAGCAGGCCAAACTGCTGGGGCGTCAGGTCGTAGCCTTCGAACTCTTCCTTGAAAATGACGCAGGCGCGCTGATACGCCTTAGCGAGCAGAAACCCGACGCTCGCGCCGACATCCAAATGCTGCTTTCCTTTTACGCTCATAATAAACCCGTTGCTCTGGTGGTAATGTTGATTGGTATGTGAATATCCTTTGGAAACCGAGGCGTTGCAGCCAGTTTCCCAGGGCTTCCTATAATGAGTGTATCATATCCGGGTCCGGTACCGCTCATGAGGTCATTATGCATATAATCAGTATGCTGTCAATCATATGCAGGGACTGCCCCGGCGCGAGGCAAACTGCAGCATCTGAGGACGACTGACTTCTTGATGAATGCTGCCGCACCCAGGCGCCATCCGGGGGGAGACGGACTTCCATTGCCATAGATGTTGCTTCTGTGTTACTATTCTTCCCCTTAGCTGGGGGCTACACCCATTTGCCAGCTTTGAAGTGCTGGTATCACAAAGAAATATTGATAACTACCCTGACGGTAAGCACCAGCGTAAACGTCGCAATTGGCTGATTTGGCACGACCAAGGCTCAGTAACAAGGAGACCATGCATGAAGATACTGCTTCCCGTAGCCGGAAAAGGAACACGACTGAGACCCCACACTCATACCAAGGCGAAGTCTCTGGTCCATGTGGCGGGAAAGACAGTCCTCGAACACATCATCAGCCGGCTTACCCCGCTCCACGCCACCGAATACCTCTTCATAACGGACGAGAACGGCGGACAGGTGAGGGAATACATGGAGACCGCCTTCCCGGGGCTTCCCTGCCGCTATATCGTCCAGAAGGAGCGCCAGGGGCCGGCCCACGCAGTCGCCCTGGCCGCGCCCTATGTCGGGCCCGGGGAGGATCTGCTGATCGTGTTCAACGACACCATCTTCGACGCGGACCTGACCCGCATCCCCGCGCTGAGCGCCGACTGCGACGGGCTCATCTATTCCAAGGAAGTGGAGGACTACCAGCGCTTCGGCGTCAACGTGGTGCGCGACGGGGTGATCGTCGACATGGTGGAGAAGCCGGACACCCTGGTGTCCAAGCTGGCCCAGGTGGGGCTCTACTATCTGAAGGACGGCGTTGCCTTCATGGAGTACCTGAAACAGACCATCAACTCGGGGGAGACCGTGAAAGGCGAGTATTATCTGCCCGCCGTCTTCATGCGCATGATCCGGGACGGCCGCCGCTTCAAGGCGCCGGAGATCGATGCCTGGCTCGATTGCGGCACGCCCGAGACCCTGCTGCAGACCAACAGCTACCTGCTGGTCGGGCGTCATCACAACCACGGCGAGGTGGTTGACTCCGTGCTCATTGAGCCGGTGCATATAGAGAAGGGTGCGACCGTGCGGGGCAGCATCATCGGTCCCAACGTCTCCGTCGCGGCGGGGAGCGTCGTCGAGTCCAGCATTCTGCAGAACTCCATCATCAACGGCGATTCTCAGGTCTGCAACATGATCCTGCACGACTCGATCCTGGGCGACTCGGTCCACCTGATCGGCTCGACCAGGAAGATGAACATCGGCGATCACTCCCTGATCGAGATGCAGGGCTAAGCAGGGCGTATCTGTTAAAAAAAAGGGGCACCCGCCGAGGGTGCCCCTTCACAATCTCCTCAGCTATTTCCTCACCGCCCCCCCGCAGGTCCAATCCTAACTCCTCAGTTCTTCGCCGCCGGCAGCCGGTATAACCTCTGGTACAGCTCCATGGTGCTCACGACTTTTTTGACATATTCCCGGGTCTCCCGGTACGGAATGCTCTCGATGAACTCGTCCTGGGGGAGTGCTGCGAGGCTCTTCTGCCAGCGCTTGACGGCGCCTGGCCCCGCGTTGTAGGCCGCGGCGGTCAGCGGGACGTTCCGGTCGTAGGTCGCCAGCTGGTCCTTGAGGTAGCGGGCGCCCAGCCGGATGTTGATCTCGGGGCGGGTGAGCCGCGCCGAGTCTCCCTTGGACATGGCCTCGGCGGTTGCCGGCATGATCTGCATCAGCCCCACGGCGCCGACCGGGGATAGGGCGGTGGGCGAGTAGTTGCTCTCGCAGCGCATGATCGCGTAGATGAGGCTCTCGGGGACGGCCGTCGCTGCCGCGTTCTTCGCCACATCGTCACGGTAGGCCAGCGGATAGCTGACGCCCCAGGCCGATGAGCTCTCCTTCGCGGGCCATTTCGAGCTGTCCTTGGCGACCGCGTGCAGCGCCCCGTTGTAATTCTCCATCTCCAGGAAGAGCCGGGCGAGCCCCAGGGGGTTCTTCCCCTTGCGGTTCGCAGTGAGCTCCCGGGACGCCTCGTCGTAGAGCCCGAGGCTGATCAGGGCCTTCTCCCGCTCGAAACCGGCCGGCATCGGGAGCGCCTCGCTCAGGACCCTGGGGGGGGTCGGGAAGGAGCCGACCTCGCACCACTTGTTGCAGATGAGCGCGTAGTACCCGAAAGGGTACTCGTCCGCCAGGCTTGCGAAGGCCGACTGGGCACCCTTGAGGTCTCCCGCGTTGGACAGCGATCTGCCGAGCCAGTAAAGCGCCTTCTCCCGCAGTTCTCCGACGCCGGCAAGCCTCCTGAGGTAGCCCGCGGCCCCCTGGTAGTCGCGGTTCTGGTAGCTGGTCCAGCCGGCCTCCCAGAGCACTCCCCCGGCTTTCGGGGAATCCGGGTGGCTCATCAGGAACCTCTGGAAGAGCTGCAGCGCCTCGGCCCCCTTCTTCTGGGAGCGTTTCAGATAGGCCGCGTCAAGCAGAGACTCCTCCGCGACGCTGCCGCCCTGGGGCGCCTGCGCCAGCCGGAGGAAAAGATCATAGGCCTGGTCGGTCTTGCCACCCTTGTCCAGGGCCTTGGCAAGCCAGTAGCTCGCCTCGTTAGCGACGACCCCGCCGGCTCCCTGGCTCACGACCCTGAGCGTCTCCTCGGCTTCCTGGTAGCGCTTGGTCTTGACGAGGGCCTGGCCGGTACGCAGCCGCACCTTGGCTGCAAATTCCGGGCTCTCGGCGCCCAGCGTCAGTCCCGCGAACGTCTTGGCCGCCTGGGCGTAGCGCCCGAGGTCGTAGAGTGTGGTGCCCCTCTTAAAGAGCTCGGCGTTCGTATAAGGCTCGACCTTGGTGCCGGCGGCGGAGATCCGGTTCAATTCGGCCGCGGCCTTCTCGGCAAGGGACGCGCCGGGGTGGTTCAGCCAGATGCTGCGGTAGATCGCGGCTGCGGCGGCCGGCTCGCCGAGCTGCTCCCGGCTGAGCGCCGAGCCTGCCTGGGCGGCGAGCGAGTCGGAACCGGAGGGGTAGCGCTCCAGGAAGGAGGCGTAGCTCTCCAGCGCCTGCTTGGGGTATCCGCCGGCGGACAGGGTGTCGGCGTAGAGCAGGATGGCGGGACGCGCCAGCCGGCTCTCCGGGTACTGCTCCAGCAGCTTGAACAGAGGGGGGAGCGCCTGGTCCGCCCGCCCCAACTTGGCGAGCGCGGCCCCCTGGTGATAGAGGGCGTAATCGGCCAGCAGGGGATATTCTACGGCCGCGCTGGCCAGCTGGCTGGCGGCTTCCTCCCAGAACTCCAGCTTGACGCAGGCCATGCCGATCAGAAAGGCGCGGGCTCCCGTGCCGCTACTCTTGAGTGCGGCCTCCCGCGCGCCGGCGTAGTCCTTCAGCTTCATGCGGCCGGCGGCAGTTGCCAGCGCGCCGTCGACGCTGAGGGCGGAGGCGCTGAGGGCGGAGGCGCTGAGGGCGGAGGCGCTGAGGGCGGAGGCGCTGAGGGCGATGCAGCAAAGCAGGGCGGCGCGTACGATGGTGCGGCAAAACATGGTGACTCCCTTGTCGGTGATGCGGCAGCTAAACCATTATTTCTACCGGAGAGGGCCTTAAATAGCAAAGGGTTTTTTCCCCCGCCGACTGCCGGACGGCGGCGCCTGCCCGACCGGGACGCGGGCGCAAAAGGGTAAAGTCATTGACATTCTGCGGGTGGTTCTGCATTATCCGGAACATACGGATGTTCCCGTGGCGGCCGGATAGCTCCCGGTCTGCTTCTTATGATTTCTCCCAGAAGGGGTTTGTATGCGTAAAGGTAAAGATGCGGTCCTGAAGCTCTTGAAGGGCGGCGAACCGGTGCAGTTCAGGCAGATGCTCAAGACGCTCGGCATCTCCCGGGGGCAGGAGAGGGACCGCCTGGAGGATCTGCTCGACGGCCTCCTGGAGGCGGGCGAGATCGTCAAGCTGCCGGGGCGCCTCTACGCGCTCGCGGGGGCCACCGGGTCGCTGCGCGGCAAGCTTTCCGTGCACCGGGACGGCTACGGCTTCGTGGCGCCGGAAGACGGCAGCGGCGACCTGTTCGTGCCGGCGCGCTACCTGCGCGACTGCATGAACGGCGACACCGTCGAGGCCCAGGTGGTCTCGGTGCGGCGCGACGGCAAGAAGGAGGGGCGGGTGACCGCCCTGATCCAAAGGGGGGTGACGGGCGTCGTCGGCCGCTTCGAGGCGCTGGGCAAGGGGGGGCGGGTGATCCCGGACGACCAGAGGCTCGGGCGCGACGTGGTGATTGCGCCGGGCGCAGTCGGGGGGGCGCGCGACGGCCAGGTCGTGCTGGCGACGATCACCTCGTACCCCACCCGGGTATCCGGCCTGGAGGGACGCATCAGCGAGGTGCTGGGGGACGCCAACGACCCCGAGGTCGAGGTGCTGACCGTCATCAGGAAGTTCGACCTCCCCTACCTCTTCGAGGAGGACGTGCTGGCCGAGGCGCTGCAGCAGCCGCAAACTGTTCCCCCGGAGGCGCTCCCCGGCCGGACCGACCTGCGCGCCCGCACGACCGTCACCATCGACGGCGAGACCGCCCGGGACTTCGACGACGCCGTGTCGGTCGCCCGCGAGGGGGACCTGATCCGGCTCTGGGTTTCCATCGCCGACGTCTCGCACTACGTGCGCGAGGGTTCCCGGCTGGACGCCGAGGCTTTTCTCAGGGGTACCTCGGTCTACTTCCCGGACCGCTGCATCCCCATGCTCCCGGAGCAGCTCTCCAACGGGATCTGCTCGCTGAACCCGGCAGTGGACCGGCTCACCATGACCGCCGAAATGCTCTTCGACGGGGCGGGCGCCAGGGTCGACTCCCGCTTCTACCCGAGCGTCATCAAGAGCGCGGCCCGGCTCACCTACACGACCGTCAAGCGCATCCTGGTGGACGGCGACCCCGAGCTGAGCGCGCAGCACGCGACCCTGGTCCCGGACCTGAAGATCATGGAGGAACTCTCGCTGCGCCTGAACGCCAGGCGCCGGGAGCGCGGCAGCATCGACTTCGACCTCCCCGAGCCCCAGATCATCCTCGACCTGCAGGGGGAAACCACCGCCATCGTGCGCGCCGAGCGGAACCTGGCGCACCGGATCATAGAGGAGTTCATGCTGGCCGCCAACGAGGCGGTGGCAAGCTTCCTGGAGGGGACGCCGGTTCCCTCCCTGTACCGGGTGCACGAGAACCCGGACCCCCTGAAGCTCAAGGACCTCTCCGAGTTCGTGTTCAGCTTCGGCTACGAGCTCGCCGTGCTGGAGGACAAGGTGAACCCGGCCGCCCTGCAGAAGCTCCTGTCCGAGGTCGACGGGAAGCCGGAGGAGCGGCTCATCAACGAGGTGCTGCTGCGCTGCATGAAGCAGGCGCGCTACTCCGCGGAGAACCTGGGGCACTTCGGCCTGGCCGCCCCCTCCTACACCCACTTCACCTCGCCGATCCGCCGCTACCCGGACCTCGTGGTGCACCGCATCCTGAAGCTCGTGCTGTCGGGCCGCCTCTCGCCCCGGGACCGGGACCACCTGGAGGCGCGCCTGCCGGAGACCGCGCTGCACACCAGCCGCCGGGAGCGCATCGCCATGGAGGCGGAGCGCGAGATGATCGACCTGAAGAAGATGCAGTTCATGAGGGACAAGATCGGCGAGGAGTACGACGGCTTCATCACCGGCGTGGCCCAGTTCGGCCTCTTCGTGGAGCTGGTCGACCTCTTCGTGGAGGGGATGATCCCGGTCGCGACGCTCCCCGCCGACTACTACGTGCACCAGGAGAAGAGCCACTCCCTGGTCGGCGAGCGGACCCGCGCCAGTTACCGGATCGCCGACCGGATCAGGGTGAAGGTGGCCGCGGTCAGCGAGGCGCGCAAGCAGGTGGAGTTCGCCCTGGTCGGTACCCTGGAATCCCGGCCGCTCACCCCGCCGGCGGCCGGCGAGAGCTATCCGCGCATCCCGGTCAAGGGTAAGCGCCCCCAGGGAAAACGGCGCTGAAACCAGTTGCACAAGCCAAAGCCGCTGTGGTATAGAATCTAGGTTAAGCTCCATGCGCTATTCATGAGGAGAATTGGAAATATGGCTGAGGAAAAAGTTCTCCCTTTTATGGAGCATCTGGTCGAACTGAGGAAGCGGCTCATCGTCTGCAGCTTCGCCATCGTCATCGGCATGGGGATCGCCTGGAACTTCTCCAACGACCTGCTGAGCTTCGTGGAGAAGCCGCTCACCGGCAAGACCTACCTGAACGACCTCAAGAAGACGGTGTACAACGAGGTGAAGCTCCGCTACCCGGCGGCTTACAAGCGCTACCAGCTGGGGGACGACCACGGGGTTTCCGAGAAGTCGCGGCCGCTCAACTACAGCGCGCCGCTGGAGCCTTTCTTCATCCAGTGCAAGATCTCCATGCTGGCGGGGATGATCATCGTGCTGCCGGTGCTCTTCCACCAGTGCTGGCTCTTCGTGGCGCCGGGGCTCACCCGGCGGGAGCGGCGCATGGTGGTGCCGTTTGTTACGGTGGCGTCGGTGAGTTTTTGCGTGGGCGCCATGTTCTTCCTGGTGGTGATCTGGCCGGTCATCATCAACTTCTCGCTATCCTACGAGGCGGTGGGGCTGCAGAGCTGGTTCAACATCTCCGCGTACATAAATTTCTGCCTGAGGCTCATCCTGGTGTTCGGCCTGATCTTCGAGCTGCCGATCCTGTCGCTTTTGCTGTCGCGTTTCGGCATCGTGAACTACAAGATGCTCGCCACCCGCAGGAAGTACGCGCTCCTGGCCAGCGCGATCATCGCCGCCTTCCACGCCGACCTGGTGACCATGTTCGTCATCATGCTCCCGCTCTATCTCATGTACGAGATCAGTATCTGGGTGGCGCTGCTGTTCGGCAAGAAGCGGGTGCCCGAAGTCGTCGAGGCCGCCGAAGCGTAGGGGCGCCCGAACCATCGGGTAACGCTACGCGCATAAAGCAATAAGGTTCGCGCCAGAATTATGATAATTTTCAAGAGCGTTTCAGAGATCAGGGAAAAACTGCGGCACCCGGCGGTCACCATCGGCAACTTCGACGGGGTGCATCTGGGACACCGCGAGATCTTCCGCCGGGTGCGCGAACTGGCCCGGGCCGCCGGCGGCGTCTCCGTCGTGGTGACCTTCGTGCCGCACCCGCTGCAGGTGCTGGCCCCCGGCAAGGCGGTGCGGCTGATCACGAGCCCCCGGGAGAAGGAGGCCCTCATCGAGGCCTCCGGCATAGACTACCTGCTGGAGATCCCCTTCGACGCGGCCTTCGCGGCGATTGCCGCCCGCGAGTTCGTGCAGCGGACCCTCGTGGAGACTCTGGGGATGGAGCAGCTGGTGATCGGCTACGACTACGCCTTCGGCCGCGGCCGGGAAGGGGATGTGACCTTGCTGCGGGAGCTGGGGAAGCGCTTCGGCTACCAGGTCGAGGAGCTGCAGCCCATCGCCTGCGGCGCGACCGTCTACAGCTCCACGGCGGTGCGCAACCTGGTGAGCGAGGGTGACGTCAAGGGGGTCGTGGCGGTGCTGGGACGGCACTACTCGCTGACCGGCACGGTCGTGCACGGCCAGCAGCGCGGCCGCGCCCTGGGCTTTCCGACCGCGAACCTGGAGACCGACAAGGACCTGCTCCCGGCGGCCGGAGTCTACGCGGTCAAGGCGCGGGTCGGCGCGGGGCTTTATGACGGCGCCTGCAACATAGGGACGAATCCGACCTTCCAAAACGAGCGGCTCTCCCTGGAGGTTTTCCTCTTCGACTTCGAGGGCGACCTGTACGGGCGCGAGGTCTCCCTTTTCTTCCTGGACCGGCTGCGCGGCGAGCAGCGCTTCCCGGACCTGGAGGCGCTCAAGGCGGCCATCGCGGCCGACGTGGCGCGCTGCCGGAGCATCCTCAAGGACGCCGCCATCATCGAATACCACGACGGCAACGCCGGTGACGTGTGACGCGTAAGGTCGGGACCTGCCGGTAGGTGACGCTGGTTGCAGTGCCCCTGAACCACGCGCCGCCTCACGCAATTCAACAGGAGAGCTGTTTGTCCAAGCACAAGATAGATTGGAAGCTCTGGATCGGAATCGGCATCAGCGCCTTTTTCCTGTTCCTATTGTTCCGGAAGATCGACTTTCACAAGCTGGCCGCCGCCTTCCGGGAGCTCGATTACCGCTACATCCCGCCGGCGCTCCTGCTCACCTTCGTGAGCTACTTTCTCCGGGCGGTGCGCTGGAAGTTCCTGCTGCTGCCGATCAAGCGCACCCGGCTTGCCAACCTGTTCCCCTCCACCCTGATCGGGTACATGGCCAATAACCTGCTCCCCGCCCGGCTCGGCGAGTTCGTGCGCGCCTACTCCCTGGGGCAGAAGGAGCAGATCGGCACCTCCGCGGTGTTCGCCTCGCTCGTGGTGGACCGCCTGTGCGACGGTTTCACCGTGCTCCTGGTGCTGCTGATCACCTTCTTCACCATCCGCCTCCCCGCCGGGATGGAGCGCATCCAGCAAGGGCTGGTGACCGGCGGCTATGTAACCTTCGCCCTCTACGTCGTGGTGCTCGCCTTTTTGGCCCTTTTGAAGGGGCGCACCGAGTGGACGGTCCGGCTGGTCGCCCGGCTGCTCTCCCCGCTCTCCCCGCGGGTCTCCGGGCAGCTGGTGGGCCTGATGCGCTCCTTCATCTCCGGCATCCGGGTACCGACCCGGCCGGCCCACCTGGCGGCGGTCCTGGCCAGCTCGCTTTTCATCTGGGCCAGTGCCATCTGGCCGGTCGACCTGGTGCTGCGCTCCTTCGGCGTCGTGCTCCCGATCCAGGCGAGCATGTTCATCATGGTGTTCCTGGTGTTCGCCGTCATGGTGCCCGCCTCGCCGGGCTACGTGGGCACCTACCACTTCGCCTGCGTCACCGCGCTCTCCGCGTTCAACATCGGCCCCGAAAAGGCGCTCTCCATCGCCTTGGTGATCCACGGCATGAGCTTCTTCCCCGTCATCGCCGCCGGCCTGTACTGCCTGTGGCGCGATAAGCTGTCGCTGAAGAAGATCAGCGCCGAAAACGAACACGAGTCAGGAGCCCCCGCGTGAGTACTAGGACAACCCTGCGCAGACTGGATCCCTTTGCCATACTCTCCTTTGTGATCCCGTTCTTCATCTACCTGCTGACCCTTGCCCCGTCGGTCACCTTCTTCGACTCCGGAGAGTTCATCACCGCCGTCTCCAGCCTGGGGGTCGCGCACTCGCCCGGCTACCCGCTCTTCGTGAACTACGCCAAGCCGTTCACCTGGCTCCCCTTCGGCTCCATCGCCTTCCGGGTCAACATCGCGACCGCGGTCTCCGCGGCGCTCGCCTGCTACGGCGTCTACCTGCTGGTGGCCCACCTGCTGAGGGACGAGGAGCTGCCGGGGGACTTTTTCCGGACCGCCAAGGGGTTCACCGCGCTCTGCTCAGCGGTCACCTTCGCCGGTACCGCAAGGCTCTGGCTGCAGTCGAACCACGACAAGCCCTATCCCCTTTTGGCCTTCATCTGCGCGCTCGTTTTCTACCTGATGCTCCTTTGGCGCGACAGCTACGACCGGGGCGAGGAGCGCCCCTCCTACGTCTACCTCGGGGCCTTCCTCTGCGGCCTGGGCAGCGGCGCCCACCAGATCATGGTGCTGATGATCCCGACCTACGCCTTCCTGCTCATCTCGAAGCAGTGGCGCGTGATCTTCCGGGTCAAGGAATTCATCATCGCGCTTTGCTTCGGGGTGCTGGGCTTCGCCATCCACCTGCACCTGATCGTGCGGGCCCTGCAAAAGCCGCTGCTCAACTGGGGCGACTCCAAGAACCTGACCAACTTCCTCTGGAATCTGCTCCGCAAGGGGTACCCGACCGACAAGCCGGTGCGCGACCTGGGGCTGCTCTGGGCCCAGGTGAACGCCTTCAACGTCCCCTACGAGTTCACGTTCGCGGGCCTCGTGCTGCTGCTGATCGGCCTGGCCGCGTTCCTGGGCCGCAAGCGGGACATGGTGCTCTCCTATGTCATCGGGGTACTGGTCTTCCTGCTGGTGATCGCCGGCTATTTCAACACCCCGGCGGACCTCATCTTCCTGACCGAGGAGTTCTTCACCCCGCTCTACCTGCTAAGCGCGGTCTTCATCGGGCTCGGGGTGTTCCGGATCGTGCAGGAGGTGGCGCGCTGGCTCCCCAGCAAACTCGCCGCCCAGCGCCCCCTGTGCCGGGCGACCCTCTCGCTCGCCCTGGTCCTGCCGCTCGTCGTCTGCCTGCTGCATTACCAGGAAAACGACCAGCACGAGAACTACATCGCCTTCGACTACGCCTCCAATTCGCTGAAGAGCCTCCCCCAGGGCGCCGTCATGTACACCTGGGGCGACTCCGGCGCCTTCCCGCTTTGGTACCTGCAGGGGGTGGAGCGCATGCGCGACGACCTGGACCTGCTGCACACCCCGCACCTGGTCTTTGGCTGGTACCTGGACAGCTTCCCCGAGCTGTTCCGCGCCTCGGCGCTGCGCTCGATCCCCGGCGACCAGATCGCCCCCGAGGACGCGCTCTTCATCTCGGCCTCGGAGCAGTTCCCGCGGCGCCCGGTATTCGTGGACTTCTCCACCAGGTACTCGGTCCCCTTTCGCGACTACCAGCCGCACCAGCGCGGCATCTGCTACCGCCTGGAGCGCGCGGGCCAGCCGCTCTCCCCGCCCGACCCCGACATCTGGCCGCTCTACACGCTGCGCGGCATCGTCGGCGGGGACATGTTCTTCCGGGACCTCGACACCGGCAAGGCGATCCAGATCTACGCCGCCGCCCACATGGAGGCGGGGGAGTCGCTCCTGAAGCTGGGGCAGCCGGCCGGCATCGGGGAGCTCGAGGCGGCCCGGCGCATCGCGCCCGAACTGGGCCCCCAGGTAAACCAGCTGCGCGCCAGCTTCGGGGTGCGCTGACATGGCCCAGGTAAGCGCAACCACGACACTCGCCGGCATCATCGGCTGCCCGGTCAGCCACTCCCTGTCGCCGCTCATGCACAACGCGGCCTTCGAGGCGCTGGGGCTCGACTGGATCTACCTCCCCTTCCCGGTGGCCCGCGAGCAGCTGCCGCAGGCGGTCGCGGGGCTCGCCGCCCTGGGGGTCGCCGGGTTCAGCGTCACCATACCCCACAAGGTCGCCGTCATCGCGCTTTTGGACCGGGTCTCCCCGCAGGCCGAGCTGATCGGCGCGGTCAACACCGTGGCGCGTGAGGGCGGGGAGCTGGTCGGCTACAACACGGACGGCATCGGGCTCTTGGCGGCCCTGCAGCTCGAGTTCGGCTTCGTGCCGGCGGGGCGCTCGGTCCTCGTGCTGGGCGCCGGCGGGGCCGCGCGCTCCGCGGTTGCCGCCCTGGGGAGTGCGGGTGCCGCGCGCGTCGCTCTGGCGAACCGCTCCAGCGCCCGGGCCGGCGAGCTGGTGGCGGACCTGGCCCCGCGCCTCCCCGGGTTGGAGCTGGGCGCGCACCCCCTGGAAATGCTGAGCGACCCGCTCTTCCTGGGCTCTTTCGACCTGATCGTCAACACGACCAGCGTCGGCATGGCGGGGGACTGCTTCCCGGGGCTTGCCCTGGGCGGGCTCAAGGCCGGGCTCGCCGTCTACGACATGGTGTACGCCCCGCTCGTCACCCCGCTCCTGTCCCTGGCCCGGGGCTGCGGCCTGCCGGCCGCCAACGGGCTCAGCATGCTGGCGGCGCAGGGCGAGGCCGCCTTCGCCATCTGGACCGGGGTCGCAGCACCCCGGGGCTGCATGGCCCAGGCCCTGGAGCGGGCCCGGGGCGCCAGGTAAACCTTGACAACGCGCTCATAACAAAATACGATTCACGGGATGCACACACCGCAGATGAGGGATCTATGCACATAAGCAGACTGGGCGAACTTCTGGTCGGGAACAACCTGATCACCAAGGATCAGCTGAAGCAGGCGCTCGCCGAGCAAAAGGCGGCGGGGGGGCAGTTGCGCCTGGGCTCCATACTAATCCGGGACTCCCTGATCACCGAGGGCGACCTCACCTCGTTTCTCTCCAAGCAGTACGGCGTGCCGACCATCAACCTGGCCGACTACGACGTGGACCCCCAGGTCATCAAGATCATCCCGGCCGAAATCGCCCACAAGTACCAGATCGTCCCGGTGAACCGGGCCGGCTCCACGCTGATCATCGCCATGAGCGACCCCTCGAACATCTTCGCCATCGACGACATCAAGTTCATGACCGGCTACAACGTCGAAGTCGTGGTGGTCGCCGAGAGCACCATCAAGACCGCCATCGACAAGCTCTACGATCAGACCGCCTCGCTGGCCGACGTCATGAACGACCTCGACAACATGGAGGACTTCGAGGTCATGGGCGACGAGGACGACGTCGACCTGGGCTCCCTGGAGCGCGCCACGGAGGACGCGCCGGTCGTGAAGCTGGTGAACCTGATCCTGACCGACGCCATCAAGAAGAAGGCGAGCGATATCCACGTGGAGCCCTACGAGCGGAGCTTCCGGGTGCGCTACCGGATCGACGGCATCCTCTACGAGGTCATGAAGCCCCCCCTGAAGCTCAAGAACGCCATCACCTCGCGCATCAAGATCATGAGCGAGCTGGATATCGCGGAGCGGCGCCTGCCCCAGGACGGCAGGATCAAGATCAAGCTCGGGGGCGGCAAGGACATGGACTTCCGGGTCTCGGTGCTCCCGACGCTCTTCGGCGAGAAGATCGTCATGCGGCTCCTGGACAAGAGCAACCTGCAGCTCGACATGACCAAGCTGGGCTACGAGCCGGAGGCCCTGGCGAGCTTCCAAAAGGAGATCCACAAGCCCTTCGGCATGGTGCTGGTGACCGGCCCTACCGGAAGCGGCAAGACCGTCTCGCTCTACTCGGCCCTCTCCGAGCTGAACAAGGTGACGGAAAACATCTCCACCGCGGAGGACCCGGTCGAGTTCAACTTCGCCGGGATCAACCAGGTGCAGATGCACGAGGACATCGGCTTGAACTTCGCCGCGGCGCTCAGAGCCTTCCTGCGCCAGGACCCCGACATCATCATGATCGGGGAGATCCGCGACTTCGAGACCGCGGAGATCGGCGTCAAGGCGGCGCTCACCGGGCACATGGTGCTCTCCACCCTGCACACCAACGACGCCCCCTCGACCATCAACCGCCTGCTGAACATGGGGATCGAGCCGTTCCTGGTCGCCTCGGCGGTCAACCTGATCACGGCCCAGCGGCTCGCCAGGAGGGTCTGCGCCGAGTGCAAGATCGTGGAGGACATCCCGGTCCAGGCCCTGATCGACGCGGGGGTGCCGCCGGCGGAGGCGCCCGGCGTGGTCTGCTACCGCGGGGTCGGCTGCCCGAAGTGCAACGGCTCCGGCTACAAGGGGCGGGTCGGCTTCTACCAGGTCATGCCGATGCTGGAGCCGATCCGGGAGCTCATCCTAAACGGCGCCAACACGGCCGAGATCAAACGGGAGACCATGCGCCTGGGAATCAAGACCATGCGCCAGTCGGGACTCACCAAGCTGGCCGAGGGGGTCACCTCTTTCGAAGAAGTGCTGCGGGTAACCGTATCGGATGACTGAAAGGTGAGGAAATCATGATAAACTTCCATCAATTGCTGAAGGACCTCGTTGAGCGGGGCGGCTCGGACCTGCACATCACGACCAATACTTCCCCCCAGATACGTATCGACGGGAAGCTGACGCCGATGGACATCCCGCCGCTCACCCCCATCGAGACCAAGCAGCTTTGCTACTCAATCCTCACCGACTCGCAAAAGCACAAGTTCGAGGAGGAGAACGAGCTCGACCTCTCCTTCGGGGTGAAGGGGCTCTCGCGCTTCCGGGGCAACATCTTCGTGCAGCGCGGCGCCGTGGCGGGCGTGTTCCGGGTGATCCCCTACAAGATCCTCACCTTCGAGGAGCTGGGGCTTCCTCCCATCGTGAAGGAGCTCTGCGACAAGCCGCGCGGCCTGATCCTGGTCACCGGACCCACCGGAAGCGGCAAGTCGACGACGCTCGCCTCCATCATCGACCGGATCAACACGGACCGCCACGACCACATCGTCACCGTCGAGGACCCGATCGAGTACCTGCACCCGCACAAGGGGTGCATCGTGAACCAGCGCGAGGTCGGGGCCGACACCAAGAGCTTCAAGCACGCGCTCAAGTACGTGCTGCGCCAGGACCCGGACGTGGTCCTGATCGGGGAGCTGAGGGACCTGGAGACCATCGAGGCGGCGCTCACCCTGGCCGAGACCGGGCACCTGTGCTTCGCGACCCTGCACACCAACTCCTGCGCGCAGACCATGAACCGGATCATCGACGTGTTCCCGCCCTACCAGCAGACCCAGGTCCGCATCCAGCTCTCCTTCGTGCTGGAGGGGGTGCTCTCCCAGACCCTGATCCCCAAGGCCAACGGGCAGGGGAGGGCGCTGGCGCTGGAGGTCATGGTCCCCAACCCGGCCATCAGGAACCTGATCCGGGAGGACAAGGTGCACCAGATCTATTCCCAGATGCAGGTGGGCCAGGAGAAGTTCGGCATGCAGACCATGAACCAGTGCCTGATGTCGCTTTTGGCCAAGCGCATCATCACCGTGGACGATGCCCTGGGGCGCTCCTCCGAGCCCGACGAGCTGAAGCAGATGCTCTCCCCGGGGAACGCGACACTGGGGCAGCCCCGGCGTCCGCTGAGATAAGAAGCAGCATCCCAATTGATCGGGAAAGGAGTGCACCATGCCTAAATATACTTGGGAAGCCAGGAGCAAAGCGGGGAGCGCCCAGAAAGGGGTGATGGAGGCCGCCAGCGTTGCCCAGGTGGAGTCCCAGCTGAAGAAATACGGCTTCAGTTCCATAACGGTGAAGGAAGAGGGGAAGGGCCTCAGCTTCCAGCTCAAGTTCCCCGGCTCCGGCGCCAAGAAGGTGCAGACCAAGGACCTCGTCGTGTTCACCCGGCAGTTCGCCACCATGATCGACTCGGGCCTGCCGCTCGTGCAGTGCCTGGACATTCTCTCCGGCCAGCAGGAGAACAAGAGCTTCAAGGACATCCTGGTCAAGGTGAAGGAGAGCGTGGAGAGCGGCTCCACCTTCGCCGACGCCCTGGCGCGCCACCCCAAGGCCTTCGACCAGCTCTACGTCAACCTGGTCGCCGCGGGGGAGGTGGGCGGCATCCTGGACACCATCCTGAACCGGCTGGCGGCCTACATCGAGAAGGCGATGAAGCTCACCAAGCAGGTGAAGGGGGCCATGGTCTACCCGATCACCATCATGACCATCGCCGTCGTCGTCGTCGGGGTCATCCTGGTCTTCGTCATCCCGACCTTCGCCAAGATGTTCGCCGACTTCGGCGGCGAGCTCCCGTTGCCGACGCGCCTGGTCATCGCCCTCAGTAACTTCCTGACCAAGTACATCCTGGTCATCATCGCGGCGATCTTCGGCATCAAGTACGCCTTCGGCAAGTACTACCAGACGGCGAAGGGTCGCAAGACCATGGACCGCTTCGCCCTGAGCGCCCCGATCATCGGGCCCCTGGTCCGGAAGGTCTCGGTCGCCAAGTTCACCCGGACCCTGGGGACCATGATCAGCTCCGGCGTCCCGATCATGGACGGCCTGGAGATCGTCGCCAAGACCGCCGGCAACAAGATCGTCGAGGAGGCGATCTACAAGGTGCGCCAGTCCATCTCCGAGGGGAAGACCATCGCGGAGCCCCTGGCCGAGTGCGGGGTGTTCCCCGCCATGGTCGTGCAGATGATCTCGGTCGGCGAGGCGACCGGCGCCATGGACACCATGCTGAACAAGATCGCCGACTTCTACGACGACGAGGTGGACGACGCGGTGGGCGCCATGACCTCCATGATGGAGCCTTTGCTCATGGTGTTCCTCGGGACCACGGTCGGCGGGCTCGTCGTCGCCATGTACCTGCCGATCTTCAAGCTGGCGGGCGCGGTCGGCGGGTAGCTCCATGCCGGACCGCAAAAGGATCGGCTGGTTCATACTGCTTCGGGTGATCGTGGTCTCCGCCATTCTCGCCTCCACGGTCGTCCTGGAGTTGCAGCCGCAGGACGCCATGGCGGAGGGTGCCCGCTCCGTGCTGGCCCGGCTGGTACTGGCGACCTACCTCTTCTCGCTGGTCTCCTTCGCCGTACTGAGGCTCACCTCCCGTCAGTTCCGGGCGCTGAGCTACGCCCAGATCGTCTGGGACCTGCTGCTGGTGACCATGCTGATCCTGGTGACCGGCGGGGTCAACTCCCCCTACGCCTTTCTCTACTTCCTCTCCATCATCTCGGCAAGCGTCCTGCTGGCGCGCTCCGAGGCCTACTACACCGCTTCGCTGTGCGCCATCCTCTACGGCGCCATGCTCGATTTCCAGTTCTACGGCAGGCTCTCGCAGTTCGGGCTCGACCCGCTGCCGGCCCAGGTCCACGGCGCCGGTTACGTCTTCTACCTGATCTTTCTCTACTCCGCTTCGTTCTACCTGACGGCGCTGCTGGCCGGCAACCTCTCGGAGCGCGCCCGGCGCTCCGAGAGCGCCCTGCAGGAGAAGGCCATCGACTACGAGGAGCTGGAGCGCCTGAACAGCTCCATCGTCTCCACCATCGAAAGCGGGCTGATCACCATCAACCAGCAGGCCCGGGTCCGGGTCTTCAACCGCTATGCCGAGGTGCTGACCGGCATCTCCCAGAGGGAGGCCTACGACCGGGAGCTGGGCGACCTGTTCCCCGGCCTTTCCGGCTGCGCCGGCGAGCTGTTCGGGGTGCTGCAGGGGGAGTTCGAGCATCTGGGGCACGGCGGCGAGCAGCTGCTGCTCTCCTTCAAGTCGGTCCCCCTGACCGGCAAGGACGGGGAGAACGTGGGCGCCATACTGGACCTGCACGACCTGACCCAGATGAAGCGCATGGCCGGAGAGCTCAAGCGCGCGGACCGGCTGGCCGCGGTGGGCGAGCTCTCGGCGCGCATGGCCCACGAGATCCGCAACCCGCTGGCCGCCATCAGCGGCTCCGTCCAGCTGGTGGCGCTCAGGCAGTGGGTGGACGACAAGGACAAGCGGCTTTTCTCCATCATCATCAGGGAGACCGACCGGCTGGACGGCCTTTTGCGCGACTTCCTGCTCTACGCGAGGCCCACCCCGCCCACCAAGGTGCCGCTTCCTTTGAGGCGGGTGATCTCCGAGCTGAGCCCGCTGCTTTCCCGGGACCCGCGCCTGGAGGGGGTCAGCGTCGAGAACGGCGTCCCCGAGGGGCTGGTCATCGTCTTCGACCGCGACCAGTGCAAGCAGATCTTCTGGAACCTCCTGGTGAACGGCGCCGAGGCGATCGCCAGCCGGGGGCGCATCGCCATCGAGGCCGACCTGCATCCCGGGGGGGCCCCGGGGGAAGCGGACCAGGTGCGCATCCGGGTCATCGACAACGGCCACGGCATGAGCACGGCGCAGGTGAAGCGGGTGTTCGAGCCGTTTTTCACCACCAAGAAAGGTGGCACCGGCCTCGGGCTCGCCACCGTGTACCGGATCGTCGAGACCCACGGGGGGCGCGTCACCATCGACAGCGAGGAGGGGAGCGGCACCACCGTCACCCTCTACCTGCCGGCTTGAAAGGCGGGGGCTAGGGGCTAGGGGCTAGGGGCTAGCCTGCCAAGTCCCGTGACCGTACCTTTGCGCTGGTTCCTGTGTCGAAACGATTTTTCTAGCCCCTAGTCCCTAGCCCCCAGTCCCGATTTTTAGAAGCCCCAAGTCCCGATTTTTAAGAGGTGGTATGCCTACCAAGATTCTGGTTGTCGATGACGAGCTGAGCATGCGTGAGTTCCTGACCATCCTCCTCGAGGGTGAGGGGTACCAGGTCGACCAGGCGGAGAGCGCCGAGGACGCGCTGCGCTTCATGGACCAGGGGCGCTACGAGCTGGTGCTCTCCGACGTCAGCATGCCCGGACTCAACGGCATCGAGCTCTTGTCCCGGATCAAGGCGCAGGCGCCCGAGACCGCGGTGCTGATGATCACCGCCTTCACGACCGCCGAACAGGCGGTGGAGGCGATGAAGCTGGGCGCCTACGACTACATCGGCAAGCCCTTCAAGGTGGAAGAGGTGAAGGTGCTGGTGGGGAAGGCCCTGGAGAAACGCAGCCTGGTTCAGGAGAACACCCGGCTCAAGGCCGAGGTGCAGGAGCGCTTCAGCTTCAGCGGACTGATCGGCAAGAGTAAGCACATGCGCGAGGTCTACGACCTGATCGCCAAGGTCGCCGACAGCATGGCGAACGTCCTGATCCTCGGGGAGAGCGGCACCGGCAAGGAGCTGGCGGCGAAGGCGATCCACTACAACAGCCCGCGCCGCAACTGCTGCTTTCTTGCCGTCAACTGCGGTGCCATCCCCGAGACCCTCATTGAAAGCGAGCTGTTCGGCCACGCCAAGGGCTCCTTCACCGGCGCTTTCAGCGATCGGCCCGGCCTCTTTGAACAGGCCGAGGGGGGGACGCTCTTTCTGGACGAGATCGGCGAGGTGCCGCTGCAGCTCCAGGCCAAGCTGCTGCGGGTGCTGCAGGAGCGCGAGTTCCGCAGGGTGGGGGGGAGCGCCCCCCTGAAGGCGGACGTCCGGATCGTGGCCGCCTCCAACAGGAACCTGGAGGAGCAGGTGCTGGAGGGGAGCTTCCGCGAGGATCTCTTCTACCGGCTGAACGTAGTCCAGGTGCGGATGCCCGCGCTTCGGGAGCGGGGCGAGGACATCCTCCCCCTGGTGGAGCACTTCTACAAGAAGTACGCCCTCTGGTCGGGAAGCGGCGAGATCGTCACCCAGGACGCGGCCATCGCGCTTTACAACTACCCCTTCCCCGGCAACGTGCGGGAGCTCGAGAACCTGGTCGAGCGCTGCGTGGTGCTGGGGAGCCGCGTCATCACCGCGGAGTGCCTCCCCCCGAAGGTGCGCAACTTCGTCCCCGTTACGGCCCCCCTCGACCTGGTCAGCATCCCTCCCGACGGCATGGACCTGCAGGCCTATCTTGATACCCTGGAGAGCAGGCTCCTGGTGCAGGCGCTGGAGAAGAGCGGCGGAGTGAAGAAAAGGGCCGCCGCCCTGCTCGGCATGACCTTCCGCTCCTTCCGCTACCGATTGGCGAAATTCGGCATGGACGAGGAATAGGTGACAATAAACGTCACCGCCGTGGCCCTGTTTGGTCCCTTTTCGGCGCTCGCGCCGGCGCTCTTGGGGGTGCTGCTCTCCGCAATCTACGGTATTCCGGCAGTTTGGGATAATCCGGTGCTTTTGGCCCGCAAATTGCTGGTAAAGGAATGTCTTGTTAGATCGGTAGGATTGAATATACATCCATCACAGCAGCACTAACGAAAGGAGAGAGAGATGTTAAACAAAATGAGAAGCAACAAAGGTTTTACCCTTATCGAGCTCTTGATCGTTGTAGCGATCATCGGCATCCTGGCCGCTATCGCCATTCCGCAGTTCTCTGCTTATCGTGAGAAGGCCTTCAATGCGGCTTCCAACTCCGACGTGAAGAACTGGAAGACCGGTCAGGAAGCATACTACGCCGACCTGCAGACCTACCCCGTCGCTTACAACTATCGTTAATAGTAATTAACTAAGCTCAATAAGGAGTATATTATGAAGAAAATTATTGCCTTAACAATGCTGGCGCTGTCCTTCGCCGGGTCTGCTTTCGCTATTGGTACCGATATGGCCAGCAACGACACCGCCGGTTCGGGTACCTCCATTTACGGCGGCATCGACTCTACGACCGCGCAATCCGCTGTGAACCCGCTGATCAAACTGTCGAACAACGTTTCGGGGGTGGTTAACTGGACAACGACAGGGACCCCGAAAACCAGCCCGGGTTATGCAATCGGCACCAAGCACCTGAGCGGCACCAAACTTTTCGGCACCTCGAACACCTCCACCAGCATTTACTGGAAGCTTGACATTGCCGGCTCTCCCATTACCGGCGCCAAGTTCGGTACCAACGCTACCAATGACAACTTCTCCGCAGCAGCTTCCTGGACTGCATTCTAAGTCCTGCGGCCAACGCCCAGTTTACCAAGAAGCGGGATGTTTCGACATCCCGCTTTTTTTATGGAAACCCCGTTGAAAATGCTCCATACTCTAGGGCGCGCTGCAGATTCCGGCGCTGCAACCCGGGGGGCGGCAGCGCGGAGGCGATACACATTTACAGGCAAGGAGGCGGTTAAACGGCATGGTCAATATTGTTGCGATCAATCTGTTGGCGATTATACGTGACAGGGTTTTTCACGGGATTTTGGTGGTAGCCTTGCTATTCCTGCTCATCCCATCCATCAGCTCACTTTCCATGCGGCAGGTGACCGAACTCTCCATCACCCTTTCACTTTCGCTGCTCTCCTTCATCCTGCTCCTTTTGTCCATCTCCCTGGGCGCCACCTCACTTTGGAAGGATATCGAGCGCCGCTACACCTACAGCGTGCTCAGTCTCCCCTTGGACCGCGGCACCTTTTTGGTCGGCAAGTTTGTTTCGGTGACCCTGTTCCTGCTGCTGGCAACTTTTGTCATGGGTGCGGTCGCCTGCGCCATGATCTGGCTCTCCTCCGGCATCTACCCGTCGGAGCGCCCCATTGTCTGGTGGAACCTGGTTGCCTGTATCGGCGCCGATGTGCTCAAATACACGGTCCTGGTGGCCTACGCCTTTTTGTTCTCGACGCTCAGTACCTCGTTCTTCCTGCCGATCTTCGGCACCATCTCGGTTTTCCTCGCCGGCAACGCGACCCAGCAGGCCTATGACTACGTGCATTCCCAGGCGGCCAAGACCTTGCCGGCGCTGGTCAAAAACGCAGCCTCGTTTCTCTACTACCTGCTGCCGAACTTCAGCGCCTTTGACCTCAAGGTGAATGCGATCTACGGAATCCCGCTTACGGCCAAGGCGCTCTACCTCCCGGTTTTGTACTTCTGCATCTACACGAGCTTGCTTATTATCGCCGCGACGGCTATTTTCTCCAGAAGCGAGATGAAATAGATGAAGTTACCAAGGCCCCTCTACGTCATTCTTCCCCTGCTTATGGCAAGTTATCTTCTGGTGGTCTTCGCTCTGGCGGACTACATGAAAAACAAGCCGTTCCTGGAAAAGCTCGGCTACATTCCGAGCGTGAATACCATGAAGGTCCTGGCTGCCGACCACAAGCAGTTTCTGAGCTCTTCGCTCATGCTGAAGGTCATCATGTACTATGGCGGCCTGGTCGACAAGGGCTCCAACAGCCTGCTGGTACCCGCCGATTATCCTGCCATGTCGCGCACCATCGACGCCGCTTTGAAACTGGACCCTTACAACATTGACTGCTACTACTTCGCCCAGGCGATTCTCCCCTGGGACGTCGGGAGGGCGGACCTTGCCAACAGGTTTCTGGAGTACGGCATGACGTACCGCACCTGGGACTGGTCGCTGCCGTTCTATGCAGGGTTCAACTATGCGTATTTCATGAAGGACTACGCCAACGCCGCCAGGCTTTACCGGCGCGCGGCCGAACTCTCCGGAAATGACATGTTCATGAACCTGGCCGGGCGCTACATGCAGCGCTCCGGGAAAACGGAAATGGCGATTGCCTATCTGGACCTGATGGCGCGCAGCGCGCGTCAGAGCGCGCTGCGCAAGAGTCTGGGCATCCGGCGCGACGCTTTCCTGGCAGTGCTGACCATCGAAAAGGCGCGCGACGCCTACCAGCAGAAAAACGGGAAACTTCCCGGATCGGTCGATGACCTGGTGCAGGCCGGCCTGCTGCACGGGGTCCCCCATGACCCTTACGGCGGGACGTTCTACCTGCGCAACGACGGCAGCGTCAACAGTACCAGCGGCTTCTCTTTTGAGGGCGGCAAAAAATAAGAGCGAGGGCTCGGGACAACATGCACGCAATTGAACTGACTGATTTGACCAAGGTGTTTCGCGGCAAGAAGGGCGTCAGCGTCAACGCGCTGAACTCGGTGTCGCTGCAGGTGGAGCAGGGCGAGGTCTTCGGCTTCCTGGGGCCCAACGGCGCCGGCAAGAGCACGACGATCAAGGTCTTGCTGGGGCTGATCCGCTCCACTTCGGGCGCCGCCCGCATCATGGGGGTGGACGTCGCACAGAGTGGGGCCCGCCGGGAGGTGGGGTACCTGCCGGAGAACCCTTCCTTCTACGATTTCCTGACCGGCGAGGAGTACCTGCGCTTCGTCGGCAAGAGCTTCGGGATGGATGCCGCCCGCGTCGGCGCGCTCAGCGCGGAAATCCTGCAGCGCCTGGAACTCTGGGAGGCCCGCAAACGCCCGATCCGCGGCTACAGCAAGGGGATGGTGCAGCGCCTGGGCCTCGCCCAGACCCTGATTCACGACCCCGCGGTCTACATCCTGGACGAGCCGATGAGCGGGCTGGACCCGCTGGGTCGCGTCCTGGTGAAGGACATCATCCGCGAACTCAAGGAGCGCGGTAAAACGGTCTTCTTCAGCACCCACATCACGGCAGACATCGAGGCCGTCTGCGACCGGGTCGGCGTCATCCACAAGGGGGCCCTGATGACCGTGGATAGCGTCGCCAACATCCTGACCCGCGGCGTCGCCGGCTACCTGGTGCAGCTAGCGCTTCCCGACGGCACCACCCGCGAGACCCTGGTGGACAAGGCCGATCTGCAGGGCTTCATCGAGCGCTCGGTCGCCGAGCACTGGGCCATCGAACGGATCGAGCCCAAGCGCAAGGATATGGAGGCGTTTTTCCTGGACATCGTTGCCGCGGCTCAGACTGCCGCATGAGACTCAAGGCCGGATACCAGTATTTGCTGCTGGCCCTGGTCGTGCTGGTGGTATATTACCCGGCGCTTTCGGCAGGAATCAGCACCGTCGATGATCCCAATATCATCGCGTCCTACGAAGCGGGAGCCGGAAAGACCCTGGCCCAGATATTCAGGCCGGCGGCGCACTACTACTATCGCCCCCTGATCGAGCTCACCTATTACCTGGACAACCTGCTTTGGAGCATGCACCCGCGCTTCATGCACCTGGAAAACATCCTGCTGCACACCTGCAACACGCTGCTGGTCTTCTGTCTGGCCCGGCTGCTGGCGCAGGGGTGGTCCATCAAGGCGCGCTGGTTCCCCCTGGCCGCCTCCCTGCTCTTTGCCCTGCACCCCGTCAACTCCGAGTCGGTGATCTGGCTTTCCGGACGCACCGACCCCCTTTCGGCGCTTTTCGTCCTGGCCGCACTCTGCTTCCTGCTGCAAGGGCTCCGGGCCGACCGGCTGCGCTATCTCTGGCCCTCCCTGCTGCTCTTTGCCATGGGCGTGCTGTCCAAGGAGGTGGCCCTCTGTTTCCTGCCGGTGGCGCTGCTGCTGACTGCCTTTTGGCCGGGCGCCCGGCGGATAAAAAAAACCGTACTGCTGATTCTGGCCGGTGTCGCCGCCTGCGGCTCCCTGCTGCTGCTGGCTTTCGCGGCGCTTGGCAGCAGTTTCAGCATTGCCGCCTTGCTGCACAGCGAGCACGGCGGGGGAGCGGCGCAATCGCTGGCCATGATTACGGCGCTCGGTTTTTACCTGAAGAAGCTCGTAGTCCCCTGGCCCCTCAACTTCGCCATCGATGCGGTCTCCCCGTTCTACCTGGTCCCCGGCGTCCTCTTCCTGGTGCTGGTGCCGTTTTGGCTCCGGAAACGCTCCCTGATGGTCGTTCTGGTGGCGGCAGGTAGCATTTTCCTGCTCCCCGCTTTGCTCCTATCGGTGAAGCAGGTCGCCTGGACCCCCTATGCCGAGCGCTACCTGTATCTTCCCTGCGTCTTTTTCTCCCTGGGGCTTCCCGGCGCGCTGGCGCTCGCTCCGGAGCGCCTGCAGCGCGCGCGCTGGATCCTCCCCCTGGCCCTTTGCCTCGCCGTCTGCGCTGCGCTGGTCACCGCGCAGCGCGCCTTGCTCTGGCGCGACAACCTGGACCTGTACCGGGATACCGTGCACAATTCCCCCGGTTTCGGCGCGGCGCACCTGGAATATGCCAGGGCACTTCTGACCCAAGGGAAGCTGCGTGAGGGGCGCGCCGAATTGGAGGCCGCGGAACGGCTGAACCAGCGGCCTTCCATCAAGTTCCCGATCAAGGCGGGACTGATGGCGGTGCGGCTCCAGGAAGGGGACAGCCAGGGGGCGCGGGATTATTTTTACCGTCTCTTCCCGCACAAGGAAAGCGCCGATGCGGATTTCTTGCGGCTGCTCGACCTGGCCGACGGGGCCCTTGCCAACAAGACGGTGGATATCATTAGCCGAAATGGGATCTACAGTGATATGATCGATACCTACAACCTGCTGTACAAAAAAACCGGTGACCCGTTTTACCTCTTTCAGGGGGGCAAAATGGCCTTCAAACGCGGTGAACATGCCAGGGCTCTCGACTATATGCGCCAGACGGTGCGCCAGGCTCCGGCAGGCGCTCACTACAGCGCGGCGGCGGTGACCTGGGTGCAGAAACTGGAGGCTGGTCTGTGATTTTGTCCTACCTTCGCATGATGCGACCTCCCCAGTGGCTGAAAAACCTGATGCTGTTCTTCCCTCCCTTTCTGGGCGGGCAGCTGCTGCTACCCGGGCAACTGGGCAGGGGGTTGCCCCCCTTCGTCGCTTTTTGCCTGGTTTCCAGTGCCGGCTATCTCTTCAATGACATCCTGGACCGGGAAAGAGATGTCTGTCACCCCAAGAAATGCCAGCGTCCGCTTCCCGCGGGGCGCGTCGGGGTGACGAGTGCCGCGCTGCTGTCTGCGGCCCTGCTGGCCGGCGGACTGGCCCTGGGGAGCCGGAGTTCCGGCGCATTTCTGCTGCTGCTGGCAAGCTACGTCGCGGTCACCCTGCTCTATTCCCTGGCGCTCAAGGCACTGCCGATCGTCGATCTGTTCTGCATCTCGGCCGGTTTTCTGCTGCGCCTGCAGGCGGGCGGCGCAGTGTTCGGAATCACCATTTCGCCCTGGCTCTTCCTGAGCGTTTTTCTGCTCTCCATTTTTCTCAGCACCGGGAAGCGTCTGTGCGAGTACCGGCTGCTCGGGACCAGCGCGGTGGAGCACCGGGAAAACCTGGGGCACTACCCTGCGGGCTTTCTGGAAGGGATCATGTACACCACCGGCGGCGCGGTTCTGGTCACCTACGCCATGTACACCATCAGCAGAAACACCCTGATCTACAGCGTCCCCCTTTGCTGCTTCGGGCTTTTCCGCTACATTTTCCGGGTGCAGTCCGGCCAGGAGGGGGATCCCACCGAATCGCTTTTAAAGGATGCCACGCTCTTTGCCGTCGGCACGGCCTGGATGCTGATGGTCGCCTGGAGCATTTACTGGTGACCAAGGTCTACATCGTCATCGTCAACTGGAACGGCTGGCAGGACACCATAGAGTGTCTGGAAAGCCTGGCACTGCTCAACTTTCCATCCTATCGTATCGTCCTTTGTGATAATGGTTCCACCAATCAATCGCTTCCCGAGCTGCGGCAGTGGGCGGAAGCGCGCCGGATTCAGTATGCCGAGTACGACTTGGCCGAGGCTGCCGCCGGCGGCAGGCCAGCTTCGGATCCCGCCCTGGTGCTGATCAGAAACGGGGCGAATCTGGGTTTTGCCGGTGGCAACAATGTCGGTCTGCGCTACGCGCTGGCCCAAGGGGATTTCAGCTACGCCTGGCTGCTCAACAACGACACTGTCGTCGACCCCGATGCCCTGACCCATCTGGTTCGGCGTATGGGGCAGCAGCCGGCACCGGGGATCTGCGGTTCTACCATCCGTTTCTATCACGACCGGGAAAGGGTGCAGGCGCTGGGAGGCGGCCATTACTGCCGCTGGGTGGGCCTGCCCTGGCACCTGGGCCGTTTTGGCTTCGGGGGCACCAAGCCGGACCAGGGCCGGGCCGAACGCTGGATGAACTACGTCGAGGGGGCCTCCATGCTGGTTTCCCGCGAATTTCTCCTGGCGGTGGGGCTGCTTTGCGAGGATTATTTCCTGTATTTTGAAGAAGCCGACTGGGCTATCCGCGGCCGGGGCCGCTTTGCCCTGGGGTACGCCCCGCAAAGCCTCGTGTATCACAAGGTGGGTGCCAGCATCGGCACCAGCAGCAATCCGGCCCGTAAGAGCCCCCTGTGCGATTTCTACAGTGTCCGCAACCGCCTTTTGTTCACCCGGCGCTTCTATCCGGCGGCGCTCCCCTCGGTCTGGCTGGTCGTCTTCGCGGGGTTAATGGTGCGGCTTTGCCTGGGAAAGTGGGGCCGGGCCGCCATGATCTCCCGCCTGCTCTTCACCGGCACCGACGGGCCGGCGCTGCTGCCGCCCGAGCGCTGGACGCAACCATGAAGGAACCCAAGAGCGGCAGGATCTCCGTCATAACGGTGGTCAAGAACGACGCCAGGCAGCTCGAAGCTACCATACTCAGCGTCATCGCGCAGACGGCGACGGCCGACATCGACTTTCTGGTCGTCGACGGCGGCTCCACGGACGGGACGCGGGAACTCATCGCCAGGTATGCCGATCATATTTCCTGGTGGGTCAGCGAGCCGGACGACGGCATTTACGACGCTATGAACAAGGGGTGGGCCGCCGCCGCGCCGGAAAGTTACATTCTCTATCTCGGTGCCGGGGACCGGATTATTTCGCTTCCCCCGAACCTGGACTGTTATAGCCCGCATGACGTGGTGTACGGCTCGGTCCGGATGGGAGAGCAGACCACCTTCAAAGCGGGGGCCGATTTCCGCCTCAAGCTCTACAATACGCTGCATCATCAGGCGCTCCTGGTGCACAAATCGCTGCATCCGGCGCCTCCCTTCGACTGCCGCTACCGGATCTATGCCGACTTCGATTTCAACCAACGGCTTATGAAAAGCGGCACCAATTTTGTCTACTCGCCGCAGTTCCTCGCCTACGCCAACCCCGGAGGCTTGAGTGACCAGCGGGATTTCTCCGAGTCCCTGCGTATTATAAAGAGAAATTACGGGTGTTTATGGGTTTTTTTTGCTATTATCGGCTTTGCGGCGGTGCGGACGCTTCCTGGCATGAAACGGCTGCGCCCTTTGCAACACCGGTGACGCCTAGCTGCCACCGGAAGAAGCTGAGTAGGGGGGAAGGCGGCTGGGGTGCGGCAAGGCAATTGCCAGGCACTCATCGGTTTTCACCGGCGTCCACGTTAGACCGCCGCGAGGGTGCCGTCTCGCGCCCGGCTTGAGATCTTCCAGGTGCTTGGAGACCTGACCGGAAGCGTACTCCAATCGTTCAAAAAGAAGAGGTTCCCGCACGCCTGACATGACTGAACAAGACGAGATCCTCATAACGCCCGGCATGGGCGCGCGGCACTACTGGCGCGATCTCTGGCGTTACCGCGAGCTTTTTTTCTTCCTGGCCTGGCGCGACATCCTGGTGCGCTACAAGCAGACGATGATCGGCGTCGCCTGGAGCGTCATCCGCCCTCTGGTGACCATGCTGGTTTTCAGCATCGTCTTCGGCGGGCTCGCCAAGCTCCCCTCCAACGGCGTCCCCTATCCCATCATGGTCTTTGCCGCCATGCTGCCCTGGCAGTTCTTCGCCAACTGCCTGAGCGAGAGCAGCAACTCGCTGATCGGCAACGCCAACCTGCTCACCAAGGTCTACTTCCCCCGGCTTATCGTCCCGGCCGGTTCCATCCTGGTGAGCCTGGTGGATTTCTTCATCTCCTGCGTCATCCTGGGCGGGCTCATGGCCTGGTACCGCTTCGTCCCCGATCTGAAGGTCCTGCTGCTCCCCGCATTTCTCCTGATGGCCTGCCTGGCGTCGTTCGGCGCCGGGCTCTGGTTCTCCGCCCTCAACGTCAGGTACCGCGATTTCCGCTACGTGGTCCCCTTTCTGGTGCAGTTCGGGCTCTACATCTCGCCGGTCGGATTTTCCAGCTCCATCGTGCCCGCAAAGTGGCATGTCCTTTATTTCCTAAACCCCATGGTGGGCGTGATCGACGGCTTCCGCTGGGCGCTCCTTGGTGACGCCTTTCCGGTGAACTGGACCGGATTCCTGCTTTCCGCCGCTTTGGTGCTGGGGATCCTGGTAAGCGGGATTTGTTACTTCCGAAGCATGGAACGCAGCTTCGCGGATGTGGTGTAACCCTATGCCCAATGTCATTACCGTGGAAAATCTGGCAAAGAGCTACCTGCTGAGCCACCAAAGCCAGCAGCCGTATGCGGGGTTGCGCGATGTGCTGAGCGAGGGCGCTAAATGGCTGGGAGGTAAGGTGCTGCACCCGCTGGGCGGCCGCTCCGGTGCCGAGCGTACCAGTCAGGAAGAGTTTTGGGCACTGAAGGAGGTGTCCTTCGAGGTGAAGCAGGGCGAACGGGTCGGCATCGTGGGGCGTAACGGCGCCGGAAAGTCGACGCTGCTGAAAATCCTCTCCCGCATCACGGAGCCCAGCGCCGGCAGCGCGCGCATCAGGGGAAGGGTGGCGAGCCTGCTGGAGGTCGGGACCGGTTTCCACCCCGAACTGACCGGGCGTGAAAACATCTTTCTCAACGGGGCCATCCTCGGCATGAGCCGGGCCGAGATCAAGTGCAAGTTCGACCAGATCGTGGACTTCGCCGAGATCGAGAGGTTTCTCGACACCCCGGTCAAAAGGTATTCCTCCGGCATGTACGTGCGGCTTGCCTTTGCCGTAGCGGCCCATCTGGAACCGGAGATACTGATCGTGGACGAGGTGCTGGCTGTCGGAGACCAGCAGTTCCAGAAGAAGTGCCTGGGTAGGATGGAAGAGGCGGGGAAGCAGGGACGGACCGTGCTGTTTGTCAGTCACAACATGGCGGCGGTGGAAAACCTCTGCCAGACCGGGATCGTCCTCGACCAGGGGGGCGTTGTCTTCAACGGCAAAATCACCGAGGCGGTCAAGAGCTATCTCAATACCTTCTCGCCCAATACCGGCGGCAGCGACCTCGCTGCCAGAGAGAACAGACAGGGAAACGGACAGGTCAGGATAACGGACCTGACCATCGTGGACAGTTCGGGCAACAGGAATATCCCTTTCCAGATCGGGGCGGAGCTGTTTTTTCATATCAGCTATCAGGCGCAGGGTGCCGTGAAAAATCCGCACCTCATCATCGGCGTCTATGACCTTATGAACGTCGGGGTCACCAGGTTCGACACCGAGATTGCCGGGAGCCTGCCTGCTTCGCTACCGGCCTCCGGGTGCATCACCTGCTCCACGAAAGGCGTGCCCCTCGTGCCGGGACGCTACCAGCTGAACCTGGCCTTCATCAGTAATGGAGTCATGCAGGACTATCTTGCGGCAGCCGACTATCTTGACATTATCGGCTCGGATTACTTTAACTCCGGCAAGATATTCAACGAGAGCGATTCAAAACTGACAAAAGTGCTGATAAAGCATCAGTGGGGGATTACCTCTTGAACATCGTCAATCCTGCTGCAGTGTCTTTTGCCAAAGTCTCCATGTTCGATCCTTCCGGACGGGTATTCACCTATCAGGACAGGATCTTCCGGGCCATCTATGACGAAGGGTTTGCCGCGCTCTGCCACAATGTCTTAGATAGCCACTGGATGGGAAACGTCTTTGAGGCAGGGATGATAAAGACCTGGGTCTGCGAAGACATCTCCCTGGCAGGCGCTTTCCTGACTCTGGAGCATGAAAAGCTCCCTTTTGACCTGCATCCCTCGGAAAACACGGCCTACATGCACTGGCTGGCGGCAAAAGCACTGGTTGCCACGGCCCGGGAACTTGCCAAAAACGGGTATCAGCTCAAGGATGCCCACCCCTGGAACATCATGTATTCCCGCGGTTTTCCCCGCTTCATCGATTTCGGCTCCCTCACCCCGGGGAGCGCCGTACTGGATTTCTGGCTTGACGAGTTCAAGAAGTACTTTGCCGTGCCTATCTGGCTGGCCAGCTCGAACCGCTGGCATCGCCTGGCGCTCGATTACCGCCGGGAACATACCCACGGTTTCGGGTTGAGGCTGCTTGGCGCCGACGGTTTCCTGCATAACGCCATGATGCGCGGGTTAAACGGGGCCAGGAGATCGACTGCCAGTCCCGGGCACTTTTTTGCCAGCGTCGACGAGTGGCTGGATCATCATGCACCTGTCAAGGCGCTGCACGGAGCATGGACCAATTATGAGCAGGCCCACGCCGCCGGCCCCTCAAACCCACAAACTGCCAAACAAAAATTCGTTTATGACATTCTGCGGCGTGAGCGACCCAAGAAAGTTCTTGACTGTGCAGCCAACAAAGGGTTCTTCTCTGTCATGGCGGCGCAATTGGGTGCCTCGGTAGCCTCTTTCGATTACGAAGAGAGTTTGGTTGATGCATGTCTGCAACTCGCGCAAAGAGAGCGCCTTGACATAACTCCCGCCATGATGGATTTTAAAGCACCGACTGCCGGCTATGGCGTCGGGTTGTGCGGTGACGATGCCCTGGGTAGGTTTCAAAGCGACATCGTGCTCGCCCTTGGGCTCATGCATCACCTCTGCATTGTGCAGAACCTGCCGGTGGTGGCCTTTTGCGGCATCTGCATGAAATATGCGGCTAAAGGGGTCATCCTCGAGTATGTCGATCCTGCTGACGTGCATGTCAAGGGATGGAACAGGGCCGTTCCCGACGGGTATTCGCTGGAAAATATCTGCAGGATTTTCCGGGAGAAGTTCTCTAAGGTCGAGAAGAGCGAACTGCTCTCCGATGACGGCATTTGCCGATACCTGTTGTATTTCAGCAACCCGTAAAGGACAGCAATGCTATCTATCATCGAAAGCCTGAAGAATTACCTTACCAGGGACCTGCTTGAAGCGAGTTGCGCCCGGCAGGCACAACTCCTCGGTGCCCTGCAGACGAACAGCCTGCTTACCGGCAAGATGTTGTCAAATCAGTTGAAAACTCAGCCCGATCTGGACAACATTCAGGACGCCGAGTTCAAGGTGTTCTCGCAATGGGGCGACGACGGCATCATCCAATACCTGGTGCAGCGCCTTGACATTCCCGTCAAAAACTTCATCGAGTTCGGAGTCTCCAATTATGCCGAATCCAATACCAGGTTCCTGCTGCTTAACAATAACTGGTCGGGGCTTGTCATGGACTGCTCCGCGGCAAACGTCAGTTGTATCGTCAACGACGAAACATACTGGATGCACGACCTGACGGCAAAGGCTGCCTTTGTCACCGCCGAGAATGTCAATGCGACGCTTTCCCAATCGGGTTTTCGGGGAGAAACCGGCCTGCTGCACATCGACGTGGACGGCAACGATTACTGGATCTGGAAGGCCGTCGAGACCGTGGCGCCCGTTATCGTCATCGTTGAATACAACAGCCTGTTCGGCATCGACCGGGCCATTACCGTTCCCTACGACCCGCAGTTCGACAGGTTCGCAGCCCATCACAGCGGGCTTTTTGCCGGGACTTCGCTGCTCGCCCTGTGCGACCTGGCGCATAGCAAGGGATACACCTTCGTCGGGTCGAACTCCGCCGGCAACAACGCCTACTTCGTGCGCAACGACCAGGCCGGCCGGGTGAAATCGTTGACCCCGCAGCAAGGCTACGTCGCCTCCAGGTTTCGCGAGCACCGGGACGCGGAGGGGCGCCTGACCTTCCTTGCCGGCAGCGAGGCCATCAAGACAGTGCGCGGCATGAAGGTATTCAATACAAGAACTCAGTCAATCGAGGACCTTTAATATGAAGGGTAGTGCCGAGGCTGATGTCTACATCGGTTGCCCGGCACAAAGGATCAGATGAAACCGCGACTCACTATAGCATTGCTTGGCAAGTATTTCGGTTGGGCCGGCGGCGTCGATTTCTTGCGCCATGTGGCTAATTGCCTGTTGGATACTCAGGGTGAAAACGACCTGTCACTGTTTCTGCTGCTACCTGTGGACAACAAGATAGAGAACGCGCGGGATCTTGCCCGGGCGGTCAAGGAAAGCCTGGCCAGGTCACTGCGGGAAAAACGCCCCTGTCTGGCAAAGCCCCGGCATGCGTACCATGAAAGCATGATCGACTTTTTCTCTCAGGTGCAGGGGGCAATTGAGATAGTCTACTATACCAATTCAGAGGAGGGGCTGCTGCGCGCCTTGCAACGGGTCGGGGCCGATGCCGCGCTCCCGGTCATCGGCACCCTGGGCACGCATTACCCGGTCCCGTGGGTCGGATATTGGCCTGATTTCCAGCACAAATATCTGCCCGGAAATTTCCAACCACGCGAGTGTTTTGAAAGAGACATTGGGTTCGCGGCGACCTTGAGGGACGCGGCCGCTCTGATCGTCACGTCCAAGGCCGTGAAGGACGACGTCCTCAGATTTTATCCCTATGCAGAGGCAAAGATAATGAACTTGCCTTTTGCGCCCAACCCGGTGCCTGAATGGTTCCTGCCCTACCAGGGCGATATCGCGGCCGCATACAGCCTGCCGGAGCGGTATTTCCTCATCAGTAACCAGTTTTGGGTCCACAAGGATCATATGACGGCCTTCAGGGCCCTGCGTGCCCTGGGCCCCGACAGCGAGGTTTGCATCGTATGTACCGGCGGCCTGGAGGATTACCGCCGGCCCGACTACCTGTCGGAGCTCCGGGGCTTTCTGGCAGAGCACGACCTGGCGCGGCGCGTGAAGATTCTCGGGCATATTCCCAAGCGCGACCAAATTGAGATTATGAAAGGGGCCCTCGCACTGATCCAGCCCACCCTGTTTGAAGGCACGCCGGGCGGAGGCTGCGTCTATGACGCCGTTTCCCTCGGCGTGCCGGCAATCATCTCCGATATACCTGTGAACAGGGAGGTCGTGGCCGACAATATCCGTTTTTTTGCCGCCGGGGATAGCGAGGACCTGGCGCTAAAAATGCGGGAGGTCCTGACGTCGGAAATGATAAGGCCCGGCAAGGAAGCGCTGATAAAGTCTGGCCAGGCAAATCTTCATAGGGCAGGCCGCTGCCTGATTGAGGCAGTGAGACATGCCCAGTCAATGCGAGTCTCTGGGTAAGCATTGCTGAAAACTCGCCCGGAAACCTGGCGCATACTGAGGTGCACCGGCGTGCCGGATGTGAGACTACCGTCGGAAATACCGGGAAAGTTCGCTGCAGCGGCAGACTTCTCAAAGGAGCAGACCTCATCCGTGCAAAGTTCACTTGTGCCAGCAATCCTTGACATCATCACCGTCACCAAAGACGACCTGGAAGGGATTGCAGCCACCATTGCCAGCACGAGAAAGCTGCGGAACTGCCCGGGCGTCAGGCAGATAATCATCGACGGCAGCGGCGCCGAACTGCAGGGAAAGATCAAAGGGCTGCTGGCCGGTGAGGAGAGCCTTCAATACCACTGGCAGCAACCCGGTGGCATCGCTCAGGCCTTTAACCACGGCGTCGGCTCTGCCCGCGGCTCCTGGGTCTGGTTTCTCAACGGCGGCGACCAGGCGCATCCCGATCTCGAGGGACGTTTCCTGCTGCAGGTGCTGGAGATGAGCCAGGCTCTCATCATCATAGGCGACATCATTTATCAGCCTTCCGGCCGGCGCTACCGTCACCCTCCGCTAACCGCGCTCTGGCCGCCGCTGTACTGGGTGCCGCACCCGTCCACGCTGATGAAGCGCGAGCTGTTTGAGCGCTACGGCCTGTTCGACCCTGACTTCAAGATCGCCATGGACGGTGAGCTCTGGGTGCGTTTTTTCAGTAAGGAGATGGTTATCGACCTGCTGTCCATTCCGCTTTGTCTGTATGACGAAAATGGCGTATCTAATACCGACATTTCAGCAGTCAATAGAGAAGCTGACAGGATCATCGTCAAAAATTTTTCCATGCTTTTCAAGATCTGGCTCAGGAGCGGGAACTATCTCTACCAGGCGCTGAAGAGGCGTCTGTTTTTCACGTAAGAAGCGTCATGCGCCTGTCACTCATGGAGCCGCGATTAATGTTAAATCTGCTGGTACAAAAGATTCGGCATATTTCCTTAAAGACCAAGTTCACCGACGTGTATCGGAACAACAGCTTCGGCGGGGCTCACTCAAGGTCCGGCGAGGGTTCCGGCCTGCTGCAGACCGGGGTCATCCGCGAGCAGATCCCCCGGTTGCTGGAACGGATCGGCGCGGCCAGCATGGTCGATGCGCCCTGCGGGGACCTCTTCTGGCTCGGGGGGGTGCGCCTTCCCCTGGAAAGGTACCTGGGAGTCGACATCGTTTCCGAACTGATCCGCGCCAACCAGGAGCGTTTCGGCAACGAGCAGCGCTCCTTCCAGGTGGCGAACCTGGTGCGGGACGTGGTTCCCAAGGCCGATGTCATCTTGTGCCGGGACTGCCTGGTGCACCTCTGCTTCAAGGACGCCCTGAAAATACTGACGAACTTCCAACGCAGCGGCTCGACCTACCTGCTGACCACGACCTTCACCGGGCGCACGGAAAACGCCGATCTGGGCAGCTCCTTTTGGAGACCCTTGAACCTGCGGCTCCCCCCATTCAATTTCCCCGAGCCCCTGGATACGATACGCGAGCAATGCACCGAGGTCGATGAGCTTTTTTCGGACAAACACCTGGGACTGTGGCGCTTGGCCGATCTTTTCCCCCGGGAACGGAGCTAGGATTTTATGAAGCTTCTCGTCGTGGCCATGTCCGACAGCATTCACACTGCCAGATGGCTCGCTCAAATTGCGGATCAGGGGTTCGAGGTCCACTTGTTCCCGAGCATCGACTGCGCCGAGATTCATCCCGAAATCCGCAACGTCACGGTGCATCGCGGCGTCTATTTCCCGCGCCGCCGGCACCCGAGCGTGCGGGTCTGCGGCATCCCTTGCCCTTCCCACACCGGCGCCTTCTTTGTAAACTACCTGCTGCAAAACTTTTTCCCGAACCATCGGGCGCGCGCGCTGGCGCGGCTGGTGCGCAGGCTCCGGCCGGACCTGGTGCATACCCTGGAGCTGCAAAACGCCGGCTATCTGGTCCTGGACGTGAAAACGGCGCTGGGGGGGAAGTTTCCGCCCTGGATCCTGACCAACTGGGGCTCCGACATCTACCTCTTCGGCCGGACGGCGGCACACGAGCCGAGGATACGGGCGGCCCTGGCGTCGTGCGATTTTTACTCCTGCGAGTGCCGGCGCGACGTCTGCCTGGCGAAGGCCTACGGTTTCAGCGGCACGGTTTTGCCGGTCTTCCCCAATACCGGCGGCTTCGACCTCCCCGAGGTCGCCAGGCTGCGCCAGCCGGGGCCGGTCTCCGAGCGGCGCCAGATCATGCTCAAGGGGTACCAGCACTGGGCCGGGCGCGCCCTGGTGGGACTGCGCGCGCTGGAGCGCTGCGCGGATCTGCTGGCCGGCTACCGGATTGCCGTCTACTGCGCGACTCCCGATGTGGCGCTCGCGGCCGAACTCTTTTCCCGGGCCACCGGGATTACGGTCCGCTTGATCCCGTCCGGCACCAGTCACCAGGAGATCCTGAGTGAGCACGGCAGGTCCCGGATCTCTCTGGGGCTCAGCATCAGCGACGCCATCAGCACCTCCTTGCTGGAGGCGATGACGCTCGGTTCCTTCCCGATCCAGTCCTGGTCCGCCTGCGCCGACGAGTGGCTGGTGGACGGGGTTACCGGAATCCTGGTGCCGCCGGACGATCCGGAGGTCGTCGAGCGCGCCCTGAGAAGGGCACTGACCGATGCCGAACTGGTCGATCGCGCTGCCGTATTGAACTGGGAGCTGGCCGGGCAGCAGCTGGACCGTGCCGTCCTTGCCGGGAAAGCGGCGGACTTTTATGCGGAAGTTTTGGGAAAGCGGACTCTTTGACGCCGGCGGCCTGACCTCGGTGTGGCGGGGGAGGCCTGCCACGCCGGGACTGCTTGCGATACGGACTCACGCCGGTGAGGTGGTACCTACATGAAGAAGACTGCAGACGATGCAATGCCGAAAAATACCGGAGCCGCCGACCGGCTGCCACTGGTCACCATCATCACCCCGGCCTACAATCGCGCCTCGTATCTGGATGAAACCATACTGAGCGTTTTGCAGCAGGATTATCCCTGCATCGAATACCTGGTGCTGGACGACGGCTCCCGGGACGGGACGGTCGAACTTCTCAAGAACTATTCCGACAGGCTTACCTGGACCTCTCACCCCAACATGGGGGAGACCCGCACGGTCAACAAGGGGTTTTCCCTGGCGCGCGGGGAAATCATCGGCGTGGTGAATTCCGACGACCCGTTGCGCCCCGGCGCCGTCGCCAAAATCGTGAACTGCTTCCTGCAGGATCCGGAGCTGCTGGTCGTCTACCCGGACTGGGACATGATCGACGGGGAGGGCGCCACCGTGCAGTCCGTGGCGACCTTTCCCTACAGCTACGCCGACATGATCCGGTGGCATCACTGCATGCCGGGTCCCGGCACCTTTTTCAGAAAAGAGGTGGTGGAAAGGACCGGAGGACGCGATCCCCAATTCCGGTTCGTGGCGGACTTCGACTTCTGGCTCCGGGCCGGGCTGCTGGGGAAATTCGCCAGGATTCCCGAGCGGCTGGCGACCTTCCGGGTGCACGACGACTCCGCCTCCGTGCTGCACCAGGGCAAGGCCATGGCCCACGAGCACGTCAGGCTGACGGACAAGCTGTTTGCCCTTCCCGGTCTCCCTTCGGAGCTGCGCCGGCTGAAACGCGAAGCCTACAGCAGCACCTATTACGTGGCCGGCTGCGTCTGCGGCAGCGCGTCGGCCCTGGCGCGTAAAAGCTACTTCCTCGCGGCCGCCGGCCTCGCGCCCTTGAAATATATTGGGGAATACCGCGAGCGCACCTTTTACATGTTTCCCGCCGTCATGCGGACCCTGTTCTTTTGCTTCGGCTGGGTGGCGCGCGTCCTGCGCAAGCAGAAGACCGCCCGAAAGGGTGCCGACCTTTAATGCCAGCCGTAAGCGTCATCATACCGTTTTATAACCGCCCGGACTGGGTGCTGCAGGCGGTCGGCAGCGTTTTGGCCGGGAGCTTTGCCGATTTCGAGCTGATCCTGGTCGATGACGGATCATCGGAGTCAATCCCCGATTTCCATGGGCTGTTCGGTGACCGGAGAATCCGCTATGTGAGGCAGGAAAACCGCGGGGCGGCCGCTGCGCGCAACCTCGGGATCGACCTCGCCACGGGTCGCTACCTTGCCTTCCTTGATTCGGATGACCTTTTCTTCCCGGATAAACTGGCAAAGCAGTATCGCTTTATGGAAGAAAACCCTGCCGCCTTGCTGAGCCACACTTCGTATCAAAGAATGGACGCGGCGGGTGGCTTCATTGATACTGTCGCTTCCGGTGAATTCCGGGGCCGACTCTATCCTGAAATTATCTCGTGCTGCCTGATAGCTACCCCGACGGTGATGATACGCTCAGAGGCCCTCGCCGGTCATCGCTTCGATGAGAATCTCAAGCTCGGGGAAGACGTTTTGCTCTGGATTCAGCTCGCGCGTGACTGGGAGATATTCGGCATGGCCGAGCCACTGACCAAGGTGAGGATGCACGGCGGCAATGCCGTGCTGGATCCCGAGAAACAGTTGGACTTTTCCTGCTACCTCCTGAAGCGTCTATGTGCCGAGGACCCGTCGCTTACTCCCCGCATTCGGGCCAGGGCAAGGTTTGCCATTTACAGCCATCAGGCATATCTGTACTATAAGGCGGGTAATATCTTCAGGTGTGCCCGGTTTCTCGCCCTGGCACTGCTCTGTAACCCGCTCGCGCTCTCCGGGTTTCTGGCGCAGGCCTGGCGCAGGGTTTTCGGCCGGGCAGTCGGGCGGTCCATTTTCGACCGGTGACATCCCTGCGGGGATGATTTTTTTAGCAACTGACGGGGTGCAGATGGGTACCAGTGGCATTGCAGAGGCGGCTTCCCGGCTGCTCTTTGATTTGAAAAGCAGGGTGCGCCAGCTGGCGAGCCTCAATGCTGAGACCAGGGCGTCCAAGGCGCTTGAGGATTCCATCCTCTTTCGTTTCTTTGCGCCTGCAGTCGGACGCGAGCACGGGGTCGGCAACCAGGCCAAAAAGGAGCTGCTGGCGAAGATCCAGGCGGTCTGCTCCCAGGTGCCGACCGGCACCGCGTGGATCTATCACCTGATCCTCGCCACCGAAATCCTGAAGCTGCCGCCGGTTTCCCAGTTCCCCGGCGACGTCATCGAGTGCGGCTGCTGGAAGGGAGCCAGCACGGCCAGCCTTTCCCTGGTCTGCAGCATGGTCGGCCGCCGGCTGGTGGTCTGCGATTCCTTCGCGGGACTCCCCGACCAGGAGACCGACCTGGTGCGCAACTACCCGCACATCGGGGTGTACGGCTACTACAAGGAAGGGATGTACGAGGGGAAACTTGAGGAGGTGCAGGCCAACATAAAGCGCTTCGGCGACCTGTCGGTGTGCGATTTCAGGGTGGGGTTCTTCGGGGAATCCCTTGCCACCCTCGAGCGCGGCATCGCCTTCGCCTTCCTCGACGTCGACCTCACCGTGTCGATGCAGGACTGCATACGGCACCTCTGGCCCTTGATGGCGGAGGGAGCACTGATCTATACTGACGACTCCTGCGACATGGAGGTGGTCAGGGTCTGGTTCGACGAGGCCTGGTGGCAGGGTGTGCTGGGCACCAAGGCGCCCGGCTACGTGGGAAGCGGCTGCGGGCTGCCGGTCTCGCCCGGTTTTTCCTCGCTCGGCTATGCCAAGAAGGTTACCCATATCGACAAGTCTTACCAACGGGTATCGTGGTTGCACTACAGCTAAAAGAAATGGTTCGGTTTTCGGATAACACTACAGAGGAAGCTATGAAGAGAACTAAGGAAAACATAGACATCAAGACGTCGTTCACCGCTGCAGACTCGGTCCCTTTGAAAGTACTGCTCGACAAGAACCTGATGCATCATGCACACCACAATAATAGGCTGCTCCCGCTGCACATACAGTTTCTGCCGACCAACCGCTGCAACATGAACTGCACCTTTTGCAGCTGCTCGGAGCGCGATGCCGATCTTGAGATGGACTTCGATCTGGCCCGTGCGATCATCGAGAAGTGCCAGGCGGCGGGCACCAAGGCGGTAACCATCACCGGAGGCGGCGAGCCTTTGATGTACCCCAAGTTTGCCGAACTGGTGCAATGCTTCCACAGTAACGGCATAAAAATCGGCCTGGTGAGTAACGGGTTGCTGCTGCACAAAGTGCCCAAGGAGACCATCGACAAAATCACCTGGTGCCGGATCAGCAACGACGATAACCGCAGCTTCTCCGGCGCCTACGCCGAGCGGCTCACCCGTGTCGTCGAGGCTTCGCCGGAGGTCGACTGGGCCTTCAGCCACGTGGTTTCCAGCACGCCCAACATCCCGGAAATAACCCGGATCGTCGAGTTCGCCAACGATCACAGCTTTACCCATGTCCGGCTGGTCGCCGACCTCTTCCAGCCGGCGGACGTCGACATGGAAGCCCTCAAGGACGCGCTGCGCGCGCATGACCTGGCCGATGCCAAGGTCGTCTACCAGGGGCGCAAGGCCTTCGAAAAGGGAGGGGACTGCTTCATCGGTTTCCTGAAGCCGCTCATCGGCCCCGACGCCAAGATCTATGCCTGCTGCGGCGTGCAGTACGCCTTCGAGGTCCCCTCCAAGGATCTGCCCAAAGAACTTTGCCTGGGCGAGGCCATGGACCTGGAAAAAATTCTGGCCGGAAGCGATGTCCCGCTGGACGGGTCCAAGTGCGTAAAATGCTACTACATGAATTACAACACGCTGTTGCGCGGCATGCTGAAGTCGATTGCCCACAAGGAGTTTGTTTAAACCATCTATGGCGAGCGCATCTACTGAACCAACCCACTCTTCCGGTGACACCAGGCCGCTCGTGTCGGTCGTTATTCCAGTTTATAACGGCAGTAACTTCCTGCGTGAGGCCGTCGACAGTGCGCTCGCCCAAACCTACCCTCATTTTGAAGTCATCGTCGTCAACGACGGCTCGGACGATGACGGCGCAACGGAGAACATCGCCCTTTCCTACGGCGACCGCATACGGTACTTCAAAAAGGCCAACGGTGGCGTGGCGTCGGCTCTCAATCTCGGCATCCGCGCCATGTCCGGTGACTATTTCTCCTGGCTCAGCCACGACGATGTCTATTATCCGGATAAACTTGCCGCCCAGATCGCCTTCCTCGGGGGACTGCCCGGTCCGGCGGTGCTGTACAGCGACTACGACATCATCGATGCGCAGTCGATCGTGCGGGGGCGGGCCACCATAAAGCACTACAGCCCGGAGGAGTTTGGCCGGGCACTGATTGTCGACCACCCGATCCAGGGGTGCAGCGCGCTGGTGCCGCGCGACTGTCTGGAACGCACCGGTCTCTTTGATGAAACGCTGCGCACTACTCAGGACTACGACCTCTGGTTCAGGATGGCACAGCGCTGCGACTTCGTCCATATGCCCAGCGCGCTGTTGCAGTCACGGGAGCACGCCGAGCAGGGGACCGTCACCATGACCACCGTTCATGTGCGCGAGTGCAACCAGTTCCTGCTCGACGGGCTGAGAAAGTTGGTCGCCCTGAACCGTTCCAAATACTGCGCCAAAAATGAACAGCATCTGATAGCGGAGGCCCTTGCCAGTTTCCTGGCGCGGGATTTCTACAGCGCGGCGCATGGAGCCGTTGTCCTCTACCTGAAAGCCGTGCTGAGGGGCAATTCCTGGTTCCGGCCGCACGCTCTCAAGCCGCTTTTGGGCTACCTGCTCGGCAACTTCCATCGGGTGCTGCGAGTCTTTACCCGGTGATTGCGCGGCAGGGGAAGCGAACCGGCTCGGGAGCCTGTCCCTACTAACGACGCGATGGGAAACCGCATGAGAGTCCTGATCATTGTTCCTGAAGTCGTCCGCTATGGCGGGACCGGCCGCTTTGTTGAGCGGCTGCTGGAATTCCATGCCCGCCGCGGGATCGAGACCACGCTGCTGGCTCCGGCGGGCCAGTGCCATCCCGGGCTGACTGCCGTGGTCGAGCGCCATGGCGCCGAACTGCTCCTGGCGCCCAACCGCGCCTGCGCCACGACCCACCCCGCCTTGACGCAGCTCTTCGATCTCCTTTATTGCTGGCGCGCCGTCAGGTCCCGGCGCCCCGACCTGGTCGTGGTGTCGACCGGCGACCCGGGCAGGATGTCGGTCGCCCTCTACCTCCCGGTTCCGGTACTCTACATCCTTCACTCCACGCCCGAGCAGCGTTTAAGCTTCCCGGCCAGAAGCTATCTGAAGCTGGGCGCTCTGCTCGGCAACCGTGTCATGACCGTTTCCGAGGCCTGCGCCGGCGAGGTGTCGCAGACCATGGGCGTGCCGCGCTCCAGGATCTCGGTGGTCCACAACAGCTGCCGCGGCACCGGGGAGCCCCCTGCCCGCGGGGAGGCGCTGGTACTGACGCTCGGCCATCTGGTAGGCTATAAAAATCCCTGGATCTGGCTGGAGGTTGCCGGGGCGGTTTTGCAGCACCGGCCCGACGTGCGCTTCGTCTGGCTGGGCGACGGCGAGGAACTGCTCCCCCTGCGCGCGCGGGTGCGGGAAATGGCGCTGGAAGAACGGATCTTGCTGCCGGGGTACGTGGAGGATCCGGCCTCCTGGTTTGCCCGCGCCAGCATCTATCTGCAGCCCAGCCTCAGGGAGAGTCACGGCATCGCCGTACTGGAAGCCATGAGCCATGGACTGCCCTGCGTGGTCGCCAACACGGGAGGGTTGCCGGAATCGGTGCTCGACGGGGAGACCGGATTCATCTGCCGGGCCCTGGAGGTGGCGGACTTCGCGGGGCGCATCGCCGCGCTGCTTGACGACGCCGCGCTGCGCGAGCGCATGGGAGGGGCCGGGCGCTCGCGGGCCGAGCAGCGTTTCTCCGAGCAGGACCAGGAGCTTAAGATCATGGCGCTCTACGACACGTTGACCAAGAAGCAGGCTCCCCGATGAGTTCCTTCGAGCTGACGACACCCGTTGCTCTGCTGGTCTTCAACCGCCCGGACACGACTGCGCGTGTTTTTGCCGCCATACGGCAGGCGCGCCCGCCGCAGCTGCTGGTCATCGCGGACGGCCCCCGTGCCGGACGCGCAGAGGACGGCGCGCGCTGCGCCGAGGTGCGCCGCATCGTTTCCGGGGTCGACTGGCCCTGCCAGGTACAGCATAACTTCTCCGACGCGAACCTCGGCTGCCGGCAGCGGGTGGCAAGCGGCATCGACTGGGTGTTTTCCCGGGTCGAGGAGGCGATCATCCTGGAAGACGATTGTCTGCCCGACCCCAGCTTCTTCCGGTTCTGCCAGGAGCTGCTGGAGCGCTACCGCGACGATCCCCGCGTCACCTCGATCTGCGGAGCCAACCATCTGGGGAGCTGGAAGGCCGACACCCAGAGCTATCATTTTTCGCTGTACGGCGGGATTTGGGGCTGGGCCACCTGGCGCAGGTCCTGGCAGTTCTACGACATCGACATCCCGCACTGGCGGGACCCGCAGACGCGGCGCCGCATCCGTGACGTGCTTGGCGGCGGCACCCTGTACCGGCAGCGGGCCGCGGAGTTCGACCGGGTCGCTGCGGGGAAGGTGGATACCTGGGATTACCAGTGGAGTTTTGCCCAGCTCATGCAGTCCGGACTGACTCTGACCTCTGCAGTCAACCTGGTTTCCAATATCGGCTTCAACGCCGAAGCGACCCACACGGTCAATCCCGACAATTCCTTTGCAGCTATTCCAGCCTTGACCTGCCGCTTCCCTTTGCAGGAAAACACGTTGATAGCCGCGGATTCCGGCTATGACGAGGCGATGCTGACCAAGGTGCTCAACGAGCGGCCCTGGATGCTTAAATTAAGCGACTTTCTCCGCTATGTACTGGGTATGATGCAGCGGCGAGCAATGTAACCGGGGAAGCGCTCTGCACTTGAATCACCGAAGACCTGCGAGGGACGCGTGAAACTGCTCAACATCGGCTGCGGAGCCAGTTACCATCCGGCATGGGTGAATATCGACGTCCAGCCGGCCGCCCCCGGAATCCTGCGACACGACGCCGCGAAACCGCTCCCCTTCCCGGACGGCAGTTTCGACGCCTGCTACAGTTCGCACGTGCTGGAGCACCTGCGCCTGGAGGACGCGCCTCTGTTCCTGACGGAAACCAGGCGGGTGCTGAAACCCGGGGGGGTCCTCAGGGTCGTGGTCCCGGATCTGGAAGGGATCGCGCGCGCCTACCTGGGTGCCTTGCAGGATGCGCTCGCCTCGGCCGAGGGGGCGGAGCAGCGCTACCGCTGGATGTCGCTGGAACTCCTGGACCAACTGGTCAGGAACGCCAGCGGCGGCCGGATGGGACCCTGCCTGGAAAAGGCGCCCGCCGAAGTCCGCGATTTCATCGCGGCGAGGATCGGCAAGGAAGCCGAGCGGTTTTGGGAAGCCAAGCCCAGCGCGGGGATGCTGCAAAAGTTTGCCGAGCTTCCCCCGGGCGGCATAAGCGACCGGCTGCGCTATTTGCTGGTGTGTGGCTCCGCGCGGCTCTTGGGAGGCAAGCGCGGGCTGCGCGCCGCGCGGGAAGGGTGGTTCCGAACCTCCGGCGAGGCGCATCTTTGGATGTACGACAGGTTTTCTCTCAAGCGGCTGCTCGAAGAGGCGGCCTTTCAGGAGGTCGCGGTCTGCGCCCCGGAGCTGAGCCGGATACCCGGGTTTGCCTGCTACGGCCTCGACTCCGTCGACGGCGTGGTGCGCAAGCCGGATTCCCTGTTTATGGAAGGTGTCAGCCCGTGAAAATCCTGCACCTTTCCACGACAGATAGGGAGGGCGGCGCCGCGCTGGCTGCCAATCGCCTGCACCGGGGACTGCTGGGCTGTCAGGTCGATTCCCGGATGCTGGTGCAATCGAAACTCGGCAGTGATCCCACGGTAACCGGGTCGGAAACGGCTCTCGGGCGCCTGGCCGCGCGGGTCAGATACCAGCTCGATTCGCTGCCAGCCCTCATCAGCCGCCGCAGGAGGGGGACCACCTTCACGCCGGCGCTGCTCCCCGACCGCCTGGCCGGGCAGATCGCGGGCATCGCGCCGGACCTGGTCCATCTGCACTGGGTGGCCGGCGGCTTCCTCCGCCTGGAGAACCTGGCGCGCTTCAACCGGCCGCTGGTCTGGACCCTGCACGACATGTGGCCCTTCACCGGCGGCTGCCACTACTGCGGGGCATGCCGCGGCTACACCGGCTCCTGCGGCTTTTGCCCGGAGCTGGACAGCTCCCGGGAAAGTGACCTGTCCCGGCGCATCTGGCGGCGCAAGGCCCGGGCCTGGCGCGACCTGCCGCTGACGATCGTGGCGCCGAGCCGCTGGATGGCGCAGTGCGCCCGGGAGAGCTCCCTATTTGCCGGCGCCCGGATCACGGTGCTGCCCAACGGCATCGACACCTCCCTCTTCCAGCCCGGTGATCGCCGGGCGGCGCGCGAAATCCTGGGACTGCCGCAGGACCGGCGGCTGGTCCTTTTTGGCGCCATGAGTCCCACCGCGGAGCCGCGCAAGGGGTTTGGACACCTGCGGGCCGCCCTCGGGGAGCTGGGCGCGCAGGGCTGGGGAGACCGGACCGAGCTCGTGGTGTACGGCGCCAGCGACGCGCGGCACAGGCCCGATTTCGGCCTGCCGACCCGCTACGTCGGCCACGTGTCCGACCAGGCCAGGATGGCGCTCCTCAATGTCGCCGCGGACCTCGTGGTGGCGCCTTCGGCCCAGGACAACCTCCCCAACACGGTGCTGGAGGCGCTTTCCTGCGGGACCCCGGTGGTCGCCTTCAGCATCGGCGGCATGCCGGACCTGATCGAGCACGGCGTGACGGGATGGCTTTGCCAGCCTTTGGATCATCAGGACCTGGCCCGCGGCATCGCTCAGGTGATCGGCGACCCCGCTCTGCGCCAGACGCTGGGGCAGCAGGCCCGCGCCAAGGTGGAGCGGGAGTTTTCCGAGTCCCTCGTTGCCCGGCGACACCTCGAACTCTATGAAAAACTGCTGGGAAGCTGCGGTTGCTGAGACAAGAGCTCCCCAAATGAACGCTAACTGTTTTCCAAGCCTGGCTCAGCCTGGGGGCGACTGTCAGACAGCATCGACGTTAAGCTGTACCGGACAAGAACCCAAGGTTTATGAGACAGGCGGCTTGACTGCGGCTTCCCCGTTGAGCGAAGGCGTCTAAATCTATGAGCACACCATGAACGCCAGCTTCTTGAAACGACTCGACGGCCTTGTCGGCCCGCTCCTGGTCAGCCTGTTCGGCAAGGGGCGCGGCACGCAGGACAATCCCGCCCCCCGGTCCGCCCTCATCATACGTCCGGGCGGCATCGGCGACGCGGTGCTCCTGGTGCCGGCTCTCAGGGCGCTGCAGGCTTTCTACCCGGAATGCCGGATCGACATCCTTGCCGAAAGCCGCAACGCCGCCGTGTTCGCCTTTTGTCCCGGCCTGGGCACCGTGCACCGCTACGATTCCCGCTCCGGCCTGCGGGCCGCCTTGCAGGGAAACTACGACCTGGTGGTCGATACCGAGCAGTGGTACCGGCTCTCCGCGCTTATCGCCAGATTCACCCGTGCCCCTATGCGGGTCGGTTTCGCGACAAATGAGCGGGCGCGCCTGTTCACCCATCCCGTTGCCTATGCCACGGAGCAGTACGAGGCGCTCTCCTTTTTCCGGCTTTTGGAGCCCTTGGGCATTGCGGCACCTGCGGCCATCAAGGCTCCCTTTCTCACGCTGCCCGGCGCCGCGCTTCAGGCGGCTGCGGGACTCCTGGCGCCACTTTCGGGGGAACCTTTCGTGACCATTTTCCCCGGGGCCAGCGTGCCGGAGAAGCAGTGGGGAATCGGGAATTTCAGGGAACTGGCGGCGGCCCTTGCGTCCCGAGGTATCCAGCCGGTGCTGGTGGGCGGGGAAGATACCCGGGCTGCGGGAGAGGAGATTGCCAGGGGCGGGATCGCCCTTAATCTGGCGGGCAGGGCTTCGCTTGCCGTGACCGCGGCGCTGCTGGGGCAGGGGAGGGTGCTGGTCAGCGGGGATTCGGGGCTCCTGCATATAGCGGCCGGGCTCGGCACGCCGACCGTGTCCCTTTTTGGGCCGAGCGATCCCCGGAAGTGGAGTCCCCAGGGGAAGCGGCATGCCGTCTTCAGCTGCGCGGCCGACTGCGCCCCCTGTTCCCGGTTCGGCTCCATCCCTCATTGCGACGCGGGCGCGCGCTGCCTGGACGCGGTCCCCTGCGAGGTGGCCGGGGCCGTTTTGCGGCTTTGGGAAGCAGGCGGTCGCGCCGGCGTTGGGCGCTGACGGTAGCCATTTGGCCCGCTTCACCCGCTTTTATGTTATGTTGCAAATGCAGACCGTCTTTTCTATACTGCCCGAATGTCAAATGCCCGCCTGTCAGACCAACTGATTCGACTGCTCCTGGCCTTCACCCTGCTCGCTTCCTGCTGCCTGCCCGTTTTCGGCTCAAGCGCGGCGTCGCCCCGGGACTTGAGCGCGCCGGTCTCTCTCGACATCTCGAGCCTGAAGCCGTTTTTCGAAACACTTCCCCCCGACGAACAGGATGAACAGCTGCGCGACTGGGCCGTGTACGGACTGAAAAGCACGCTTTCCCTGGAAACGGCTGAAGAGATGCCCATCCGCCATCCCGCTCTCAAGGCCTCCCATCCGGGTGAGGTGGCGCCGGGTCGTGTCTTTGTCATTTCCCCAAAGGAATGGGGCATTCTGGCCGCGCCGGAATCGCTCGACAATAAGGCCCTGCTGGGCGGGCTGATCGACAGGAAACATGCCACCGGCAACAGCCTTCCCGAAAAGGTGTCTCTCTATAGCTTCAGCGCCAACACCCCTGTGACAACGATCAGCATTGCCAGTGCGGGATCACTCAATGCCATGGACCTGTTCACGCCGGAATACGGTTACCACAGCACAGCTGTCAGGACGCTGGCCGATCTGAGCCAATTCCTGGCTCAGGTCGATGATCTGGTGAGTTTCAGCTGGCGAGCCGACCGCCTCATCCTTGGCGGGCGCAAGTATCTTCAGGGTGCCCGCCGCTCTTTGAGCGTGCAGGATGTCGCCGCACTCTACCAGGCTTATCACCCGCCCGCTACCGGTCACCGGGCCGGGTCGGAGCAGTTCATCCGGGAAAAGTACGCGGAGCTGCTGCGCACCGATGCCAAGCTGCAAAAAGCACTGCGGCGCGGCACCGTCAAAAAGTCGCAGGTCCTGGCGCTGCTCCGGCGCCAGGACGCGACTCAAATTCCCGAGGTGCAGGTCGGCTTCTCCCTGGACCCTCAGCTCGATTACGCCGCCCTTGCCGATGATGTCAGGAAGCTGACCGGAGAGCACTCCAAGGCGCTGCAGAGCAGGGATCCCGCCCTGGCAGCGGTGCTCTCCAAGCATCGCGCCGAACTGAACCGCATCGCCCAGCGCCTGGAAAAGCGGCATGACCCGCGGCCGCTACTCGCCTTACTCCGCCGCTACGAAGGGTCGCACAACGCGGAGGAGCTGCGCTTTGCCGCGACGCTGCACTACCTGCAAACGTCGCGCTCCTATCAGTCCGCGCGCTACGATGGCCGCCTGCAGGGAACCAGCGTGGGGATGATCCTGTTTTACACCGACCTCCTGGCCAAGTTGTGGGCGCTTGACTATCAGGGTATGGCTCCCAAGCAGTACCTCAGAGGCTTCCGTACCATGCAGGAGATTCTGGTCCCCAAGTTGAACTGGGACGATTTCGCCCGTCTGTCAAAGACGCGGCTCTGGTTCGGACTTCGGGACGAGGGCTTCGATGTGTACGGCGACACGCTGCTCTTCCAGCCAGCCGTCACCCGCGTCTATGCAGCATCGTCCGATCCTTTGTTCCCAGGCAAGGAAACCCTGCCCAATTACCAGAGCAGGGAATTCCTGGGATGGTGGGACAACCATTACGAGACCGTAGCAGACGCCGAGCCCTATTACCACAAGCTGGACCAGATCCAGAAATGGGGTTGCGCCTGCATGGTATTGAAAGAGAAAAAGTCGCACATCCTCGATTTTCTCCTGGGCTATTCCGTGCAGCGCGACCTGGATTTTGCCGTCTGGAGCACAACCGAGCCGGCCCTGGCGAAAATCGGCATACCCTTCCTGGACCGGCACAAGTTCGGCCGCGGCACGGAGTGCCTCCCGCTGCTTAGTTCCAGGGATTATCGGCTGATGGGAAAAAATTACGTGCTAAGCGGGGGAGTTTCGCTCGCCTCGCGCAAGGACATCCTCGCCAAGCTGCACAAGCATGGCACGCCGGGAAGCCTGGTGGCTTCCCTGATGCCGGAATCCCACCCGAGAACCGGCGGGCCGCGGGGAACCGGTCCTGCGGCGCGCAAAGCGGCAGCCGGCCCCCAAGGAGCCCCGGAGGGCCCCGCAGCGCAGCCCCGAGCCGGAGCTTCGCATCCGGCGCAGCACGCCGCGGCAGGGCCGGGGCAATCCGGCGGGTCCGGTCGGACTTTTGGTGAGCGGCCGGCTCCGGTAGAGAAAGCGTCATCTGAGAAGAAGTCGTCGGCAGGTGAGCAGGCGTCAGCAGGTGAGCAGGCGTCAGCAGGTGAGCAGGCGTCAGCAGGTGAGAAGGCGACGGCAGGATCGGGAGAGCGGGAACCGGCACGCGGTACGGCGGCCCCCGCCGGCGCGGGGCGCCGGAGCCACCTGGCAGGCTACGGCAGCTTCTCGGCGGAGAAAGAAGAGGGCGCGCTCAGGCTGACCTGGAAAAAAGGCCCCACCATAGCGCTGCATGACCTGGTCGCCTCGCTTGCCGCCCTGCAGCAGGCCGGCAGTCACCAGCACAAGGGGGAGGCGCTATTGGGCGGCGTCGCCGATGTACGGTCCGTGGTGCGGCTCAAGGAGGGGAGCGCCTATCTGGTAAAGACCGGGGCAAGTGACAACCAGTGGATGTATCTGGGGGTCAATCCTCCCCACGTGGCCGGGTATCCCGCGCAAGCCGCCGCGGCCTTTCCCGAGGCTGACATCTTCTGCGCCAAGTTGGTCTCAGACGCGCAGGCCAGGAAGCTTGCCGCGGGGAAACCGGTGCTCAAATAGGGCAGACAATTTCATCTGCAGGTTATTAAATCCCCGGCTGGGCCTGGGCTCTTTTAAACTCGCGGACTATGGCGTCACTTCTCAGATACCAGAGCAGCAGGAAAAAGGGGGCTCCCAGCAGGGCGATCATAAAGATCGAGCTTATGACGCCGACGCCGTAATAAGAGAGCGACGGTGTGCTTGAGGAAACTCTGGCCCAGTCGACGAAAGCCACTACCTCGTAAATAACCACCACGATGACACCGGCCCAGGCACTCTCTGTCAGACTCTGGAGCGATCCCTTACTCAGTCTGGAAAACCGGTGTGCCGTCCAGATGAAGTGGAGACTGAAAAGGGTGGTGAGCCACGGTATTAAGCCGAGGCTGAAAAAGACCTGCAGCTTGGAAACCGGCTCGAGGACCGGCTCGGAGAGCACTGCCTGCCAATCCTTGCTGTAATAGTTCGCCAGTCCCAAGCTGCCATAGCACAGAAGTAGCCCGCCAAGCGCGATGCAGAGCCACGCCGTCACCTGCACCGGTTGTGCGGCCCGGGCGGGTTGCGCGGCGACCTCCTCGACCGGAGCCTTGACCAGGTCCGGGTTCCGGAAGGAGCGGTTCAGCGCCTCCCGGTCGCGCTGCAGCTGCTCCCTTTCCCGCTGCTTGCGGGCCAGGGCCTGGTGTTCCTCGGCGGTCATGCCGCATTTCGGGCAGACCGCGAACATCTCGTCGGTAAAGGTGGCGTATTGGCAGGACGGGCAGCTGTTCATCATGGGCGTACTGGCTGCGGGAGGAGGAGGCTTCGCAACATGGAAGCTGTGCTTGCAGCGCGGGCAGTCAAGCGTGCGCCCCACTGGCGGGAGTTCCAGCTCGTTGATCCTTCCGGCCAGGTGACAGGAGGGGCATTCGATCTTCATGGCCTGGCGGTCCCCCCGGAGTTTTTTTGAGGCGTGCAAGGACCCGTGGGCTTGCAGGCGCTGGTTTATGCTCTGGATGTGGCTACTTATAATCTGTTTGACAGGGATTTGCAACCGGTTCTTGGCAGGTCATGCCGGTCCACTTTCCGCGTGGGCTGCATTCCTGCCGGGGATGTGGCGCCCTTGAGGGCGCCCGTGTTTTGGCCGGTGGGTGACCGTCACTGCGGCTTAGAATTGCTTGGGGATTTCCGACACAGGAGAAGATTCCTGCGGCCCTTACCGTATCAGGCGACCCGGGCGGGCCCGATTCACTGGCACAGGTTGGAGCGGTTGTTCTGCCGCAGGTACCTGGCGATTTCCGTGGGTGGCAGTGGATGGCTGAAGAGATAGCCCTGCGCGATGTCGCACTGCTGGTCTCGCAGGAAGTTCAACTGGCTCCTGGTTTCCACACCCTCGGCGACGACTTCCTTGCCGAGCGTGTGCGCCAGGGCGATGGTCGCCGCCGCGATCTCGTTGTCGTCGGAGTCGGTTTCCAGCCCCTTGATGAAGGATCGGTCGATCTTCAGGCGGTTCACCGGGAAGAGCTTCAGATAGCTGAGCGAGGAATAGCCGGTCCCGAAGTCGTCGATGGCCAGCTCGACCCCCATCTCCCGGAACCTGCGCAGGTTGAAGATGGCCGTCTCCGGATTGTCCATGGCGACGCTCTCGGTGATCTCCAGCTCCAGCAGCTGCGGGTTCACCCCCGTGGTCGCGATGACCTCCTCCAGCACCCGGGGGAGGTTCCCCTGCCTGAACTGGCGCGCCGACAGGTTCACGGCGGTTCGGAAGGGCTGCATCCCCTTCGAGGTCCAGGCCGCCATCTGCCGGCAGGCGCTCCTGAGGATCATCTCGCCGATCGGCAGGATGAGCCCGGTGTCCTCGGCGATCGGTATGAAGACGTCGGGGAGCACCAGGCCGCGTTTGGGGTGCTGCCAGCGCACCAGCGCCTCGACGCCGATCAGCCGCCCGGTCCCCATGTCGATCTGGGGCTGGTAGTGCAGCACGAACTCGTCGCGGTCGATCGCCGCCAGCAGGTCGCTTTCCAGCGCGAGCCGCTCGTGCACGTTGCGGTTCATCTCCGTCTTGTAGAACTGGTAGTTGTTGCGCCCCTTCGCCTTGGCGTGGTACATGGCCAGGTCGGCGTTCTTCATGAGCTCGTCGACCGTTTCGCCGTCTCCCGGGAACACGGAGATGCCGATGCTGGGGGTGATGTGCAGGCTGTGCCCCTGGAGCTGGATGATCTGCGACAGGTTCTGCTGGATCTTCCCCGCGATCTGGGCCGCGGCGACCCCCGAATGGATCTGCTGCAGCACGACCACGAACTCGTCGCCCCCGATCCGGGCCACGATGTCGACGCTGCGCACGCTCTCCAGCAGGCGCTCGGCCACGTGATAGAGCAGGATGTCGCCGATGTGGTGCCCGAGCGAATCGTTGATGTTCTTGAAATGATCCAGGTCGATGAACAGAAGCGACAGCTGGCTCATGGAGCGCTTGGCGAGCTCCAGCGCCTGGGTGAGTTTCCCCAAAAGGCTGAAGCGGTTGGGGAGGTTGGTGAGCGGGTCGTGATGGGCCAGGTGCTCGATCCGGTGGGCGGCCTGCTTGCGCTCGCTGATGTCGTTGAAGCTGGCGATGTAGTTGATGACCTCCCCCTGGCTGTTGTGCACCACCGAAATGGCCATCCACTTGGGATAGAAGGTGCCGTCCTTGCGCTTGTCCCAGAGCTCTCCCTGCCAGAAGTCGTCCCGCTCCAGGGTCTCCCACATCTTCTGGTAAAACTCGCGGGTCTCCTTGCCGGACTGCAGCATCTTGGTGCTCTGCCCCAGCACGTCCTCCTGGGGGTAGCCGGTCAGGCGGGTGAAGGTGCCGTTGACGGCGAGGATCTTCTGGTCCGGCCCGGTGATGATGATCGCCTCGCCGCTGTGCTCGAAGACCCGGGCCATCAGGTGCAGCTTCTCGTCGGCTTCCTTGCGCTCGGTGATGTCCTCGCCGCATTTCAGCACGCCGATGATCTCCCCCTGCTCGTCGCGCAGCACGGCGTCGTGCCAGGCGATCTGCCGTGTCTCGCCGCTGCAGGTGCTGAGGGCGCTCTCGTGATAGGCCGCGGCCTCCATTTCGCCCGCCACCAGGAAATTGGGGTCCGCCTCCCCGGCCTCGCCCGGTCGCGGCAGCCCCGCGGAGCACCACAACTGGCCGAGCAGCTCCTCCTCCCGGCAGCCGAGCACCTGGCACCCCTTGCGGTTGATGGTGGAGATCCTCCCCGCGACGTCGATCACGACCATGATGGTCTCTGCCGTGTCCAGGTAGCTCTGGGCGCGGTCCCGCTCGTGGCGCAGCGCCTCGCCCGCCAGCTTGCGCTCGGTGAAATCGGTCAGCGTCACCACGCAGCCGATGATGCGGTCCTGGACATTTTTCAGCGGGGTCGCGTTCAGGATGAGGTCGAAGGTCTGCCGGTCCTGCTTGAATTCCACCTCGACGCTTTCGAAGAATTTCCCGTTCAGGGTGGTCTCGACGGAAAAGTACTCCTTGGTTTCCGAGATCTGCAGCCAGAACTTTTCGTTGAAGGGCTTCAAGAGCGGGTTGCTGCCGCAGATCTGCAGGGCGAGGCTGTTGGCCCGGATCACCTTGCCATCCTCGTCGCACACGACGATGGCCTCCCCCGCCTGGTCGATGATGGAACGGGCCAGCATCTCGGAGGCGATGATCCGCTCGTTGTGCTTTTGCAGGGTGAGGTCGGTCACGATCATGCTGATGGCGCCGCTGGAGCCGGGGATTTCGTGGGCGCCGCGGGAGACCAGCACCGGAACCAGGTTCCCGGTCCCCGTCATCAGCTCGATTTCCACCGCGGCCCCGTGCTGCGGCGCGTTTTTCCCGCGTATCGCCGTGAAGAGCGGACGGTCCGCGGGGGCCACCTGCCTGCTGAACTGCGTCCCGATCAGCGTTTCCAGCGGGAGGTGCAGCAGGGTCGCCAGCCGGTTGTTGCAGTAAAGGATGGCGCCGTCGGCCGCCAGGGTGACGGCGCCCTCGTTCATCGACTCGACCAGGATGCGGTAGGACTGCTCGTCACCGTTCAGGGTGAAGATCTGGTCGCCGTTGGCCCCGGAAACGACGACGACGTCCACCATCCCCCGGCCGATGGCCTGCAGGGTCCCCTCCGCCTCCTTGAGGCGCAGGCGGAGATTCCCGCTCGCCTCCGACAGCTCCTTTTCGCTAGGGTGCGCCGCAGCCAAGGCCGGCAGCTGGATCCTGATGTCGAGGTCGAGCAGGATCCGCTCTTTGGCGGTCAGGTCGCCGATGATCCTGCGCGTCGGCAGCGGCAGTTCCAGGATAAGGGTGGGGGTGACGACGATCTGCTTCTCTTTGGCGAGCTCGGGCTGCTGGTAGATGTCGACGATTTCCAGGTTGTGGCGCCCTTCCAGGTGCTCGGCGCAGATGCTCCGGATGTTCTCGATCGCCCGCAGGGAATTGGGGGTCATGCCGCCCACGTAAAGGCGCAGCACGTAGGTTTCCCGATCCGGGGAGCCCGGCGTCCCAGCGAGGAACTCGCCTGCGGTTGCAGGCGGGGTCCACCCGGCTATTTCGTCAGATCCCGGCATGCGGGTTCCCCGTCCAGCCGATCTCTTCGAGCGGCTTGATGTCAAGGCCCACCAGCACGCGCTCGGTATTGGAGAGGTCGCCGAGGATCTGCTTCACCGGTTCGGGGAGTAGCCGCACCAGGGTCGGCAGGGCGAGGATCTGATCTCCCTTGGCCAACTGGGGGTCCTTCAGCAGATCGATCACCGTGATGGCGTATCTGCCTTCCAGGTGCTTTTCGCAGATCTGGGTGAGGTTGGCCAGGGCGATGAGGGACTTGGCGGTCTGCCCCGCGACATAGAGCCTCAGCTGCCACGTCTCGTGTAGGGCTGCGTCTTCTCCTGGCAACTTGGTCGGTTTGTCGGTCATGTGAACCCTCTCCTTGTATGGTAACGCCTCGGCGGGGAGCTGCTAGCCGCGGTCTGCCTCGCGCCTTCTGGCCATCGCCTCGGCATCTTTGGCCAGCATGTCCCTGCGCAGTTTCTCGCTGAGGATGTTCCGTTCCAGTTCTTCCTTGCCGGACTCGAAGTCCGCCTGGAGCGCCTTGATCTGCGCCTCGGTGAGCAGCCTTTTGCGCTCCACCTCCCGCAGCTTGCGCTCGATCTCCTCGTTGAGTACCTGTGCCTCCGCCGCCTCCAGCGCCTCCTGGCTCAGCCTGGCGGAGCCGGTCAGCACGCGCCCCGACCCGATGTACACGTCCCGCAGCTGGATGCCGGAGTTGGTGAGGGTGAACTCCCGGACCTGGTTGGAGTGCTCCATGCCGCGGGACTTGAGGATGTACAGGCCGCGGTTGCGCTCCCCGGTCCCCTCCATGGTCTGCAGCAGGATCCAGGTGTCCATGAGCGGCGACACGCCGACCTCGGTCTTCTCCAGGCTCCCTCCCACCGCGGTCAGGTCGGTGCAAAGGGCGGTGATGTGCTTTAGTTTCAGGTAGTCGATGAGCCGGGACAGCATCGACATGACCTCCGAATCCTTGGCGCAGACCAGCAGGTCGGAGATGGGGTCGATGATGACGATGCTCGGTTGGAACTGCTCCACCGCCTTGTGCATGGTCACCAGGTGCATCTCCATGCCGTACAGGGTCGAGCGGGTGTTGCGGAACTGAAGCAGCCCTGCGTCCGTCCAGCGCTTGAGGTCGATGCCGATGGATTTCATGTTGCGCAATATCTGGTCGCGGGACTCCTCGAAGGCGAAATAGAGGCATTTTTCGCCGCGTTCGCAGGCAGCGTCGATGAAGTGGGCGGCCAGGCTCGATTTTCCGCTCCCGGCGGTTCCGGTCACCAGGATGCTGCTCCCCCGGTAATACCCCTGGCCTCCCATCATGGTGTCCAGGCGCGGGATGCCGGAAGATATCCGCTCGTCGGTGACGGTGTGGTCCAGGGCCAGGGAGGAGATCGGCATGACGGACAAACCATGGTCATCGATCAGGAACGGGTACTCGTTGGTCCCGTGGGAGGAACCCCGGTATTTGACGACCCGCATGCGCCGGGTGGCGATCTGGTCGGTCACCTTGTGATCCAGGAAGATGACGCAGTCGGCGACGTATTCCTCCAGGCCGTAGCGCGTCAGGGTCCGCTCCCCCTGCTCTCCGGTAACGACCGTGGTGACCCCTCGCTCTTTCAGGAAGCGGAACAGGCGTCTCAGCTCCAGGCGCAGGATACCTTCGCTGAAATAGCCGGTGAAGAGGGTTTCCAGGGAGTCGAGCACCACGCGCCGCGCGCCGATGCGGTCGATGGCGTGGCCGATGCGGATGAAGAGCCCCTCGAGGTCGTATTCCCCGCTGGCCTCGAGCCCGCTCCTTTCCAGGAGCACGTGGTCGATGTCGATCAGGTTCCTGGTCGACAAATCGTTCAGGTCGAAGCCGATGGAAGCGAAGTTCTGCGTCAGCTCCTTGCTGGTCTCCTCGAACGCCAGGAAGATGCCCGGCTCCAGCATCTCCGCCCCGCGCACCAGGAACTCCATGGCGAGCAGGGTCTTGCCGCATCCGCTGCCGCCGCAGACCAGGGTGGGACGGCCCAGGGGGAGGCCACCATCGGTGATCTCGTCCAATCCCTTGATCCCGGTCGGGCATTTCAGCAGGGATGGGCTTTTGTCGATCAGGATGCTGTTTTGATTGGACATGCGATTTTTCCTCCTCGGTAATATGACGCCGGCACGCTGTCTGCCCTCTGGGAAGAGATTCCTTTAGGGCTGCTCTGAAGGGATGCCTGCCGGACAAGGTTGGCGCCAGTTAATATTACTGGACTGAATCTGAAGTGCAAGTCGGCCGGAGTTATATTTGTGCCAGGTGCCTGCTGTGCGGGGACCCTGTTTGCCTGCCGGGCCAGGAAGCTTCGCCCGGATGCTTGCCGACGGATTAGGAAATGATAATATACTCTCTGTGTGTCCGCCGAATAGCCCGTTCCCCCTCTGCTCCAGAATAGACCAGAGCCCCCGCCGAGAAAACCCATGCGCTAGCGCGCCCCAAGGGGTGAGTCCGCCTGCCCCCTTTCAGTTCATGGTGCATCAAGAAGAAGGAGAGCCCGGTGCCAGCGAACCCATCAGCAGCCGACCTGCAGTTGGTGACTTTTCTCCTGGACGGCGAGGAGTACGGCATAAACGTCATGGCGGTCCGGGAGATCATCAACCTGAGGGAGATCACCAAGGTCGTCAATTGCGCGCCCCATGTCGAGGGGGTCATCGACCTCAGGGGGAGCATCGTCCCGATCGTCTCGCTGCGCAAACGCCTGGGTCTAGCCGAGTGCACGGGCGACTTTTCCAGCATCGCGGTGCTCGATTTCGCCGGCGAGCTGACCGGCTTCATCATCGACCAGGTTTCCGACGTGATCCGGGTGGGGGCCGGGGAGATCCTGCCCCCCCTGGTCGGGGCGAGCCAGCCCTGGATCGCCGGCATCCTCAACCTGGAGCGGAAGATGGTGATCGTCATGAACCTGGAACACCTCGCATAGGAGCTTTTATGGAGACCAACAGTCAAAGGCTCGCCTTACAGGACGCCATGGTGTTCCTGGGCGCCATCGCCTCGGGGACCGAACAGGCGATCGGTGCCTCAGCCAACAGCATCGCCTACCTGGCGGGCGTCAACCTGGGGAAAAAGCTTTCCGAAGGGGTGCCCCACTCAGCCGACGTCGAACAGGCACTGGCAGCTACGCGCGAGGTGCTGGAGAAAAACGACTACCTCTGGCTCTTCGAGCCGTTCCAGACTCACGACCAGCCCTCCCTGGTCCAGGAGGGCGAGGACGGCACCTGCGTCATGCTGGTCTTCCGGGACTGCATGATCCGCCAGTCGCTGTTTCGCTTCGGCCACACCCAGAAGGGGTCGCTGTGCAACATGATGTACGGCTTTTTCGCCGGCGCCCTGCAGAACATCATGGGGCGGGAGTCCTCGCTGGAGATCATCCATGCCGGGGAGAACGCCTGTTACAAGAAGCTGACCGTCAGGAGGGGACCATGAGCGAGGTCACTGTCAATACCGAATGGCTCAGCGACTGCTCCGGCTGCCACGTCGCCATCGTGGACCTGCACGAAAAGATCCTGGGGGTGCTGCAGGCGATCAGGATCCAGCGCTGCCCGGTGCTGACCGACATCAAGGATTACCCGCACGCGAGGATCGGCCTGGTCTCCGGGGCGATCCGCAACGAGCACGACCGGTTAGCCGCCCTGGAGATGCGCAAGTCCTGCGACCTCGTCATCGCCTGGGGCTCCTGCGCGGTGTTCGGCGGCCCGGCCGGCGCCGGCAACATCCACACCCCGGCGGATATCGCCCGGGCCGTGTACCTGGAGAACAAGACCACGATCCCCGCGCCCCCCCCCTCCCGCGAGGTGTCGCCGCTGGAATCGGTGGTTTCCACCCTCGACACGGTGATAGAGGTGGATCTCTACCTCCCGGGCTGCCCGCCGCATCCGGCCTTCGTGTTCGAGGCGCTCTCCGCGCTGGTCGAGGGGCGCGAACCGGAGGTGAGCCGGCGCTCGGTCTGCGCCAAGTGCCTGCGGCGCATGGAGAAGACCGACGTCGGGCAGCTCAAGTCCAACTCGGAAGGGATTCCCGACCCCGATCAGTGCTTCCTGAGCCAGGGCTACACCTGCCTGGGATCGGTCACCATCGACCGCTGCCTGGCACCCTGCCCGGCGAACGGGGTCCCCTGCACCGGCTGCGCCGGGGCCACCATGCAGATCCTGACCGAGCCCAACCGCGACATCAGGACCGAGATCGCCGACCGGATGTCGCGCCTGACCCGGATAAACCGGGAGGAGATCCTGGGGGCGCTGGAGCGCGCCTCCAAGTCGCACTACTCCTACACCATGGCGACCGCGATGATCGGCAGCAAACCGACCTTCCACATCAAGAAGTGGATCGAGAACGAACAGGCGGATCACGAAGCCGGGGAGCAAACATGAAGAGAACCATCAAGATAGACCCGGTGACCCGGATCGAGGGGCACGCCAGGGTCTTCATCAACCTGGACGATGCCGGAGCCCTGGAGAGCGCCGGGCTCGTGGTGAACGAGCTGCGCGGCTTCGAGAAGATCCTGATCGGCATGGAGGCCGACCGCATGCCCCACATCACGGCGCGCATCTGCGGGGTCTGCCCGACCGCCCACCACCTGGCCGCGAGTAACGCCCTGGACCGGGCCGCGGGTGTAACCGCGCCGCCGGCCGCGCGCCTTTTGCGCGAGCTCATGTACATGGGGCACCTGATCCACTCGCACAGCCTCTCCATCTTCGTGCTGCAGGGGCCCGACCTGGTGCTGGGGTTGAGCGCCGAGCCCTCCGGGCGCAACATCGTCGGCATCGTCCAGGCCAATCCCGAGCTGGCCCGGGTGGCGCTCAGGCTGCGCACCATCGGTCAGAAGATCAACGAGATGGTGGGGGGGCGGGGGACCCATCCGGTGACCTCCGTGGCGGGCGGGGTCACCTTCACGCTGGACGCCGACAAGCGCAAGGCGCTCCGGGAGTGGATCGCCGAGGCGCGCGCCCTGCTGCCGGTCGTGGTCCCCGCCGTCAAGGGGCTCCTGTTGAGGACGCTGGAGGCGCACCCCGCCCTGGGGAGCGACTGGGTCGTGCCGTCCTGGGGGCTCGGGACGGTCCTGGAGGACCGCATCTCCTTCCTGGAGGGGAGGCTGCGCGCGGTGGACGGTACCGGCGCCACCCGGCTCGAGTTCGATGTGAAGGAGTACGACCGCTACCTGCGCGAGACCGTGGTCCCCTGGTCCTACATGAAGCAGGTGCACCTTCATCTGGATGACGGCCCGCACCAGTACCGGGTCGGCCCCATGGCCCGCCTGAACGCGGTGCGCCGCTTCGGCACGGAGCTCGCCGACGCCGAGAGCGCCGAATTCGCCCGGCTGGGGGGGGCCCCCTGCCACGCCACGGTCTTCCAGACCTACGCCAAGCTGGTGGAGATCATCTACGCGATCGAGCGCGCCGGGGAGATCGTGGAGGACCAGGCGGTTCTCGGCGCGGCGCGCGTCCCGGTCCGCTTCCAGGGGGGGAGGGGAGTGGGCCATGCCGAGGCGCCGCGCGGCACGCTGATCCACGACTACCAGATCGACGAGCGCGGCATCGTGCGCGAGGCGAACCTGATCGTGGCGACCCAGCAAAACTACGCCATCATCAACCGCTCCATCGAGCAGGCCGCCCAGTCCCACGTGGTCGAGCGCCCCGGCGACGCGGCCCTGCTGAACGCCGTGGAGTTCAGCATCCGCTGCTACGACCCCTGTCTGTCCTGCGCCACCCACGCCCTGGGGCGCATGCCCCTGGAGATCGTGGTGAGCCGCGGCGGAGTGCCCCTGAGAACCATCCGGAGGTGAGGCCATGACACTGGAAATTGCCGTCCACGAGCAGTCCTGCCGGGGCTGCGAACTGTGCATCGACATCTGTCCCACCAAGGTGTTCGAACTGGACCCGGAGAAGCGGGTCTGCCTGGTGCGCCACTCCGAGGATTGCATGGCCTGCCTCTCCTGCGCCTACCTCTGCCCGTCGGGCGCCATCACCCACCGGGGGGTCCACCTGGTGAAGAACTTCTACCGGGACGCAGCATTCTGCCGCAAAATGGGGAAATTCCTATGACTGCCAGCGACCAGGATCAGCTCGTAGCGCTCAGCGAGGCGGATTACCAGAAGGCCTACGTCGAGGTTGCCTTCCTGCTGGACGCCTTTGCCAGCACCATCGACAACATCATGGGGGGCAACACCGCGCCGGTCGGGCGCATCGCCGGCCGGGACACCGCGGCGAAGCTCCCCCTGGAGCTTGGCGACCCGACGCTTGAGGAGGTCATCGCGGCCTTGGGGCGGCAGATGGGCGCCGGTTTTCAGTTCAGCCTTCAGGAGGGGAGCCTGGTGTTCGACAGGTGCATCATCCGCGAGATGTGCGGGCTGCGCAAGATAGAGCCCGGGGCGGCGCTTTGCCGGCTGTTCCACGCCTATCTCGACGGTATCGTCGACGGCCTGCTCTGCCGGCCGGTGAAGTCGCACATCGAAGCGGCGGGTGAGCGATGCCGGCTCCAGACGACCGTACAATAGTCGTCTGCATCGGCAACGAGCTGGTCGCCGACGACGCGGCCGGTTTCGAGGTCTACCGAAGGCTCGCGCCGATCGCCGCGCGCCTGGAGTATCGCGCCCTGGGGGGGATCGATCTGCTCTCGCTGTTCCAGGGGGAGCGGCAGCTCTTGGTGGTGGACGCGGTCCAACTGGGCGCCCCCCCGGGAACGCTCCACCTGATCCCCTGGGAGGAACTGCCGGAAAACGACAGCCAGATTTCGGCGCACGGCCTGGGGCTTCGGGAGACCATAGCGATCGGCAGGATCATCTGCCCCTGGCAGGTCCCTGAACGGGTTACCCTGATCGGGATCGAGGGGCGCTGTTTCGACCGGACCCGGGAGTTCATGACCCGGGAGGTTTCCCGGGCCATCGACGGCGCGGTGGCGCTGGTGAGAAGGCTGGTGCATCAGGGAGGGGTACCATGAACAAAACCGTGAACCAGGTGGTCAAGGGGCTGGCGCAGGCGATGATGGCGGGGCGGCTGGAAGCGCGCGGGGAGCTGGAGGGGCTGGGCGCGGAGGACGCGGAGACCGTCCGGCTGGTAAACGGCATGATCGATGCCCTGGTGGCCCCCTTGAGGCTCGCCGGCAACGCCCTGGAGGAGATCGCCCACGGCACCCTGCCCCCCTTCGTGATCGACGACTACCAGGGGGAGTACGGCCGGATCAAGCAGAACATCAACACGCTTTTGGCGATCCTCTACGGCATGCACGGCGAGACCGTGCACCTGATCGACAGCATCAGCGCGGGCCAGCTGAAGACGCGGGGCAACGACTGGGACTACGAGGGGATCTGGAAGGAGCTGATCGCGGGGATGAACAGCACCCTCGACGCCGTCATCGCGCCCGTCCATGAGGCCGGCGCGGTGCTGGACCAGCTGGCGCACTACGACCTCAGGGCGAGGATGAGCGGCAGATACCGCGGGGAGCACGCCGCCATCCGCAAGGCGATGAACACGACGGCGCAGGCGCTGCACCAGGCGATCTCGCAGGTCTCGGAAAGCGTCGGGCTGGTCTCCGAGATCGGCCGCAAGATAACGGCGGTCAGCTCCTCCGTGGCCGCCGGCGCCGAGGAGCAGAGCCGGCAGTTGAACGAGACCTCCCTGAGCCTCGCCGCGCTTTCCGAGAGCGCCGGGAAAAGCGCCCTGAAGTCGAAAGAGGCCCACGGCAGCGCGAAGCTGGCGACCGAGACCATACTCACCGTCAAGCAGTCCATGAACCAGATGCTTTCTTCCATGGATGAAATCAGCGCCGCGGCCGAGAGCACCGCGGCCATAGCGGGCGACATCGACGGCATAGCGACGGAGACCGGCAGCCTTGCCAGCAGCACCGTGGCCAAGACCGCCCGGATGCGGATATCCGCCGGCGGTTTCGGCGTGGTGGCCCAGGAGATCCGCAGGCTCTCCGGCCAGTGTTCCGAAACCGCGCAGGCCATGAAGGAGTTCGAGAAGAAGATGGGGGCGGAGCATCAGAAGGAGTTCGAGGCCCTGATCGCCAACCTGCTCAACATCGCCCGGTTTTCCAACCTGCTGGGGGTGAACGCCGCCATCGAGGCGGCCCACGTAGAGGGGGCCGGCAACGAGTTCAAGGTCATGACCGACGAGATCCAGAGCCTCGCGGTCAGGTCGGCCGACGCCGCCAAGACCACCGGGACGCTCACCAAGTCTTCCGCGACACTCTCCCGGGGCGGCGTCAGCCTCTCCAAGGATATCGACCGGCAGCTCGGCGGGGCGGTGCAGGGCGCCCGGGACATCGGGCTTTTCGCCGATGAAATCCTGGAGAACATCCACGAACAGACCGCGGGGCTGGAGCAGATCAGCAAGACCGCGGCGATGATCACCAGCGTCACCGAGAAGAATGCCACAGGTGCCGCAGAGTCGCTGAGCGCGGCCAAGGGGTTGGAGGGCGAAGTGGAAAAGCTCTCCACGCTGGTGAGCGCGTTCAAGTTCTGAGGGAAGGGCCGCAGGAATATCCGGAATGGGTAGGGGCGAAGGGGTGCAGGGAAATCCGGAATGGGTAGGGGCGAAGTGCCCCCTGTGTCAGGATAGTTGTCGCCTCAGAGGGGCCGCTTAGGGTTGGGTTTTTGGCGGTGAGCGCAGCGAGCTCGCCGGTTTGATCAAAATCCCCAACCTTTAATATCCGGCGGCCCGTTTTT
>Ga0316219_1000319_pt1 | contig 68766 bp, 65 predicted proteins | sample TBH18003PmetaG_FD_203635 | JGI IMG/M metagenome (GOLD analysis project Ga0316219, IMG submission 203635) | Freshwater microbial communities from Trout Bog Lake, Wisconsin, USA - TBH18003P | ecosystem: Environmental > Aquatic > Freshwater > Lake > Hypolimnion/Profundal zone | place: USA...
CCATAGCAGCCCGGTCGCGCCGCCCCCTGCCGCTCCGGGCAAGTTCAAGATCGTAAATCGGGTTGCGCACCATCGCGTCGACCCACGCCGGCGCTCGCGTTCCGCGAACCCGATTTACTGATTATTTTCTCGGCGAACCTCGGCTACCTCCTCGTCCTCGGCGATAGGCACTTTCCATGTTGTTGTTATGCATTGACTAAGCGCATCCCCGGAATACAGAAACCGCTTATCGCCGAGGACGCGGAGGTAGCCGAGGTTCGCCGAGAAAAGCAAAGACCTTGTTCTAACCGTATTGGGATGAAAAGGTATGAAGAACCAGATTGGCCATCAGGCCGATTCAATCTCCGCCCAGTACCGCCATCGGCCTGGCCTGCAGGGCCCTCCAGCTGCCGGCCAGGCCCACTGCGGCGGTCAGGGCCGCGGCCACCAGGGTCAGGACCAGGGCGGACCAGGGGTTGGGGGCCACTTCCAGCTGGAGGACGCGGTTGCTGTAGGCCCGTGCCAGGATCCAGGCGAACATGCCCGCCGACAGCGCGGCGCTGCCGCCCAGGAGGAGGAACTCCCAGGCCAGGCTGGCCAGCAGGGTGCGGTGGCGGGCGCCCAGGGTGCGCAGCAGGGCCAGGTCGCGCTGGCGGCCCAGGCGGCCGGCGAACAGGCTCGCGGCCAGGACCAGCAGGGCCGAGGCCAGCATGAGCCCGGCCAGGGCCCGGGTGACCAGGGCCACCTGGTCCAGCATCCGGCCGACCCGTTCGACCATGTCGGCCACGTCCACGGTGGTGATGTTCGGGAAGCGCCGGGCGGTCTCGTTCTGCAGGGCCTGGCGGGCGCCGGGATCGGCCACTTCGGCGGCCAGCACCCACACGGCCGGATAGCCCTTGAGCAGGGAGGGATGGACGACGATGAAGAAGTTCGGCTGGAAGCTCTGCCACTGGACGTGGCGCAGGCTGGTGACCCGGCCGCGGACCTGGGCGCCGGCGGCGTCGAACACCAGTTCGTCGCCCAGGCGCGCGCCGATTTCCTTGGCGAAGCCCTCCTCCAGGCTGAGCTCGGCCCGGTCCTGGCCGTCGTCGGGCCAGATCCGGCCGGCGGTCACGGTCTCGGAATCCGCCAGCCGGGCCCGCCAGGTGAGGTTCTGCTCGCGGGTGGCCATGCCGCGGGCCTTATCGCCCCCGGCCACGGGCCGGCCGGCGATGGCCGTCAGCCGGGCCCGGACCATGGGCGCGGCCATCGGCGGGAAGCCGCTGCGCTCCCGGGCCAGCGCGGTCATGGGCCCGGTCTGGTCGTCCTGGACGTCGACGAAGAACATGTTGGCGCGCCGGCCGTCGCCCTTGCGCAGGGCCAGGGGCCGGACCAGGTCGTCCTTGATGAACTGGGTGGAGAGGACGATGAAGACCGCCAGCCCCAGCACCGCCATGAGCAGGGCCCCCAGGGTGGGCTGGGCGCCCATCTGGCCCAGGGCCAGGCGCAGCGCCAGCGGCGCGCGGTCGGCGCCGCGCCGGTAGCCGTAGAGCAGCAGCCGGTAGCAGCCCAGCAGCGCCAGGAACAGGGCGGCCATGCCCAGGGCGGTGGCCAGTCCGGCCCGGGGGCTGGGGGCGCTGCGCAGGACCAGGGCGCCGGCCAGGACGGCCGCGCCCAGGCCGCAGGCCCAGGCCAGGCCGCGGCTCCCGGGAGCCGGGCCGGCCCGGAGCAGGGCCAGCGGGCTGACCCGGCGCAGCCGGGCCAGGGCCGGCAGGGTCACCAGGACCAGCATCAGCAGCGCGGCCCCGGCCTCGGCCAGAGGCAGCGGCGGCGGCGGGCCCTGGCGCAGCGCCTGGGGCATGAGCTCGCCCAGCACGGCGGGCAGGGCCCGGGCCGCGATGGTGCCGGCGGCGCCGCCCAGGACCAGGGCCACCCCGGTCAGCAGCGCGGCGACCAGCGCGAAGATCGCCGCCGGGGCCGCCGGCGGCGCGCCCAGGCAGCGCAGGATGGCGGCGTCGGCCTCCCGGCTCTTCAGATAGGCCGCCAGGATCGCCCAGGCGCCCAGGGCGCTCAGCAGCAGGGTGAACAGGCCCAGCTGGCGGATGAACAGGTTGGTGTTGCGGATCGGCTGGGCCAGGGCGGTGGCGGCCTCCTCGTGGGTCTGGATGCGCAGGGTGCCCGGCAGCAGGGCGCGCAGGGCGGCCGCGCTGCGGGCCGGATCGGTGCCGGGGCGCAGGTCCAGCAGCAGCCGGGAGCTGAACCGGGCCCGGGGCGTGAGCAGGCCCAGGCGCCGGGCCTGGGCCAGGCCCAGGTAGAGCCGCGGGCCCATGGCGAAGGCGCTGGCCTGGCGGGTGTCGTCCCGGCCGGCGATGGCCTGGACCGGCACCACGCCATCACCCAGGCGCAGGCCCCGGCGCTGGGCCAGGAGCTCCCCGGGCGGCGCGTCCGGGGTTCCCGGGCGCAGGCCCCAGGCCTGGGCCAGGCCGGGATCCACCAGCACCCCCCAGGGCTCTCCCGGCCCGCGCGGCGGCGCCGTCTCCAGCTGTCCCGCGAGGGGATAGGCGGCTTCGATGGCCCGGATCTCCACCAGCCGGGACACCGGCTCGGCGTCGGTGCCGGTGGAGGTCATGGTGGGGAAGTCCGAGACCTGGGTGCGCGCCGCGATGCCGGGCAGGTCCACGGCCAGGGCCGGCGCGGGCAGCGGGCCGCGGGAGCTGACCACCAGGTCGGCCCCGAGCATGGCCCGGGATTCGGCGGCGATGCCCTGGGCGATCCGCGCCGAGAAGCCGGCCGTGGCGAAGAAGGCCGCGAACCCCGCGGCAAGAGCCAGGGCCAGGGTCAGCAGCCGCCAGGGCTGGCCGCGCAGCTCCCGGCCGGCGCCCCGGAGGACGAAGCGGATCACGCGACCTCCGGGGCGGCCAGCCGGCCCCGGTCCAGGATCATGCGCACATCCATCTGCGCGGCCAGCCTGGGGTCGTGGGTGACCAGCACCAGGGTGGTGCCCAGGTCCCGGTGCAGGTCGAGGATGAGCCCGAACACCTTGTCGGCGTTGCGCGGGTCCAGGGAGCCGGTGGGCTCGTCGCAGAGCAGGATGGACGGCCGCGCCACCACGGCCCGGGCGATGGCCACCCGCTGGCATTCGCCGCCGCTGAGCTGGCCCGGGAGATGGCCCATGCGCCCGGCCAGGCCGACCCGCTCCAGGGCCTCCCGGCTGCGGGCCAGGGCCTCGGGCACCCCGGCGATCTCGGCGCCGATGCAGACGTTCTGGAGCGCGCTGAAGTGCGCCAGGAGGTGGAAGGCCTGGAACACGAAGCCCAGGTTGCGGGCCCGGAAGGCCGAGAGCTGGCGCTCGGAGAGGGTCGCCAGCTCCTGCCCGGCCACCCTGGCGGAACCGGAGGTGGGCCGCTCCAGGCCGGCCAGGATGGCCAGCAGGGTGCTCTTGCCGCTGCCGCTCGGGCCCTGGACGGCCAGGGAGGCGCCGGCCGGGAGGCTCAGGTCGATCCCCTCCAGCACGGAGAGCGGCTCGCCGCCCGGGGCGACGAAGGATTTGGTGACAGCGGCGAGCTCGATCATAGCTCTAGACTAGCTGGTACACTGGCACGATGCGCATCCTGCCGCTCCTGGCCGTGCTGGCCGTCCCTGTCCACGCCCAGCCCACGCTGGTCTTCCTCGGCGACAGCCTCACCGCGGGCCTGGGGCTGGCGCGCGAGCAGGCCTTCCCGGCCCTGGTGGAGGCCCGCCTGCGCGCCGCCGGGCTGGCCTGGAACGTGGTCAACGCCGGCGTGAGCGGCGACACCAGCGCCGGGGCGCGGGCCAGGCTCGACTGGATCTACCGCAAGCCGGTGGATCTCATGTTCATCTGCATCGGCTCCAACGACGGACTGCGGGGCCTGCCCGTCGCCGAGCTCGAGCGCAACCTGCGGGCGATCCTGGACCGCGCCCGCAGGGAGAGGACCCGGGTGGTGCTGGCCGGGGCCATGGTCCCGGACAACTATGGCCGGCCCTACCAGGAGGCCTTCAAGGCGGTGTTCCCGCGCCTGGCCCGGGAATACCGGGTGCCGCTGCTGCCCTTCCTGCTCGAGGGCGTGGCCATGCGGCCCGGGCTCAACCAGGACGACGGCATCCACCCCAACCCCGAAGGGGCGCGGCGGGTGGCGGACAACGTCTGGAAGATCCTGGAGCCCCAGCTCAGGGCCGCGCGCCCAGCCGGGAAGTGAGTTCCAGGAACGCCCCGACCGCCTTCTGCACCTCCGTCACGGCCCTGGCCTCCAGGGGCGCGCCGCCGGGTCCGAGGTTGCGGTCGGCATGGGGCACGGCGATGACCGCCGGCAGGGCGATGGCGCCCAGGTTGGCGAGCACCGCCCGCCACTGGATGAGCGCGCGGGCGCCGCCGAGCGCGCCCGGGCTGGCCGCGGTCAGGAGCACCGGCAGGTTGCGGAACGGGCTGGGGGTGAGGGTCGAGGCCCAGTCCACCGCGTTCTTGAGGTGGGGCGGGATGCCGGCGTTGTATTCCGGCGAGACGATCACCAGCCCCTGGGACTCGTAGATCACCGCGTGCAGCGCCACTGCCTCGGGCGGGGCCGGCAGGTCGGCGTCGTACAGCGGCAGGCGCAGATCCGCCCCGGCCAGGATGCGCACCCGGGGGCCCTGGGCCTGGATGGTCTTGGCCAGATAGTCCAGAAGTTTGAGATTCAGTGAATCCTTGCGGAGGCTTCCGCCCATGATCGCAATTTTCAAGGTACCTCCGAGCGGGTGCAGTGGGTTCGGGCCCCAGTATGGAACTGGGATGCCAGGAGTGTAACCCTAAAATGAATGTCTCGTTATTTACTCTGGGCAGAGCTTTTAACGAGATCCTCAGAACCGCCCCTGCATCGAGTGCGCGTAGCCGGTGAGCTCCACGTAGGCGTCGCCGGCCTCCCGGCCCTGGCCGTCCAGGACCCGGCAGGCGCCCTCCCAGTAGGTGATGGCGGTGCCGCTGCGGGTGCGCAGCTCCTGGCCGGGCACCAGCGGCTCCAGGGTCCAGGTCTCGCCGAGGGCCTCCAGGCGCAGGGGCAGGGGGTAGACCGCCCCGGAAGCGGGGCTACGCCAGGCGCCGCCGGTGAGCGTGAAGGTGCGGGTGGCCCGGGCCAGGCGGCCCGCGGCGTCGACCTCCGAGACCAGGGACCAGGGATCCTGGCTGCCGTCGGCCCGGCGCAGGCGGTAGGCCATCAGGCTGCGGCCGTCCCGGAGCTGGATGCCGGCCCAGTCCCAGCCGACCTGGCCCGGGGCGAGCTGGCTGGAGCTGAACTCGTGGTCCATCCAGCTGATCCCGTGCAGGGCCTCGGTCCGCGCGCCGGTGAGCCGGCCGCGGGTGGCCAGGCGCGGGAAGGTCACGTAGTGGCTGGCGGCCCCGGCGGCGTCGCCCTTGCGGACGATCCCGTCCTGGCCGAACACCACCGGCGGCCCGGCGGGATCCAGGTCCAGCTCCAGGTCGGCCGCGCCCACCGTGAAGGCGAGATGGATGCCGCCGCCGGCCGCCATCCGCGCGCTCCACCCGGCGTTGCGCAGGTCCAGCCGGCCCTCGGCGGCCGCGGCCGGCAGGCCCTCGCGGTTCAGCCGCTGGTCGAAGGCGAAGGTGCCCGCGGCCACGTCGGTGAGGGCGGCGTGGGCCAGATGGATCTGGTCCGAGCGCCAGGCCGGGCTGCCCCGGTAGCCGCCGGCGGCCAGCCCTTCCCGGAAGAAGGTCAGCTGGTAGCCGTAGCGGCGGGCGCCGTCGGCGCTCCACAGGTGGCCGGTGAAGTACCACCACTCGGTGGCGAAGGCCGGGTGGGCGCCGTGGTCCCGGGGAAACCGGAAGGCGTAGCCGGGCTGGGCGGTGCGGAACGGGGCCGGGGCCAGCAGGGCGGCCAGGAGGAGGGGGGCGAACTTCATGAGGCACCTTCCTCCGCCTGGCGGTCGGCCGGAAGCCGCGCCGCCCAGCGGGCCACCGGCCACTGGGCCAGAGCCGCCGCGGCCAGGCACAGGCCGCCCAGGGTGCCCAGGAAGGGCCAGGGCAGGTGGTAGGCCAGGGTCCAGCCGAAAGCCTGCGGGTTGAGCACGCCCACCAGGATCCGGCTCAGCAGCAGGCCCATGGCCAGGCCGCCCAGGCAGCCGGCCAGGGCCACCCCGCAGCCCTCGCCCAGAAGGACTCCGGTGATGGCGGCGTCGCTGCCGCCCAGGGCGCGCAGGGTCCAGATGTCGCCGCGCCGGGCCAGGGCCAGCCCGGCCAGGGACTGCACCAGGCCGGCCAGGGCCACCGCCAGGCCGATCACCTCCAGGGCGTAGGTGATGGCGAAGGTCTGCCGGAAGATCCGCCGGACCTGCTCGCGAAGTTCGGCGTTGGCGCGCACCATCAGGCCCGGGTGGGCCCGGGCCAGGCGCGCGACGATCGCGGCGGGGTCGGCGCCGGGGCGCAGGTAGACCGCCAGGCTCGCCGCCCGGGGGTCGCCCAGCCAGGCCAGGAACACCGGCCGGTCCAGGAGCAGGCTGCCGCGCTCGTTGCCGTAGTCGCCGTAGACGCCGCGCAGGGTGGCCCGGTGCCCGCCCAGGTCCAGGACGTCGCCCAGGCGCAGCCCGAAGCGGCGGGCGAAGGTCTCGCTGGCCACCGCGCCGGGCGCGGCCAGGCCGTCCCGGTGGAGCCGGGCCAGCACGGCGGCGCTGGTCCCGCCCTGGATCATCGGCAGGTGGCCGCGCTCGGCCAGCACCTCGAGGTCGCCGGTGGCCAAGGTGGTGGGCTGGCCGCGGAAGCTGAACGGCACCGTCTGGTAGCGGTCCAACGCCGCCACGCCGGGTTCCCGGGCGACCGCGTCGGCCTCCTCCGGGGCGATCCGGTGCCGGGAACCGGCCCCGCCCGAGCCCAGCGGCGCCAGGTAGATGTCGGCCTGGATGGCGGCGCCGATCCAGTCGCCGACGGTGGCCTCGAAGCTGCGGACCATCACCCCCATGCCCACCGTCATGCCAACCGCCACCGCCAGGGCGGCGGCGGCGAAGCCGTGGCGGCCGGTGGGGCGCTGCAGGGGCCGGAGCGCCAGCCGCAGGCCCCAGGCGCGGGCCCCGCGGCCCGGCGCGCCCACGAGGGGCAGCAGGGCCAGGGTGGCCAGGCTGCCGCCGAACAGCACCAGGGCCGAGCCCAGGTAGGCGTGCCAGAGGGTGCCCGCCGGCAGCCGGGGCAGGAAGGCCGTGGCCATGCCGGCGGCCAGCAGCCCCGCGCCGGCCAGGGCCAGGGGCGCCCAGCGCATGGGGCGGGCGGCGGCGCCACGGGCCAGGAGCTGCACGGGCGGGGTGGCGGCGGCGCGCCGGGCCGGGATCCAGGCCGCGAACAGGCAGGTCAGGGTGCCCAGGACCAGGGCGGCGGCCGCCTCCGGGGCCCGGAGATCGGCGTGGCGGGCCGAGGCGGCGCCGTACAGCGCGGCCATGGTCCGGGCCACGAAGCGCACCGCCCCCTGGGCTCCGGCCCAGCCCAGCAGGACTCCCAGCAGGCTGCCCAGGCTGCCGAGGATGGCGGCCTCGGCCAGCACCAGCCGCAGGATCCGGCCCGGAGGGCAGCCCAGGGCCTGGAGCAGCGCCCAGGTCTCCCGGCGCCGGGCCACGGCCGCGTCGAAGGCCTGGAACAGCAGGTAGGCCCCCACCGCCAGGGCGATCAGGGACAGCACGGTGAGGTTGAGCCGGAACGCTCCGCTCATGGCCCGGGCGCTGCTGGCCCGCTGCTCGGCGGGCTCCAGGAGCCAATCGCTGGGCAGGGCGGCGGCCACCTGGGCCTGGGTCGCACGGCGTCCGGGCAGGAGCCCCAGGTCCAGCCGGTCCAGCTGGCCGGGGCGCCGGAACAGCCGCTGGGCCGCGGGCAGGTCCATGACCAGGAGATGGGCCTGGGCCGGGGGCCGCTCGGGGACCTCCGGGATCAGCCCGGCCACCCGCAGCCGCACCTGGCGGCCGTCCACCAGCCCCTCCAGGACGGCGCCCGGGGCCACGCCCAGGGTGGGGGCGGCCAGCACCGCGTCGGGATCCAGCAGGCCGGGGTCGACCCGCTCGCCGCCGCCGGCGCCCAGCCCCACCAGGTCGGTGGCGAATATCTGGAAGGTCTCCAGCCCCGGCTCCCGGGTGAAGCTGCCCTCCAGCACCGGCCGGATCCAGAACTCCCGGCGCAGGGGCGCGAGCCCTTCCAGGCCGGCCTCGTCCAGGGCGCCGAGGCTGGCCCGGACCGAATACTCCGCGCCGGTGCCCACGCCCTGGGCGAAGCCCTCGAAGCTGGCCACCGCGGCCCGGTTGGCCAGCCGGATCGAAAGGAACACGGCCACCCCCAGTGACACCGCCAGCACCGCCAAGGCGGCCCGCCCCGCCTCCCGGGCCAGGGCCCGCAGCACCAGCCGCCGGAACAGCCCGGTCACGGTGCTTCGGCCAGGATCCGGCCGTCCTTCATGCGCACCACCCGGTGGCAGATGGCGGCGGCGGCCGCGGAATGGGTGACCAGCACCAGGGCGGCGCCTTCCTGCTCGGTGAGCCGGGCCAGGAGCTCCAGCACCCGGTCCCCGGAGGCGCTGTCCAGGTTTCCGGTGGGCTCGTCGGCCAGCAGCAGGGCAGGTCGGGCGGCCAGGGCCCGGGCCACCGCGACCCTCTGCATCTCGCCGCCGGAGAGCTCCCGCGGCCAGGCCCCGGCCCGGGGCTCCAGGCCGACCGCGGCGAGCAGTTCGTCGACCCGTCCGGCCAGGGCGGCCGGGCCGCGGCCGAGCAGCTGCAGGGGCAGTTCGATGTTCTCCCGGGCGGTGAGCGTGGGAACCAGGTGGAAGAACTGGAAGACCGTGCCGATGGCCTCCCGGCGCAGGCGGGCCAGCCGGGCCGGGGCGGCCCCGGCCAGATCCTCGCCCCGGAACCGGACCGTGCCGGCGTCCGGCCGATCCAGGCCGCCGAGGAGATTCAGCAGGGTGGTCTTGCCGCAGCCGGAGGGCCCGAGCAGGGCCACCCGTTCGCCGGGTTCCACCGTCAGATCCAGGTCCTGGAGGACCCACCGGGCATCGTAGCGCTTGCCGACCTGGGTGGCTTCGAGGAGGGGCACGGGGAGTCCTTCGGGGCTGGAATCACATTACCGGACTTGGAGTGGAGTGGATAATAATGGGGCCACCCAGGGGGTCGCCCATGCACGCACCGCGGATCCTGCTGCTGCCGGCCCTGCTGGCGGCCAGTGCGTGCGGAAAGGAGCCCGCCATGCAGTTCGCCACCACCGCCTTCGCCGATGGCGCCGCCATCCCCGCCGCCTGCACCGGCGATGGCGCCGACCGCTCGCCGGCGCTCAGCTGGTCCGGCGCGCCGTCCGGCACCCGGGCCTTCGCCATCCTCGTCGATGACCCGGATGCCCCGGTCGGCCTCTGGACCCACTGGGTCCTGTATGACCTGGGCGGAGACAGCGTCGGGCTGGACGCGGGCCAGGCCCGCACCCCGGCCCTCCCCGGCGGCGCCCGCCAGGGCAGCAACTCCTGGGGCAACCTGGGCTGGAACGGGCCGGCGCCGCCACCGGGCAAGCCGCACCGGTATTTCTTCCGGATCTACGCCCTGGCCGCGCCGCTGGGCCTGGAACCGGGCGCCACCGCCGCCCAGGTGCAGACGGCCATGAAAGGCAGAATCCTGGCCGAGGGCAAGTTCATGGGAACCTATCGACGCTGAGGGAGCGGCCATGGCCAAGATTGCTTTCAACCTGAACGGCCGCGCGGTGAGCGTGACCACCGACGGCACCCGGATGCTCGCCCACGTGCTGCGCGGCGACCTGGGCCTGACCGGCACCAAGCTCGGCTGCGAGGCCGGGCTGTGCGGCGCCTGCGCCGTGCTGGTGGACGGCCAGGAGGTGCGCAGCTGCTCGACGCCGGTGGCCGACGTGGCCGGCCGCGCGGTGGTCACCATCGAGGGCCTGGAGGCCAAGGGCGCGCTGCATCCGGTCCAGGCGGCGTTCCTCGAACACCAGGCGTTCCAGTGCGGGTTCTGCACGCCCGGCATGATCATGGGCACCGTCGCCCTGCTCGGCGGCAAGCCCCGGCCGACCCGGGCCGAGGCGGCGGCGGCGCTGGAGGGGCACCTGTGCCGCTGCGGCACCCATGGCCGGATCCTGGATGCGGTCCAGACGGCGGCTCTGAAGGGCAGCAAGTGATGAAGCGGCGGGAGTTCCTCAAGGCCGCGGGGGCCGCGGGGCTGTTCGTGGCGTTCCCCGTGTGGCCCCAGGAACCGGAGAAGGTTCCGGCCAGGCTCGACGGATACCCCACGGATTTCAACGCCTACCTGAAAATCGGCCCGGACGGCCGGGTCGGCTGCTTCGTGGGCAAGGTGGAGATGGGCCAGGGCAACATGACCGCCCTCGCCCAGCTGGCCGCGGAGGAGCTGGACGTGCCGCTGGACCGGGTCGACATGATCATGGGCGATACGGAGCTGTGTCCCTGGGACATCGGCACCTTTGGTTCGCTCAGTGTCTGGCAGTTCGGTCCGGTGCTGCGGGCGGCGGCCGCCGAGGCCCGGGCGGTGCTGCTGCAGCTGGCCGCGGAGCGCCTGGGCGAGCCGGCCGGGCGCCTGCGGGTGGCCGCCGGAGTGGTCTCGGTCCAGGGTTCGCAGGCCCGCGCGGTGGGCTACGGCGAGCTGGTCCAGGGGCGCGTGCTGGAACGGCATGTGGGCCAGGCCGCGGTCAAGGCGGTCGCGGCCTTCCAGCTGGTCGGGAAATCGGCGCCGCGCCTGGACGGCTTGGCCAAGGTCACCGGCCGGGCCCGCTACGCGGCCGACCTCGTTCCCGCGGGAGCCCTCCACGCGTGTCTGGTGCGGCCTCCCGCCCACGGCGCCAGCCTGCTGGGCGCGGACACCGCCGAAGCCGAGCGGCTGCCCGGGGTGCGCGTGATCCGCGAGGGCGACCTGGTGGCGGTGCTGCACGCCCGGGCCGATGGCGCCCGGGCCGCCCTGGCCAAGGTCAAGGCGACCTTCTCGGCGTCCGGCTCGACCCTGGATGACCGGAACATCTTCGACCACCTGGTCAAGGCCGCCCCGCCTGCCAAGGAGGTCGCCGCCCGGGGCTCCCTGGCCGCGGGCGAAGCCGCCGCCGTCCAGCGCCTGGAGGCCACCTACCTCCACAGCTACGGCGCCCATGCGGCGATCGAGCCGCATGCCGCGGCCGCCGAATGGCGGGACGGCAAGGTCACCGTGTGGGCCTCCACCCAGGCGCCCTTCATCGTCAAGGCCCAGGTGGCCCGGGCCCTGGGGGTGCCGCCCAAGGCCGTGCGGGTCATCACGCCGTTCGTCGGCGGCGGCTTCGGCGGCAAGACCGAAGCTCCGCAGGCGGTGGAGGCGGCGCGCCTGGCCCGGGCCGCCGGCGGCCCGGTGGTGGTGGTCCGGGACCGGCGCGAGGAGTTCTTCCTGGACACCTTCCGGCCCGCCGCGGCCATGAAGCTGCGCGCCGGCCTGGACCGTTCGGGCCGGATCACCTTCTGGGAGCACCACGTGTTCTGCGCCGGCGACGGCGAATCGGCCACCCCCTACGACATCCCGAACCTGCGGATCCAGGCCAGCGGCGGCTGGTACGGCGGCAGCCCGGCCGGGCTGCATCCGTTCGCCATCGGCGCGTGGCGGGCGCCGGCCTCCAACAGCAACGTGTTCGCCCGGGAATCGCACATGGACGCCCTGGCCGCCAGGGCCGGCGCCGATCCGGTGGCCTTCCGGCTGCGGCACCTGTCGGACCCGCGGATGACCGCGGCCCTGCAGGAGGCCGCCCGGGCCTTCGGCTGGGTCGCGGGGCCGGCCCCCTCCGGCCGCGGCTGCGGGGTGGCCTGCGCCATCCACCGCAACACGGTGGTGGCGGCCATGGCCGAAGTGGCCGTGGACCGCGCCACCGGCGCCGTGCAGGTCAAGCGGGTGGTGGTGGCCCAGGACATGGGCGTGGTGGTCAACCCCGAGGGCGCCCGCCAGCAGGTGGAGGGCTGCGTGACCATGGGGCTGGGCTACGCCCTCGCCGAGGAGGTGCGCTTCAAGGAGGGCCGGGTGCTGGACGAGAACTTCGACACCTACCGGATCCCGCGGTTCTCCTCGATCCCCCCGATCCGGACGGTGCTCATCCCCAACCCGGCCATGGTCGCCCAGGGCGGCGGCGAGCCTTCGATCATCGTCATGGGGGCGCTCATCGCCAACGCCATCCACGATGCCGTGGGCATCCGCCCCCTGCAGCTGCCGGTCACTCCGGAAAGGGTTCTGCAGGCGCTGAAACCGATCTAGGCTGGAGCCGGAGAGACCCATGCGCAAAGCCCTGCTCCTGTCCGCGGCCTGCTTCGCCGCGCTGCCCGTTTCGGCCCAGGCCGCCCTCAAGCCGGTCCTGCCGCCCGGCAACGTGGCGCCCACGCTGGAGGAGACCCGCAAGGCCATGGGCATCCCCTCGGCCGGGGACCTGCGCGGGCAGCAGGACACCGTGGGGTTCGCCTCGCGGGCCGAGCAGATGGCGCGGGTCTGGGAGCTGGCCGGGACGCCGCCGGCCCCGGAGCTGCTGGGCCGGAGCCCCCGGCCCGGAGTCGCCGGGGCGATCTGCCCCCACGACGACTATCTCTACGCCGGACGGGTCTACCGCCGCATCATCCCCCTGATCACCGCCCGCACCGTCGTCCTGGTGGGGGTCTTCCACAAGTACCGGCGCTACGGGGCCCGGGACGTGATGGTGTTCGACGACTACCGCGCCTGGCGCAGCCCCGACGGCGAGATCCCGGTCTCGCCCCTGCGCGCCGAGGTGCTGGCCCAGCTGCCGCCCGGGGAAGCCGCCCGCGACGCCGCCTGGCAGGACAGCGAGCATTCGCTGGAAGCCATCGCCTACTGGCTCCGGCACCAGGACCCGGACCTGCGGATCCTGCCGGTGATCCTGCCCGCGGCGTCCTTCCCCCGGCTGCGGGCCATGGCCGGCCACCTGGGCCGGGCCCTGGCCGGCGCCATGCGCGCCCGCGGCTGGACCCTGGGCCGCGACGTGGCCATCGTCATCTCCTCGGACGGCATCCACTACGGTGCGGATTTCAACTACACCCCGTACGGCGCCGGGGGCATCCCGGCGTTCACCCGGGCCATGGCCCGGGACCGCAGGCTTCTCCGGGGCCCCCTGGCCGGGCCGGTGTCGGCCGCCAAGGCCCGGGCCTTCTTCGAGACGATGGTCGATCCCGCCGACCCGGTGACCTACCGCATGCCCTGGTGCGGGCGGTTCTCCGTCCCGTTCGGGCTGATGCTGCTCGAGGAGACCTCCCGGGCCCTGGGCCAGGCCGCGCCGAAGGGCAGCCCGGTGGCCTTCGGCGCCTCGGTGGACACCCCGGAACTGCCGGTGAAGGCCCTGGGCATGGGCGCCACGGCCCCGGCCAGCCTCTACCATTTCGTCAGCTATCCGGCCGTGGCCTACGCCGTTCCGGACCGGTAGGGGGCGGGGCACCTGGCCTTCCGCCCGGTCTTCCGGGTGTTGCAGGTTATTTACAAAACATTACATGGGATAACACCAAGAGGTTACCTGGCGGCCTGAACCTGGGATCAGACCAACCCAATAGCCACTGCTGGCCTTGCCCAGGCGATCCGCCTGGCCGGAGCTGGCCATCCCACCCACCCCCTTTCCCAGGAGGAAAGCTATGAATTACAAGATCTTGCACCGAAACCTGGCCCCCGCCGCCACCCTGGCCGCGGCCCTGGCGCTGGTCGGCTGCGGGGGCAAGAGCACCAGCTCGGCCCCCACCGTGAGCTTCCGGTTCGCCCTGACCGACGACAGCCGCGGCTCCGGCGGCGGCGCGCTGACTCCGGTCAACAGCGCCGGTTTCGGCAATGGCAACCTGGTCCAGAACAACGGCGTCTCGGTGGAGGTCGTGGCCACCCTCGCCGCCGACATCGCGGCGGCCAAGCCCGACTTCGTCCTGTTCCCCGGCGACATGATCACCGGCTACGACCAGGATCCGACCCATCTGGCCTCGGAGATGGACACCTGGCTCGCGGCCTTCAAGCCGGTCACCGACGCCAAGATCCCCCTCTACGCGACCCGCGGCAACCACGAGTATTCCTCCACCTTCGCCACGGAGGCGCTCAATCCGGCCGATCCCAGCAAGGCGCCCTACCTGGCGCGGTTCGCCCCGCCCGCGGGCGTCACCAGCCCCGCCGGCGCCGAGAACGGCCTGACCTATTCCTTCACCTACAAGAACGCGAAATTCATCGCCTTCGACAACTATGCGAACCGCACGGCGGCCTTCGACAATTCCCTGTACGCGCCGGGCTCGAACCACGGGCAGATGATGAACTCCTGGGTCCTGGACCAGCTCAACAGCTCCACGGCGGGCGTCAATTTCGTGATGTCCCACGAGATGCTCTGGCCCTCCGTATCCCACCCGGATTGCCTGGCCAACGACCCCGACAGCCGGGACGCCCTGGTCCAGGCCCTGGGCGCCCACAACGGGACCTACATGTCCGGGCACGACCACATGTTCCTGCGCGGCACGGTCACCAACGGCACCGCCAAGGTGCCCGCGATCACCATCGGCACGGGGGGCGGCGGCAACTACGACTACGGCACCTTCAACGCCGTCGCGGCCGGCTACAGCGGCGCCACCCACTACGCCCCGATCAAGGCCATTTCCAGCAGCGTCAACCCGGTCTTCGGCTGGCTGCTGGTCACCGTCTATTCCGACAACACCTGGACCGCGGAATTCCACGGCTTCGAGTTCAACAGCTGGAACAGCGCCACCGACAAGAGCCTGAGGCCCTTCACCATCTGGGACGATTTCAAGAATACCGATTTCTGATCCGGATCCTCCTCCCGCTACGGAAGCCCCTGGTCGGCCAGGGGCTTCTGCTTTTCTGGCAGAAATAAATATTTTATTTATATTGGGGAACGACCCGATGTGGAGCCCCCATGCCCCGCCTCCTCCGGGCGCTGCCCTTCCTGGGCATGGCCCTCGCCTGCCTGGCCCAGACCGGTGCCCCCGCCATCCAGAGCTTCTACCCGGCCGCCGGGCGGGTGGATACGCCGATCATGATCTTCGGCTCCGGTTTCAGCGGGACCCGGGAGGTCCATTTCGGGAACCAGCCGGCCCAATTCCAGGTCCAGGACACCGGCGTGCTGGAGACCTGGGTCCCCCCGGGCGCCGACAGCGGGCCCCTGACCGTCACCACTCCCACCGGGGTCGCCCTTTCCGCCGGCCCGTTCCAGGTGGACCCCGGCCCGCCCCAGCCGGCCACGGTCCTGGCCCTGGATCCGGTCGCCGGCCCGGAGAGCACCCGGGTGGTGCTGCTCGGCCAAGCCTTCACCGGCCTGGCGGCGGTGACCCTGGACGATCGGCCCTGCGCGTTCCAATACACCGGATACGGTTTCCTGGCGGTCACCGTGCCCCTGGGTGCCCGGTCCGGTCCCTTCACCCTGGTCAAGGACAGCGGCGCGGTGACGGTCACGGACGCCTTCCAGGTCACCGGGCCGCTGGTGGCCCCGGCCATCCATGGGTTCGGGCCGGAAGTGGCCCGCCCGGCCGATGTCGTCACCCTGGTGGGGGAGGGCTTCTCGGCCGTGACCGAGGCCAAGGTCGGGGACTGGGAGGCCGCCTTCTTCGCCTCCGGGGACACCACCCTCTACGTGATCCTGCCCGAGGCCAGTGCGGGCGGGCAGGGTCTGATCTCGGTGGTGTCGCCCCTGGGCGCCGACACCACCGTGCGGCCCGTCCGCGTATCCGCGCTCCCTCCGGTGGTCCAGGGGATCGCCCCCGAAGCCGGCCCGCCCGGCACCCGGGTGGTCCTTACCGGGCTCCACCTGGCCCCGGATTGCGCCGTCTATTTCGGGGGTCTGCGCGCCCGGGTCCTGCCGGATCCGTCCGCCACCCGGCTGCGGGTGGAGGTGCCCCGGCAGGCCCGCACGGGACCGGTGGAGGTGGTCACCGCCGGGGGCGGCGCCCTGTCCGAGGAGGACTTCACCGTGGTGCCCGTGCCCCGGGGTGATTGACCCGCTGGGAAAAAGGAGCGATCCTTGGGGCATCCCCAAACTCCCCGGCAGGCCCCATGTCCCACCTGACCCTCAAGGAAAGCTATCGGACCCTTTCCGACCGGCTCAACCGGTTCCCCCAGGGGGCGCCGCCCACGGAGCTCCTGTTCCGGATCCTGGAGGTCCTGTTCACGCCCGAAGAGGCGGCCCTGGTGGCACTGCTGCCGATCCGGCCGTTCACCGCCGAGGCCGCGGCCAGGGTCTGGAACAAGCCGCCGGCGGAGGCCCGGAAGATCCTGGAGGCCCTGGCCGGCCGGGGCATGCTCCTGGACCTCGACAGGGAGGGCGGCCAGGTCTTCGTGCTGCCCCCGCCCATGGCGGGCTTCTTCGAATTCTCCATGATGCGGGTGGGCAACGGCTACGACCAGAAGCTGCTGGCCGAGCTGTTCCACCAGTACCTCAACGTGGAGGAGGATTTCGTCAGGAACCTGTTCGCGGGCGGGGAGACCCAGCTGGGCCGGGTGTTCGTCAACGAACGGGCGCTGGCGGGGGACCGGACCCTGCAGGTGCTCGACTACGAGCGCGCCAGCGAGGTGATCCGGGGCACCGCTCCCATGGGCGTGGGCACCTGCTACTGCCGGCACAAGATGGCGCACCTGGGCAAGGCCTGCGCAGCCCCCATGGACATCTGCATGACCTTCGGCGGCACCGCCAGGTCCCTGATCAAGCACGGCCTGGCCCGCCCCGTGGACGTGAAGGAGGGCCTGGACCTGCTGGATGCCGCCCGGGACGCCAACCTGGTCCAGTTCGGCGAGAACGTCCGGGAGCGGGTGGCCTTCATCTGCAACTGCTGCGGCTGCTGCTGCGAGGCGCTGCTGGCGGCCAAGCGGTTCGCCCTGCTGAACCCGGTGGCCACCACCAACTTCCTGGCCGACCTCTCCGGCGAGGACTGCGACGGCTGCGGGAAATGCGTGGCCGCCTGCCCGGTCGAGGCCCTGGGCCTGGTCTCCGCCCACGACCCGCACCGGCCCCGGCGCAGCAAGGCCAGGCTCGACGCGGACCTGTGCCTGGGCTGCGGCGTCTGCGTGCGGGTCTGCGGCAAGGGCGCCCTGGCGCTGCGGCCCCGGAAGCCGCGGGTGCTCACCCCGGTCACCACCGCCCACCGGGCCGTGCTCATGGCCATCGAGCGGGGCAAGCTGCAGAACCTGATCTTCGACAACCAGGCCCTCTGGAACCATCGGGCCATGGCGGCCATCCTGGGGGTGATCCTCAGATTGCCGCCGGTCAAGCAGCTCATGGCCAGCCGCCAGATGAAATCCCGCTACCTGGACCGGCTGATGCGCCACCCGGATCCGGCGCCCAAGGAAAACTGAACATCCCCCGGAGGTTTCCCATATGAACAATCCCGATCGACGGATTCTGCTCCTGCTGGCCGGGTCGGCTGCGCCCTTGCTGTTCCTGGGCTGCGCCACCGTCTCCACCCCCAAGTACGAGCCCGTCCAGGCCCCCGCCCCGCCCCCGGTGGCGGTGGCCAAGGCCCAGGCCAAGGTCCTGAAGCGCAAGATCGCCGTGGCCCGGTTCAGCAACGAGACCCGCTACGGGCGCTCCCTGCTGGCCGACCAGGACAACGATCCCCTGGGCAAGCAGGCCTCGGACATGGTCGCCAACCGGCTGATCGCCTCCGGCCAGTTCCTGGTGTTCGAGCGGCCCGATCTGCAGAAGGTCCGCAACGAACAGAAGCTGACCGGCCAGGAGCACCTGATCGGGGTGGACACCCTGCTGGTGGGCGCGGTGACCGAGTTCGGCCGGAGCGACTCGGGCAAGGTGGGCTTCCTCTCCGCCACCAAGAACCAGGTGGCCCGGGCCAAGGTGGAGGTGCGGCTGCTCGACGTCCGCACCGGCCAGGCCTTCTTCACCGCCACCGGCACCGGCGAGGCCAACACCGAGACCGGCAACATCGCCGGCTACGGGAGCCGCGCCGACTATGACGCCACCCTCAACGACCGGGCCATCGGCGCGGCCGTCTCGGACATGATGAACGACATCGTCAACCACCTGGGCGACCGCCCCTGGACCAGCGACATCCTCAAGACCGAGGGGTCCCAGGTCTACATCTCCGGCGGCGAGCGGCAGGGCCTCAAGGTGGGCGACCGCCTGGCGGTCATGATCCAGGGCGCCAAGGTGAAGAGCCAGCAGACCGGATTCGAGATCACCCTGCCGGGCCGGCGGGCCGGGACCCTCAAGGTCACGGCCCTGTTCGGCGATTCCGAAGCCAGCGAAGGCGCCGCCTGCGAACTGGTCGACGGGACCATCCCCGCCGAAGGCACCCTGTACGTCACCGATACCAAGGGGGACATGAAATGAGACGCGCCATCCTGATCCTCCCCCTGCTGCTGGCCTGCGCCGATCCGGTGACCGTGGTCCGCACCGTCGACGCCCGGCCCCGGATCCTGGTCCAGGGCGCCCCCGCCGGCGCCGTCCTGTATGTCGACGGCAAGCCCATGGGCGAGGCCGCCGCCTATGCCGGCGCGCCCGGCGTGCTGGTCCTGGAGCCCGGGACCCATGTGCTCGAGATCAGGGCGGGCGATACCCTCCTGCTGTCCCAGAAGGTGTTCCTGGGCGGCGGCGAGCAGCGCACCGTGACCGTGCCCGGGGTGGCCAAATGAAAGCCTGGATCCCCCTCCTCCTGGTCGCCGGCATCGCCTGCGTGCCGCCCGCCCCGCGCGGGCTCTACGACTGGGGCGGCTACGACACCAGCCTGTACGCCCTGATGAAGGACCCCAACAAGCAGGAGGCCTTCGGCGAGGCATTGCGCAAGGAGATCGAGCGCAATCCCGACGGCCGCCGGGTGCCCCCGGGCGTCTACGCGGAATACGGCTACATCCTGTTCGTGGCCGGGCGCAAGGACGACGCCGCCCGCTACTTCGCCCTGGAGAAGACCCGCTGGCCGGAGTCCGCCAGGATCATGGACCGCATGCTCGCCAACTGCGCGGCGCCGCCGCCGGCCCAGCCCGCCAGTGCTCCGGCCGCGCCCGCCGCCCCGACCGTGCCCGCTCCGGAGGTCCGATGAACATCCGCGCGCTCCTTCCCGCCGCCCTGGGCCTTCTGCTCACGGTCGCCTGCCAGCCGCCGAAACCGGTTCCGCACAAGGACTACACCAGACTGCGCGGCGAGGATCCGCGGTCGATCCTGGTGGTGCCCGCGGTGAACCGCACCGTGGACGTCACAGCCGCCGACTACTTCCTCTCCACCCTCAGCATCCCGGTGGCCGAGCGCGGCTTCTACGTCTACCCGGTGTACCTGGTCAAGCGCCTGCTGGAGGACGACGGCCTGTCCGACGCCACCCTGGTGCACCAGGCCGACCCCCGCCGGCTGGGGGCGATCTTCGGCGCCGACGCAGTGCTCTACGTGACCATCAACCGGTGGGACGCGAAATACGCCGTGCTCGCCACCAGCGTCGAGGTGGAGTTCGAATACGTCCTCAAGAGCGCCAAGACCGGCGACGAGCTCTGGCGCAACCACGTGGCCTGGGTCTACGTGCCCCAGAGCCACAGCAGCGGCAACGGCCTCGCCGACCTGATCGCCATGGCGGTCCAGGCCAGCCTCACCAAGGCCGCGCCCAACTACATGCCCCTGGCCCGCCAGGCCAACGCCGCCGCGTTCTACCCGGCGCACCGGGGCCTGCCGGCCGGGCCCCACCAGGAAAAGCACGGGCAGGACCAGGAGCAATTCTAGCTCCGTTGCGGAGCCTGCTCCGGTTACGGTTGTCAGTGCCCGACACGGGCGAATCCGACAACCCCTCCGCAACGGTGCCGAATGTTCCTGCTTGATCTCCAGAAGACCCTCGGGCAGCTGGCGCTGCCCGCGGGACTCCTGTGGCTGCTCCTGCTGGCGGCGGCCGGGCTGCTGCTGCGCCGCCGGCACTGGGCGCCGGCCGCGCTGGTGCTGCTGGTCTGGGGCCTGTACACCGCGGCCGGCGACTTCTACCTGGGCACGGCGCTCCTGGCCGGCCTCGAGCGCACCATCCCGCCGGTGGACTTCGCGACCGTGGAGCCCTTCGACGCCGTCTGCGTCCTGGGCGGCGGCACGGAGCTGGACCCCTGGGGCCGGCCCATCCTCGCCACCTCCGGGGACCGGGTGCTGACCGCCGCCCGGCTCTGGCGCGCCGGCAAGGCCCGCACTCTGGTCGCCAGCGGGGTCGCCCTGGACGACGAGGGCCGGATCCGCGACGGCGGCCAGGAGACCCGGGCCCTCTGGCGCGAACTGGGGATCCCCGACACCGCCATCGTGGTGGTGGCCGAACCCTGCTGGATCACCCGGGACGAGATCGCCGCCCTGCGCGCCCTGCAGATCCGCCTCGGCTGGGAGCGGATGGCGCTGGTGAGCTCGGCCTGGCACCTGCCCCGGGCCCTGGCCCTGGCCGACAAGGCCGGCCTGCGCTGCACCCCGGTGGGCGCCGACTGGCGCGGCCGGGCCCGCCCGCTCCAACTCCACCGGCTGGTGCCCCAGGGCACGGGGTTCGAGCTGACCGCGATCGCCTGCAAGGAATACCTGGGCCGTCGGGTGGGGCGATAGGGAACGGTTCCGATAACCCGTCAGACGCGCCGCGGCAGGAGCACCAGGTCGGCCGCTTCCTCAGCCTCCTTGAGGAGCGTAATGCGCGGGGTGCCGATCCGGGCACGCATGGTCAGGCCACGCGCAAAATCCGTGACCTGGATCGCGCGCACGGCTTCCGGAATTCGGAAATTCAATTGTGTTCATGCCCAAGGTCCGACTTTTCGGCCTTTGGTTTTCCCATCCCGTGGTTGCTGAAATTCGTGAAGCGGCAAGATTGAATTCAATCCATCCCCGTTGAACATCGGCCTGACTCCCCTCGCCGACGGCCGCCCACGCCTGGGCGGTAGACACGCAGCTATTCCAATTCGGCCAAGGTGTCCGGTCCCTGGAGCACCTGTCCGGACACGACCGCCACCGAGGCCACCCGGCCGTTCGCCGGCGCCGTGATCTCGAACTGCATCTTCATGGACTCCAGCACGAACATCAGTTGGCCGGCCTCCACCCGGTCGCCCACGGCCACGTGGACCTCCAGGATCCGCCCGGCCATCGGCGCCGAAACGGCGCCGCCGGTGGCGGCCTGGACCTTGGGGCGGGCCAGGTCGGCCAGGGGGTCCTCCAGGACCAGGGTCTCGCCCAGCACCGCCACGGCTATGGCCGAGCCGTCCAGGCGGCAGGCCCGGAAGGGCAGGCCGGCGCCGGCGCCGGCTCCGGCCAGGGCGTCCAGGAGGCCCGGGCCGCGGGTGTGCGGGCCGGCCTCGCGGGAGGCCTCCAGCAGCCGGCCCAGGGCCGGGCCGCGCAGCCGGAAACGGCCCTCCGGACCGGCCTCGACCTCGAAGACCTCCTTCTCCTGGGCGCTGCCGATGGTCAGTTCGCGATGCCCGGCCATGGCCTTGAACCGGGCCGCGGGCCCCGGGGCCGGCTGGCCCAGGCCCTGGAAGGCGCAGGACAGGGCCTCCCGGAACGGCTGGGCCCGGAAGAAGGCCAGGAAGGCGGCGGGCATGAGCGGCGCGTTCAGGGCCGCCAGGTTCTGGGCGATCCAGCCGGTGGACTCTTCGCCCGCCAGGAACTCCGGCGACCGGCTCACCGCCTGCAACAGAGGCAGGTTCGTGACGCAGCCGAGGATCGCGAAATCCTCCAGGGCCCGGGACAGGCGCTGCACGGCCTGGGGCCGGTCCGGGGCCCAGACGATGAGCTTGGCCAGCAGGGAATCGAACCGGTCGCTGACCCGGCCGCCCTGGCACACCCCGGAATCCACCCGGATCCCCTCGCCGGCGGGCTCCACGTAGACCGTCAGCGGGCCGGGGGTGGGCAGGAAGCCGGCGCGCGGATCCTCCGCCAGGACCCGGGCCTCCAGGGCCACGCCCCGGGGCTCGGGCAGGGTGGACCCGCCCGGGTCGCCGAGCGCGTCCGGCCAGCGGCCCTCGGCCAGATCGAGCTGGGCCAGCACCAGGTCGACGCCGTGGACCAGCTCGGTGACCGGATGCTCGACCTGGAGCCGGGTGTTCATCTCCAGGAAGTGGAAGGCGCCCTGGTCGTCCACCAGGAACTCCACCGTGCCCGCGCCCCGGTAGGCGGTGCGGGCCACCAGCGCCAGGGCGGCGCGGCCCATGGCCGCGCGCAGCGCCGGGCCGACCGTGGCGCCGGGGGCCTCCTCCAGGACCTTCTGGTGGCGGCGCTGCAGGGAGCACTCCCGCTCGCCCAGGAACACGCCGCCGCCGCGGCCGTCGCCGAACACCTGGATCTCGATGTGGCGGGGCGCCCGCAGGTACTTCTCGACGAACACGGTGCCGTCGCCGAAGCTGGCGGCGGCCTCCTGGGAGGCGCGCCGGACCGCGTCGGGCAGGCCCGCGGGATCCTCCACCACCCGCATGCCGCGGCCGCCGCCGCCGCCGCTGGCCTTGACCAGGTACGGCGCCAGGATGCCGCGGGCGGCCAGGGCCCCGGCCCAGGCCTCCGGCGCCAGGGCGGCGAGCTCCCCCGACAGCAGGGCGTCCAGCACCGGCACCCCGCACTCCCGGGCGATGGCCTTGGCCGATTCCTTGCCGCCCAGGGCCCGCATGTTCCCGGCGGTGGGGCCGACGAAGCGGATCCCGGCAGCGGCCACGGCTTCGGCGAAGTCGGCCTGCTCGGACAGGTAGCCGTAGCCCGGATGCAGGAGCTGGGCGCCCCAGGAGAGCGCGGCCGCGACGATCCCGGGGCCGTCCAGGAAACTGCCGACCTCGAGCACCGCGTCGGCCTCCCGGCGCACCGGGCTGGCGGCGTCCTCGGCGGTGGAGACCACCGCCACCTGGTAGCCCCGGGCCCGGCCGGCGCGCAGGATCCGGCGGGCGATCTCGCCCCGGTTGGCGATCACCAGGCGGCGCATCATGCCCGCTCCGGCGGCAGGGGCGGCAGCGCCCAGGGCGGCGGGGTCCGGCCGAAATAGGCCTGCAGTCCGGCCTGGGCCTCGGGCCCGGCCCTCAGGGCGGCGAGGGCCTGGGCGGTGAACCCGGCCAGATCCGGGCCGGGCAGGGGCGAGATCCGCAGCAGCAGCTCCCGGGTGGTGCGCGCGGCCTGGGGACCGGCGGCCAGGAATTCGCGCAGCACCCGGGCCACGGCCTCCTCGACCGGCTCGGAAGGATCCAGCAGCTGCTGGACCAGGCCGATCGCCAGGGCCTCCCGGCCGCGCAGCCGGCGGCCGGAAAGCATCAACGGGGCGGCGTGGGCCAGCCCGAGCCGGCGCACCACGTAGGGGCCGATCAGGGCCGGCGCCAGGCCGAGCATCACCTCCGGGGTGGCGAACACCGCCCCCTCCTCCGCCAGCACGAAATCACTGCAGACCGCCAGGCCCAGGCCCCCGCCGATGGCGGCGCCGCGGACCACGCAGACCACCGGGGCCGGGAACGAGGCCAGCCGGGCGAACATACGCCCCAGTTCCCGGGCCGCCTGCAGGTTCTCGGCCGCGGTGGCCGCGCCCTGGGCCTGCATGGTGGCCAGATCGGCGCCCGAACAGAACACCGGGCCGGCGCCCTCCAGGAGCAGGACGCGCATCGCGGCCGGATCCGGGATCGCCGCGCAATCCGCCAGGGCCCGGTCCAGTTCCTGGACCATGACCACGTTGAAGGCGTTGCGCACCCCGGGCCGGTCCAGCACCAGGCGCTTGACGCCGTGGGCCAGGGCCTCCACCCGCAGCGTGGCCCCTTCGAACAGCAGCCCTTCCACGGGCAGCGGGGCGGGCACGGTCATGGCTCGGCTCCGGCCGGGATCAGCTCGCCCGCGCAGGGCCGGTCCGCCGCCTTGATGGTGGCCAGGAGCGCCCGCGGCACTTCAACCTCGCAGCGCAGCAGGGCCTGGGCCAGGGTCTTGCCCTGGGCGTCCAGGTGCAGGCTGAGGGTGCCGCCGCCGCCCAGGGTCTCCTCCAGGAGGAAGTTGAGGGCCCAGAGCCGGGGCACCGGATGGCGCTCCACCCGGCCGTGGCAGTGGGACTTGAACCACTCCCTGACCCGGTCGGCGGTGATGTTGTCGCGCAGCCAGGCGTAGCAGGGCCCGGACCGGCCGATCAGGCCGATGTTGGCGGTGTCGCCCTTGTCGCCGCTGCGGGCGTGGGCGATCCGCGCCAGCGGCACCCGCACCAGGGCGCCTTCGCCGGGGGCCAGGGTCCAGGGGTCGGGGGCCTCGGGGGGCGCCTGGGCCGGCTCGGTCTCCGGCCAGGGCAGGGGACCCGAATCCCAGGTCTGGGCCAGGCGACCGTCGGCCTCCTCCAGGAGCCGGATCCGGGGCAGGGCCAGGTTCCTTGGCATCAGGGCCGGCCAGTAGCTCACCACCTCGGAGAGGGCCGGGGCGCCGCCGGTCACCGCCACCCCGCAGGGGCCGGAGAGGATCATCGCGGGCAGCAGCTTGCGGAACACCTCGAGGCCGTCCCGGCGGGCGGAACGGGCCGAGAGCCGCAGGAGGATCTCGCTGGGCCGGCGGGGGCCGGGGGTGAGGCTCCGGTGGGTGGCGTCGTCCCCCACGAATTCCGTGCAGACGTGCTCCAGGGGCTCGGCCAGCTCGAGGTTGCAGCGGGTCCAGAAGGCCCCGGCGAAGACCTCGGCCTTGGCCCGGGCATCGGGCCCCGAAATGATAAGGGAGCCCTGGGCCTTGAAGCCGTCGGCGCAGGCCAGGCTCACCTTCAGGAGGTCGGTGGGCGGGCGGCCCTGGACATGGTCGACCCGCACCCGGTCGGGGCCGTCGGCGGCCAGGTCGATGCTGGCGAAATCGGCGATCACGTCCGGGGTGAGGTAGCCGCGGGGGTCGCCCATCTCGTAGAGCAGCTGCTCGCGCACCGTGGCGCAGGTGACCAGGCCGCCCGAGCCCGGGTGCTTGGTGACGGTGAAGCTGCCGTTCTCCCGGCATTCCACGATCGGGAAGCCGATGTCGATGAAGCTCGGCACCTTGGGCCAGTCGGTGAAGTTGCCGCCGGTGGCCTGGGCGCCGCACTCGATGATGTGCCCGGCGACGATGCCCGCCGCCAGCCGGTCGTAGTCGCAGGGGCCCCAGCCGAACTCGTGCATGAGCGGGGCCAGGGTCAGGCCGGTGTCGGTGACCCGGCCGCAGATCACTACGTCCGGCTCCCGGCCCAGGGCCGCGGCCACCGGCATGGCGCCGAAGTAGGCGTTGGCCGCAAGGATCCGCCCCTGGTGGGGGGCCAGGGGCTGGCCGGTCTCCATGTTGCGCAGCTCCACGCCGTCGGCCAGGAGCGCGGGGACCCGCGCGGCCAGGTCGTCGCCCTCCACCACGGCGATCCGCAGCTTCAGGCCCTGGGTCCTCGCGGCTTCGGCCAGGGCCTCGGCGCAGGCGGAGGGGTTGACGCCGCCGGCGTTGGTGATGATCCGGATGCGCCGGGCCAGGATCTCCTCCAGGAGCGGCGCCGCCTGGCTGATGAAGTCCCGGGCGTACCCGGCCCCGGGGTCCCTGGCCATCTGCTTTCGGAGGATGCTCATGGTCACTTCGGCCAGGTAGTCGATGGAGATGTAGTCGAGGGGCAGGGCGCCGCGCACCTGCCGGCGCAGGGCGTAGGGGTCGTCGCCCCAGTAGCCGCCCGCGTTGCCGATCCGGATGAGTTTCTCGGTCATTGCTCCCTCACATTCTCAGCACGCCCATGCGCGTGTCCTCCATCGGGGCGGCCAGCGCGCAGGCCAGGGACGCCGCCAGCCAGCCCCGCGTGTCCCGCATGTCCATGACCCCGTCGTCCCAGAGCCGGGCCGAGGCGTAGTAGGGATGGCCCTCCTGCTCGTACTTGGCGCGGATCGGCGCGGCGATGGCCTCGGCGTCGGCTTCGGAGAAGGGCCGGCCCTCGCGGGCCTGCTGGTCGCGCTTGACCGTCACCAGCACCTGGGCGGCCTGCTCGCCGCCCATCACCGAGATCCTGGCGGTGGGCCAGGACCAGAGGAAGCGCGGGCCGTAGGCGCGCCCGCACATGCCGTAGTTGCCCGCGCCGAAGCTGCCGCCCAGGAGCAGGGTGATCCTGGGCACCCGGGCGGTGGCCACGGCGTGGACCATCTTGGCGCCGTCCTTGGCGATGCCGGCCCGCTCCACCTGGGCGCCGACCATGAAGCCGGTGATGTTCTGCAGGAACACCAGGGGGATCTTCTGGCTGGTGCAGAGCTGGATGAAGTGCGCGGCCTTGAGGGCGCTCTCGCCGTAGAGCACGCCGTTGTTGGCCACCAGCCCGCAGGGCATGCCCTCCACGTGGGCGAAGCCGGTGACCAGGGTGGTGGCGTAGCGCTCCTTGAACTCGAACAGCCGGCTGCCGTCCACGACCCGGGCGATCACCTCGCGGATGTCCGAGCGCCGGCGCAGGTCCCGGGGCCAGACGCCGAGGATCTCGTCCGGGTCGTAGGCGGGCGGCTCCGGGCTGCGCATCGCCACGCCGGAGGCCGGGGCCGGGCCCAGGTGGGAGACCAGTTCGCGCAGTATCTGGATGGCCTGCTCGTCGTTCTCGGCGAAGTGGTCGGCGACCCCGGACAGCTCGGTGTGCACCTTGGCCCCGCCCAGGTAGTCGGCGTCCACGTCCTCCCCGGTGGCCGCCTTCACCAGGGGCGGTCCGCCCAGGAAGATGGTGCCGGTGCCGTTGACGATGATGGTCTGGTCGCTCATGGCCGGCACGTAGGCGCCGCCGGCGGTGCAGCTGCCCATGACCGCCGCGATCTGGGGGATGCCCGCGGCCGACAGGGTCGCCTGGTTGTAGAAGATCCGGCCGAAGTGCTCCTTGTCGGGGAAGACCTCGGCCTGGAGCGGCAGGAAGGCCCCGCCGCTGTCCACCAGGTACAGGCAGGGCAGCCGGTTCTCCAGGGCGATCTCCTGGGCGCGGAGGTGCTTCTTGACGGTCAGCGGGTAGTAGGTGCCGCCCTTCACGGTGGCGTCGTTGGCGATGATCATGCAGGGCCGGCCGTGCACCATGCCGACCCCGGCCACCAGCCCCGCGGCCGGCACCGGATCGGGGTAGACCCCGAAGGCGGCGAACAGCCCCACCTCCAGGAAGGGGGTGCCCTGGTCGCACAGGCCGGCGATCCGGTCCCTCACGAACAGCTTGCCCTGGGCGGCGTGGCGGGCCCGGGCCTTGTCGTCGCCGCCGGCCCGGAGCGCCGTCTTCTGCGCCTGGAGCTCCTGGCAGAGGGCCAGGTTGTGGGCGTGGTTCTGGCGGAAGGCGTCGGCCGAGGGCTTGAGGTGGCTGTGCAGGCGCGTCACCCTCAGTACTCCTTGAGCAGGTGCCTGGCGATGACCATCCTCTGGATCTCGCTGGTGCCTTCGCCGATGGTGCAGAGCTTGGCGTCGCGGTAGAACTTCTCGACCGGGTAGTCCTTGATGTAGCCGTAGCCGCCGTGGATCTGCACGGCCTCGTCGGCCACCCGGCAGGCGGTTTCCGACGCGTGGAGCTTGGCGATGGCGGCGGCCTTGGCGTAGGGCAGGCCCTGGTCCTTGAGGGTGGCGGCCTTGTAGACGAGCAATCGCGCGGCCTCGATCTGCACCTGCATGTCCGCCAGTTTGAACTGGATGGCCTGGTGCTCGGCCAGGGGCCGGCCGAAGGCCTTGCGGATGCAGGCGTACTTCACCGCCGCCTCGAAGGCCCCCTGGGCCATGCCCAGGCCGAGGGCGGCGATGCCGATCCGGCCGCCGTCCAGGGTCTTCATGGCCTGCTTGAAGCCCACCCCCTCCTCGCCCAGGAGGTTCCCGGCCGGCACCCGGACGTCCTCGAGGATCAGCTCCGAGGTGTCGCTGGCACGCATGCCCAGCTTGTTTTCCTGTTTGCCAGCCCGGAATCCCGGGGTGTCCTTCTCGACGATGAAGGCGCTGATCCCGTCGGTGCCGTGGCCGGCCCGGGTCCGGGCCATCACCACGCAGATCCCGCCGACCGTGCCATGGGTCGCGAAATTCTTGGACCCATTCAGGATCCAGTGATCACCCTCGAGCCTTGCGGTGGTCCTCAGGGCGCCGGCGTCGCTGCCGGCCTCGGCCTCGGTGAGGGCCCAGGCCCCGATCACCTTGCCCGCGGCCAGCGGCCGGAGGTACTTCTGCCGCTGCGCCTCGTTGCCCTGGGTGTAGATATGGTTCGAGCACAGGCTGTTGTGCGCCGCCACCCCGAGCCCGACGCTGCCGTCGACCCGGGAGATCTCCTCGACCACCACGGCGTATTCCAGGTAGCCCATGCCGGCCCCGTCGTACTCCTCCGGGAAGATCACCCCGAGCATGCCCATCTCCCCCAGCTGGACCATGACCTCCATCGGGTAGATCTTCTCCTCGTCCCAGGTCATGACATGGGGGCGGATCTCGTTGTGGGCGAACCTGCGCACCTCCTCACGGAGGGCTTCCACATGGTCGGGAAGGCTGAAATCCACGGTGTCCCTCGTCGGCGGTCGCGTGAGCTTGGAAAAAACGGGTGCATGTTTCAGATGGATGCCAAGTGATCCGGATATCCACTCACACTATACCTATTGCCTCCCAGGGAACCAGATCTGATTGCATCGGGGACTCAGGATCCATCAAGACGATCTCCGGATCTTCAATTGAGTTCCCCGCCCCGGTATGAAGAAGGGGGCCCCGGTGGGGCCCCCTTCTTCGGGTTCCGATGGGACGCTAGCGCTCGAACAGCGGCACGTAGTGGTTCATCGTGGCGCCCTGGTAGACCTGGCGCGGACGGTAGATGCGTCCGCTGCGGGCCTCGACGACCTCCTTGTAGTTGGCGATCCAGCCCGGCATGCGGCCGATGGCGAAGATGACCGTGAACATCTCCAGGGGGATGCCGATGGCCTGCATGATGATGCCGCTGTAGAAGTCGACGTTGGGATAGAGCCGGCGCTCGATGAAGTAGGGGTCGTTGAGGGCCACTTCCTCGAGCTTCTTGGCGATGTCCAGGAGCGGGTCGCTGATGCCCATGCGGGAAAGCACTTCGTCGCACTTGCGCTTGATGATGCGGGCGCGGGGATCGTAGTTCTTGTAGACCCGGTGGCCGAAGCCCATGAGCTTGGCGCCGGCGCCCTTGTTCTTGACCCGGTCCAGGAAGGCCGAGCCGTCGTCCTTGGTGGCGCGGATCTCGGTGAGCATCTCGATGACGGCCTGGTTGGCGCCGCCGTGCAGCGGGCCCCACAGGGCGCAGACGCCGGCCGAGGCCGAGGCGAACAGGTTGGCGCGGCTGGAGGCGACCATGCGCACGGTGGCGGTCGAGCAGTTCTGCTCGTGGTCGGCGTGCAGCAGGAAGATCAGGTCCAGGGCGTCGACCACCGCGGGATCGAGGGGGTAGTCCTCGTCCGGCTCGGAGAACATCATGTGCAGGAAGTTCTCCGTGAACATGTACTTCTTCTTGGGGTAGAGGGAGGGCAGGCCGCGGGACTTGCGGTAGGCGTAGGCGGCCAGGGTGCGCACCTGGGAGAGCAGACGGGCCGCCTGGTGCTCGAAACGCTCGGGCTCGTATTCGGCGTTCAGCTCAGGCAGGAAGCAGCCGGCGGCGTTGATCATGGCCGACAGGATCGCCATGGGGTGGGCCGTGGAGGGGAAGCCCTCGAAATGGAACTTCATGTCTTCGTGGATCATCTCGTACTTGGTCAGCAGGGCGGAGAAGCGCAGCCGCTCGGCCTCGGTGGGCAGCTTGCCGAAGATGATCAGGTAGGCCACCTGGACGAAGGTGGAGCCCTCGGCCAGTTCCTCAATGGGGATGCCGCGGAAGCGCAGGATGCCCTTCTCGCCATCGATGAAGGTGATCTTGCTCTGGCAGCTGCCGGTGTTGGCGTAGGACTCGTCGTAGGTGATGTAGCCCGTCTGATCGCGAAGCTGTCGCACATCGATGGCGCGCTCGTCTTCCGTTCCTTCGATGATGGGGAGCTCGTAGGTTTTGCCGTCGAGTTCGAGTTTCGCGGTATTTGTCATGGGTTCCTCACGGATGGGGGCAATGGAGCATTTTATACAGGAGATTGGGTTTCCCAAGCCCTGATTATTGGCAAAGCGAAATTAGGTATTGGAATCATAACCACTACCGGGCGAAAGAGCAGCCACTGAGATTCAGTCACAGTTCGTCCCCCCCCTGCACCATAATTGAAGGAGGGGATCATGAAACTGAGATACGCATTGCTGCTGGGCATCTTCATCCTGGGACTTGGGGGCGTCATCCTGGCCAGCCGGTCCCCCGCCACCCCCAAAGCCACGGAGGTCCATGTGGACTCGCGCAAGGAAAGCAAGGAAGACCTGAGGAAGCGGCTGACCCCCGAGCAGTGGCGGGTCACCCAGCAGGCGGGCACCGAGGCCCCGTTCACCGGGGAGTACTGGAACGAGAAGCGGGACGGCCTCTACGTCGACGTGGTCTCCGGCGAGCCGCTGTTCTCCTCCAAGGACAAGTTCGATTCCGGCTGCGGCTGGCCCAGCTTCACCAGGCCGGTGGCGCCTGGGGAGGTGGTGGAGAACAGGGACGCCTCCCTCGGCATGATCCGCACCGAGGTCCGCTCCAAGGCCGCCGATTCGCACCTGGGCCACGTCTTCGACGACGGTCCGGCGCCCACGGGCCTGCGCTACTGCATCAACAGCGCCAGCCTGCGGTTCGTCCCGGTGGCCGACCTGGAGGCCCAGGGCTACGGCAAGTTCCTGCCATTGTTTGGGATGGCCGCCTCGAAGCAGGAGGTGGCGACCCTGGCCGGCGGCTGCTTCTGGGGGATGGAGGATCTGTTCCGGGCCCACGCCGGGGTCCTGTCCACCCGGGTCGGCTACACCGGCGGCAGCACCTCCCATCCCGTCTACGAGGACGTCCACACCGGCCGCACCGGCCACGCCGAGGCGCTGGAGATCACCTTCGACCCCTCCAGGGTGACCTACGAGACCCTGCTCAAGTACTTCTTCACCCTGCACGACCCCACCACCCCCAACCGCCAGGGCAACGATATCGGCACCCAGTACCGCTCGGCGATCTTCTACCACAACGACGTCCAGCGCCGGGTCGCGGAACGGGTCAAGGCCGCCGTGGAGGCCTCGGGCAAATGGAAGCGCCCGATCACCACGGAGATCGCCGCGGCCTCCACCTTCTGGGAGGCGGAGGACTACCACCAGAACTACCTCCAGAAGCACCCGGGCGGGTACACCTGCCACTACGTCCGGCCCTTCAGCTTCTGACCCGGCTCAGGCCGGCCTGGTGCGGAAATCCTTCCCCAGCCACCCCCGCGCCAGGATCAGGAACACCGTCGACAGCATCGCCCCGCAGCCGAACAGCATCCACATGGGGCCGGTATGGGTCGGCCCCACCGCCGGGCACCAGCGGGCCAGGGCGCTGCCGGCATAGAAGGAGACCAGCATCTTGGTCAGGAACCAGGGGAACTGGGCGACGCCCATGTAGGCCCCGGTGCGGCCCTCGGGGGCGATCTCGGCGGCGTACTGGAGGAAGCGCGGCTGCCACATGGCCTCGCCGATCGACATCAGGACCAGGTAGGCCAGAAGGCCGCCGGTGCTGGGCCCCAGGGCCAGGATGAAGGTCGGGCTGGCCATGACGAAGGTGCCCAGGATCATCATGTTGTAGACCTTGGCGCGGGCGGTGAGGGCCGCCACCACCGGGCAGAGGATGAACACGAGGAGGGTATTGAGGCTGCTGGCCGCCTCGAAGTGGGCGCCCACCCAGCTGCCGGCGAAGGCGCGGCTCACGTACGGCGCGAACAGCAGCCAGTTGTAGGCGAAAAGGGTCTGCACCGGGATCAGGCAGAAGATGAAGAAGGAGAACTTGGGGTCGGACAGGGGGTGGTTGCGGAACCAGTCCCCGATCCGCCTGGACCGGTCCGGGGCCGGGGCGGCGGCCTCGGCGGAGGGGAGGGCTTCGGCCTGGGCGGCGGCGATGGCCTCGCGCTCGGTGCGCCGGCTCAGCAGGATCATCAGGGCCGCCAGGCTGACCAGGGTGGTGCCGGCGTAGAAGACATAGGCGCCCTGGATGCCCCAGCGGTCGCGGACCGGGGTCATGAAGGTCGGCAGCCAGCCGCCCAGGTTCATCACCGCATAGAGCATGGCGAAGCCCATGCTGGCGCTGGCCGGGGTCGTGAACTTGCGGATGGCGGCATAGCCGGCGGGGTAGCACATGCCGTAGCCGGTCATGATCAGGCCGATGGCCAGGCCCGCCACCAGGGTGAACGGGGCCGAGAGGGCGCCGCCGCGCAGGCCCAGGAACGGCACCAGGGCCAGCAGCGCCCGGCCGGCGAACATGATGCCCAGCGCGACGATGAAGGTCCGGCGCAGGCCCCAGGCATCGGCGCGGCCGCCGAAGAACAGCATCGAGATGGTGATGCCCCAGGTCAGGAAGCCCACCATGAGCCCGGCCTTGGGATCGGACAGCCCGCCGTACTGGTTGAAGTACATGTGCAGGTAGATGACCATCCCGAAATAGACGAAACCCTCCAGGAAGCTCAGCAGGTTCACGGCCCACAGGGCGCGGGGGGCGTGGACCAGGTCGATGAAGGGCTGGGTGATCTCCCGCAGGGGAGACGCGGGGGCGGCTGGGCTCAAGGGCTACTCCGGGAAACAGGGCACCTGAACTGTACCATGGGGGACGCGCGAGGAATCCGGCTGCCCCTGAGACTGAGTCTGGATTATCCTGGTCGCCGGGAGCGCCCATGAAGCTGGTGACCTTTCTCCGACAAGGCCGGGAACGGACCGGCGCCGTACTCGACGACGGCCGGATCCTCGCCTTCCACGCCGCCGATCCGGACCTGGATGTGGACATGCTCACCCTCATCCGCCGCCAGGACGAGCTGCTGCCCCGGGTCCGCGACCTGGCCGCGCGGCCGCCGGGGGCGGCGGTCCTGGAGCCGGGCGCGGCGATCCTGCTGGCCCCGCTGCCCCGGCCGGTGGCCATGCGCGACGGCTACGCCTTCCGCCAGCACGTGGCGACCGCCCGGCGCAACCGCGGGCTGGAGATGATCCCGGAGTTCGACCTGTTCCCGGTCACCTACTTCACCAACCACCTGGCCGTGCTCGGCCCCGGTCCCGTGGCCGTGCAGGAGCACCACCTGCGCCGGCTGGACTACGAACTGGAGGTGGCGGTGGTGACCGGCCGGTCCCTGCTGAACCCCACCCTGGAGGAAGCGGACGCGGCCATCTTCGGCTTCATGATCATGAACGACTGGAGCGCCCGGCACCTGCAGATGGAGGAGATGAAGCTGTCGCTCGGGCCCTGCAAGGGCAAGGATTTCGCCACCAGCCTCGGCCCCTGGCTGGTGACCCCGGACGAGCTGCCCCTGGCGCCCTCCCCCCAGGGGCTGGTGCTGCGGGCCCGCATGACCTGCGCGGTGAACGGGCGCCTGCTCAGCGACGGCGACGCCGCCGACATGAACTGGACCTTCGCCCAGATCCTCCAGCGCACCGCCTACGGCGTGCGGGTGCACCCCGGCGAGGTCCTCGGCAGCGGCACGGTCGGCACGGGCTGCCTGCTCGAGCTCAACGGGTCGAAGATCACCGACGACCTCTGGCTCCGGGACGGGGATGCCGTGGTCATGACCGTGGCCGGCCTGGGCGTGCTGGAGAACACCGTGGCCGCGACCTCCGGCCCGGCGTTGCCGGACACCCTGGTGGCCGTGGGGCCGCGGGCGCACTGACATGGGCTTCGTCACGATCCTCCCGGCCGACCTGGACCCCCTGGGCACCAACGCCCTGCTGTGCGGCGGCGTGGGGCCCCGGCCCATCGCCCTGGCCAGCACCCGCTCCCCCCAGGGCATCCGCAACCTGGCCCCGTTCAGTTTCTTCAATGCCTTCGGGTCGAACCCGCCGATGGTCGCCTTCGCCCCCAACCGGCGCGGCCGGGACGGCACGGTCAAGCACACCTACCTGAACGCCACCGCCACCGGCGAGTTCGTCATCGCCACGGTGAGCCATGCCATGCTCCAGCAGATGAACCTGGCCAGCGCCGAATATCCGGACGGCGTGGACGAGTTCCCCAAGGCCGGCCTCACCCCCCTCCCGGCCCGGCTGGTGGGCCCGGACCTGGTGGCGGAATCGCCCTTCCAGATGGAATGCCGTCTGCACCGGGAGGTGGCCCTGGGCACCGGGCCGGGTTCCGGCCTCCTGCTCATCGGCCAGGTGCTGGCCTTCCACATCCGCGAGGATTGCCAGGATCTCCACCCGGACCGTCTCGACCTGGTGGGCCGCAACGGCGGCGCCTTCTACACCCGGGCCTCGGGCCGGGCCATCCTCCAGGTGGCCAAGCCGGCGGGCCAGCCGATCGGCTTCGAGGGCCTGCCCGGCCTGCTCAAGGCCAGCTCCATCCTCACCGGCAACGACCTGGGCCGCCTGGCCAACTGCGCGGAACTCCCCGACCCGGCCCGGGCGCCGGCCCGGGCCGGCGATCCGGGGGACGCCGACGGCCTGGAGCGGGCGGTCCAGATGGCCCTGGCCCGCGAGGACCTGGCCGAGGCCTGGCGGCTGGCCTGCCGGCGCCTGCGGCTTTGACGCCCCCCGGGAACCATGGCAGGATGACCCTGTCCCATCGCCTCGCACTGGAGCCCGCCATGAAAAAGATCGCCGTTCTCCTGCCCCTTCTCGCAGTGCTGCCGATGTCCGCCGCCACCTGGGAGGCCGGCGTGTTCGTGGGCCAGCAGACCTTCCATTCCGACAGTTCCTTCGCCACCGCCATCAACCCGGGCCAGGGCTACAAGGTGGACAGCAAGACCGATTTCGGTTTCCGGCTGGGCCGCTCCCTGGTGGATTTCGGCCCCGTCAACTTCGAGCTCACCGCGGGCTACATGGCCCCCGTCACCAGCACCTTCACCCAGACCATCGGCACCACCGGGGCCACCGGCACCTTCAAGGCGCAGAGCTACTCGGTGGGCGCCATGTTCAATCTCAAGGCCATGTTCGCCGTGGGCGCGGGGCTTGAGTACCGCTTCGAGAAGCTCGACCGCACCTTCGCCGCCAGCTACACGGCCGGCGAGACCGGGACCGGGGCGCTCTCCTTCAACGGCGACAGCAGCAGCAACCTGGCCCGGCCCTGGTTCCGGGTGAACATCGGCTACGCCCTCCCGACCCCCGTCATCAAGCCCTTCATCGGCCTGGAAGCCGACTTCCCCCTGGCGTCCAAGAGCGTCGACGGCGGCCTCACCCAGAACGTCGGCTCCGTCGTCACCATTCCCAATGACGTGATCAACAAGGCCATCGCCCCCAAGGCCCAGATCGGGATCTACGCCGGGCTGCGCTTCTAGGTCCGCCCGCCGCAACAGCTCATTTATTGATATTTTTATAACTTGATTGTGTCCTGGTCCCGCAGGGGGCTGGACGGAAGTGCAATTAAGAAAAGGAATTTGCGTGTTATGCCAAAGTACGTACCATGTTACATGGAGGTGCTCCATGTTGACGAAAGCGCTGGTCAAGGTGGGCAACAGCTATGCCGTGGTGCTTGACCGGACCCTGATGGATCTGGCGGGAATCTCGCCGGAGGTTCCGGTCAACATCCAGGTCATGGGCCAGACCATCACCCTTTCTTCCAGCAATGCCCCCCTGGGGGTGGACTCGGCCATCGACCGGGTGTTCACCACCCATGCGGAGGCGCTGCGCAGGCTGTCCAAATGACGCCCACCTTCCTCACGACCGAGATCGTCCTGAGGATCCATGCCCGGAGCCTGGATGAATTCGGCGGGTTGGCGGGCGTGGCCGATCCCGGAGCGGTGGAATCGGCCGTCATGGCCGTGCGGAACCACTTCAATTACACCGGCGGGGATCTGTTCGACCTCGCCGGCGTCCTGCTCTGGCATCTGGCGAGCGACCATCCCTTCGCCGATGGGAACAAGCGCGCCGCCCTGGCCTCGGCGCTCGTCTTCCTCCTGGTCAATGGGATCGAGCTCGCCCAGGATGACGATTTCTTCGAGTCCCTGACGCTTGCGGTAGCCAAGGGCGAGATGGGAAAGGACAAGGTGGCCGAGGCCCTGCGCCGCGCCGGCCAGGCCTGAATCCGGGCCGAGCCCTCAGGGCATCGCGAGGAACTGCTTGGCCTGCTGCGCCTGCGGGCTGTCGGGGGCGATCTCGATGATCTTCGACCAGGCCTTCTTCGCGGCGGGCTTGTCGTGCAGGTCCTGGGCGTAGACCACGCCCATGTTGAGCAGGCTGGGCAGGTGGTTGGGGGTGGCCTTGCCGGCGGCCTGGAAATTCGCCAGGGCCTTCTTGTAGTCCTTCAGCTCGCGGTACATGATCCCCTGGTCGGTGAGGATGTCGGCGGCATGGGGGTGCTTGGGGGACAGCTTCAGGGCCTGGGCGTAGGCGTCCACGGCCAGCTGCGGCTGGTGGGTGTCGAAATAGTCGTTGCCGAGGGCGACCCAGGCGTCCACGTTGGAGGCGTCCATGGCCAGGGCGGCCTTGGTCTCGGTGATCCGGTTGAACAGCTCCATCGGGTTGGGGCCCTGGGGGGCCATGCCCTGGGGCGGCATCCCGGGCTGGGCCGGGGCGGCGGCGGCGGCAACCGCGGGCGGTCGGCCCTGGTTGCTGCCGTAGTAGTAGCCGACCCCGCCACCGAAGATGAGGCCCGCGACCAGGCCGGTCCCGAGTCCGATGAGGATGTTCCGATTCTCCACGCTGCCTCCAGGCCTTCTACGACGAACGGCCGGGTGATTATCTCATGAATCCGGCGGCCCCGCTCACTTCCAGGAGGCCCAGTAGTCCGGGTTCTCCACTCCGGCCGCGGCGGCGGTGGCTTCCAGGGGGCGCAGGGTGTCCACCATCACCGCCACTTCGTCGGTCCGGTCCTTGAGCCGGGAAGCGGCGATGGCCTTGGGGTGGGGGCCGTGGTGGATGCCCTGGGGGTGCCAGGTGATCATGCCCGGGCCGATGCCCTCCCGGCTGAAGAAGTGCCCGTCGGAGTAGAACAGCACCTCGTCGTAGTCGATGTTGGAATGGTAGAAGGGCACCCGCATCGCACCCGCCTCCTCCTCGAAGGGGCGCGGCAGGAACGAGCAGATCACGCAGTTCCGGCCCAGGAAGGTGCTGTGGGCGCTGGGCGGCAGGTGGTAGCGGGGGCTGACCACCGGGCGGATGTCGGCGACGTTGATCCGCCAGACGGTCAGGTCGCCCTTCCAGCCCACGACGTCGTTCGGGTTGAAGGGGTAGTAGACCCGGGTGATCTCGTTGCGGCGCTTGATGTGCACGGCCCATTCCCGGTCCGGTTCCGGGTCGGGCTCCAGCTCGGGCGTATCGATCATGGCCGGATCGAACAGGGCGTTGGGACCCAGCTGGTTCCGGTCCGGGATGGTGATCTCGCCGGCGCTCTCGATGCGCAGGTAGCCCTGGGTCCCGGCTCCGGGCAGGAACCGGTAGGTGGTGCCCCGCGGGATGACCAGGTAGTCGCCCTTCCGGTAGTCCAGCCAGCCGAAGGTGGTGTCCAGCCGGCCGCCGCCGGCATGGATGAAGTAGACGTCGTCCCCGTCCGCGTTGCGGTAGTAGAAGTCCATGGCCGCGGGCGCCACCCAGTGCAGGGCCACGTCCTCGTTGAACAGGAGCCGGACCGGCGCGAACGCCCCCCCGTCGCCAGGGGATTCTAGCTTGTTCAGGTCGTAGCTGTGCGGGCGCAGCGGACCCTCGATGCGGGTCCAGGCGGTGGTCGGGTGGCGCCGGTACAGGTGGCTGGTCCGGCCGAAGAAGCCCTGCCGGGCGAACTCCTCCTCGAAGGTGTCCGGGGGCAGGTCCACGTGGGCCTGGCGGGTGATCAGGCCCTTCCGCAGCGGGAAGAGGTTGGTCTCGTTGGTCAAGCGCATGGGCCACCCGGGCGGAAGAATACCCGGAAGTGTAGCGCCGAAAAAGCTCCCGGAGAACCTGTCTCAATCTCCCCGGAACGCTGGTATCATCCTGGCTGCCGCAATGGACTCCAGGAGTCGCCGATGTCCACCTCGACCCGCTTCGCCCTCTCCACCCCCACGGACCGCCCGGCCCCCAGCAACCCGCTCGGCATCGAGCGCATCGACCACTTCCAGATGGCCGGGCTCCTGGAGCGGCTGGAACCCCTCTACCGGCGCCTGGGCTTCCACCGGGTGGCCTCGGGCCGGGCCCCCTGGGGCCGGCTGGTGCACCTGCGCCAGAACCGGATGGACATCGTCATCAAGGAGGCGGATGAAACCCACCTCGCCGGCCGCTACTACCAGGCCCACGGCGAGGGGGTCTGCGCGCTCAACTTCCAGGTGGCCGACCTGGACGCGGCGCTGGCCGGCGCGCGCGAGCGCGGCGCCAGCGTCATGGTCCAGCCCGAGAGCCATGGCCGCGGCCAGGGCACCCTGCGCTTCGCGGCCATCAAGGGCGTGGGCGACGTGCTCAACTACCTGGTGGAGCGCAAGGGCGAGGTCGAGCCGTTCTGGCCGTTCCTGCGTCCGGACCCGGGCCTGCCCCTGTGCGAGCCCGGGCTGGTGCGGGTGGACCACCTCACCAACAACGTCGGTCCGGGCGAGATGGATGCGCTGGTGGAATTCTACGGGCGGGTCTTCGGCTTCGCGGTCACCCGCAGCTTCAACATCCGCGGCACCCTGGGCACCGGCCTCAACTCCAAGGTGGTCCAGAGCCCCGACAACCGGGTGATCATCCCCATCAACGAGCCCACCGACGAGAAGAGCCAGATCCAGGAGTTCGTGATCCGCCACCGGGGCCAGGGCGTCCAGCACATCGCGATGTCCACGAACGACATCCAGGCTTCCCTGCGGGTGCTCCGGGAGCAGGGGTTCCAGTTCCTCACGGTGCCGCGCACCTACTACGAGCTCCTGCCCGGCCGGATCGCCCGGGACGGCTACACCGTCACCGAGGACCTGGCCGCCCTGGAGGCCCTGGGCGTCCAGGTCGACGGCGACGCCTCCGGCTACCTGCTGCAGATCTTCAGCGAGGACCAGATCGGCCCGCTGTTCTTCGAGATCATCCAGCGCCGCGGCAATATGGGCTTCGGCGAGGGCAACTTCCAGGCCCTGTTCGACTCCATCGAGCTGGACCAGAAGCGCCGGGGCGTGCTCTGACGGCAGTCCCGGGCCCATGCGCGCGGGCGAAAACCGGCAAAATTAATGAAATATCGAATACAGGCAATCTGTATGCTATTTTCAGTACCTTTCATGACTGATTCGCTCCCGGTTTGTTCGTCCGTCCGTCAATGAGGATCTGATGAAGGCACGCGTTCCGAGTGCGGCCGGGACCTTCGGCGCATGGCTCTCCATGGGGGAGGTCAGCGACGAGGTCCTGGCCGCCAAGCTGGAGATGGTCTACGAGCACCTGCCCTTGGCGCTGGGGATCAATCTGGCGGTCGCCATCGCCATCGCCGGCACCCTGATGGAGCCCGGCCGGCGCGAGGCCGAATTCCTGTGGGTGCTCGGCAACGCCCTGGTCAACGGGCTCAGGTTCCTGGGCTGGCGGCAGCGCGAGGCCCGGCGCGGGGGTGACGGCCAACTGTACCGATGGCGGCGCCACCTCCTGCTGGGGAGCGCCGGCCAGGGCCTGATGTGGGCGCTGGCCGGCACCCTGCTGTTCCCCGCCCTGCCGGTCGAACAGCTGTTCCTGCTCCTGGTCCTGAGCGGCCTGTCCGGCGGCGCGGTGATTTTCCTGGCACCCATCTGGCTATCTTATGTTTTATATATGGGAATGGCGGTGGTTCCGACCAGCCTCCACCTGCTCCTGGTCACCCAGGCCACCCACCGCAGCGTCGGCGCCATGGGTCTGGCCTTTGCCGTGGTCATGGTGTTCGCCTCCCGGAAGACCTGCCTCTGGCTGGAGGAGTCGCTCGCCTTCGGCCACGAGAAGGAGGGCCTGAGCCGGCACCTGCAGGCGGCCAATGCGGACCTGGAAGTGTACCGGAACCACCTGGAGGCCACCGTCGCCCAGCGCACCACGGAATTGTCCCTGGCCAACGACCGGCTCCAGGTGGAATTCCATGCCAAGGAACTGGAACGGCAGCGGGCCGCCAGCGCCGAGGCCCGCTACCGGTCCCTGTTCGACGCCATGGGCGAAGGGTTCGGCCATGTGGACGCCAACGAAGTGTTCCTGTTCGCCAACCCGGCGGCGGAGACGATCTTCGGGGTCGCGCCGGGCGCCCTGGCCGGGCAGTCCCTTCTCCGCTTCCTGGATCCGGAGCAGGCCGCCTTCATGCAGGAGCAGACCGCGATCCGCATCCAGGGCCAACCCAGCACCTACATCCAGGAGATCATCCGGCCGGACGGCGGGCGGCGCTCCATCCAGATCAAGGCCTCCCCGGTCCGGGATGCCGAGGGGGCCTATGCCGGCGCCTCCGGCGTGTTCCGGGACGTGACCGAGCAGCTGGCCACGGAACGCGCGCTGCGCCTGAGCGAGGAGCGCAACGTGGCCATCCTGGAGGCGATGCCGGACATGCTGTTCCTCAACAGCCGGGACGGGCGCTACCTGGACTGCCATGTGCACAATCCGGCCGCCATGGACATCGCCCCGGCCCAGCTGCTCCAGGGCAGCGTCCGCGAGCTGCTGCCGGGGCCCCTCGCCCAGCGGTTCATGGAGGCCTTCGCGGCGGCCATCGACACCCGGGCGGTCCAGCAGTTCCATTACGAATCCACCGGCCTGGACGGGGTCCCCCGCCACCACGAGGCCCGGGTCGTGCGATGCAACGACGACTCGGCGGTGACCGTGGTGCGGAACATCACCGAGCAGCGCATGAACGAGGAGGCCATGCGCCAGACCCAGAAGCTGGAGAGCCTGGGCGTGCTGGCCGGCGGGATCGCCCACGACTTCAACAACCTGCTGGGCGCCATCCTGGGCAACCTGAGCCTGCTGCAGGGCGAGAACCCGGAGGGCTCGCGCGGCCGGCGCTACCTGGACCGCATGGAGCTGGCGGTGAAGCGGGCCTCGGAGCTCACCCACCAGATGCTCGCCTACAGCGGGCGCGGACGGTTCCTGGTCCGCGACCTGGACCTGAACAGCACCCTCCAGGAGCTCACCAGCCTGCTCCAGGTGTGCATCTCCAAACGCGCGGTGCTGCGGTTCGACCTGGCCCCCGGCCTGCCCCTGGTGGCGGCGGACCACGCCCAGCTGCAGCAGGTGGTCATGACCCTGGTGAGCAACGCCTCGGAGGCGCTGGAGGGCCAGGATGGCGAGATCCAGGTGGCCACCCGGTTCCAGGAGCTGGACGCCGCCGCCGTGGCCCGCGCCTCCCTGGTGCTGCCTCTGGCCCCGGGGCCGCACGTGGTCCTCCAGGTCCGGGACGGCGGCACCGGGATGACCCCGGAAGTGCTGAGCCGGATCTTCGACCCCTTCTTCACCACCAAGGAGAGCGGGCGCGGCCTGGGGCTCTCGGCGATGCTGGGCATCCTGCGCGGTCACGGAGCCGGCATCGAGATCGAGAGCCAGCCCGGCCAGGGCTCCACCTTCCGCCTGTTCCTGCCGGCCTCGACCCGCCCGCCCGCGCTCCCGGCGCCCCGGGAGGAGCCCGGCGGCCGGGGCCGGATCCTCCTGGTGGACGACGACCCGGTCCTGCTGGAGACCGCCCAGGCCATGCTCGAGGATCTCGGCTACCCGGTGTTCACCGCCCAGGACGGCGTGGCCGCCCTGGACTGCTGGAAGGCCCACCCGGGCGAGGTGGCCCTGGTCCTGCTCGACCTGACCATGCCCCGGATGGACGGCCACCAGACCTTCCTGGCCCTGCGCGGCCTGAGCCCCAAGGTGCCGGTGATCATCTCCAGCGGCTACGACGCCACCCAGTCCCTGCAATCCCTGCAGGGGCCCGGGATGCCGTCCTTCCTGCACAAGCCCTATTCGATCAGGGAACTCCGCCAGGCCGTGGAGGCCTCGCTCGGGGCCTAGCGTCGGTTGCCCGTAAGCCTAGAGCATCATCCCGCCGCCTCCGGCCGAGAGGTAGGCGCCCGTGAGGTAGCCGGCCTCCTCGGCGGCGACCAGGGCGATGAGGCCGGCCACGTCGCCCGGCTGGCCGATCCGGCGCAGCGGCAGATGCTGGCCGGCGGCGGCCTTGGCCTGGGCGGGGATGAAGCTGGTGGCGTCGGTCTCGGTGAGGCCGGGGGCGACGACGTTGACCCGGATGCCGTGCGGACCCAGTTCCAGGGCCAGGGACTTCATGAAGGCGTCCAGCCCGGACTTGGCGCTGGAGTGGGCGCAGAACCCGACCCCGGGCTGCCGGGAAAGGCCGCTGCTGACGGCGATGATGCAGCCCCGGCCCCGCTGGATCATGCCCGGGACGGCGGCCTTGCAGGGGTGGAAGGAGCCGGCCAGTTCGCCCACCAGCTTCTGCCGGAAGGCGTCCCAGGGGTAGTCGATGAAGGGCGTCACGGGAAAGCTCATATTGGCGTTCAGGACCAGGGTGTCGATCGGGCCCAGGGCCTCCTCGGCGGCGGCGAACATGGCCGCCACCGGGTCCGGCTCGCGCACGTCCGCCTGGATGGCCACGGCCCGGCCGCCCTGGCCGGTGATGGCCCGCACCACCTCGCCCGCCGCCTCGGCGCTGTGGGCGTAGTTCACGGCCACGGCCGCGCCGTGCCGGGCCAGCTCCAGGGCGGTGGCGGCGCCGATGCCGCGGCTGGCGCCGGTGACGAGAGCGATCCTGCCTTCGAGAAGCATGTTTTCCTCCGGGAACGGGTGAAATTCTACCTCGCCCAGGACAGGCTGTCCCGCTTGGCTTCCCAGTGCGCGCCCAGTTCGAGCTGGATGGCCCGGTCGCACAGCTCCAGGGCGCCGGCGAAGTCGGCGGCCTCGGTGCGGGCCTGGACGCCCCGCTCGAGGGCCGTGGTGGCCTCCAGGGCGCGCCGGAAGCCGTGGCCCAGGGCCTCCTCCATGTCCGGGAGGTTCTTCAGGAAGCCCTGCAGCGCGGCCTCCACCCCCGGCCAGTCCTGGACCTGGGCCCGGGCCTCGGCCAGAAGGTCGTAGGCCACGGCCTTGACCGCGTTGGGCAGGGACTGCTGGCCCTCGAGGGTCCGGGTCAGATACTTCAGGGCGTTGCCGGGCCCGGCGATGGCCGCCTCCCGGTGGCCCTCAAGGAGGTCCTCGAGGACCTCCTTTACGGACTTGCGGACGGGGTCGATGCGACGGGCCATCTAGAACCCCTTTGCGGAGCCTGCTCCGCTTAGGGGTGCTTGTGCCTGGCACGGGCGTTGGGTTGGCAGAAATTCCACGGTATTAGGCTCCCAGGAGAAGGCGGACCAGGGGGATCACCGCCATGCTGCAGACGATGCCGGAGTAGAAGGCCACGAGGGTGTAGGTCCGGCCCGAGTGGCGCTGGACGAAGGGCAGCATGGTGTCCATGGTGGTGGCTCCGCCAAGGTAGATCGGCAGGTACGGGGAGACCCGGGCCGCCAGGGGCGCGGTCAGGATCCCGAAGATCTCCCGGAACACGTTGTGGATGAAGGCCAGCAGCGACATGACCAGCAGGCCCTTCTGGGCGATCATCACCGAGGAGAGGGAGTACCAGCCCAGGCCGGCATAGAGCAGCAGGCCCTGGCGAAGAGGGAGGCCCCGCATGAGGGCGAACAGGGCCCCGCAGGCCAGGGACAGCGCGATGTTGGCGAACGGCAGCAGCAGCACCGGCCGGGGCAGTTCGCGCAGGCGCAGCTTGTGGAATTCCGCCCCCAGGTCGAAGCCGATGACCGCCGCCAGCACCCGCAGCAGCCAGTCGGCGGCCGCGTCCAGCGGCAGGGCCGCCCCGGCCCGGCCCGGCAGCGCCAGCAGCAGCAGGGCGCCCAGGACGATCCAGGCCAGGTTCCAGAACACCCCGGCCAGCTCGTGGCCGGCGCTCGCCCCGGCCGCCTCCGGATCCCGCTCGGCGGCGCGGCCCTTGCGGAACAGGCCCAGCACCAGGAACAGGGCGAAAAAGGCCACCACCAGCAGGGCCGCACTGGCCACCGCCGCCAGCAGGACGCCCAGGTCCTTGGCGAACAGCCCCCTGGCCCGGGCCAGCTTGGTGCCCATGATGAACAGCAGGGCGCCGATGGCCCAGCGGGTGGCCCCCTGGTTGAAGGCCACCAGCCGCGGCCGCAGGCGCGCCCCGTAGCCGGCCAACGCGCCCGCGGACAACAGCAATAGGAGGGCGAGCACGTTCATCCCTCCAGGGTAGCAGCAAGGCCTTTTGCATCCCCGCCGGGGCCGTGCCACGCTCTTCCCATGCGCGACCTCCCGGCCTACGAACGCGACCCCTACCTCACCGAACTGGACGCCACGGTGCTGCGCGCCGGCGACGACGGCCGGCCCTACGCGGTGCTGGACGACACCGTGCTCTACCCGGAGGGTGGCGGCCAGCCCGCCGACCGTGGAACCTTGGGCCGGACGGCGGTGCTGGACGTCCAGAAGCGGGAGGGCGAGATCCGCCACTACCTGGACGCCCCCGTCCCGGAAGGCCCGGCCCGGCTGGCACTCGACTGGGGCCGGCGCTTTGACCACATGCAGCAGCACACCGGCCAGCACCTGCTCACCGCGGTGGCGCAGGAGCGGTTCGGCTGGGCGACCCTGGCCTTCCATCTGGGCCCGGATTCGGCCGACATCGAGCTGGACGCCGCGGCCCTGGCCCCGGCCCGCCTGCAGGCCCTGGAGGAGGCCGTGGCGGCCGAGATCCGCGCCGCCCACCCGGTCACCGCGGCCCGCGTGGATCCCGTCGCGTACGCGGCCATGGCGGTGCGCTCCCGGGGCCTGCCCGAGGGCTTCAGCGGCGACGTCCGGCTGGTCACGATCCAGGGCATCGACACCAACACCTGCGGCGGCACCCACCTGCGCTCCACCGCCGAGCTGGAGGCACTCAAGCTCCTGGGCGCCGAGCCCATCCGCGGCGGCACCCGGCTGTTCTTCGCCGCCGGCGGCCGGGCCCGGCGCCGCCTCGAGGCCCACGAGCGCCGCAACAGCCAGCTGCGGACCCTGCTGGGCGCGCCCGACGCCGACCTGGTCGCCGCCCTGGAGACCCGCCTGGAGCAGCTTCGGACCCTGGACCGCAAGGTCCGGGCGCTCGAGGAGGAGGTGGCCGAAAGCACGGTCCAGGCGCTGGCCGCCCGCCCCGGCAGCCTGGTCGAACACCACTTCGAGGGCAAGGACGCCGCCTTCCTGGGCAAGGCCGGGCGCCGGCTCACCGCCCAGGCACCGGAAAAGGCCGTGTTCCTGACCGCCACCTGCGAAGGCCAGCACTCCTTCCTGCTCGCCTCCGGCGCGGCCTCCAGCCTCGACGTGCAGGCCCGGGGCCGGGAGATCGCCCAGCTCCTGGGCGGCCGCGGCGGTGGCTCAGGGGCCTTGTTCCAGGGCAAGGCCGCCGGGCTCGAGGCCCGGGCCCAGGCCCTGGCGAGTCTCAGCGGGCCATGACCCAGGGCACGGTGATCGCGAAGAACGCCGCCATGTAGACCACCCCGAAGATCGTCCCCAGCTTCCAGTAGGTCGGCCCCGGCAGGAAGCCCGAGCCGAAGTACACGGGGCTGGGGCCGGTGCCGTAGGGGGTGATCACGCCCATGATGCCCAGTTGCAGGCAGAGCAGAAGCGCCATCTTGTCCACCGGCATGCCCGGGATGGCCGCGCCGACCGCCAGCAGCACCGGCAGCACCGCGGTGACATGGGCGGTGACGCTGGCGAACAGGTAGTGGAGGAGGAAGTTCACCAGCAGCAGGGCCAGCAGGGCCCGGGTGATCGACATGCCGCCCAGGTGCGCGCCGACGGTGGTGGCGAACCAGGGGATGAAGCCCACCCGGCTCAGCCCGTCGGCCAGCGCCACCAGGGTCGCGAACCAGGCGTAGGTGTTCCAGGCGTCCTTGTTCTGCATCATCTGGGGCCAGGTGATCACGCCCGTGACCAGCATCAGGGAGATCACCAGAAGGGCCACGGTGGTGGGGTTGATGAAGGCGTCGCCGAAGATCCACAGCGCCAGGGCCCCGGCCACGAAGACCAGCAGCAGGATCTCGTTGCGGGTCAGGCGGCCCATCTTGGCCAGTTCCGCGCCGGCCCAATGGGGGACTTCATCGCCGCCCTTGACGCTGGGCTTCTCGAGCCAGTAGGCCAGCAGCGGCACGGTGGCCAGCAGCAGCAGGCCCATCGGCAGGGCCGCGAACAGCCACTTGAGCCACTGCAGGTCCACGTGGACGGTCTTGCGCACCAGTTCCACGGCCAGGACGTTGGGGGCCAGGGCGGTCATGAACAGGGTGCTGGTCACGCAGGTGGCCGAGATCGCCACCCACATCAGGTAGGTGCCGATCCGGTGCATGGACGGGTCGTTCGGCTTCGAGTCGAACAGGGGCGGCAGGTGGCTGATGACCGGGAAGATGGTGCCGCCGCTGCGGGCGGTGTTGGAGGGGGTGAAGGGGGCCAGGAGCAGGTCCGCCCCGAGCACCGCATAGCCCAGGTTGAGCGTGCTGCGGCCCATGAGCTTGACCAGGATCAGGGCGATGCGCCGGCCCAGGCCGGTCTTCTCGTAGGCCAGGGCGAACATGAACGCCCCGAAGATCAGCCAGACGGTGGCGTTGGAGAAGCCCGACAGGGCCCAGGCGAGGGCCGCCGAAGGCGCGTTGAAGCCGGGCTTGGCCAGCTGCTCCGGGCTGAACAGCACCCACCGGGCCAGCAGCACGGCCACGGTGAGCCCCAGCAGGCCGACGGCGCCGCCCGGCAGCGGCTCCAGGACCAGGGCCGCGATCACCGCCGCGAACAGGGCGAAGTAGTGCCAGGCATAGGGCGCCAGCCCGGCCGGGGCCGGCAGGAGGGCGATGAGGATGCCGATCAGGGGTGGGAGCAGGGCCTTCCAAAGTTTCATCACGTTCCTCCCGGCATCCGGCCAATTGACGATATCTTACTCCTTTGATTCCCGCCGGGAGCTTCCGGGGCAAGGGAAAGGCCCGAAGCGACCGAGGATCGCTCCGGGCCTGGGTCCCCCGGAGGGGGCTAGACGGTGACGGTGTCGGCCACGTCCTTGAACGAGGCGATCTTGTCGAAGCTCATGTAGCGGTAGATGTCGGCGGCCTTGGCGTTGACCGCGGTGACCTGGGCCAGGTATTCGGCCATGGTCGGGATCCGGCCCAGGAGGGCGGTGACCGCGGCCAGTTCGGCCGAGCCCAGGAAGACCCGGGTGTCGATGCCCAGGCGGTTGGGGAAGTTGCGGGTGGAGGTGGACAGGGCCGTGGAGCCCTTGCGGACCTGGGCCTGGTTGCCCATGCACAGGGAGCAGCCCGGGGTTTCCAGGCGGGCGCCGGTGCGGCCCAGGATGCCGTAGTAGCCCTCCTCCGTGAGGACGAACTCGTCCATCTTGGTGGGGGGAGCCACCCAGAGGCGGGTGGGGAGGTCGGTCTGGCCTTCGAGCACCCGGCCGGCAGCGCGGAAGTGGCCGATGTTGGTCATGCAGGAGCCGATGAAGACTTCGTCGATCTTCTCCCCGGCCACGGCGGAGAGCAGCTTGACGTCGTCGGGATCGTTGGGGCAGGCCAGGATGGGCTCCTTGATGTCGGCCAGGTCGATCTCGAACACGGCGGCGTACTCGGCGTCGGCGTCGCCGCTGAGCAGCTCGGGCTTGGCGATCCAGGCCTCCATGGCGCGGATGCGGTTCTCCAGGGTGGCGCGGTGCTCGTAGCCGTTGGCGATCATCCACTTCATGAGCGTGATATTGGAGCTCATGTATTCGATGATCGGTTCCTTGTCCAGCTTCACCGTGCAGCCGGCCGCGGAGCGCTCGGCCGAGGCGTCGGTCAGCTCGAAGGCCTGCTCCACCTTCAGCTTGGGCAGTCCCTCGATCTCCAGGATGCGGCCGGAGAAGATGTTCTTCTTGCCTTTCTTCTCGACCGTAAGCTGGCCGGTCTGGATGGCGGCATAGGGGATGGCGTTGACCAGGTCGCGCAGGGTGATGCCGGGCTGCATCTCGCCCTTGAAGCGCACCAGGACCGATTCCGGCATGTCCAGGGGCATGACCCCGGTGGCGGCGGCGAAGGCCACCAGGCCCGAGCCGGCCGGGAACGAGATGCCGATCGGGAAGCGGGTGTGGGAGTCGCCGCCGGTGCCCACGGTGTCGGGCAGGAGCAGGCGGTTCAGCCAGCTGTGGATGACGCCGTCGCCCGGGCGCAGGGAGACGCCGGATCGCGAGGTGATGAACGGCGGCAGGGTGTGGTGGACCTTGATGTCGACCGGCTTGGGATAGGCGGCGGTGTGGCAGAACGACTGCATCACCATGTCGGCCGAGAAGGCCAGGCAGGCCAGGTCGCTCAGCTCGTCGCGGGTCATCGGGCCGGTGGTGTCCTGGCTGCCGACGGTGGTCATGTGCGGTTCGCAGTAGGTGCCGGGGCGCACGCCCCTGCCCTCGGGCAGGCCGCAGGCGCGGCCGACCATCTTCTGGCCGAGGGTGAAGCCCTTGCCGGTGTCGGCGGGGACGGCCGGCAGCCGGAAGATGTCGGCGGTGGGCAGGCCCAGGGCGTCGCAGGCCTTGGCGGTCAGGCCCCGGCCGATGATCAGGGGGATCCGGCCGCCGGCGCGGACCTCGTCGAACAGCACGTCGGACTTGACCTTGAAGGTCGCGACGACTTCGCCGCCCTTGAGGGCCTTGCCCTCGTAGGGGCGCAGCTCGACCACGTCGCCCGTCTCCAGCTTGGAGACATCCAGCTCGATCGGCAGGGCGCCGGCGTCCTCCATGGTGTTGTAGAAGATCGGGGCGATCTTGCTGCCCAGGCAGACCCCGCCGAAACGCTTGTTGGGCACGAAGGGGATGTCCTGGCCGGTCCACCAGAGCACGGAGTTGGTGGCGGACTTGCGGCTGGAGCCGGTGCCCACCACGTCGCCCACGTAGGCGACCGGGAAGCCCTTGCCCATGAGCGCCTGCAGCTCACGGATGGGGCCGACCCTGCCCGGATCGTCGGGGACGATGCCGGGGCGGGCGTTCTTCAGCATGGCCAGGGCGTGCAGCGGGATGTCGGGGCGGCTCCAGGCGTCGGGGGCCGGCGACAGGTCGTCGGTGTTGGTCTCGCCGGTCACCTTGAAGATGGTCACGGTGAGGCTCTGGGGCACTTCGGGGCGGGAGGTGAACCACTCGGCCGCGGCCCAGGAGGCCAGCACGGCCTTGGCGTTGGCGCTGCCGGCATCGGCCTTGGCCTTGACCTCGGCGAAGGCGTCGAAGATCAGCAGGGTCTTCTTGAGCCCCTCGGCGGCCAGCGCCCCGACCTGGGGCTCGTCCAGGAGCGCGATGAGCGGCCTGATGTTGAACCCGCCCAGCATGGTCCCCAGCAGTTCGGTGGCCCGGGCCCGGCTGACCAGGGGGCTGGCCAGTTCGCCCCAGGCCACGCTGGCCAGGAACGACGCCTTGACCTGGGCGGCCGGGTCGACGCCGGCGGGCACCCGGTGGACCAGCAGTTCGACCAGGGCCTCGGCTTCACCCTGCGGGGGGTTCTGCAGGAGCCCGACCAGATCGCTCGTCTGCTCCGGGGTCAGGGGCAGGGGCGGGATGCCGAGCGCGGCGCGTTCGGCGACAAGTTGGCGGTAGGCAGCGAGCATGGGACCTCCGGGTGGGAATGGGCGCGTCCAATCCATATTACGGGAATCCCGGGGCCGGCACACGTTCGCATGTCGGGCCCGGGACCTGGGAATGGGGTGGCTAGAACTTCCAGCGGGCCTGGAGGGCCCAGATATCGATTGAATTCTTATAGGTGCCGGTGAGGTTGCCCGCGAAGAAGGCCGGCGACGCCATGTCGGTCCCTCCGGCCAGGTTCACCGTGGAGTCCTTGGCGATGATGTGGGTGTAGCCGAAATCCAGGGCGAAGACCTTGGTGAACTGGTAGCTGGCTCCGGCGGTGATCCAGGTGCGGTCGGCGTCGGGGATGCGGGGCGTGCGGAAGGCGTCGTCCACCGGGGCCTTGTCCAGGGCCAGGCCGAACCGGTAGTTCCAGCCGTTGCCCGGGTGGCAGTCGGCCCCCACCGAGACGAAGGTGGTGTCATGCCAGTTCTCGGTGGTGTAGTTGTCGGGCTGGGTCACGGGGTTGCTGAACTTCAGGCGCAGCTCCCGGAAGGTCGACCACTGGGTCCGCTGCAGCTCCGCCGCCAGGGTGAAGGTGGGCGAGACGTCATAGGCCAGGCCCAGGCTCAGGGTGGCGGGCAGGTCCAGGGCCGCGGTCACCGGGCCGTTGGCGGTGCCCGCCGCCAGCTCCGCGCCCATCTGCTGGAGCACCTGGCCCCGGGTGGGGTTGAGGGTGGCCAGCCCGGCCAGGCCCATCGCCACCGTGGGCGGAAGGGTGAAGGTGGCGGTGCCCTTGATGTTCTCGGTCATGGCGGACTGGTAGCCGAAGCCCAGCCGCAGGGACGTGGTCGGCTCGAACAGCAGCCCCGCCTTGAACCCGTAGGCCCAGGACTGGCCGGTGACGCCCACGGCCCCGTCGGCCGCGCCGGGATAGACCACCGGGGCGCCGGACTGCGGGTTGGTGTTGTTCAACCCGGCCTGGACCACCCCGGCATAGGCCTGGTAGCCCAGATCGATGGCCTGGCTCAGTTCGGCCTTGGCCTGGCGGGCCACGAAGGAGATCCCGGCCGACCACTGGGCGTTGAACCGGTAGGCCACGGTCGGCGCGATGTCCAGGGTCTCCAAGTGGGAGCGCAGGGCATGGTAGCGGCCGATCCAGTTGGAATCGTACTGGGTGGTCAGGCCGTACGGGACGTTCACCGCGATCCCGAGCTTGAGGTCCCGGTTCACCGACCACATGGCGTAGACGGTGGGCGTCACCGCGCTCAGGGCGGCGTTGCCGTGGGCGGAGGGGCCGGCGATGGCGCTGAAGGGCGAGGCGCCCGGTAGCCCGGAGCGGCTGGCGGCGCCGGCGCTGAATTCGGTGCTGGGCAGGATGCTGGTGAAGCCCAGCTGCAGCTGGTTGCCCTCGTAGCGGGCCAGGACGGCCGGATTGAAGAACATCGCGCTGATGTCGGCGCCGCCGGCGCTGTCGCCGGCGCAGGCCATGCCCTGGCCGCTGGCGCCCTGTTCCCGCAGCTGGAAGCCGGAGGCCATGGCGCGGGGCGCGGCCGCCACGATCAGGAGGGCCACCGCCGAAGCGGAAACGAGGACGCGGGAATTTCTGATCATGCTGGGACTCCTTGGCAACGGAAGCGCCTGGGCGCTTTTTCGGGTTCTGGTGGGCGGAGCCCCCACCTTAGCAAGCCCCCGGATCGGGACCCAATTTTTTATCCATGTAGTACCCAGATTAATTGACCGGCGGTCAGTATGATGGGCAGGAGAGATCCGAATGCGGCGCGCCCATCGACCCGAACAGAAGGAAACCCGGCGGCTGGCCATCCTGGCCGGCGCTGCCCGGCTGTTCGGCGAATGCCCCTATGACGAACTGCGCATGGCCGACCTGGCCCGCCAGCTCGGGTTGGGCAAGGGCACCCTGTACCTCTATTTCCCTTCCAAGGAGAGCCTGTTCATGGCGGTCCTCCAGGCCGAGATGGGCGCCTGGTTCGAAGGCGCCGCCGCCCGGTTGGAGGCCATTCCGCCCGGAGCGGTCCCGGCCGACGTGGCCGCCGCGCTGGTCACCGAACTCCTGGACCATCCCCAGCTGCCCAGCCTGCAGGCCCTGGTCCATGGCGTCCTCGAGCGGAACGTGCCCAGGTCGGAGGCCCTGGCCTTCGCCCGCTTCCTCCAGGACGGCGTCACCCGGGTGGGGGGCCTCCTGGAGCGGGCGATTCCAGGGCTGGCGCCGGGCCAGGGCCTGGTGTTCCTGATGCGCTTCTACAGCCTGGTGATCGGCACCCGCCTGATGAGCGCCCGGCCGCCAGCGGTGCGGGCGGCCCTGGAGGAACCGGGGCTGGGGATGTTCGATTTCGATTTCGCCGATGTCTTCCGCGGGGCCGTGACGGACCTTCTGAATGGCATGCTCCGGCCGTCCCTCAGCCTGGCCTGGCCATGAAATGGTTCGTACCGGATCGGATCCTCAGGGCTTGAATACCGCGCCCAGGTCATCCTCCGTTCCCAGGAGGCGGCCGGTGCGCAGGCAGGGGGCGAAGCCGCCCTCGGTCCAGTCCCGGACCCGGTAGAGCGTGGCGAACGGCCAGGATGGCGCGGCTTCGCCCTGGCCGCCGACCAGTTCGGCGCCGCGCCGGACGTTGTCGGACATCCAGCTCGGCAGGCTCAGGTGGTAGGGGTTGCGGGCCACCTCGCCGGCATGGAAGGCGAGGGCGGCCACCAGGTCGCCGACCTCCTGGGGGCTGGATCCGATCATCAGGTTGGGGTCGGCCAGGGCCCGCCAGAATTCGGTCTCCACGATCCTGCAGCGGAACGCCGGCCCCAGGGTCCGCAGGGCGTCCACCACCATCAGGTGGGTGCCGACATGGGTGCTGTTCCAGTCCTGCTCGTGGGGCACGAAGATGGAGGCGGGGCGGTGGTAGGAGATGATCTGGGCGAGGGTGGCCACGCCCTCGGCCCAGCCGGCGGGATGGCCGGCCCGGGTCCTGGGGTTCACCGCGGCCAGGCCGTTCTGGCGGGTGGTGATCAGCTCGAATCCCAGGAACCGGCAGGAGCCGTACATCTCCTGGAGCCTTTCCGTCTGGCGCTCCACCCGGCTGCCCTGGGTGACCGCCACCACGCAGACCCGGTGGCCCAGCTCCCGGCGCAGCCGCAGGGGCAGGGCGCCGGTGATGGCCTCGTCGTCCGGATGGGGGGCGAACACCAGGACACGGGGGGCGTTGTCCATGAGCCGGGGGGCTGGCGGGGGCGGCAGGTCGCCCGGCACCAGCGTCCGGGCATCCTCCCGGAGCTTCACGAACTGCTGGACGTACTGGGTGAAGGGGTGGGTCATGGCCATCCTCCCGGCCCGACATTACGATCATGGCTTCCGGGGCCGGGCTACCGCTCCGGAACCGCCGCGCTGACCATCCGGTTCATCTCCTCGCACTGCTTCTGGATGCGGGTGGCGATCCGGGTGGCCTCCGGGCTGCCGCCGGTCTCTTCCAGAAGCTGGGCCATGAGCAGGATGCTGTTGAGGGGGTTGCGCAGATCGTGGGCCAGCTTGCGCAGGGCCAGGTTCTGCCGGTCCAGGGTGCCGAGCAGGGCACGGTTGGCCGCCACCAGCCCGGCCTGGCCGCGGAGGACGAGGGTGCGCCGGCCGTTCATATGGACGTGGCGAAAATTCATGGGATTGCCATTCGAAGGAATTCCCCCGGGCCTTGGGATTTCAGGAAGATCATTACCTTGATCAGATTAAGATCATTTCCATTTTCTTCAATTCAAACCTGGGCGTTTTCATCCCGGCCCAACCATTGCAGGGGATGGGATTCTCTGCCTGAATGGCTGACAGGAGATTCCGATGACATTGGCCGATCTGACCTATCTGGTGGTGGATACCGAGACCACCGGGCTGAACCCGCCGGCCGACAAGGTGGTGGCCGTGGCCGGGGTCTGGACCCGGCCGGACGCCGGCGGGTTCCGCCGGGAGAGCTTCCTGGTCGATCCGGGCATTCCCATCCCCCCCGAAGCCTCGGCCATCCACCACATCGTCGATCGCCACGTGCAGGGCGCCCCGCCCCTGGCCCAGGTCCTGCCGGTGTTCCAGCAGGCCGATTTCGATGTCTACGTGGCCCACAACGCTGCCTTCGATTTCAGCTTCCTGCCCGCCGCCGGGCGGCCCGTGCTGTGCACCATGCGCCTGGCCAAGAAGCTGTGGCCCAAGCTGCCCCGCTACGGCAACCAGTACCTCCGCTACGCCCTTGGCCTGGACGTGCCGGAGGCCGAGGGCCTGGCCGCCCACGAGGCCCTGGCCGACGCCCTGGTCACCAGCCGCCTGCTGCTCCGGGAACTGGAGTGGCTGGAACAGAATCCCCAGGCCGGCGTGACCACCCTGGACCAGCTCCTGGCCTGGGTGGACGCGCCCAATCTCCTGGAGACCTGCAACTTCGGCAACAAGCACCGGGGCGTGCCCTGGGCCAGGGTGCCCAAGGACTACCTGGCCTGGATGAAGCGGGAAGTGAAGGACATGGATCCCGATCTCCGGCATACGGTGGAGCACTACCTGAAAATGGCGTGACCTCGCCCCGGCCTCCCGTTGTGCCTTAAATCACGGTTTTTGAGGACATTGGAGGCTGATTCCGGCTCCGGGAACGCCGATTTATTTTTAAATTAAATAATAAATAAACTTACCTGGTAATGTCCGCATCCGGGCTATTCGATCAAAGCGCGAGTATTTGCCGGTTTTTGCCAATGATTTTAAATTCCCGCATCCTACAATAGTCCGAGTGCTGGCATTGCGAGCGGCGATCAAGACCCTGACCCACTGGGGGGCCGGGCTCTGTCCGCTCATCCAAGGACGCTGGGAGGACGCGGATGGACACCAAGGCGAAGAAGGCCATGCTCGAGAAATTGAGGAAGGAAGCCCTCATGGGCGGCGGCCAGGACCGCATCGACGCCCAGCACGCCAAGGGCAAGATGACCGCCCGCGAGCGGGTCGACGCGTTCCTGGACAAGGGCACCTTCCGGGAGATGGACGCCTTCGTCACCCACCGGACCCAGGATTTCCAGATGGACCGCAAGACCTTCCTGGGCGACAGCGTGGTCACCGGCTGGGGCCTGGTGGAGGGCCGCCCGGTCTACGTGTTCAGCCAGGATTTCACCGTCCTGGGCGGCAGCCTTGGCGAGGTCCATGCGGAGAAGGTCTGCAAGGTGATGGACATGGCCGTCAAGAACGGGGTGCCGGTGGTGGGCCTCAACGACAGCGGCGGCGCGCGGATCCAGGAGGGCGTGGTCAGCCTCGGCGCCTACGCCGACATCTTCCTCCGGAACACCATGGCCAGCGGCGTGGTCCCGCAGATCAGCGCCATCCTCGGGCCCTGCGCGGGCGGCGCGGTCTACAGCCCGGCGCTCACCGACTTCATCATGATGGTCAAGAAGACCAGCCACATGTTCATCACCGGCCCGGACGTGGTCAAGACCGTCACCCACGAGGACGTCTCCATGGACGACCTGGGCGGCGCGGCCATCCACGGCACCAAGAGCGGCGTGGCCCACTTCGTGGCCGAGGACGAGGCCGACGCCCTGGCCAGCCTGCGGGTGCTGCTCAGCTACCTCCCCTCCAACAACATGGAGGACGCCCCCCACGTCGAGACCGGCGACGATCCGAACCGCCGGGACGAATCCCTCACCGACCTCGTGCCCGCCGATCCCCGGCGCGCCTACGACATGCATGAGGTCATCGGCAAGGTGGTGGACAATGGCGATTTCCTGGAGGTGCACCAGGGCTTCGCCGGCAACCTGCTGGTCGGCTTCGCCCGGATGGACGGCAACACCGTCGGCATCGTCGCCAACCAGCCGCTGGTGCTCGCCGGCGTCCTGGACATCGACGCCTCGGTCAAGGGCGCCCGGTTCGTGCGGTTCTGCGATGCCTTCAACATCCCGCTCATCACCTTCGAGGACGTGCCCGGGTTCATGCCCGGGGTGGACCAGGAGCACCGCGGCATCATCCTGCACGGCGCCAAGCTGCTCTACGCCTACTGCGAGGCGACCGTGCCCAAGCTGACCGTGATCACCCGCAAGGCCTACGGCGGCGCCTACGACGTGATGAGCTCCAAGCACATCCGCGGCGACTACAACGTCGCCTGGCCCACCGCCGAGATCGCCGTGATGGGGCCGGACGGGGCGGTCAACATCATCTTCCGCAAGGAGATCTCCGAGGCCGAGGATCCCGTCGCCAAGCGCGCCGAGCTGATCGAGCTCTACAAGGAGAAGTTCGCCAATCCGTTCGTGGCCGCCAGCCGCGGCTACCTGGATGACGTCATCGACCCGGCCGACACCCGGCCGCGCCTGATCGAGGCCCTCCGGATCGCCCAGAACAAGCGCGATACGAACCCCCCCCGCAAACACAGCACCATGCCTTTGTGAGGCCAGGAACATGGGAAACAAGACCAGCATCAAGGAACTCGCCAAGCACCTGACCACCCCGTACAGCCACCTGGAGCTTGGCCAGGTGAACGACCACGCCGCCTACGTCATGAACTTCAAGGAGGTCTACCCCTTCCACCGGCACATCCAGGACGAGCTCTACCTGGTGCTGCAGGGGGAGATCACCATCCGGTTCAAGAACGCCGACCCGATCCGCCTGAAGAAGGGCGAGAGCACGGTGGTCCGGGCCTACACCACCCATTCCTCGGAATCCCTGGAAGGGGCCCTGGTGCTGATGGTCAAGCCCAAGGAAATGTTCCCCCATCCCTCTGAAGTGGAGTAGCGGACATGGCCTCGCAACCTGTGATGATCTGCGAAACCCTGCTGCGGGACGCGCACCAGAGCCTGCTGGCGACGCGCATGCGCACCGAGGACATGCTGCCGCTCTGCCACGACCTCGACGAGATGGGCTTCTGGTCCCTGGAGGTCTGGGGCGGCGCCACCTTCGACACCGCCATCCGGTTCCTGGGCGAGGATCCCTGGGAGCGCCTGCGCGCCCTCCGGAAGGCCCTGCCGAAGACCCGCCTTCAGATGCTCCTGCGCGGCCAGAACGTGGTCGGCTACAAGCACTACCCCGACGACATCGTCGAGAAGTTCGTGGTGCTGGCCCGGAAGAACGGCATCGACGTGTTCCGGATCTTCGATGCCCTCAACGACCTGCGCAACATGGAATACGCCATGAAGATCGCCAAGCGCGAGGGCGGCCACGTGCAGGGCACCATCAGCTACACCATCAGCCCGGTGCACACGGACGCGGCCTTTGTGCAAATGGGCCGCGACCTCAAGGCCATGGGCGCCGATTCCATCTGCATCAAGGACATGGCCGGGCTGATCAGCCCCTACATCGCCTACGACCTGGTCAAGGCCCTCAAGCAGGAAGTGGGCCTGCCCGTGCAGCTGCATACCCACTACACCTCCGGGTTCGGCACCGCCGCCCTCATCAAGGCCGTCGAGGCCGGCGTGGACGTGGTCGACACGGCCATCTCGGCCATGTCCATGTCCACCTCCCAGCCGCCCACCGAGACCCTGGTGGCCGCGCTCAAGGGCCGGGACCGGGACACCGGCCTGGACCTGCCCCGGCTGGCCGACATCTCCCGGCGCATGGAGAAGGTCCGGAAGAAGTACGCCAGCTTCGAGGCCGGCGTGGCCGCGGTGGACGTCAACGTCCTCCAGTTCCAGGTCCCGGGCGGCATGCTCTCGAACCTGGTGGGCCAGTTGCGCCAGCAGGGGGCCATGGACAAGTACTACGAGGTGCTCGACGAGATCCCGCGGGTGCGCAAGGAGATGGGCTATCCGCCGCTGGTGACGCCCTCCAGCCAGATCGTGGGCACCCAGGCCACCCTCAACGTGGTGCTGGGCGAGCGCTACAAGGTGATCCCGGAGGAGGTGAAGCAGTACTTCCGCGGCCACTACGGCAAGCCGCCGGCGCCCATGGACCCGGCCATCCAGAAGCTGGCGATCGGCAACGAGAAGCCGATCACCTGCCGGCCCGGCGACCTGCTCGAGCCCATGTTCGAGGCCGCCAAGAGGGAACTCGGCGACCTGGCCACCTGCGACGAGGACGTGGTCAGCTACGCCCTGTTCCCGCAGATCGCCAAGCCCTTCTTCATCCGCCGCCAGCAGGGCCTGGGCGGCAAGGAGGAGGTGGCCGCGGCCATCGCCGCCGCGCTGTTCGCCCAGGTCGATGCCAAGGCCGCCAAGCCGCAAACCGCCGCAGGCCCCGTGCGCGGCTCCATGTGGAAGCAGGCCGCCCGCGCCGGCGTCCAGAGAGGGTGGTGAGACCATGCCCAACCGATTCAAGCTCATGCTGGAAGGCCATCCGTACGACGTGGAGCGCCGCGAGGGGCTGATCGTCGTCAACGGCGTCGAGTTCTCCTTCGCTACGAAGGAGAACCAGATACTGATCAGCGGCAACCCGCACACGGTGAAGCTCGGCGCCGGCACCGCCGAAGCCGACGGGATCAGCTACGCCATCGAAGCCACGGGCCTGGAGGAGCCGACCTCGTCCAAGCGCCGGGCCAAGAGCGAGAAGTCGGCCGCCGAGGCCGGCGCCCTCACGGCCATCATGCCGGGCCTGATCATCAAGGTCCTCAAGAAGGAAGGGGACAAGGTGGCGGTCGGGGACACCATCCTGATCCTGGAGGCCATGAAGATGCAGAACGAGCTCCAGGCCAAGGCCGCCGGCGTCATCCGCCAGATGAACGTCAAGCAGGGCGAGAACGTGGAGATGCGCCAGGTGCTCTGCGTGATCGAATAGACAAACCGAGGTCAAATCCGGCGGGTTGGGTCAAAATGGAGGCTCGTCCCGCCGGAAGGAATTCATGTCCAGATTGTCCGTCATCGCCCTCGACGGCCCCTCCGGGGTCGGCAAATCCACCACCGCCAAGGCCGTGGCCCAGGCCCTGGGGTGGCAGTACCTGGATACCGGGGCGATGTACCGGGCCACGGCCCTGGCCCTGCAGCGGGCCGGGGCGGATCTCGCCGACCGGGCGGCCCTGGAGGCCGTCCTGGCCGGCCTGCGCATCCGCCAGGCGGGCACCCGCGAGTTCCTGGGCGACGAGGACGTCAGCGACCTCATCCGCACGCCGGAGATCACCCGCATGGTCACCCCGGTCTCCGCCGACGGCCGGGTGCGCGAGGTGCTGGTGGCCCAGCAGCGCGCCATCGCAGGGGCCGGCGGCTGGGTGGTGGACGGCCGGGACATCGGCACCGTGGTGTTCCCCGACGCCTGCTGCAAGCTCTTCCTCACCGCCAGCGTGGAGGTCCGGGCCCGGCGGCGGGCCCTGGAACTGGAGGCCAAGGGCGTGCCCCTGCCCCTGGCCGAGGTGGCCGCCGACATCGAACGCCGGGACCTGGCCGACAGCACCCGGGCCGTGGCGCCCCTGCGCAAGGCCGAGGACGCGGTGGAGCTGGATTCCGGGGGCATGACCCTGGAGGAGGTGGTGGCCTGGATCGTGGCGCGGCACCGGGGTCACGCAGGGCCGAAATTAGGCGGGCCGGGGTTGCCGGCCGCTCAACCTGCTTTCGGGTGGGAGTGATCCTGGGTCCATTTCATCAGGGCCTCCCGCATGGCGGCGTGGAGGGTCAGGCCCGCTTCCTCGGCCAGTGCTCCCATGGTCTTCCAGAAGACCGGCGGCATCTTCACCACCCGGGGCTGCACCGGGGCGATGGCGACCCCCTTCCGGGGCCGCCCCTTCCGGCATAGGAAGGAGGGAACCTGCGGCCCGAACTCCCGTTCCAAGGCTTCGACATCCGCTTCATACGCCTTCCCAATCTCGGAAAGGGGCATCCCCCGGTCCCGTCCCAGATTCTGGAATTCTTCGAAAGTCATTGGCTTCGGTTCGATTTTTAATTTCCTGACCATGTCCGCCTCACGAAATGGGGAAACACGTCACCGGGTAGATGGTCTGCCCATCCCGCGTCCGATCAAAGAAGAGCCGGCAGGTGCGTCCATCCACCTCGCTCTCCAAGACAAAACGCCAGCGGATGCTGGTTCCGTGAATATCGTCCTGACCGTTCCGGAAGACAGCCTCCGCCAACTGGAACCCTATAAAAAGGGTAATACCCATTTCCCTGCCGTCAAGGTCGAGTCTTGGGTCCTCACAGAGTGGTTGGCCGGTGCATCCGGTTCCCCCGACGGTAATCAGGCCGTTGACCGCGGCCGCCATCAAGCGCGGCGGCCTGGCCCGCGGTCCATCCTGCCCATTCCTTTTCATCCTGTTCATCCCCGTTAAATGGGCCAAGGATGTTGCCAATCCGCATGAATTAAGCGGACTGGCAACATCCTTGGCCCATTTAACGGGGATGAACAGGATGAAAAGGAAAAAGCTGGATGAATATCTGGGCTTCAGACCCGGAATTCGTCCGGCCGCCAGGTCTGGATGCGCTTCTTGATCTCTTCGCCCTTCAGGTTCTCCCGGAGGGCCTCGGCGACCCGCTCGGAGAGTTCGGCGTCGGCGGCGAAGCGCAGGGCCACGAACTGGCCCGGGCGCAGCCGGGCGATGTCGGCCTGCTGTTCGGCGGGCAGGATGGCCTTCATGCGCAGGGTCTCCTCCAGGCGGATCACCCGGTCCTGGACGCGCAGGGCGTAGAGGCGGATCTTGAACATCAGGATGAACAGGAAGACCAGCAGGACGATCATGGTCTTGGAGCCGGGGATGTGGTGGTAGGCGTGCATGCAGGCGGTCACCAGAAGCAGGATCCAGAGCCCGAAGGCGACCCAGTGGTAGGCGGGGTCGATGCGGCGGTGGTTGGCGTAGGACTGGGACATGGGGGGCTCCTCAGCGGGACGGCCGGTAGGCCTTGATGACGGTTTCGTCGGTTTCGAGGACCGGCCCTCCGGCCAGTTCGATGCCGTAGGGAATGGCCGGGAAGACGGCATCCAGGCATTCCCGGATGGACTTGGGGCGGCCGGGCAGGTTGACGATCATGCTGGCGCCCCGGAGGCCGGCGAGCTGCCGGGACAGGATGGCGGTGGGGACGTACTGCAGGGAGACGGCCCGCATGCGCTCGCCGAACCCGTCCAGGATCCGCGGGCAGACCGCCCGGGTGGCCTCGGGGGTGACGTCCCGGGGCGAAGGCCCGGTGCCGCCGGTGGTGAGCACCAGGCAGCAGCCCGCGCGATCGCAGAGATCCTTCAGGGTGGCCTCGATCACCGGCTGCTCGTCGGGGATGAGCCGGTAGACCTCCTCCCAGGGGGTGGCCAGGTAGGCCTCCAGGGTGGCGCGGATGGCCGGGCCGCTCAGGTCCTCGTAGACGCCGGTGCTGGCGCGGTCGGAGATGGTGACGATGCCGATGCGTGGTCTCATGCCGTTATCTTACTCCATTAATGCAAAGGGCGCCGAAGCGCCCTCGGCATGGGGGTGGCGGCGGCCTATTCGTGGTCGTGGTCGCAGTCGGGGCCGTGGACGTGCTCGGCGGTGACGGGGGCGCCGCCCTCCTGGTGCTCGAGCTCGCCGCCCTCGACGCCGCCCGCATCGAAGCGGGCCATGGGGATCCCGGCCTCGCGCCGGCGCTCGAGCTCGACCTGGGCGGCGAAGGCCTCCTTGTCCAGCAGCTGCTCGGTGACGGTGGCGGCGGCCACGATCATCTCGAAGATCTTGTCGGTGCGCACCCGGCCGCGGATCTCGGTGGTGGAGCCGCGCTTCTCCAGGCTGGCCTTGAAGGCCTCGAAGGGCTGGGGCACCTTGTGCTCTTCCATGATGGCGCGGATCTCGGCGTCGATCTCGTCGTCGCTGACCTCGAGGTTCTCGGCGTTGCCGATGCTCTGGAGCAGGTAGCCGGAGCGCACGGCGCGCTCGGCGTCCTTGACCCGGCTCTGGCGGTAGGCGGCCCAGTTGATCTGCTTGGCCTGCACGCCCTGGCGCGCGGCCATCTCGGCGAATTCCTGGCAGTAGTCGTCCAGCTGGAGGTTGACCATGGAGCTGGGCACCTCGAAGGGGGCGGCGTCCAGGAGCTGGTCCAGGATCACGCCATGCAGGCGGGCCTGGGCGTCGCGTTCGGCGGCCTCCTCCAGCTCGGTGCGGGCGGCGGCCGTGAGGGCTTCGAGGGTCTCCACGGCGCCCAGGTCCTTGGCGAACTCGTCGCCCAGTTCCGGGACCATCCGGGCCCGCAGGTCCTTCAGCACGGCCTCGTAGGCCACGGGCTTGCCGGCCATGGCCTTGTTGCTGTCCTCGGCGGGGATGGTGATGGAGAAGGTGCGCTTCTCGTCGACCTTCATGCCGACGATCTCCTGATCGAAGGGCCGGCCTTCGGCGAGCTCGATGACCTGGTCGGTGTAGTTCACCGGCTTCAGGCCCTGGGGCTTGACCTTGATGTCCAGGGTGGCGTAGTGGCCCAGGGCGGCCTGGGCGTCCTCGACCGGGATGAACTTGGCGTTCTGCTGGCGCAGGGACTCCAGGTGCTCGGCCACGGCCGCGTCATCGATGGCGCGCTTCTGCTTGGTGATGGCCAGGCCCTTGTAGACCGGCAGGGTGACCTGCGGGGCCACGTCGAACTGGAGCCGGAAGGTGCCTTCGGCGCCGTCCTTGAGCTCGAGCATCTCCAGGGCGGGGCGGGAGATGGGCACCGCGCCGGCCTCGGCGACGGCCTTGGTGAAGTGGCGCTCCACCAGGCTCTCGGCGACCTCGGACTGGATCTCGCGCTCGTAGCGCTTGAGCAGGACGTCCTTGGGGGCCTTGCCGGGGCGGAAGCCGGGGACCTTCACCTTCGGGGTGAGCTTGGCGATGACCTGACCGTAGGCCTCACTGACCTCCGCGGCCGGGACCTTGACCTCGATGGATTTGCGGGTGGTGGTGTGGTGCGTGAGGGTGGACGGCATGGGTGCTCCTGGAACGGGTTGTGGGGCTGGCTTGTGGTGCGAATGGCGGGACTCGAACCCGCACGGTGTGAACCGCTGGAACCTAAATCCAGTGCGTCTACCAGTTCCGCCACATTCGCCTGTCGTTGTTCGCTAGCTCTCGTGGTGCGCCCGGAGCGACTCGAACGCCCGACCCTCAGGTTCGAAGCCTGATGCTCTATCCAGCTGAGCTACGGGCGCACAACGAATCGCTATTTTGCCATGAAACGGCCGGAACTTCACGCGTTCAATCGGGCGGGAGGGCCATGCACCAGGCGTCGGCGGTCGCGTTGTCCTGGAGGGACATGAGTTCCGCTTCCGTCAGGGCGAGTTCCCGGGCCAGCCGCCACTCCCCGGGCAGGTCGCAGGGGATCACGCCCGGATCGTCGGTGCCCAGGGCGCAGCGCACCCCGGCCCGCAGGAACAGGGGCAGGGGGTGGGCGCCCAGGTCCGGCACCAGGGCGTGGTTGGAGGTGATGCAGATGTCCAGGGGGATCCGCCGGTCCGCCAGCAGGTCCACCAGGGCCGGATCCTTGGCGGCGCGGACGCCGTGGACGATCCGCTCGGCGCCGGCGTCCAGGATGGCGTCCCGGACGTTGGCGCCCGGGCCGTTCTCGCCCGCGTGGGCGGCAAGCCTAAGGCCTGCCGAGCGAGCGCGCTCGAAGACCGGCGCCCAATCCCGGAACGGCACCCGTTCCAGCCCGCCAGTCGAAAAGCCGATCACCCAGGCGGGCTTTTCCGGCAGCACCAGGTCCAGCACCTCGTGGCCGTGGTCCACCCCGAAGTGGTTCACGGCGTCGATGATCACGGCGATCCGGACATCCTGGGCCCGGGCTTCCCGGATGCCGTCGTCCAGGCCCCGCCAGAGGGCGTCCAGGGTCAGGAACTGGCTCTGCTTGACCAGGAAGTGGGGCGAGACCCAGAGATCCACGCCGCGGGCGCGGCCGTCGGCCCTGGGCAGCCGCGCCACCGCGGCCCGGACCGCGTCGCGGACCGCTTCGGCGGAACGCAGGAACCGGCAGCTGAAGAAGAAGGCCTCGATGAAACCCTCAAAGGGCACCGCCTCCCCGCGCCAGAGGGCCTCCAGGGGCGCCGGCGGGGCGAGCTGCCGCTCCTGCGCCCGGGCCCGCACCCAGGCCGGATCGAGACTGCCTTCGAGATGGGCGTGGCGGTCAACGGGCGGGCAAACGGCGGATGGGTTCATCGGTTCGTCCAGGTAACCATTTCCTTCAGGGCGAGGCTGTCTACTCGTCGTAGTCGTCCATCTGCAGGTCGCCCGGATCCACGCCTTCCGCGCGGGCGCCGGAGATGCCGAGGCTTTCCTCGAGGCTGTCCTCGGGGGCCACGTCCACTTCGCCTTCGGGGACGAAATCGTCATCGATCTGCAGAACCGCCTTTTCCTTCTTGACCGCCTTCGGCTTGGCCGGCGCCTCCTTCTGGTTGGCGCCGCACTTGGGGCAAAGCGGCTCCGGCTTCGCGAAGTCGTAGAACTTCGCACCGCATCCGAAGCAGGTCCATTTCTTTCCAAGATTCGCCATGGCGTCCTCAATCCCGTTTAAGGTGACAGGATTTACCATGAATCGAAGCGGATGTCGATCACACTTATTGCGCCGGCCGGGAGGCTAGAGGACCGCCCAGGGCGCCGGACCCAGCCGGGACGCGTCTCCCGCGCATAGCTGCTGGACCACCGTATGGTAGAAAATCTGGTGCTGGGCTTCCAGGTCGGCGCCGTAGCGTTCCACGAAAGAAGCCCGGGACCGGTCCAGTTCGTCCCGCAGGACCGGGTAGAGGCTGCCGGTCTGCTGGCCCTGGGTGACCTTGGCCGGGAAGTAGAGCTCGATGTCGCCCACCAGCACCCGGGCGCTGCGCTCGGCGTTGAGCCGGACCTTGGGGTCCAGGGAGCTGCCCGGGGGCTCGGCGATGGCGTCGGGGATGCGCTGGGTGAGGGTCGAGGGGTGGCTCTCCACCGGCGCGGCCCGCTCCTCCTCCTTGACCCCGGCCAGGTAGGACAGCCGGGCCTCGGCGGACCAGGCCAGGGCGCGGATGTGATGGGGATGCAGGATGGCCGGCCCGCTCCCGCTGTCCACCAGCAGCAGCGCCACGATCCGCTTGCGCAGGCGCAGGGGCAGGATGCGCAGGTCGGCCGCGGGTTCGGCGCCCAGGGGCGCCAGCAGGGACCCATAGGCCTCGCCGGGCCCGCTGAGCTGGCGGATCCGGCCCTGGACCAGATCCTCCAGTTCCGGCGGCGGCACCACCGGCGTGGCGCTGCGGGCGGCCTCGGCCTGGAACCCGCGGTGGGCGTAGGCGGTGGCGATGCCCTGCTTGAGGACGAACAGGGCGCTGCGGGCGGTGAACCGGTTCAGGCCGTCCAGGAGGCGCTTGAGCACCTCCCCCTGGGTGCCGGCCTCCTCCAGCAGGTCCAGGCCATCGCCCAGGTCCTGGTCGGTATCCTCCAGGACGGGCGGTTCCGGAACGGGGAGGGGTTCGGGCGCGGGGATGGCCTCGAGCAGGGTCCCCACCAGGGCCTCGTCGGGGGCCAGCTGCCCGATCGCCTCGCTCCAGGCCAGCATCACGTGCTCAAGAAGGGCCTGCTGCCGGGCGTCGACCCACTGCTGGAGCAGATTCTTCAATGAGGCCTGAACATTCTCATCCATAGGGATCCCGGTTTTGCTGCAATGGTACTCCAAATCCGGACCGGCCGACCCCCGGCTGGCAATTATTCCACTTGGCGGTTAGGATTCACCCAGGTTCGTGGTTCCCGGCTGGCCGGGTTCCTTGGGAGTGGATGGCATGGCCGATCTTTTGATCCAGGTGCGCGAGGTGGACGGGGTCGCCGTGGTGCTGCCGGAGGGCTTCATCAACGCCCATACGGTGCGGATGTTCGAGGACACCCTGGAAAAGCTGGTGGTGGAGCGCCGCTTCAACATCCTCCTGGACTGCTCGGGGCTGAACTACATCAGTTCGGCCGGCCTGGGGGCCATCATGGGGCTCATCGAGACGATCCGGGAGAACGGCGGGGACATCCTGCTCTGCAGCCTGGCCCCGAACGTCCAGACCATTTTCGACACGCTGGGCTTCACCCAGCTGTACCGGGTCTTCCCGTCCGCGGCCGAGGCCCTCCAGGCCCTGGCGGAGAAGGCCTAAGTGCGCCCGGCCGCCCCTCCCGAGACGTTCCGGCTCGTCATTCCAAGCCAGACCCGCTACCTGAACCTGGTCACCGGCCTGGCCAAGCGGGCCTCCCTGGTGGCCGGCATGGACGACGCCACCGCCGCCAAGGTCTCCATCGCCGTGGACGAGGCTGTCACCAACGTCATCATCCACGCCTACAAGGGCGAATCCACCCACAAGGTGGAGATCGAGCTGAGCTTCCTGCCGGCCACGATGGAGATCCGCATCTGGAACACCGGACCGGGGCTGCTGGACGGGGAGGTCACGCTCCCCGACCCCCGGGAATACGTGAAGCACCCCCGCAAAGGCGGCCTGGGCCTCCTGCTCATGAGCCGGTTCATGGACGAAATCCACTTCCGGGAGGCCGGGGGCCGGAGCGAATGCTGCATGGTCAAGCGGCTGGTGGGCTGAAGCGGATCGCCCGGATGTGCGATCATCGGACCGGAGGGTTGCCATGACCATCATCCGAATCACCGCAGGTGGCTACCATTTCCGCGCCGAGGCCAACGTCGGCGCCCCGGCCACGGTCGCGGCCTTCCTGGATCTGCTGCCGTACCGGGCCCGGCTCCTGCATGTCCGGTGGAGCGGCGAGGGCTGCTGGGTGCCGATGGGCAGCCTGAACCTGGGGGTCCGGCACGAAAACGCGACCAGCTACCCGTCGGCCGGCGACATACTGTTCTACCCGGGCCGGGTCAGCGAGACCGAGATCCTGATCGCCTACGGCAGCTGCCGCTTCGGCAGCAAGGTCGGCCAGCTGGCCGGGAACCACTTCCTCACCGTGGTGGAGGGGCGGGAGCACCTGCGCGAGCTGGGCGAGAAGACCCTGTGGGAGGGGGCCCAGGACGTGCTGTTCGAGCTGGAATAGCCAGACCCATGGACGATTCCCAGGCCTCCTCGCCGTTCCTGCGCCTGCGCGAGCTGTGCACCCGGATCCCCGAGGGGACCCAGGAACTGCTGCCCGTCATCGATTTCCTGGAGACCTTTCCGGACCAGGCGACCGAAGAGGCCCTGGTGCACCTGGTCGGGGTCACCGCCCTGGGCATCGCCAAGGCCAGCCAGGGCGGCATCTGGAACGGCACCCGGTGGGCCTTCCTGCGCGGGGCCGCCACCCCGTTCCCGACCCACCCCGGGCCGGGCTGGACCAGCCTGCCCTGGAGCTACGGCGAGGAGCCCTACGGCCACCTGGCGGTGCGGGTCGCCGAGCCGCCCCCGGCGCTGGCCCTGCTGCTGAGCATCTCCGCGCCGCTGCTGGCCTGGCGCCGGCTGGAGGCCAACCGCAGCGAGCAGAACCGGGCCCTGGCCCTGCAGCTGTCGCGGCTCAACACCCTGTTCGACCTGACCCGCAACCTGGGCGACGTGGAGACCCCGGGCGAGCTGATCCGGCTCATGGCCAACACCCTGGCCGGGGAATTCCAGATCCAGCGGCTGCTGGTGGTGGCCGGCGACGGCAGCGTGCTGCACAGCCGGGGCCTGGGGGCGCTTCCCGCGGAACTGTCCCCCGAGGCCCTGAACGAGCTGGTGGTCACCCGCGGACTGCCGCACGTGGTCGAGCTGCGCGACCAGGACCGCAGCCATGGCTTCGCCTACGCGGCCCAGCCGGCCCAGGGACCGCTGTCCGACGAGGATGAGCTGTTCTTCCAGACCCTTCTGAACATCACCTCGTCCCAGCTGAGCAGCCTCGAACTGCGGGAAAACCGGATCCAGGCCATGAAGCTGGAGAAGGACCTGGAGCTGGCACGGAACATCCAGCACCGGATCCTGCCCAAGCGGCTGCCGGAGCCTCCGGGCTGGCAGTGCGCCGCGGCCAACCTGCCGTACCAGGCGGTCGGCGGCGACCTGTACGATCTCTGGATGGCCTCGGACATCGGCCGCAGCCCGCGCCTGCACATGGCGGTGGCCGACATCTCCGGCAAGGGGCTGCCGGCGTCGCTGATGATGACCCAGCTCTCGGCCTTCCTGCGGGCCATGGCCGACCGGCGGGTCGAGGACTGGGGCAAGCTGGCCCTGCGCCTGAACGCCCGGATGAACGACATCCGCGACCGCAATCGCTACGCCACCCTGTTCATGGGCAGCCTCAATCCGGAGACCGGCGACCTCCGCTACGTCAACGCCGGGCACAACCCGCCCCTGCTGGTGCCCGGGGATGGCCGTCCGTTCCAGCGTCTGCTGACCACCGGCCCGATGGTCGGCCTGCTGCCCGCAGCCACCTTTGCCGAAGGCCGGACAACCATGCGACCGGGCGACACCCTGGTCATCTTCACCGACGGCGTCTCCGAGGCCGAGGATACCCAGGGCCTGGATCTGGGCGACGAACCCCTGGCGGAGGTGGTCCTGGCCCGCCCGGGCGCCAGCGCCGACGAACTGTTCGAGGCCCTGCTCACCCGCACCTTCGGCCACATGGAAGGTGGCGGATTCAAGGATGACGTCACGCTGGTGGTGATCAAGCGGGTCTGACCCGGGCCTCCGTTCGGGCTACATTGGATGGGGAGGGTGCCCATGAACGGCCTCAAGACCTTCGTTCTGATCATGGCCATGACCGGCCTGCTGGTGGCCATCGGCGGCTTCTGGCGGGGCGAGTCGGGGATCCTGATCGCCCTGGTGGTCAGCGTCCTGATGAACGGATTCGGCTATTTCTTCTCCGACAGCCTGGTGCTGGCGGCCTACCGGGCCCAGATCGTCGGCCCCGGCGACGCGCCCGAACTCTACGCCATCGTCGCCAACCTGGCCCAGCGGTCCGGGCTGCCCATGCCGCGGGTGGCCATCATCCCCGACGAGACGCCGAACGCCTTCGCCACCGGCCGCGACCCCGACCACGCGGTGGTGGCGGTCACCGAGGGGATCCTGCGGACCCTGTCCCGGCCGGAGCTGGAGGGGGTTCTGGCGCACGAACTGGGCCACGTCAAGCACCGGGACATCCTCATCGGCAGCCTGGCCGCGGTTCTGGCCCAGGCGATCATGTTCCTGTCGCGGCTGGCGTTCTGGTTCGGACCCAGGCGCTCGGATGACGATTCGGGCGGCGGCGGGCTGGGCGCCATCCTGGTCCTGATCCTCGGCCCCATCGCCGCCATGCTCCTGCAGATGGCCGTGAGCCGCTCGCGGGAGTACGAGGCCGACGCCTACTCGGCCCACATCACCGGCCGCCCCGATCAGCTGGCCTCGGCCCTGGGCCGCCTGGCGGCCTACAACCAGCAGCTGCCCATGCGCGACGCCCAGCCGGCCACGGCCCACATGATGATCGTCAACCCCTTGAAGGGGGACGGGATCTTCAGCCTGTTCGCGACCCACCCGCCGCTGGCCAAGCGGATCGAGCGGCTGAACGCGATGGCGATCGAGATAAGATAGCCAGGATTTTTTTATCCTGTTTTATCCCCGTTCATCCCCGTTCATCCCCGGCAAAAAAAAGCCAATGATGGGGAGTGTCAGGTTCTTTGTGTGTGAGCGGTTTGCATCGGTGGTCTCCGGCGGGTCAAGCCTGAGGGTGATCGAAGTGCTGGGGGTAAAGGATGGCGAAGTGATTCA
>Ga0316219_1000326_pt1 | contig 67231 bp, 110 predicted proteins | sample TBH18003PmetaG_FD_203635 | JGI IMG/M metagenome (GOLD analysis project Ga0316219, IMG submission 203635) | Freshwater microbial communities from Trout Bog Lake, Wisconsin, USA - TBH18003P | ecosystem: Environmental > Aquatic > Freshwater > Lake > Hypolimnion/Profundal zone | place: USA...
GTAAGTTTGACCCCACCATGCTTTAATACCAGGCCATAGGGCCTTTGGGTGAGTACCAGTTGTAATTACACCAGCCATTTTATATATCTCCTATTAATTAAGCACCGAAGGCTTGTTTGTATTGGTGCTTATTAAACACAACCAATACGTTGTTATATGCACCAGGAACGTTGTTTGGCTCTTGGTAGAGACCTACAACTTGGAACATGGAAGCTGCGGTAGCTGAACTATCAGCAGTTACATAAGTAGCTGAGAAAGGTGAAGACTGTGACAAAGTTGAAGTTTGGTCAGCAGTAATCGTTGGAACAGCAGTAGAACCAACTTTAGTATCAGCAGAAGCGTTAGCTTGTACTTGGAAAATAACGTTAGGGTCTGTTACAACATAAACATAAGTGTAAGAACCAGAAGATAAACCAATCCAGAGCTGACCTAAGTTAATGTTTGTGCCTTGCAAGCTTACGCCTGGATTAGCTACACGAATAGATACAATAACGCCCAAAGGAACGTCAGTTGCAGCAGCTTTAGTTACAAGAGCTACGCCATTTGCGTCATTACCAACAGCAGATTTTACGATATCGCCAATAGCAAAAGTGTAAGAAGCAGTGTTAGCAATAGCGTAAAGAACGCCTTGCTCGTTAAAAGGTGCACCAGTAACTGTGCCTACTGGCGACAATCCTGATACGGCATTTACGTTTGCCATTTTTTTTCCTTAATTAGAAAGTTTAATATTTGATGCCAGCATTATAGAAACCAGAGGAATCAACACCAGGTGTCTTACCTTGTCTAATAGCCGCATCTGTTTTATCGTTACGTTCTTGTAATTGCTTTTGGTCTTCGTCAAACCATTCTTGTTTGATTTTCATCAAATAAGCGTACATTGGTTCGCCCTTCTCTCCAGCACCTACTAAGAATCTAACCTTATCTCCTAAATCAAGATTACGAGAAGTAACGTTCTCTGTAACCCCATCTATCTCACTTGGGTGAACAAACTCATAACCGTTTTCAGTAGCATTCTGGATGCGCCCAGGAGTGTCGTTGAAAATGTGCATGTGGAAACCCTCAATCTGTTTCCCTACCTGCAGCTTGCCTTGAGTCCCATTGAATACGCCTTTTTTACGTTCACGAGGACGCTCTACCTTAGTAGACTCTACAGCAGCTTTTACTTCTTTTTTAATTTCAGTCATGTTCTATTCTCCCTTATTCCCAATCGTATTCTGCGACATACTGCTCTTTAGTCATCAGACCTTGCTTAACAAATTTATCACAAGCTGCTTTAGCTTCCGCAGGTAAAGCGTTGTAAGATTTCTTGCCAGAACCTGTAGATGGTCTAGCTGTCCCGTTAGAGGAGCCTTCCATTGGATTCTGTACACGCTTCTTACCAAACTTCTCTGGGAACATCGCTGTAAGCTCTTCGTCTAGTTTATCCAAGAAGGCTTGTCCATTAAGGTTAGGGTTCTCACGACGGAGTTCAACACCTAAACCATTAGCAACACCAGTCATTCTTGTATCTTTACCAAACCAGTCATTCTTCTCAACCCAGTTATTTAAAATAGGGTCTTGAGTAACTTGAGGAACTTCTTTAGCTTTATCTTCAGCATCTTTTAAGTCTTGTTTAGCTTCTAGACGTTGCTCTTTCAAGTCGTCCATTGCATCATCAATCGCTATTGCTCTATCGCCATCGCCTTGAGTGATTGCATCACGCTTAGCTTGCTTTAGTTGTTCTAATTGACCTTCCAAGTCTTTGGTCTTTCGCTCAAACTGTTGCTTCTGGTATTCACGAAACTCTTTAGCAGCTTCCCGTGCTTCTTCAGCAATCTTTTTGGCTTCACCTAATTCTTTAAGCAATTTCTCATTATTCTTACGAAGGATTGGCATAATTTCTTTGCCACGACGTACAAACGTCTCAGCATCAACCCAATCAGTCTCAGAGCCACGAAACTCTTCTGCTGCTACCCAACCCTGTGCCCGTGCTTCGGACTCGAACTGAGAGGCTTCTGGAGCTTCCTGTGGTGCTTCTTGTTGTAGTTCTTCGCTCATTATTTAATCCCTTATTTTCCATGTTTACTAATTGCTTTACACCACCATCTAAGCTCATCGTCTGACATATTAGATTTCATTCTATTTACAATAGAGCATACTAGTTGTATGTTTTCTCTAACATAAGGACCACCTGCTTCAATACGGTCAATAGAAATGTTTGTTTTAACTTTTCCTTGTCCTCTAATGTAAGTAAGTTTTATTCCTGTTAAAGCACATTTACCTTCTTGCTCTTCATAGATTTCTAATAACATCTCATACGTTAATTCTTTTCTGGTCTTGTATTGCCATATTAAATGCTTTAAATGGTCTTTTAACGTCCAATTTTTAGAACGATTCATGTGGTAGTCTTTTTTACCCCATACACGTTTTTGTTCTAAAGTTTGAGCCATTAATTAATACCACGAAGCAAATGTGGGTCAACTAAGCCCATATCGTCGTCTAACTTGGCTACGAGGTCTGCATAATTAATCATGCGATAGTCTTTGCCGTTTTTACCTTTGTACATCAAACCAGCGTATTTAGCGAAAGCTACCTTCATCCCTGGCGATACAATGTCTGCTGGGACTTCTTCACCTAAAGCAATAATCATGCCTGTAGTGTTTGCAAGTTGTTCACGTTCACTGGTCTCATCTGAAGATACAATAATTCCACTAGCTGTCTTATTCTCTACTACTAAAGGCTGAATAAGAACCCTGTCAAAGATAGGGGTGATACCTGTCGCATTAGACATCCTTTTTCTCCGTTACTGAATTCATCAACTCGTTATAATCTAAAGCTAGAATTGCTGTACATGCTGCTGCTCGTCCTCTGATACTCGCATCATCTTCGGTTCCTGCTAACAACATCTCTTTAAGCCACTCTCTGTCATTGTGTATTGCCTTCATAAAGGCTTGAGTTACACGACTAGCTTTCCATTCATTAAATTCCTGCTCTGTTACTACTATTGCCATTACTTCCTCCTTGTTAAACCTATTCTGGTGCTGCTTCTCCCTCTGCTGGTGCAGGTTGAGACATTTCATTCATGTGCTTCTCAAGGTCCATCATAGTTTTGAGAGCAGTTTGAATTCCTTCATTCTTAGCTTTAGCTGCTCCGATTTGAGCATCTAGCATTGCAATATCTTGACCGTGTCTAATACCACCAGCTTGCTCTACAGCAAGGATAGCATCAGCTTCTAACTTGTGAATCTTAGCTTGATTGATTTCAACGTCTTTCATCATCTTCATCATTCCAAGCTTAAACTGCATTTGCATGTCAGCTTGTTTAGCTTGTTGCTTCATCATTTCGATTTGTACCTTCTCAGATGGTCCTGGCTTAATAGCGTTAGGTCCTTTAGGGTCTGGAAGAAGTTGGTCGATGTTATTTACCTTCATTGCTTTGAGGTACGTCTTCTGAGCTTCGTACATACTCATGCCAGGAGTGGTAGAAGCTAATTGAAGCACTGCTTGAGCTTGTTGAATACGTTGTGTATCAGAAACAATGTTAGGGTCTGCTGCAGGGCGTACGTCAGATACAGGACCTGAGAAGTCGTCAGCGTCGATGAAGTTTTGACCTTGATCGCTGTTGTAATCTTCAATACCTTGAAGGTACAGTTGATTCAAACGATACAACTTACGGAACTCATCTTTAAGACTACGGTAGGTACGTTTAAAGATACCAGAGAAAATCTTCATTCCCTGTTCAGCCATCGTCCTTGTAGTTTCAGCAGCAGTATTCTGACCTGGATTCTGGCCTGACAAAATGTCAACAGAACCACCAATACGCTCACCGTAATTAATAAGCATACTGAGCAAAGTAAACAGAACTTGAGAAGGCTCACGCACTGGGAGAGGCATGATACCTTTACGGAGGTCATCACCAGTTGTATCGACATGTTTCCACTCTAAAGGTGCGAAGTTGTAGTTTCCACCTCGGAGCTTGATACCACGGGACAAGAAACCACCTGCTGTATTGGCCATTGTGCCTGTGTCAATAAGCTGGTTGAGAAGGGTATCGATACTCTGATTAAGTGGTCCAAGAAGACTTCCGAAACCGAGGTCATAAAAGCCACCATCAGGTGAGGGAATGAAAGGGAATTTAGTAAAGTATGTTTCTGCTTTGATGGAAAGAACATTGCCTTTATTGTCTCTTTCAATAGAAGTTTCAAAGTAACGGGCTACAATACGCAGCACTTGTTTGGTATCACGACGCATCCAGATGATGTACGGCTCAGCATAACCATCTCCATCAAAGTCAATGAAGGTATGCTGTTCAAGAATCTCGTAAGGGGTAGAGTCATCTACTGAGTCAGGGGCAGACATGCCTTGTGCTTTGTTCTGAGCCAAAGTCATGTTTGACTGAGGAACAGCAGCAGGGCCAGCTTCAGTCATTTCGCACCACAAACCACGAGCTACACGCTCATAGATGTCGTTTTTAGAAAGGTATTGAATTTGAGTAATACGTGGGGACGTATCTAAATGCTTAGTCCAGTAGTTGACAACAAAGTCTTTAGCAAGGATATGCTCAGAGATGTTGTACTTACAAATAGGGTCAAAGTAAGATTTTTTAAAAGCACACCCAACGATAGGCTGAGAAATAAGAACTCTATCCATCTCAGATTCCCAAGTAGTATCTTGTTCAAGAATCTGGTAGGACATAAATTGACTTACACGATGGGCACGTGCATCTTTAGCACCTGTAGGGTCGTCTCCAATTACACGACACTGAACAGGGGTTTCCCCATTGATAAGTACAGGATAACTGCGAGCATGAAACTGCAAAGCAGCAATAGTGATAAGTGGAAATTTGACATTTGAAGCTCCAGGCCAAGGGAAAGACTTAGCTTCAGCAACTTGCAAAGCAAGCTTCATAGCTTCTTCAGTACGTTTTTCCCAAGCAGAACGAGACTCCAAGTCAGCCTGGAATCCCTTGTAGACGTTATAGCTAATCGTATTGAGAGTATCTGCATCCAATATCTCAGCGATGTTTGGAAGGGAGACAATCTCGTCTAGGTTAAGTTCAGTATTTAGTTTCAAAATTTATTACCCTTGGAAAGGTTTTCTTTAGCAGGAATAACTCGCAAGTTGTATTCAACGTGGAGACCACAAACATTTTTACCTTGTAACGGAACAATGTGGTCAACATGCCAAGTATCTTCTGTATATTTATTAAACATTACAGCTAACTGATACTTAGCTTGTATAGCTGTTAAATTAGCCCAACTAGGGGTTGCATTTAATTGTGTAGCTCTGTACTTATAAGTTAAAGCGTTTTTAACGCCTCTGTTTCTTTTATCCCACGCACGGTTTTTAGCATTTACTTTAGTGCGATTATTAATAGCCCACTCTTTGTCTTCTGCTGCTTTGCAAGAAATACAACGTGACCTGTAGCCAGACTTTGTTCTAGAGTTTTTAGGAAAAGAACTTAATTCTAACATGTTTTTACATTTAGTACAAGTCTTCAAACTAATATCCAGTCACTTGATTTCGTCCTGTTAAATCGTATCCTGCTTCGTGTAAGGCAACCCTAAATTCTTCTTCGTCGACTTCACTTTGAGTTGCAGCTACTTGCATCTGGTTCAAGAGTAACCCAATGTAGGCCCAAGCATCAACCTGGTCATCGTGTCTATCTCTCGGGAACCGCAACAGCTCATCTTCAAATGTTTGATACCAATCAGCAGAACTGTCAAACTTCACGGCTCCTGCTCTCATACGAGCTTGCATTGACCTTGCACGACTCAACTTATCACCTGAAGGCTTGAGTAACACCAGGTTAATAAAAGTGTCCTGCTTCATCATTGCTTCGTTAAGGTATGGTCCTATAGACTTCTGGATTGTACCTGCCTCGATTCCAAACAATTCAGGGTTGTAAGTTCGCTGGAGGGCAAGGATAGTTTCTACAATCTGCATCGCATCCATTCGGTCACGAACGATGTTCACACACTGCAAGTGCTGATTCTCGTCCATCCCTGCCACAGCAAAAACACTGTAATCACTATGTTGTCGTTGACTAATAGCTAAGTCACAAGCAATGTAGTAATTTAAATTCTTTTTTCTATCTTCTTCTTTAAGTGGTGCAAAATCACTCTTTTTAAAGAATCCGTTAGCATCATCAAGAGGAACGTTCAACATCTCTTGAGAATATACGTCTGCTAAACCTTGTGCGACGTATTGAGCTTTACGCTCTTCTAAAGCTTTCTTGTTCCATCTGTCAGGCCACAAGATGTATTTAAAGTCATCAGAGTGTGCTCTGTACTTAATGGATAACCAAGAAGTCTTGTAATTCGTATACTGTCTTAAATCTTCAGTAATTAAGTTCTTTAAAGCTTTAGTACCTAGTGATGCTAATTGGGACTCAGGCATCAACCTTTCAAGAAGGGAATCTAAGTGCAAAATAGTACCAACTATGCGAATCTTGCCTGTAACTGACAGGGCAGGGATAAGAGCAGAGTAAAACCAACGTCTTAACTTCTCTCTTCTATCCTTATTAAGAACCTGTTCATCAGATTCCATATCATCACAGATAATTAAGTCTGGACGTTTATTCAACCACTTTAAACCACGAAGCTTTTGTTCAGAACCTTTAGCCTGAATACGGAATGTGTGTCCGTCTTCGAATTTACCTATTATATCATCTTCTGTTTGTTTTGTCAACTCAATGTTGCCAAATAAACCATGTATATCGTCATTATCCCTAAGTTCTTTGATGATGTCACCTAAGAACAGCCCAGCTTGTGAAAAGCTGTCTGAGACAATCAAGACATACTTAGACCTACGAAACAGCACTTCAGCAAGACAATAAGTATAAGTAACAGCAGTAGACTTCCCGTGGCCTCGAGGGGCAGCAATAGCTACGAACTTGTCTTTGCTACAACATAGCTCCCAAAGCTCTCTATGGAACTCAGGGGTCTGCGTAGCTGAGTCAAAGTTCTTGACCAGGCAGGCATTACTAAAACCCTCTATGACTTCGCTAGTGAGTTCCACTGATTACTTGTTACCCTTTTTACGGTTAGTGGCTTTACTCACTACACGTAGGTTACTCTTTGCTGTGCTACCGCCTTTGCTTAAAGGTTTCTTATGGTCTACTTCTTTACCGTCACCTTTAGAGACTTTACCTGCTGAAGCCATTGTAGCTCTTGCGGTATTGCGAGCAGCTCTGTTTTTCTTTTGTTCTGCTGTACCGTGGTAGTCAGCATATTCTTTTTTGTAGTCACGAACTTTACGAGGCATTATCAATTACCAAAGGTTGAGGAGTGATGTCTTTTTCCTTTGGCTTAGCAAAGGTTCTAAATTGCTCTGCAAGCTTAGCGAGTCTATCGTCGACGGTACGTTCAATCTGTTCCTGCATTGGCTTGTCTTCAATGATGTCCTTGCGAGCCATCATGTCGTTAGCAACCTTAGAAGCATCTTTGATGCTGACAGGGACACGGATAAGTTCAGATGTCTTAGGGTCATATTGGTAATTACCATTAGTCAACCTATCTTCAGTGACATCCAAAGCCTTGCTGACAAGCTTACTAAGACGAGCATTTAACTTCAGGTTATCTTCAGCTTTAAGGTCTTCAACCATTTTCTTAAACCAGTCAGCGTAACGCCAACGGTTAAAGGTAGCTAATGGTATGTCTAAGACAGCAGCCGTCTGAGCACCATTCCCTAAAGCTAAGAACGTAGTTGCAGCTTCGAGCTTTTGACTTTCAGACCACCATTTACCTTCAGCTTTTAAATCTCTTTTCTTTCTACGTGTCATTTTAAGACAATCCTTTACTTAATGGGGCCATTATAACATAAGATATTTTATTTGTCAAGCTTTATTTTATAAATAGCTATGAGCCGTAAAAGACATTAATACGGCTCACTTTAAAGATGACATAAAAATAAATATTGTTAAAGTATTGACAAAAGAGAAAACTATTGGTATAATAGACTACATAGGGGTTAAGGAGCCTTATACATCTTTCAAGTAAGGGCTTACAAGTGTCTTTGCTACAAGGATAACTATAAATGTTGTTATTACTAAGAAGAGCTTTGCTGTAAAAGCATCTTTAAAGATATATAGTACTACATGAAGTTTTATCTATGAAGGGCTAAGAGGGCACTTCATAGCTCTGCATCGGGCTACGAGCACATCTTCTTAGCTTTACTTTCAGGGTTCTCCTGAGAGACTACCCCCTGTTTTAAAAACTATAGCAGCGTCACAAATAGCGTAATAAAAACTTTAGAGTAATTCTTTTTGACCCTCCCACGCCCTAGAACTCCCAAGGGAATCTCCCCAGCCACTCCCTAGGGCTATGTCTGCTCACCTGCTAAGGCTTATCTAAATAGTTGATAACTAAGGAGAAATCTATCTGTTTTATTGATGAGTTATAACCTAGCATTACTAATCAAAGACTTACAAGCTCCTGACCCCATTCATACCTATATCACTATTGATAAGGTTTTACCTATTCAGTATGACTATTAGTTATATAGTTATCCATCTGTATTCCTCCCCCGTTATCTGCCCAGTTATCTCCGTTAATTCCCTTCTGTTGTTTGTTTGCAACTAAGGGTTTGTCCTAATAGTTTTTACTTGAAATAAGGACTAAATTGTAGTTATAGCAGCAAACAACAACAAACCAAAAGGAAATAAAATGTTAACACTTACACTTTCTTATGTAGTAGCCTTGGTAGCTTCTTTCTTAGTAGGTTACATTTTAAACAAAAAACAATGGTTTTAATTGTAAAACCTAGGGTTTGTCCTAATAGACAAGCCCTTACAATCCTAATAAATTAGAGTTATACAAACAAACAAGGAATAAAACATCATGACTATAATCACCCATTCTGACTTGGTAGCAAAAGCGTCTGAGGGCTTGCCTAATATTGTGGATTACAGTAAATACTTAGGAAGTAACTCTTCAGGTTTATATACTACTAATGATTTAGTAATGGCTAGGCGTGTATGCTTAACAGTTTACAGAAATACAGCATTATCCCAATTAAGAGAATTATCCAATAAAGCAAATGAGGGTAAATAAGCATGACTAACTTAAAAGCCCTTATCATTACCGTTGCAGTATTTGCAGTATGCTTGGCAGTATGGCAGTTAACTAACTTACACATTCTTTAAGAATTAAACATAAACTAAATTAAAAGATTAAACAAAATGAATAATACATATAACGGCTGGTCTAACTACGAAACTTGGAACGCTAATCTGTGGATTGATAACGAATGGCAGTTATCTGAGCAATGTGCAATGATTGCTTGTGATTTATTCAGCAGTTATGAAGACCACGACAAAATGGCTTATATCCTTGGTGAGCGTATTCGTGACATTTTTGAAGAGAATCAGCCAGAATTACCAGCAAGTTTCTATTCTGATGTATTGAACGCTTCTATGCGTGAAGTTAATTGGACTGAGATTGCTAAACACTATATTGAAAATGAAGCAATGCAAAGAGAAAGTGAAGAGGCTTAACATGAAAACTTACCACATTGTAGCAATTAACGAAAAAACAGGCAATAGCGTATTTATGACTAAGTATGCAATGGCACATGATAAGGCTTGTGAGATGCTTAAAAGGTTTACATCTCATAAAGGCAGAAGATTACAACTTATCGAGGGAATTTAATTATGAAAACATTCAAAATAATCCTAGACATAGAATTGAAAGATGATTCCATTAAGCATAGTGATTTCATCTATGAAATTATCGAACAAGCCTTAGAAACTGGCGAGAGTCTTTTAGCTTACGAACTATTGGAGGTTTTACCATGATTGAGATTGCAGGCGGTATCTTATTGGCTCTGTTGTTCTTGGTATGTTTACCATTTATTATTCAAGTAGGAGCTTTTCTATTTATCTTAGCGTTGTTCGTTGGTGCTATTTGGTTGGCTGGTGAGTATCCTTTATGGGCGTTGTTCTTAGTTATAATTGCAATAGTGTGCTACTTTTCAAATAAACAACAAGAGGCTAAACAATGAAACACGATATATTTTTTAACACTAAGGACTTACTCATAGAATGGCTTGATGAGAATTTTCCAGAGACTACACTTACCCACATCTTTTCTAATGGTGCTAAATACTCAGCAAGTGGTTGTACAATCGAAGTAAATGGCTTACACCTTATAATTGATTTAGATAACATAGACGAGGCTTAAAATGAGTTTATACGGTAATAGATACTACGAACCAGATGACACTTACGCTGACGCTGAGATTGAAGAAGAAGCGATAGAGAGCTATGCACAAGAATTATTGCAAGCTAGTTGTAATCCTGCTACGCATTGGGGCGAAGGCTTAAGCGAATGCGGTTACGATGAAATGGATTACCCAACACCAAGCCATGCACCTTTAGACATTGTTCACCGTGTTAATGCTTACTGGTACAATACAGCTTTGTTCATTGCTAGAAAATACTATGAGGATAATCCATTATGAATAACTTACAAGAGATGACCAGCGAGGAAGCCCGTTACGCATGGGAGGAAGCAGAGTATCACTTTGACTTGGTAGATATTGTCAAGCAAATGAAGGTCAGGGGCGAGGGTGTAGTTATCCTTGATGTATTAAATATGTTTAAGCAATCGGAGAAAGTAAAATGAAGAAAATAAAGATTAAGCGTAAAGGTTTTGGATTTGAAATAGTACTCGAAGGTGAGATTAAAATTGATGAATCTAAAATTAAATCTTATGAGCAATATCATAAAGAACAGACTCAGGCGTTGCTAAAAAAAGAAATTTATGATTACTTGCTTACCATTTGCCCTTCTGCTAATGCTAGTGAATTTTCAGTGTTTAATTATTATTATGGTGCTCAATTAGGCTTACAAGATATTGCAGAACATTTAGCAACAACAATGGAGGCAGATATAAATGATGACTGAGAACCTCATACGCAAGGCTAGGGCTTACGCATTGAATGATGACTATGTTGTAACAGCTAACCTCATCAATCAGCTATGCGATGCCTTAGAAGTCCAAGAAGATAATAGAGCTTCGTTGTTGTCTTATATGATGGATAACAAGGAAAACTTTAAGCATGCTGAAATGTATCGTCATCTACGCAATAGTGCCTGTCACGCACCACATGACGCTATGGCTCCCGCAGTTGTGCTATGTAATGGTAATATGTCTAGCTTTGAATGGCTTGATGGTGATATGCTAGATAAAGCCATTGAGGAAGACATGAAAAAAGACTACTACTGCGGTGCGTGATACAATGGACAAGGAAGAAATGCTTTTAATTATCTTTGCGGTGACTTCGTGCATTGATACCGTAATTAGTTTACTTCGTTACTGTAAAGGGATGGGAGAATAAGATGACATACCAAGAGATAGCAAAAGAACTAGGCATTACGCACGCAGGGGTCATGTTTATTGAAAAGCAAGCCTTGATGAAGATGCGTAAAAGATTACTAGCTTTAGGCTTTGACGTGGATTGTATTTAAGATGACTGAGATTTATACTTACCAAGAAATAGCAGATGAGATGGGTATTTCATTTCAGGCGGTATGGGAAATTGAGAAAAGAGCTTTAATGAAGTTAAGAAAGATTTTTATTAACAGAGGTATATTAAGAGAACATTATTATGACTGATACCAGAGAAGATGGACTAGGATGGAAAACTAAAGAGTATTCTGAAGGGTTCAATGCTGGAGTTGCTTATTATGATAAAAGTATTACTAAAGACTCTATCGCAGGTATGTATAAAGGAGAAGTAGGTATAACTGTTTCTGCTCCTAAAGAAGCTGATTGTTTATTTATAAAGAAAAAAGAAGTATTTAATGATTGGCTTAACGGACAACTTAAAACAGTTAATGGTAAAACTACTGGAGAGATGAATAGAGAATGGCTACATACTAAACTGGATGAATTTTTAGATAACGGAGAATTATTATGACTGATGCAGAATTGATTGCAATATTAAACAAGGGAGAGATTGCTCCAGCATTATACGAGGGTGAAGTAGGAGAAACTAACCTTCCCACATGGCGTAAACTAGCAAAGGCATTTAGAGATTACTATGAAGTATATTATACAACACAATCTGATTCAAGAGACTCTTTCCTTGATGACGATGCCTGAATCTGACAGAGCAAGCACTTACGCCCCTGAAGAAATGGATTGTGAGTATGTAGTTTGGGATTGTGACAATGTTTCAGGAGAAGCTCTAGGAGGCTTTAAAGATGAAGATGAGGCATAGGTATCACCCAGTAGTAGAACAAGGCTCTAAAGCCCCTTTAAATCGATTTAAACCCTATTGGGAGTTAGCATGAGATGCTATTGCTGTGACACATTACTGACTGACTATGAAAGTACCCTTAAGTCAGTGAACACTAACGATTACTTAGATATTTGTTTGAGATGTTTGAAGTCAGTAAAAGATGATATTATGTACAAAGACAGAGTAGATTTACTAAGCAGTGAAGATGTTGATGACTTAGATATCTATCTAGATGACTACTCAGATGATGAGTACTAAGATGATAATACTCTTAATAGTAATAGTTATATTTGTAATAAGTCTTAAAGAATCTTGTAAGTCTTTTAAACTTTGAGAGTTCATAGCTTGTAAGACTTATAAGGCTCTTTAGAAAATTATACACCGAGAAAGTTCTTTATGTCAGTATTTTTAAAACATATTCCTTGTGAGAAGTGTGGTAGCTCAGATGCTAATTCACTCTTTGACGATGGACACCAACACTGCTTTGCTTGTGGTCACCACGTCCACGCAGATTCAGAGTTCACAGCAACACCAGCGAGGAAGAAATCGATGATTGAAGTTAAAGGTGAAGTTAAGTCTATCTCTGACAGGGGAATCACTACGGCTACTTGTCAGACCTACGGTGTCACCCAAGATGGTACGTGTCAGCACTATCCCTATGCGAATGAAGAAGGGGCTATCATCGCCTTAAAAACTCGCACAGTTGAAAACAAAACCTTTGCTATTGCTGGTGACTGGAAAGGTGCTACCTTGTTTGGTCAAAATGTATTCCCTAAAGGTGGTAAGACTGTAACTCTACACGAAGGTGAATTAGACGCTCTAGCAGGCTTTCAGATGTCAGGTAGTAAGTACCCTAACGTCTCTATCCGTAACGGTGCTCAAGCTGCTTTAAAAGACGTTAAACAGGCTTATGAATGGTTATCCTCCTTCGAAGAAATCTATATCTGTTTTGATGCTGATGAGCCAGGCCAGAAAGCAGCGAATGAAGTTGCTGAAATATTAGGCAACAAGTGCAAGATTGTTAAACATTTAGGGAGTTTTAAAGATGCGTGTGACTACCTTAAAGGAGGCAATACTGCCGAATACGTTAAGAGATGGTGGGCAGCAGAGCAATGGACTCCAGATGGAATCATCGCAGGGGTTACGCTATGGGATGAGGTTAATCGCCCTGTGGAGAAATCGTCAGCCCTCTATCCTTGGGCAGGAGTCAACGAGCTTACCTACGGTATCCGCCCAGCAGAACTTATTACCGTTACGGCAGGCTCAGGACTAGGAAAGTCACAGTTCTTGCGTGAGATTCTCTGGCACTTGATTAAAACAACAGACCACAATATTGGACTGATGTTCATGGAAGAATCTGTACGGAAGACTGCACTAGGGATTATGTCCCTCCATTTAAACAAGCCACTACACTTACCTGATGCACAGGTATCAGAAGGAGAACTAAAGAATGCGTTTGACGTCACTATGGGTACGGATAGGTTATTCTTTTGGGATAACTTTGGTTCTACTGACATTGATAATGTTATTAACCGTATTAGATACTTTGCAAAAGCCACCGATTGTAAGTATGTTTTTCTTGACCACATTTCTATGGTGGTTAGTGCTCAAGGTAACGGTGATGAAAGAAAGTCAATAGATGAGTTGATGACTAAGCTTCGGATGCTGGTACAAGAGACAGGCATTAGTTTAATTGCTGTATCACATCTTAAGAGGCCAGAGAATAAAGGACACGAGGAAGGAGCTGCAACATCTTTATCTCAGCTTCGTGGCTCAGGCTCTATTGCTCAGCTTAGTGACATTGTGATTGGTTTGGTTCGTAATGCTCAAGCTGAAGACCCTATTGAACGCAATACCACTAGAGTTTCTATCTTAAAGAATCGCTTTAGCGGATTAACTTCACCACACTGTGCTTCATTGTTATACAATAAAGACTCTGGACGGATGCTCGAAATGGAGGATGTACTATGAATGGATTAACACCAGAAGAGATTAGTAAAACAATTACAGATGCTTTTGAACGGGGGAAAATGTTCGGATACGCTGAAGGTAGAAAATCTATTAAAGCTGAAATGGATAAACTCAAAAATGAAAATGATTTCTTTAAAAGTATTTTGAATGATGTTGAATTACTCAAAAAGGACAAAGAGTAATAAACGCAAAGGGATGATATGAACGCACTAGAACTTGCTGATGAATTAAATTACAAAATAACTTGTGTTTACGATGATATGACTGTTGTTATTGAAAATGGAGTAGAAATTTCAAGGGTATATCAAGATAACAGAATTAAATTCAATCCTTTTGAATTATTGGGGATTCCAAAATGAATGCAATTGAACTAGCTGATGAACTATGGGTTTGTTTAGAATCTTCAATTATTAGCGATTCAGATACTAGAGATTTAGTTATGGATGCAGCCACCATGCTACGCCAGCAACAAGCTGAAATAGAGGCGTTGAAATCTTTTGTTAAACCAATAGTAGCTCATGGAGATGATTGCATCGGAAATTGGGATGGAGATGAATTGCAAGATTTAGCCGTAAAAACAGGTCTTTTAATTGAGGTTGAAAAAACTCAATTTTGTAATTTAGGAAAAGAAAACTTTGTTGGTTGTCCGTGCAGAGAATATCACTGGGGTGAAGAATCTTGGATATGTTTACAGACTGCTAAATTTTTATTAGATGAGGCACAAGAGAAATGAAAGCAAATGAATTAGAAGGAATAAATAGCCCACATAATGCTTGCTGTTATAGATATAAATGTCGCCAGCAACAAGCTGAAAATGAGGCGTTGAAAGCAAAGACACTAACAGATGAGGAAATAAACAAATTGTGGGCAAAATCAAGTGAAGATGGTATTGCCATGCAACAAGGGTTTACTACACAACAACATTACTTTGTTTATTTAATACTAAAAAAGGTGTAATAGAAATGAGCTGCGGATTATGCGGATTACCTAAAGATACTGGTGCTATTGGTTCTGTATTGCCACAATGTATTTGCCATTGGAAACATACACCATACACCAATACATCGCAGGAACTAAACGCTGGTGGCGAACCAGTTAAAAATGCTACTTATTGGAAAAGACAACACGATAGATTGTTAATAAGTCTAAATGTCAGCGCAATAAAAATAGCTGAATTGGAAAAAGAATTAGCAATACTAAGAAAGGCACAAGAGAAATGAATAAGCCAATTGCTTGGACTACAGACGAATTAAATACTGATAACTGGGGCGATACAGATTGGCAAATTACTGTTACCAAAGAAAAATGGTCAGATAGACAAAAGCCACTTTACACCCATCCAGCAAACCTAACAGATGAGGAAATTTGGAAAGTTTGTTTAGAAGGCGGTCATGTAGATTGTATTGCTGATGTTGATTGGGAAATCAATGGAATTGAAGAATTAAAGCATCAATATTTAAGACTATGCAAAGCAATACTAAGAAAGGCACAAGAGAAATGATTAGCAAAGCAAGTGCAGTGTTTGGAGTGGGACAACTCGCTCGATTGCTAACGGTATTGGTTGGCTGCCGTCTGCACAGTCAACCCCCTAATTTAAGAAAGGCACAATATAAATGAACGAAAATGAAACATGCCCTAATTGTGGTGAGTATCACAGTTGTACCGACTTGATACGCGAGCAACAAGCTCAAATTGATACCTATAAGTCACAAAACAGCAGTCAAATTGATGCCTATAGGTATGAAACCATGCTACGCCAGCAACAAGCTGAAATAGATAAAGTAAATGCGGAATGGGCGCAAGCTGCAATGGCATTGGGTAAATGCGTTCAAGAAAACCATGAACTTAAATCTGAAATTGAGGCATTGAAGATAAAGCATGACGCAATAGCATGTTCAAGTTGTGCGTGTGGTTTTATTAAAAGAGGAAAGACACAAGAGAAATGAAGCTTTTTTACTACTGCAATATTGGTCATGGATTTTGGTTTAGATTTTTTGGCTATGGTTTATGGGTCAAACAAACAAAGCATCATCAGCCATTGTTTAGCGAAAGAAATGGTTACACCAATGTTTACAAGTTTTTTGGTTTGACTTTTAAATTTTTAAAGGCACAAGAGAAATGAACGCAAATGAACTTATTGAAAATGCTAGAAAAATTATAGGGAAGCCATTAGGCGAATTAAGAGCATTTCAATTGTTGCCACAAATTCAATTATCTGCCGATATGCTACGCCAACAACAACGCACTATAGACGGCGACAAAAGACTGATTGATTTGTTGTATGAAAAGATAACCAAGTACGAACTACGCCACGCCGAGCAAAGAATGCGTATTGAGCAATTGGAGCACATGATGGAAAAGGCAAGCCACTACGAAGCTATGGCACACGCTGGAGGCTTTGAGGCTGGCTACCAAGCTGCTCAAGCAAACTTTAATAAAGAAAATCCTGTTAAAGAAGTCTTTAATAGAAAGGCACAAGAAAAATGAGAGATGTCGGCAAAGGCGATAAGAAACGTCCTGTATTGAATCAAGAACAGTTTGATAAAAGCTGGGATGAAATCTTTAATAAAGATAAGAAGATTCCTCCTAGTGATTTAGAAATAAAGATTGACATTGCTAGTGATGAGAAGCGTGTAGTTGTTAACAAGACTTGGACGTTTTAATGAATAGGTATGTAAAACACTTGGCTTGTTTTGTGTTAGGTGTTACAGTTACCTTAACAGCAGAAGAAGTAGTAAAGATTTATGATACTAAATGTTATGATACACTGAGCAGTGTTTCTTTCTATACTGTTAAAGATGGAATAGAATATTGCTTTTACCGTAAACGAGACTATCCTTACCGAATTAGCGGTGGGATTATAGGAGTTAAAGAATGAAAATAGTTACTATCATTATTTTGTTTTGTCTAGTAACACTAGCACAAGCAGAAACTACAACGATTGTACAGTCTGATGGTACAGTAGTTACTTGCGTAAGAAACGGAACACTTATTCAATGCTTCTAAAAACTGTAGTCCTCGACATAGAAACAAACCTAGCCCATACTGTTATTTGGTGCTGTGTTACTCTACATCGTGAGACTGGAGAGATTAAGACATGGACAACACCAGAAGGATTAAAGGAGTATTTACAAGATGCGACACACATTGTTGGTCACAATATTATTAGTTTTGACGCTTTTCTTCTTAATCGGCTGTGGCTCACCAAGATTAGGAAATCTCAGCTTCACGATACTTTGCTTCTTAGTCGGCTGTCTGACGCTAGTCGTGATGGTGGTCATAGTCTAGGTAACTGGGGTTTAATGCTTGGTTACAATAAGATAGACTTTGAAGACTTCGACGGTGGTTTGACAGATGAGATGGTAACGTATTGCATACGAGATGTAGAACTTACATCTAAAGTATATGATATGTTAATAGCAGAGATAGAACAGAACAAGATTAGCCCTGAAGCTGTAAAGTTAGAATATGATGTACAAGTAATTTTATCGGAGATGGAACGTAATGGATTCAAGCTGGACGTACCCTATGCACAGACGTTGCTCTGTGAGATTAAAACCGAGATGGCAGAGATTGAAGAAGCCTTGCAAAAGATTTTCCCTCCGATTGTTACAGAACGTACTTCTGAGAAAACTGGAAAGAGACTTAAAGATGATGTGGAAGTCTTCAACGTCGGTTCCCGTCAACAGATTGCAAAGCGTCTTATTTCTAAGGGATGGAATCCTACAAAGACTACAGAGAAGGGACAGATTATTGTCGATGAAACGATACTTAGTGAAGTGTCGATTCCAGAAGCAAAGCCTATTGCAAGATATTTAATGTTACAAAAGAGAGCCTCACAATTAGATTCATGGTTAGAAAAACTAGGAAAGGACGGAAGAGTTCATGGTAAAGTTATTGGTTTTGGTGCTGTTACTGGCAGAGCTACCCATAGTAGCCCTAATATGGCTCAAGTGCCAGCAGTGCGAGCTACTCTGGGTAAAGAGTTCCGTTCGTGTTGGACGGTTGATAAGGGCAATGTCCTCGTTGGTATTGATTTGTCTGGGATTGAATTGCGTTGTTTTGCTCATTACCTTAATGACTTGGAGTACATAAATGAGACGGTCAACGGTGATGTCCACACGAGAAATCAGCAAGCTTTCGGGGTTGAGACCAGAGACCTTGCGAAGACTGTCCTTTACGCAACTTTGTACGGAGCCTCACCTACCAAGATTGGTACAGTTATTGGTGGCACTGCGAAGCAAGGAGCCAACATTATCAATAGCTTCAGTAAAGCAATTCCAGCGTATGCGAGGCTTAAATCCAAAGTTGAACGCCTTGCTGAAAAGGGAACACTACCTGGGCTTCATGGTTATCAACTTAAGGTCAGGTCGGCTCATTCGTCGCTCAACACGTTACTACAAAGTGCAGGGGCTATCATCGCTAAGCAGTGGCTTGTTCAAATCAAAAAGAACTTGACAGCAGCAAAGATACCTTATAAGCTAGTAACCTGGTGTCACGACGAGGTTCAAATAGAAACACCTGAACAGTACGGAGAACAAGTAGGTAAATTAGTAGTACAAGCAGCAAGAGAATCAGGAGAGATTTTAAAGTTTAGATGTCCCGTAGGTGCAGAATACAAAGTAGGACATACATGGGCTGATTGTCATTAAAGCAGTAGAAGTAAAAGTATGTTATAATAGCTAAGTAGTACAAATTCAACTAAATTAAAGGAATCAACATTATGAGTACAGGTAAATCAGTAGCAGTTCAGGCAGACGTATTTTGGGCATGTACACAAACTCCTAATCCTACATCGGATAAAGAGCAATACACAATCAACTTGTCTAACCTATCAGATAAGGCAGCAACAGCATTAGAAGAGCTAGGTATTACAGTTCGTACAAACGAAGAGAAGCGTTCAGCAGAAGGTAAGTACATCACTTGTAAGAGCAATTACAAGATTGATGCTTTTACTACTGACGGAGAACTCATCTCTGCAGATAAGAAGATTGCTAATGGTAGCAAATGCACAGCGATTGTTTCTTCGTATGAGTGGAATTATCGTGGTAAAAAAGGTGTTAGTCCATCTTTGAAAAAGTTGACGATTACTAATCTAATCGAATACAAAGGTGCTAACGTAGAAGAACTTGACGACGTATTGTAGAAAATAACAGAGGAGCTTCGGCTCCTCATTTAGAAAGTTTATAATGCACGTTTTAATAGATGCGGACATTCTTGGGTACAGAATAGGTTTTTCTACTGAAGAAGAAAGCGAAAAGATTGCTATTTCTCGTTGTGCCCATTTTATTGAAACAATGTTATGGGAAGACCTAGAAGGAGTTGAAACATATCAGGGATTCCTTACTGGTAAAACTAATTTTAGAAATGAAATAGCTGTCACAGCTCCTTACAAAGGAAACAGAACATCTGCTAAGCCTAAACATTTAGAAATATTACGTGAATATATGATAGATGGTTGGGGATTTTCAGTGTCTGACGGACAAGAAGCTGACGATGATATTGCGACAGCGCACGTAGCTCATAACTATCAAAGTATTATCGCATCGATTGATAAAGACATGGCCCAATTAAAAGGTAAGCACTGGAACTTTGTCAAGAAAGAGATGACAGAAGTAAACGAAGAAGAAGCATTGCTCAACTTTTATAGACAGGTACTTACAGGTGACAGAGTTGATAACATCATTGGTCTCAAAGGCATCGGCCCTGTTAAGGCTGACAAAATCCTCAACGGATGTACAAGTGCAGCAGAAATGTATACTGCTTGTGTCGAAGCTTACGGTGGCTCAGAAGAACGAACGATTGAAAATGCAAGACTGCTTTGGCTTAGAAGAGAAGCCAACCAGCTCTGGCAACCTCCCACCGAAGGGTTATAAATGATAATATTAAATGATATTTTTCTTTGTCTTGGTATAATTGTAGTTTTATTGATGGCTTATGAAATGTTTTTTAATAAAAAAACAGACGAACTAAGAAAAAAACTATGTGAGTTGTACGGACACAAAAATACTATTGATGTTATAGCTACTGATTTAGAAGGTAAACTATATGTTAAATGTAATAAGTGTGAAAGATGTTTATCTTACTTGCCTTTAGGTTATAAATGAAAGCTAGAAAACATAGAGGAAGCTTTGCAGAGAGCATGGAAACTATGGAAGAATTTGAACCTACTTGGGAAAACATTGAAAAGTATTTTCAATGTCCAAGGTCAATGCTTACTTTTGATAAAAGTGTATACGACGCTAGACAAGGCTGGGAATCAAATACTTATCATGTTATTGTAAACAATGCTGGAGTACTTGGAATGGTAGATTATGATATTACTTCTTAACAATCACGGACACTCTGACGAAAGGTTTAACGAATATGTTCAACGAGCTTCCCAATTCTATGCTGAGCAGTTATTCACTAAGCAACTCCTCAGGCATATTGTTGTTACTGTTAAGTTTAATAAGCATTTGGATGCTTTTGGATATACTAACGTTGAAAAAAGGAACACCAAAGGAGCAGCGAGAGAATTCTTAATTGAACTCCATCCTTATATCTCAGGTAAAGAAATCTTAAAAACATTAGCACATGAATTTGTACACATTAAACAATATGCAGACGGGGATTTAAATGAAGAGCAAACGCAGTGGCAAGGTGAACCCATCGACAGTGATTCAATGGACTATTACGAATTGCCTTACGAAATCGAAGCCCACGGTAGAGAAATCGGTCTATTCACTAACTTTGCTAAAAAAGAAAGTCTCTGGAATATTTTCGAAGGTGTTAGTAACCCTGACATCCCTGTTAAACCAGTGCCGATAGGGTGGCTACATGAAGACAAGTTCAGCAAAACAAAAAGGCCGACTGTTGCAGCAAGCAGTGAGGGATTCAATCCTGAAACACTTTCCTCATCTGACGGAGCGTGATGTTAAAAGTACTTCGATGGGGGCACAAGGTGAAGATGTACAATTATCTGAAGCTGGTTTAAAAAGCTTTAGTTATAATATAGAATGTAAGAACTTAGCAAAGGTGGCTGTGTACAAGTTTTATGAGCAAGCACAGACCCACGGAGATGCAGAACCTTTAGTAGTAATTAAGCAGAACAGAAGCAAACCGTTAGCAATAGTAGACTTAGAACACTTCATAGACCTAGTTAGGAAAGCAAATGAGCACAGATAGATTTGATTTAGAAGCAGCAATCATGGATGTATGGGCTATTAAAGACCAAGTTAATAAGCTTCAATGGAGAATGTACGATTGCCCTGAGCTACTGTCAGAGGACGAAGAACACAATCACATCATGGGTATTGAATATGCTATTGAATTAAATTGCTCAAAGCTGATGGATACTTTTTGTCAAGTGTTTGAACTCAATGAATATGCTACAGATGAGATGAAAGAATTGCGTAACCGTATTCTTACTAAGCTTGAAGAAGATGCTGATACAGAAGACTTTCATACTTTTCCAGTACCTAAGAAAGGTAAAAAGAAATGAAAATTTTACTGTTAGATATCGAAACCAGCCCTATGACAGCTTATGTCTGGGGTATCTGGGACCAGAACATCTCTCCTAATCACATCATCGATTCTTCAGAGATTCTTTGTTGGGCTGCTAAGTGGCTAGGTGAAAAAGAAACAATGTTTGATTCTGTACATAATTCAAAACCTAAGAAGATGCTGAAAGGAATCTATGACCTCCTCAATGATGCTGACGCCGTCATTCATTATAATGGTACTAAGTTTGATATTCCTACTCTTAACAAGGAATTCTTATTACATAATTTTACTCCACCATCACCTTATAAACAAATTGACCTTTTACGTGTTGCTCGTAGCCAGTTTAAGTTTCCTAGTAACAAATTGGACTACGTTGCTCAACGGTTAGGATTAGGTAAGAAGACAGCTCATGCTGGTATGGAGCTATGGACTAAATGTATGGCAGGAGATGAAAGTGCGTGGAAGATTATGGAGAAGTATAACAAGCAAGATGTTACTTTGCTTGAAAATGTTTATCATCGTATTTTACCTTGGATTAAACATCACCCAAATTATAACCTCTATACTGATGAACATGTGTGTCCAACTTGTGATTCACATAAACTTCAAAAGAGGGGCCAAGCCGTCACTACTACTAGCACATATCAGCGTTATCAGTGCAAAGATTGCGGGACTTGGTCACAGGGAACTAAATCTCTCAAGCCATCTGTTCAAGTAAAAAGGATTGTATAATGTATTGCGTAACACATAAAAGGTACTATCATTCTCTTTGTGTAGACTGTGCTGCTTTAGCTAATAACTCTGTTCAAAACACAGGGGCTATTAGTGGTACTACTTATGGAGCAGGACGTAGTGAAAGTTACTATCCTCCTGGAGCTGGTGTAGGTATTAAGGACATGGTAAACTCTCCTAGTCATTACACTCAAGGAGGTATTGAAACCATTGACTACATTAAAGCTAAGCTTACTCCTGAAGAGTTTAAAGGTTATTTAAAAGGTAACATCATTAAGTACACTTCTAGAGCAGGTCTTAAGGATGAAGTAGCGCAAGAGTTCTCCAAAGCGAAATGGTATATTCAAAGGATGATTGATGAGCTTGACCCTAGCTGATATAATATACCGTCTTAAGCAATTAGACGAAATGGATGTAACAGATATTCTTGGTTTAACTACTGAGGATATCTGTGAGAGGTTCTCTGATATAATCGAAGAGAAAGCAGATTTACTTGAACAACTACTAAAGGACGATGATGACAACTAAAAAACCACTACATGACATGGGTCCTCCTATTGAGCAGGAGATTCCAGGCCTCCGTGACTTTTACGCAACATCAGTATTGTCAGGAGCAATCTCTGCTGCTGGTGTTCCAGAGACAAACGTAGAAGAGTATTGTGAAGTTATTGCTCATTTCTCTTATGTCATGGCAGATGCAATGATGGTAGAAAAGTACAAGAAGAATACGAGGCACTAAGATGGATTATGCACATACACTATTACTTATTAAAAAGTATAGCAGTGACTATTTGATTGCTGCTAATGGACGTAAGTTTAAAGAAGCAGCTTTACTGGCTCAGTTTATGAGTGAACTATCTAGCCAGTTAAGTGCTATTACAAAGGAAATGAAATGATTGATTTAGATAATGTATTTGCAGGATTGAAACGACTTGAAGAAGTATTGAACACAGCAGACCAGTTAATGCCTATTGTGTTTAGTCGTTGTCAGGAATCAGGAACTAGCTTAAAAGATTTAGATGCTATTCAACAAATGTTGTTAGTTCAAGACTTGATTAAGATAGTACAGCCTCTTAACGATAAGTTGTTAGAGCTACAGACTACAGCTTTCTTTAGAGAGCTACAGCCTCCTCATCCTGCTAATTATCCTGCAGAACCTGTATTGTAAGAATTCTCGGTAGTTGTATTTTATGGCCCTGCTTCGTGCAGGGTCTTTTTATTTAATGCTTAGTTGCTCTTTAACATAATCTTGGAGGGAGACGAGCTGCTGAGTGGTATTGGCACACTGTAGAGCAAATACAGGGTCTGTGGTGAAGCCATTAACTCTGACGAGGGTGTCGCTGGGGCTGGACACGGAGCTGCTACCATTGATGTGCAACCCACTGTACATAGCAGTAAGGCGAGTAAGCTGGTTCTTATAATCATTAGTTACCTTTTCTGTTACTAGTTGTTGTTGTTTGACTAAGTCTTTAGTATGTTCTTCCTGTACCTTAGCTGTGGATACTACTTGTTCTTTGTAGTTAGCAAAGCGAAGATGCTCTACATAGAAACCACCAATGAATGAAAGTACAAGCAATCCCACAGCAATAATAAACTTCATATAGATATTAGGCGTAGGCATTATTTAATGTCCAATGGTTTAGTTGTCGTAGCTCTAAGATAGGCAATAACAATTCCAATTACAAACATAGAAATGCTGTAGACTTTAGGGTCTATTAAGCTTTGTAGATAAGAGGAGTTATCAGATACAGCTCCTAAAAGAAATAGGAGACCAGAGAACCACATAGTCCTTGATTTCCAAGCTCCATGTATTCTCTGTTTCATTACATTCTCTTTTTAGTAGATACTTTGCCTTTAGGCTTAACCTTAGACTTACCTGCTTTAGACAGAGCAATAGCGATAGCTTGCTTCTGTGGTTTTCCTTCTTTTACAGAAGTAGAAATGTTTTTAGAGATTGTCTTTTTAAAACTACCAGTTTTAAGAGGCATAAGTTATCCTTTATAATTTGCATGTAGAAAGCAATCTTGCTCAGCAAGTCTGCGTGTTAAAATACTATCGCTGTACTTCCCAGCTACCATAGACCATTTAAGAAACTCTTTAGAAGCAGCTTCTTTGTTTCCTGCTTTAAGTAACTTTAGAAGAGTCGAACGATTAAAAGCACCAGTACCTAAGTTAAAAGTAAAGGACACTAGAGCATCAAATTCATTCTGACTAAGGCTTAGTCCTTGTGCATTGACAGCAGTCTCTGCAGCAGTCACATCTCTTCTAAGAAGTGAAGTAGCTTGTCCCATAGTAATAGGACTTCCTGAAACACAGCCATCATTAGGTACAATGAGGTGACCATAACCTACTGTCCATTTACCTGCAGTATCCATGTAAGGCATACTACGGAATCCTTCAAAGTGCTTAATCTGCTCAATACCTGCGTCAGAAGTCTTCATAGGTTATAGTAAGGAAGCTTAAAGTTAGTACCATTGATATTGATAGTAACAAAACCTACAGGGTTAGCTGGTAAAGTATGTGTACCTGCTGTAGCTGTTATTGAAGTAGTATTCGTTAATGCTACATTACCTGTAATATTACCTGTAATATTTCCTGCTACAGCAACACCTGAAAGAGAACCGCCAGTAACATTAATAGCATCTTCATTCTGAGTAGCTAAAGTACCAAGACCTAGATTCTGCCTTGCTCCTGCAGCACTGGTAGCACCTGTACCACCTGAAGAAACAGGAGCTACAATGTTACCGCCTTGTGCTTGCTGAATGTAGTTACCTAAGTTACGGAACCAGTCACGCCAGCTCTGTACTTCACTAATCTTATCTTGTGGTATCGGAGGTAAGTTATTAACGGCCATCTTCTACCTCGAAAGCGTAACCACAGCCTTGTAAATCATCTAAACTATCTTGTACTTTACAGCCAATGTCAAGTCTGTAAGCAATACTGTTTGGAATCTCAATCTTTTTCTTAATCTTGCCGTAAACAGACTCACGAGCTTTTTCAATACTATCTCCTAAACCAACAACAGTGCAGCAGTAATCACCAGCAGTAACAAACATGGGAACATTCTCTTTGAGTTCACCGTCAACCATTGCAGGACCTTTGCCCCACTGAACTTCACAAAGATGTACGTCATTGACTGCATCTTCCATTGTCAAGCCCCAGATAGGATAACCAGAGTTTTCCTTCTTAGTTAAGCGACTGTAAGGATAATCAGGAATAGTAACCACAACACCGCAAGCAATCTTGTCGTATACTTTGAATGTGTCTTTACCATCAATCATGTCAAGCATCCACTGAGCAGGGTCACCTTTGTGTAAAGACATCTGAATGTTAAACAAAGGCCAGCCTGGGCGAGTAGTGAACTCTAAAGGCCATGCTTTACCTTGTTTGTCAATAATGCAGTTAACATCGATGTAGCCAGTGTAGCCAATACCATGAAGCATATCTTCTAATGGCTTGAGCATCTGTTCAGCTAATTTAGATTCTTTAGTGTATCGAACAATAGTACCTTGCTCACCAGTAGTAACACCTAGTTCACCATCCATGAGCTTCTTGTGTTCCCAAGACTCACAGAAATACTTAGCAAAGCCACAAGCACCAAACCAACCACCGACACCAAACTCAATACCAGGACGGAACTCTTGAAGAATAAACTTACCTTTAAAGGAATTCTTTTTCTTCCATCGTGTCAACATGTAAAGCATGTCAGCAGCAGACTTAGCTACATAGGATAAAGTCTTATCACCATCACCAATAGGCTTAGATACGAATCTACGTGGATTCTCTTTAACGTAAGCAATAGCTTCGTCATAATTATCAAAAGTCTTACTAGGGATAGTAGGAATACCAGCTTTGTTTAGAATCTGTTCACCGTAGTCACGTTCTTGTTCCCAACGAGTACCAGCTAAGTTTGCACCAAAGATAGGGTAACCTTGTTCACGATAACGCTCTAATCCATGAATGTAATAGATGTTATCTGTAACAAAGATTAAGTCAGCCCACTTCATGTGGCTTTCCCATTCAGAGACTCGTTTGATTAAACCGCCATCTCCTACTTCAGAGCGTGAGCCATCTTTGTTGTGCCTAAGAAACAGCTTAACATCATGTCCAGCTTCTTTGCTTCGTAAGCCAAAGGAAAGACCACAGCCACAGCCTGATGGGTCTATTATAAGTACTTTAAGCATGTTTATTACCTTTACTACGATTAGGAGCACGTTGTATTACTTGTAAATTATAATGAACATGTAGACCGCAAACATTTTCACCCTGTAGCGGAATTATATGGTCTACTTCATAAGGCACTCCTGTTACTGCAGAACACCAAGAAGCTAAGGAATATTCAATTTTAATAGCTTTTAAATCAGCCCATTTAGGAGTAGCTTTTAATTTAGTAGCTCTATACTTAGCTCTTTTAGCGTTGTATAGATGTTTATTTTCTTGAAAGTGTTTTTTACTTCTTTGTTTGTTTTGTTCTGCTAAATTTTCTTTATTTTCTTCGTAGTATTTTTTAGACTGTAAAGACATTTGTTTTTTATTTTTAATCCAATATTGTTTGTTATATTGTTTAAAATAATCTTTATTATTTTCTTTAAATGTTTTTTGACGAACAGAAATACATTTTTTACATGAACTTGCGTATCCACTTTTTAAATGAGAATCCTTATAAAACTCAGTTATTTCTTTTTGAGTTTTACAAGAAGTACATTGTTTAATTAATACATTCATAGGTTTTTCTCTTTAGCGATAGCACCAGCAGTTGTAGCACCAATAAATAATCTCATAGCACGACTAATATCTTGAGGTGTCTGAGCACCTTGCATAATGTCAGTAATGTTATTATACACTTTATCAGAGAGTTTCATCTGTTTTTTAACTTCAGGACCAATAGTTCCCCACATCTTTTTAGCTTCTACAGCCGTAGTGCCTTTTAAGTAACTTAAGAATTCTTGATTAAATACTTTAACTCCTTCAGGATTCTTACCTAAGTTTTGTAATTGGTCTTTAATAGCAGCTCCACTATTATTAGCAAATAAAGTAGGTAATGTATCTTTAGCTAAAGCAACACGTTCTGTTTCGTATGCTTTTCGAGCAATTTCTTCAGAACGTTTATTTGTTGTTCTTTCAAGATAGTCATTAAAAGCATCACGGGCTTTTTGAGTTTCGGTGGTTGTAGCATCTTTACTAAATTTAAGATTTTCAACTACTTTATCGCCTGTTAAAGGATTACCTTTAGCATTTTCAAAAAATTGAGAATAAGCATCTTTTTTAGACGGAATATCACCATGTAGAGATTTAAATTCAGGAGAATCTAAAAAAGTGCTTGCTTGTTTACCTTTAGGAAAAGCCACATTATCATAAGATTGTTTAGCATCTTCATATAAAGAATGAGAAATAGACTTACCTTCAGCGACTGGAATATCAGGGTGTGCTTCTTTTAAAACAGCATTTGCTTCATCGATATTTTTAGTAGAGCCTATGCCTAGTGTTTTTGCTTCTTCTTCTAAAGTTTGTCCTACAGCTTTGTAATCAGCAGGTTTTCTCTTTTCAATAAACTCACCAGCTTTTTTAACAACTGTACCAGCAAAAGGAATATCCATTGATTTAACAATAGCTTTAGTTGCATATTTAGTAGCATACTCTGCTGCTCTTTTTTCAATCATTTGCCCTACTTTGGTAGACAAACCTACACCAGGAGTAACCATACCTGCTGCAAATTGCGTACCTGCACCAAAACCTAAATCTTCAGCTCCTGCTTCTAAAAGACCTGAAACAGCACCGCCAATAGCTCCTACAGTACCTGTAACAATAGCACCTGGACCTGTTACAAATCCTAAAGCACCTCCAAAAGCACCTCCTGTGACAGCTCCTGCAGCAGCCCTAGTAGCATAGTCTCCAGCAGTTAATTTACCTGCTTTAGAAGGGTCTCTTCCAAATAATTCTTGAGCTTTAGTACCTGCGTCAACCATGCTTTGTCTATCTTTAGCAGAAGGAGATAAATGATTGATAATTTCAGTGGGCGTGTATCCTGACTTTTCAGCAGAGTCTTTATCAAACCCTGATTGCTGAGACAAGTGAGCAGCTATCTCATCATCTGAATATCCAGCTTTTCTAGCACCTACGACATCAAAATCTACTGGCATTGTGTTTCCTTAGAATGACAAGTCGCCTTGACCGAATTGGAACTTTCGTTCTTTACCGCCACTACCAAAAGAACTAAGAGGAGGACGTTCTTTAGTACTATCTACGCCATACTTTTTATCTTGTTCTTTAGTCTTAGCAGTTTGTGTTTCCATGAAATCTTTAGAAGATTTAGAGAACATCAATGGATATTCTGTCTTATCTAAATTTTCTCTATCAGCTCCAATTCTACGATTTAAGTTACGTACAGCATCATCTTGACGGTCTTTAAGAACACCAACAAGAGACTGAGGGCTTAGAGATTTATCATAGATACCTACAAACATTTTTTCTAAGTATTGGTTTATACGCCCACCGCCTGAAGCAGCAGCATCTTGTAAGCCTAAAGTAGCTAGTTCTTTAGCAAGAATAGCAACATCTTCTGTATACTTATTATCTTTATTTGTAGAAACGTTATCCAATAAGTTTTTAGTTAAGCCGCCAGCACTTCCCACAAGAGAAGCAATAGTACCTACGGCACTTGGATTCTTAGCAATTAAATCAGAAACTTTTTCAGTTTGCTTCAATACATCAAAGTCTCCTGCAATAGCAACTTTAGCTTTAGCACCTTGTCCTACTAATTTATTAGGAGGAATAGCAAACTCTTTACCTACCTGAGCAATATCACCAATCTGCTTTTGAATAGGCATAGACACATCTTCATACATTTGCTCTACGTCAGCCTTTTTATTTGCTTTAGCAGTTTCATAAGAAACATCACCAACTTTACCACCACCAGACAAGTTCTTGGTAATCGCTTGCCCAACAGTAACTTTACCTTGTAAATCAGGATTAGCAGCAATTACTTTATCACTTAATACATCTTTAACAGGAGTATCAGAATCAGCTTTAACTAACTTCTTAGCATCTGTGTCTCCGAATCTCCACCATAAGTCTTTATTAGCATTAGTAGGAGATAAACCAGCAGCAGAAATTTCTTTACTAATTTGTTGTTCGTGAATCTTAGCAGCTTTATCTTGTGCGTCTTTATTTCCTTTAAGTTTAGAAAACTCAGGTAATGAAGGGTCTTCTTCACGGATTTTATCGTAAGTACCTTTAGTAAGGCCATACTTACCGACAGCAGAAGATGTTTTACTTTCAGCATTATAAGCAGCATCTCCTTTAAAACCCCCAGATTCAACACCAGCACGAGAAGATAAGAAATCTCCTTCTTCCCCAGATACTGTAGCAGCAGCTTTTCCACCTTTTTGATACTTAGGAATAACACCAGTATCTCTAGTAATTTTTTCTTGTTCTGTTAAAGGAATACCATTTTTAGCTTTAGCCTCAATACGATTTAATTCTACTCTTAAATCTCTTGTATCCATTAAATCTTGACGATTATCAGCAGAGATTGCTACTTGCTGTGCTTGAATATTTTGACTGGCTGTTCTTGAAACATTAGTCAACAAAGCTTTAGCTTTTTGAACTCCTTCTGGAGTGTCACCAAACTGTTTAACAGCATTTGCTAATTGTAGCTGAGTAGCTTCATCAATACCAGCAGCCCCAATAGCAGAAATTAAATCAGATTGTGTAGTAGCCCCTTGAACTAATTGTCCAGCATAAGCAAGCTTTCCTTCTTTTACTTTAAGGTCATTTAATGCTTGTGTCTGAGTAGCCTCAGAAAGACTACCAGCTTGTTTTTGTAGTTTGTAAGCAGCAGAGTTTAGTCCTTTACTTTGAAGCATCCCAGCAGCTTGATTAAGAGTAGCTGCTTGTTTAATAGGGTCTTTAATTTCTTCAGGTGTTTGACCTGCGTAAGCTTGTTTAAGGATATCCTGCGAAGCAACATCTTCTTGAACACCTTTCATTGCTTCGTAACCAGAAGCAAAAGATTCAACGGCAGTAGGTCCATATGATGTAGGCATAATTATTCCTTATTAATATACTGGTTGTGATGTATCAGCTATGTACTGAGCTTGTATATCAGCAGGAACTGCTTGATTAGCTCCTTGAGATACTTGAGAAGAAGTATAGCCACCTAAATCACTACCAAACCAAGAACTACCAGAGCTTCCTGAACTTCCAAACATACCGCTTAATCCTGAAGACAAACCACCTAGTCCAGAAGTAAGCTGACCAAGACTAGAAGCTTGTCTACCATAAGCAGCATTAGCAGCTTGTTGCTGAGCTAATCCTGCTGCTGCTGGGTTTTGTGCAGCACCTGATAACTGCATCAAGTTAGCAAGTTGTGCATTATAGTACTGACCAAAAGTATTTTGCCCTTGTTGCTGAAGAGCGTTAGCTTCTGCACCAGACTGAAGCATACCACTAGCAGCAGCACCTCGTTGAGACTGTTGTAGTCCTTGTTGAAGCTGTTGTTGATAACCAGGCTGAGCCATAGCTAATGCAGGATTATTTACTAACTGATTAAGCTGAGTAGCTGCTTGTCCACGGTAAGCACCATATGGGTCGTAAGTACCAGAAGTAGCAGGAACAGAGCCGCCTGAAGAACCTCCTCCACCGCCTCCACCAAACATACTATTTAATCCTGAACCTATCCCTACTACGCTTGCTGCTACTCCTAATGATGCACCCATGGTGATGTCCTTATATCATTTTGCTATACAGTTTTTCGATAAACGTATAACCTAAATATTCAAATAACTTAGAATTATCTAAATGTACTTTTGTGCTATACATAACACGATGTACACCGATTGATTTTAAATACTGTTCAGCAAACTGAAACAGTCGTATTCCAACCCTACCTTTACGTTCCTGTTTAGTAACGTAGTAAATATCTTCCACAGCAGTGATGCAAGATTTATAATGCAAATGTGGAGTAATAACAAATATAATATAACCTATTAGGACACCATCTTTACGACAAGTAATTACTTTAGATAATCCTAGTTCTTCTAGTTTAAAATAAGACTCGTAATCTGGTTCTAATGGTACTGTCTTTGTGACAGAGAGTTCAGCATAATGGTCATCATAGTGCTCCTTCATCTCTTCAATGCAATTTGAATAAGCTTCTACTTGATATGTAACCATTTTCTAGCTCCTGTATACTGTCGGTGAAACGCCTCCACCTTCTAATTCCCCAATTTCAAAATCAACTTCAGCAGCATCTAAACGTAATGGCTGATTATCTGTACAGAGGAATTCCCAAGCTCTGCGTCTTCCTTGTCCTGTTTGATAAATCTGAGGACGAGACGCATTAAGGTTTACAGTACGGTAAGGAGACCATGATTTATAATCATCATCAGTGTGGCGAATATTCATTATAGCAGGTTGTTTATCTCCTACAATTTCCACCCTATTGTAAAACTTACGCTTAGTAGTTCCATTATCAACAATGTCTGTAACAGCTCGATAATAGATTGGAGCACCTGCATCATTATAGTACGTATCTGACATAACGTAAATAGCACCTGTGTCATCATCTAAAAGATAGTAAGATAAACCATCTCCTGAGAAATAACTAGGTCTGAAATACTGTTCACCATAGATACCAGGAGCACCTGAGTTTTCATCACCCTTAGCCCACATAGTCCATTGATACCACATCTTTTCAGATACGTCGTATACTATTGTAACATTTAAATCGTGTAAAGTCAAGACATAAAATGGATGACCGTTGTATCTTAAAGTATAGGCTTTTACGTCTTTTAAGTTACTATTATTGAGAACACGGTCAATATAGACAGTAGAAAGCTTAACTGGAGATACCCCATCTACACCATATACACCAGTACCTGTAGTCTTAGAAATACCAACAAATAACACAGTATTCTCAAAACTAACAATAGAATCACCATTAGCACAACCTACTTCAAATTTGTAAGAAGGAGCAGCAGCTAAGGGAGAACCTGGGAATGTACCATAATCATAGAAGAAGTCAGTAGACCATTGTCCATGAGCTAGGATATAGTTTAAATGCTTAGAAATACCTACTAAGTTATCTGGTTCAGATTCTGCTGTAACATAGTCTAAAGCATTCCAATGAGTAGGGTCTCCTACATCACAGTTGTACAATCTACCTGTTACAGTGCCTACAACAATGTAAGAATCTAAGAATACTACTCCAGGGACTAAAGGACCTGCAGGGAAGCCTTGTAATAACGCTGTAGCAGTGGCTCCAGAGCCTCCTGTAGCCGTAAAAGTACCTGTCCATTGAATAACAGCAGTACCATCTAAACCAACTCCTCCAGTGCCTGTTAAACTGACAAACTGAACAGTAGCTGTGCCATCTGGTCCCGACCCTGAAGTAAAAGTAGGTTCAGAAGCTCCTGTAGTGCCTGCTGCTGTACATACATACAGATAACCAGAAGAAGTTACAAATTCTTGTCCTCTGAGAATATTCCAGCCTGATGCCCAAGCAGGGGCTACATCAGAGTTATTTATAGTAGGTTGGATTATTCCTGTAGTACCTGCTGATAAAACTACATAAGAATTACTACTAGTAGTATAAGTAGCTCCTGTGCCTTTAAATGTGCTAGCTGTCCAAGTGTAGGTCGTAGCCCCTGAATCACCAATAGTAACAACTAAGGTATCTGAAGATGTGTAACCTGAGCCACCATTAGTAATTGTAATTCCTGTAACTACACCACCTGTAGTCTGTACAGTACCTGTGGCTGTTGTACCGCCTCCAGAAGGAGCTGAGAAGGTAACGTATGGGGTTATGTAGCCTGTACCGCCAGTAAGGATAGTAGTTGTTACAATAGTATCATCTTTAATCTGACTAAATGCTCCAGTAGAGCCATTTACTAAATAACCATTAGTTTGATTATGTAGGAATAAGTAATTACTGTCTAATGTCTGAACAAAGTAACAAGTCACAATAGGACCTGTTAAAGTACCGACTACTGTAGAAGTATATGTTGTAGGGTCTACTTTATATAAGACATTATTAATAACAAGATACAACAAACCTTTAAATAGATAAATACCTTGACCATCTCCAGCAGGTAAAGCAGGAGTTATTGTAGGTGTTATTAATCCAGGACGTTTAATAAACTCACGCATTTGATTGCGTGTTTCAAAGTAACCATTGACGCACTTAGAGTCTGTGTTTAATCTACCATCCCTTGTTTCTACAGGCTGAGATAATGGAATTCTTTGAATTGGCATATTAGTTAGGTTGTCCGAAGGTTACGTTAGCCATACGAAGGTCAGCTTGGAAGAATGTAGATACAGATTCCACGTCCCAGTCTGTAAGCTCTTCACGGTATGATTTAGCTCTCATTGCTATCTCTTGACGATGCCCTGCAGGTAAAGAGTATTCAATAGCGAGCTGGTCAGCTAAGTTCCAAACAAGTGTATTAAACCACTCCACAGGAAAGTTAGGTACTGAAGAACCGTAGTTAATGTCTTGAATAGGCTGTTGAGCCATGAAGTACAAGTCATATTGTAGAGCAGCATTGTAGTCAGGAGTCAAGTAAACATACATATTACCTGTGTTCTGACGAATCTCATAGTAAATAGAGTTAGCTACACCAGTGCTAAACTTAGAACCTAATGTCTTATACTCTTGTTGGCTAAGGAGCTGAACAGGGGTATCAATAGGAGGTGTTACAGTAGTCTGACGTAACCAAGCCTGAATAACCTTCAAAGGCTTGTCAGCATCTAAGTCTACTGTAGGATTCTGTGAGATAGGACCAATAGAGTACTGAGTCTGTCCGTTAACTAAAGGAAGGACTAATTGGTTGACTGTCCATAGCTTTAGACCTTCAGTCTGCATCTGCTTAACAAAGAGATTCAAAGCTAAAGAAGCATTAGCCACAGTCTCTGAATCAGGAGTAGAACCAAGCTCAAGCACTCCCAATTTCCTCAAGGCCAGAGATATTATTTGGTCACGAGTAACGCTAAAAACAGATGACATATTAGCTTCCTAAAAGGACTTTAATGGCTTTATCAATGCCGATGGTTTGTGCGATAATGACAGCTAGAGCACCGATTGCAAGCCATTTAATCTGAGATAAATTCTTTTCAATGGAGTGCATAGTAGAGGTTAAGTCAATAGTTGTTTCACGAAGTTCTTTGATGTCTTCAGCGTGATTAGCTTGGGTGACTTCAAGGCGTACTACACGGGTCTCTAGTTGGTCTGACATGATGTTATTCTTGTGGTTCTAAAGGAGGAGTTACTAAAGCAACTTGTTGTTGGAGTTTTTGCAGCAAAGGATAAGCACCTGACTCTGTAGGTAGTTGTCCTACTACACGGATGATGAATGCTGCTTCGTTATCTTCTAATGTAAATGTTTTCATATTATTTCCTTTTAATTTCCAGTCACGTTCCACTGAGTACCGTTCCAAGTAAATGTCTTTGTAACATAGTTGGTACTATATACAGGATTAAGAACATTATCTGCTGTTGCTACAAGTTGAATAGGATATGTACCAGCAGTCCCGTTACCATCTTTAATAGTAAAAGTATAACCAGGAGGCACGTTAGAAGGAGGAGTAACTTGGATAGAAGTACTTCCTTGGTTGGTAATGATTACTAAATCTTCTGCTCCAGTCATGGTGTAATTAGCAGTTTTAATAACAGTAGCTTTATCAACACGACCTACATTTAATGCAGAAGTACCTACACCATTAAAATAATTATTTTTAGCGTCTACTTCATTATTTGTACCGCTAATAATAATACCTTGATAACAATAGCTTCCTGAAGGATTCGATGAATTAATTGCACCGCCTACTAAGTTATTTGATATATATGTACCAGATGAGTTATCTACATAAATACCACAAGAATAACTAGGGTCTCCTCCTGCTGTTAAATTTCCAGTATTATAAGCAGTAATAGTATTATCTGAAATAACACCCCCTTGTATATGTCTTAAAAATATACCACTTCCGAGAGTATTTGAAATAATATTACCAGCAATATTAAAATCAGTAAACGTTGGTTGAATACCATAAGGATTATAAGAACCTATAGCTTGATATCCAAATATCTCTACGTTAAAGCAATTATTTGAAATATTAACCATTATTGCATATTGGCCGTCTGATTGAGGTTGGATTAATATACCAGGAGATTGATATGAAGCACCATCAAAAAAGTTATTAGTTATTCTTACTTGAGATAAAATTGCATTAGGGTTTAAAAAAATATTATTATAAGAATTACCTCCAATATAACAACTATCAATTAAAAGACCTTCACAAGTATTTACACGTATTCCTTGCTGTGACCCTGCATTTGCACCAGGTATTGTATAGGATTGTGCTCCTTTATCCGTAGTTGTAATAGTAACAGTTTGAGGACCAGCATTAGAACCACCAAGATAACAATTTGTAATTTCAACTAATTGAGTATAAGCAGTAGAACCAATGTAAATACAAGAAACACCTTCTTGAGCTGCTGAGGTTGCAAAAGTATTCCAGCATCCTTGTATATTACATTTATTAATTTTAATTATTGAACCTTGTTGAATATTAATACCAAAAGGTAAACGCCACATCCAGCATTCTTCAATAATAGCCGATTGTGCATTTCCAAAGTTAATGTGAGCACCTGATGTAGCAAGGTAATCTAAAGATGTAAAACCTACTGCTGGTAAGTCGCCGTGCCAAAACCAAAAACCAGTAATTAAAGCAGCTCCTGCGTTTGTAAAATGAAGAGTATCTCCATAATTACCAAAACGTCGAATAATAGTATTGTTAACACCAGCACCGATAAATTGTTGATTTACTAAACCATTTAATGTAGCAGAAACTAAAAATGTCCCTGTAGGAAAATTAATTGTTCCTCCAATGCCAGCAGCAGTAATAGCATTTTGAATCGCTGCTGTGCTGTCTGTAGCACCAGTAGGGTCAGCACCAAAATCTAAAATATTAAGAGTTTGCTGTAGCTTTTGGTTTATTGGTAGATTAACAGCACCTGTAAAGGGTTGTTCAAATTTTGGAATTAGTGTTGTCATGTTTAAACCTTTTATTAACCAACAATCCAGTTGGTTCCGTTATAAAATACTGGAATTGTTACTGCACCTCCACCAGCTACTGTAGCACCAAATACAGGAGCCAAAGCATTAGTCACATAAGCTCTTGCGCCTGTTACTCCTGTAGGCAGAGTAGCTACAGTATACCCGCCTGTATTAATAGTACCACTTAAAGCAATAGAGCTTACATAGGTAGGAGGAGCATTACCATTTGATTGTAGAAGTTGACCACTAGAACCATAGTTTGTAGCACCATTAAAAGCTACTGCGCCTGTAGACCTAAAACGTACTACTTCAACTCTTGATGTAGAGCCTGAAGGAGTAACAGAAAAAGTAAGTGCTGTAGGTTGACTTGTAGGAGTTGCTAATGTTTCTAAAAGGCTTTGTATAGCTACTGTATTAGCATAAGTGGTCCCATCACCAGTAGTTGCGCCTATTATGCTAATAATGGAGGTAGTTGTTGTTGCAGTAGGAGAAGCAATAGTTCCTCCCGCTCTTCTAAAACTAATACTACCTAATGTTGAACCATACTCATCTATTGTTATGGACGGTACAGTAGATGCTCCAGCATCTGCTCTAAGAGTTAAAAGACCTGTCCCAAAAGCAAGACCAGTCCCTAATGTTGTTTGACCAGTTACTGATAAGTTAGTCGCCCCAGGGTCAAATGTATTCCCAATAGAAACACCACCTGTTGCTCCAATTTGCATTCTTTGAACAGAGTTGGTTGTAAATATTGTTGGATAAGCTCCATCATTCCATAATACTCTTGAGTATCCTCCAAGTCCAAAGTTACTACCAGTAGAATTATCAATAGCAAACTGAAAACTTCCTCCTGTATTACCGATATTTAATCGTGCTAAATTTGTACCAGTTGTTGAGAAAAATCTCACATCAGCAGTTGAAGTTATTACGTCTAATGGGTAAGAGGGAGACCCTCCAATACCTATTTTACCTGTTACAGATAAGTTAGTTGCTCCTGGGTCTGTAGTGTTACCAATAGAAAAACCGCCAGAAGTAAACAAACGAAGTCTTTCACTACCTCCTGTATACATTGTTAGTGGGAGGTATGTACCAGTACCACGAATCTGAGAAGAAATCCGTGAGTCTGAACCACCAACAACTATCATTTGTACTTCTGAACCATTTGTTGCTGCTGAATCTGATAATGCGCTTAAGCCAGCATTAGTCGATGTTCCATTTGGAATAATAAAAAATGTAGTTTGTCCATTGACGGTACTTGTTTGAAATGCTACACGACTTGCGATAGTCGCATTACTCATATCGCCAGTAATACGGTTACTAGTGCCAGTAAAGGTTAAATTATTACTTGTAGATATTCCAGTAGTAGTTAAAGTTGTACCATTAAAAGTTAAATTAGTACTAGAACTAAAAGCCCCTGTCCCATTTCCGTAAGGAATGTAATTAGCAGTAAGAGTGGTTAATCCTGTTCCTCCGTTAGGGACAGTTAAAGCAGTATTTAAAGTCAATGCGTCTGTGTGTGTCCACGTACCGTTAGCTGTTACAGTAGTGCCAAAAGTAGAGCCAATTGCTAGTGCAGTTGTAGAACCAGTAAGACCGCCTGTTGCAATATTGATTGTTTTTGTACTACCTGAAGCAGTTGCTCCAGCTTGGATATTGATTGTTTGACTTACTGTAGATTGTCCAAAAATTAAAGTAGATGTTCCTGATGTGCTTCCAAAAGTAATAGTACCGTTTGAAGTTGTTATATTATTGCCAAATTGAACAGTGCCTGAAAAAAGTTGTGGAGTGTTCCCTAATACAGCTAATGTAGAACCTGATAATGCTGGTAAAGCGTAGGTATAGTTGGTAGCAGTAGTTAAACCACTTAATACAAAATTGGCTTGTTTAGTGTTATCGGTAGCATCTTGGAAAGTAAAACCACTACCAGTTACAGACATTGTTGGTCTTGTTGTTCTAACTAAAGTACCTGTACCGTTGCCTGTGTAATCTGTTTGTGACAAATGATAATAGTTAGGAGTAGCATCGCCACCTTGAATGTTAGCGAGGTCATTATGGTTAGTTACAGTAGTGCCTGAAAATACTTGAGTAAATGCAGAATCAATCTGAGTTGCTGTAGTAGCGTTTTGTAATACAATAATACGACCTACTAAAATTGCCATTGTTGACAAAATAGGAGGAGGCGTAGGAACAGTAGATGCTACAGCTTGAGCCAGTGAGTAGTTACCACTTCCCATTATATAAGCTAATTTAGGAAGCCCTGAACCATCTAAATAACGGTATACCCAGTTAACTGCGTATTTACCACCAGGACCGTTTAATGTTACTAAGTTTGTACCATTATCATATTGAGTATTGTTGTATGTAGATACTGTAGACATTGTCCACACACCAGATACGTGATACCAAAATTCTGCATTAGAGGAAGATGAATCAGTAATTAATTCACTATATGATGTAACACCATACCAAACTACACCAGCAGTACAAGTAATAATACGACCTGTAGACTCTCCAAGAGAAAGCCCCGAAGCCCATTGGTAACGATTAGTCTGTACTAAACGACGGTTGAGACGAGATGCTGTTGAACGGCCCCAATCAATTGGCTGAAAGTGTACTTGAGTACCGTTACGCCACAACAAAGCAGCACCTACAACACTAGAGTTATCAATAGTAGATACGTTAGTAGTTATAGAGTAAACAGGACTTCCTGAATTATAACTAACAACTAAATAGTTAGCTGATTGGTCTGTAAGAGATAATCCTGTTGCTGCGGGGATTACATACTTCTTTAAATCACCTACCCATCCTACTTGTGAATACAAAACAGCTTCAATTGAAGTAACGTTAATAGTTGCTCCGCTACCTGTAACAGTAATAGTAGGTTGTGTCAATACACCAGCAGCATTATCACCAATATCTAACTCTGTGACATAAGTGCTATTTTGGTAGTAAAGACCTTCAGCTTCAGACCAAATAGAACCTGTAGCAGGGCTTGTTGGAACAGTACCTACTGGGATATTTAAAGGTACTAAAGATGAAGTAGAAGCAGCTAATACTTGTGAGCCTGTGTAAGTATTGGTTTCATCTAACTTAGGAAAGTCGTTAAGACTTGCACGAACTAAACGAAGAGATACTACATCACCAGCATTAAACGCAGTTCCTGTAGTACCGTCTTGTCCACGAACAATAGTAAATGTAGTTCCTGTTACGTTAGTTACTTTAACAATCTCGATAACAAGCTGAGTAGCTGCATCAGCTAATGTGCAATAAAAATACTGTGAGCCTGTAGGAGTAGGAAAGCCTGTCGCAGACGTAACCGACAAAGTTGTAGCTACGTTAGTAAGACTACTAGCTAAAGTAGTATTACAATTGTTTGCGAATAACATATTAGGCATTAATTAGATTCTTTCGTATCACACCAATTACAAGAATGACCCTTACCAACTTCAATCCATTCTTTTTCAATAGGGCAGTAATGTCTCCACATATTATTGTTCAACATTTACAGACCACCCAAAAACAATAGAGCCTGTTCCAGATATGTTAATATTAAATGTAGTAGCAGTAATGTTTGAAATCCAGAAATTTCCAGTTGTTCCTATAGCTGAAAGCGCATTTACTGATATTTGACCTGCTGTTGGTGTTTTATACGCACCATGTGTAACAGTAATAGAAGTACCAGAACTTAAAGTGACTGAGCCTGTTGTATGTGAAGCAACTCCTAAATTATTAGCAACTACAGAAAAAGAACTTCCAGATAAATCAGTAAAATTATGTAAACTATTTCCTATTACTGTAAAATTAGAACAGCCAGAATTAATGTAAAGACCTACAGGACTTGCTGTTAAATTTCCCCAAGCACCTGTAAAACAGTTATTAACATAGAACTGGGAAGTTCCTGTTCCTATAGTAATGTCTGCAGTTGTGTTTTGAGAAAATACACAAGAATCTACCATTAAACCAGCAACTACTGCACCATTATCTATTTCAATTCCATTATTATTAAGATAAAACTCATTTCCATCAGATATTAAACCTCCTACTGAAGAACCTGAAATTACTCTAATTCCTGCACTATTTATAGCACTAGATAACCAACAATTTTCTATTCGTATTCTTTGAATTAAACCACCAGCAGAATTATCTATATATAAAGCACCGTTATTAGAAGTATCTAAATAACAATTAGATATTCCTACGCTAGTAACAGCAGAAGTAGATGTCGGAAGCATAGCTATTGAAATCCCAGATTGTGCAAATTGACAATCAGTTATTGTAAGCCCAACACCTTGTACTATTTTTAATCCTGCAAAAGGCGAAAAAGCGCCTCCTGCTGTGATTGTTATACATCCAAGTAATTCACCAATACCATCAGCAACTCCTACAGTATTTACAGTAAAACCTATTCCTGTTGTCGGCTTATAATCTCTAACTTTAACATCTTCTAGCCTAAAATAATTAGAGGATAAAAATACTCCACAAGTACCACCAAAAATAGTTACATCATACATTTTAAACTCAGATGCGTTATTAGTCGTAACTACAGCATATAAACCATCAGTAGTTGTAAGGCTATAGGTCATACATAAATTTTGTATCGAAACACCAGAAGCAGTTACATTAAAAAATGAAGTATTTGTAGAAGTTGTTTTAATTAAATTTGTAATATTGTTTACGCCTTGGCCTTGTATAGTACAAGAAACAGTAATGTTTAAAGTACCTTCAATTCGCCACCAACCTCCGTTAGGAATAATAACTGTTCCTCCGACAGCAGGAAGTGAGTTAATAGCAGCTTGAAAAGCAGCAGTATCGTCAGTTACTCCATCACCAATTGCACCAAAGTCTTTAACAGATACAGACTCTTGAAGTTTATCTTGGACAGTACGGTTAACTGCTCCAGTACCTTGTTCGTTGTAAATAACATTAGAAGAGTTAATTACTCCACCAGCTAAAGGCAAGTTGTAAATAGCTTGTACAACATCTCCAGCATTTAAACCAGAAGCCATTGTAAAAGTAGTAGCAGTAGACTCTGTGTAGTTTACGTTAACTACTTGTTTACTACCGTTAATAAAGATAGCTAAGTTGTCAATACCTTGTGTGTATGAAAAAGGTAATGTAAATACTGTTTGACCTTGAGTAGCAGTAAAGTCAGCAACAGAAGTACCAGAAGCACTTCCACCACTTCCGCCACCGATAGCAAATAAGTTTAAGCTACCTGCAGTAATACGTAGTTCTACGTTATCACTAAGGTTAAATGTTTGAGGTGAGGTTCCTTCTTGACCACGAACAACAGTAAGAATATCTCCAACACGTTCAATACATTCTACAATTTCAGATACTTCAGGATTGTTGATTTGCACCAACGTAAGCATGAAGTAGTCACCAATAGAAGGCGAAGGAAATTGTTGACCTGTTCCTGCAGTAACTTGCAGAATAGTGTCAGTAGGTGTAATAGCTCTAGCGAGTGCTGTAGCAGCGTTGTTTGTAAATAAAGGACGTGACATTGAATTATCCTACTGTAATAGTGTTTATAACAAAACCGTTGACTAATCTATTAGTACTATATACGGTGATGAATTGGTCTTGTGGTTCTGGTCTTGTCCAAGGAGGTGCTTGGTAGTCTGCTACGCCACGAACAAAGTCTTGAGGTTGACGTGGTTCCCAGTCTTCAGGACATACTTTAAGACCATCCCATCTCTGGCGAAGGTCTGAAGCTTTTAGTTTACGACCACAGGCATCACAGAGGCAAGCCCAGTCGCCACGGTCATAACGAGGAGTGTAGCTCACGAGTTATCCTTAAACTTGAGAAGCATCGTAGATAGTTAAATCACCAACACCCACATAGGTGTTACTTAGAGAAGTCGTAATCGTCATCTCTAGGCGATAAGTTACTTCAGCTAGTCCTGCTACTACTCGTTGAGAAGCAGTCTTATTCACAATAATAGCTGTAGACTGTAGGATACTAGAAGGAGTAGGGTCTACACCATTCATCACTATAACAGTGCATACTGCTGTTAGAATAGTCTCATTAGCAGCAAGAACCTGCGTAAAATCGAAAGTGAATAGTTCACTCTCAGTGGTAATCTTGTAAGAAAATGACTCAGCCACGATATCCTTTAAAAGCTATTATAACACGATTTTTAACAAAAGTCAAAGTATTTGTAGCCTTTGTGACTAAAATATCCCTGTCTTTAACTATAACTGCTGTAAGCTGTTTAGGCCCAACAATGAAGGTAAACTTTGCTACAGCTCCGAACTTTTGAATAATAGCTGGAAATAGCTGCAGGATTGATGTAACACTTACTTTTAAAAGCTTTTCAATAAGCCTTTTAAGACTTGTTGTATTAGTCACTACTACGGTTAATAACTTTGTTAAAGCTTTGCTAATTGTCACCGTAGAGGTAGCTACAACTTGTAAAGTCTTATAAATGAAGTTATGATAGATTAGACTTGCTGTACTGGTTACTGTAGCCGTTAGCGTCTTGTGTAAAGCCTTAATAAAGCTAATAACAGCAGAGCTAGTAACTAATGTAGTTAATGTCTTAGTAATAGCCTTAATTATACTAGCTACAGAACTCACTAGAACCGTCATAGTACGGTTTATGCTTCTACCTATAGTCACGGTACTTACTACTGCCTTAGACAGTGCTATGAGGTGCATAGCTATGTCGCTAAGAACTACAATAGTATGTTCTACAACAGTAGTCATAAACTTACTAATAGCTCTGCCTATTGTAACAAGACTATTAACTGTTACAGCTAAAAGCTTAATTGGTAACTTAACCAACGTAGCTAAAGAGGTAACAATAACACTTAATACTCTTGGAATATTTTTAAGGATGGTACTAGTATTCGTAGAAGTAACAGTCAATGTAGGCTTTAACGTAATGTTATCGCTTGCATCAACTGCAACTCTATTTATACTAGAACCATTTAATCCCATTAACTAAACTGTACTTTGAAGGTAAATTGAATTGAATCACTTGTATTCAAAGGAATACCTGTAAAGTCACCTTTAACAAATAAGTTACCAGAAGTAGAAGCGTCAAATAAACCAGCATTCGTGATTGTCTCAGTCGTGCCAGCAGTTTGTGTCGCTACAACTTGAAAAGTATCATTTGTAGTAGATGTTGTAACCTGAGATACAGTACCACTAACTCGTGGAAGTACCTCAGTAAATAATGTTGTATCAGTAGCACCAGTAGTACCTGTACCTGTTCCCCATCCTACATATTGGGGAGTAGTACCACCGCCATTTAAACGGTTGGTAATAATAGCCCTACCTGTATTGACTAATAATGTAGCCATTTTTTAATTCTCCAGATAAGTCTCTTGATTGGATTTTGATGATAATAATCTATAACGCCAAGTTCTTCCGTAGTACCATCAGCACGAATGATAGTGGCAACTAACTGGATTTCCTTAGCGTTAAGATTAGTTTTCATTAAACTCCAGGGCCTTGTTTAACAAGCTCAAGAACAATAGTGTAAGACAAAACAGCACCTGTAGCCCAGCCTTGTGTAGACATAGTAATTTTACCTGTCGGGCTAGTAGCATTGTTTACAATACCACCATAACGCCAAGCATCTACTTTACCACGTCCAACAAAGTCACCAATACGCACTGGTGTTGCTGCATCCCAGAAAAGCTCTACATCTAGACCGTCTTCAACGTCAAAGTTAATCTTGTTGATGCGAAGTTTAGTGGCTTTAACACCGTTGATGTTGTAATCAGACAAAGTAGCAGGGTCTACAATAACTACACCGCTTAAATCAGAAGTGTCAAGAAGACCATCTAATTTAAGGACTACGTTACGTGGTCCGTCTACTAATGTTTGATTAGAGGTTGAGTTAGCCATTGTAACCCCCTATTAACGTGAAATTTCTTCAGCAGCCAATACGTAGTCAATAGTCATTGTCTCAGTAGCTGTTGGTGTATCAGTAAAGATTGGAGCAACCAAAACGCTACTTAAAGTAGTACCAGAAGTACCGATAGTAGGTGTTGTTACACGAGCAACTAATTGATTGTTTGCAAATACTAACAAGTCAGTGTTGTTATAAACAAGACCGAGTTCAATAAAAGTATTAGCTGCAAGAGTTGCTACGTTAGCTACCAAAGTAGTAGATGTAGAACCTACACGAGATACTAAACTTACTGTAGTACCTGAAGTAGCAAACCAAATACCATCAGTAGCTGAAGTACCAGCAGAAGCTAGGCCAGCAGTGAAAGCACCAGTAGTTGCGCTAACTTTAAGACGTGTAGTAAACCACAGTTTCTGACCAGCTACAAAGCCAAAGCCTGTACCTGTTTTGAATACTGAAGTAGCAGTAGTAGTACCGCCTGGAGTAACTAATGCTTGACCACCTAAACCAGATGTCAAAGCAAAAGTAGAACTAGAACCAGCAATAGCAAAGTCTGCTGTGCTTGCTGCGTTAAAGTCTGTAGAGTAAGTGCTTACGCCATAACCAGTGTCGCTAGTGCTGTTAAAAGGGTCTGGAAGTGGATAGCTTGAAAGTGGATAGCCACGTGGAACCGTTGCTACGCCATAGGTAAATCTTGTTGGTGTTCCCATTTGAATCTCCTAAAAGTGATGGGTCACGTCAATTAAGACGTTTAGGATTAAAAAGTATTACTTTGGAAAAGACAGCTTTTCAACAGCGTGTAAACGCTTTTTCTTGAAACCTGACTCTTGTCCTTCTTTGTTTTCTACTGCTTGGGTGTTGCCGAGACCGCTAGGCATTTTTGCTTTAGGAGAAGCTGTAGTGCTTTTCTTCTCTTTAGCGATACCGCCTGTAGGCTCTTTAATAATTGGATAATCCATATTATTTCCTAAAAGGTGGTGAGGAAAGGCACGTTTTAAGTACCAAACCCCACCATTATAACATAATCTAGTTCTCTTGTAAAGAACTATTTAGTCATTAATCAAGCAAATAGTTGATAGCTTCTGCAAGGAATTTAGGATTATCTCTAAAGTTGCCTAAACCTTGATTACATCCCATACACAACAAACCACGAACTTTCTTAGTAGTATGGCAATGGTCTACTGCCAGATTTCTAGGTTGCTTCGTTCTGTTATCTATGACTGTTTCAGGATTTTTGCATATCTTACAAACACCGTTTTGATTTTCTAACATTTCGTTGTACTGTTCTAAAGTAATGCCAAAACTTTTCTTTAAATCAGTACTTCTTACTCTATCAGGATGTCTTAAACGGTATTGCTTTTGATACGCAGCAGCTTTAGCCTTTTTATCCATAATTCCTTACAAATCAACTAGTTACGGTCAAGGACCATTAACACCGTAGACTGCTCTTGGGTCAGACCAGCCAAAGCTGTAACGCTCGTAGCCTTTAGCCTTAGCGTTCATTGTGTCAAAATCATTGTCCTGGTCGAACATGATACCAACACGTTCATAGTACTTCATACCGTTTTGGATATTAGTACGTAGGAACCAAGCGTGAGGGCTTGTAAGGTAATGGTTCATAGTGATACCTTCTGGAATGGCATTAGTTGCCTTCAGAACGTTGATATCATTGTTTGCAGTACCTGATTGGAACACAGACTTCAGAATGCGATTAGCGTTGTACCATTCTTGACGAGCTACAATCAAAGAACGTGGCATTACGTTAATCAACAAACCACGGTCGTTTTGGAAACCCATGATTGCTACAGTTGCATCTTCCAAAGAAGCTTCGGACAAGTCAACAGAAACAGTAGGGGTATTCGCCCATGTACCGCCAGAAGTATTAGGGTGAACTAATGAGCACAAAGGTTGAGCATCACCACCTGTGTAGGTAGCATTGAACGCACGGTTGTAAACGTTAGCACCAATATTTTCTTTGGTTTGACGGAAAGACATAGCGAGGGCAGCAGCACGACGCTTAGAAACTTGCTCATACAAATTGTCATCCAACTCTTCTTTAGTTACGATGTAACCAAGAGCGTATGCAACGTGTGTGTAGCGAGTTACGAAACCTTGAACTTCTGAGTCATACTGAACGCCTTGACCTTCAGACTTAACAGGAGCAAGACCGAATCCAGTTAACTGAACGTCTTCCTCGTAGTTTTGATGTGAAGTATCTTTGTCGAACAAGTGGATGTACTCTTCAGGATGTTCGTCGTAAGTTTGACCCCACCATGCTTTAATACCAGGCCATAGGGCCTTTGGGTGAGTACCAGTTGTAATTACACCAGCCATTTTATATATCTCCTATTAATTAAGCACCGAAGGCTTGTTTGTATTGGTGTTTATTAAACACAACCAACACGTTATTGTAAGCACCAGGAACGTTCAAAGGCTCTTGGTAGAGACCTACAACTTGGAACATAGAAGCTGCAGTGGCTGAAGTATCAGCAGTTACATAAGTAGCTGAGAAAGGTGAAGACTGTGACAAAGTTGAAGTTTGGTCAGCAGTAATCGTTGGAACAGCAGTAGAACCAACTTTAGCATCAGCAGAAGCGTTAGCTTGTACTGAGTAAATAACGTTAGGGTCTGTTACAACATAAACATAAGTATATGAACCAGCAGAAACGCCAATCCACAATTTACCTAAGTCAATGTTTGTGCCTTGCAAGCTTACGCCTGGATTAGCAACACGGATAGATACAATAACGCCCAAAGGTACGTCAGTTGCAGCAGCTTTAGTTACAAGAGCTACGCCATTTGCGTCATTACCAACAGCAGATTTTACGATATCGCCAATAGCGAAAGTGTAAGAAGCAGTGTTAGCAATAGCGTAAAGAACGCCTTGCTCGTTAAAAGGTGCACCAGTAACTGTGCCTACTGGCGACAATCCTGATACGGCATTTACATTTGCCATCATTTTTCCTTAATTAGAAAGTTTAATATTTGATGCCAGCATTATAGAAACCAGAGGAATCAACACCAGGTGTCTTACCTTGTCTAATAGCTGCATCGGTTTTATCGTTACGTTCTTGTAATTGCTTTTGGTCTTCGTCAAACCACTCTTGTTTGATTTTCATCAAATAAGCGTACATTGGTTCGCCCTTCTCTCCAGCACCTACTAAGAATCTAACCTTATCTCCTAAATCAAGATTACGAGAAGTAACGTTCTCTGTAACCCCATCTATCTCACTTGGATGAACAAACTCATAACCGTTTTCAGTAGCATTCTGGATGCGCCCAGGAGTGTCATTGAAAATGTGCATGTGGAAACCATCAATCTGTCTCCCTACTTGCAACTTGCCTTGAGTCCCATTAAATACGCCTTTTTTACGTTCACGAGGACGCTCTACCTTAGTAGACTCTACAGCAGCTTTTACTTCTTTTTTAATTTCAGTCATGTTCTATTCTCCCTTAGGTCCAATCATATTCTGCTACATAAGCTTCTTTGGTCATAAGACCTTGTTTAACGAATTTGTCACATGCTGCTTTAGCTTCAGCAGGTAAGTTATTGTAAGATTTCTTACTACCGCCTACAGATGGTCTAGCTGTCCCATTAGAGGAACCTTCCATTGGATTCTGCACACGTTTCTTACCAAACTTCTCTGGTATCATATTAGCAAGTTCTTCATCTAGCTTGTCCAAGAATGCTTTACCTTGTAAGGCTGGGTTCTCACGACGTAATTCAACGCCTAAACCATTTGCCATACCAGTCAAACGTGTATCTTTTCCAAACCAGTCATTACGGTCCATCCACTCATTAAGAGTAGGGTCAGCAGTAACTTGAGGAACTTCTTTAGCTTTCTCTTCAGCAGCTTTTAAGTCTTGTTTAGCTTCTAGACGTTGCTCTTTCAAGTCGTCCATTGCATCGTCAATCGCTATTGCTCTATCGCCATCGCCTTGAGTGATTGCATCACGCTTAGCTTGCTTTAGTTGCTCTAATTGACCTTCCAAGTCTTTGGTCTTTCGCTCAAACTGTTGCTTCTGGTATTCACGAAACTCTTTAGCAGCTTCTCGTGCTTCTTCAGCAATCTTTTTGGCTTCACCTAATTCTTTAAGCAATTTCTCATTATTCTTACGAAGGATAGGCATAATTTCTTTGCCACGACGTACAAACGTCTCAGCATCAACCCAATCGTTCTCAGAACCACGAAACTCTTCTGCTGCTACCCAACCCTGCGCCCTTGCTTCGGACTCAACCTGAGAGGCTTCTGGAGCTTCCTGTGGTGCTTCTTGTTGTAGTTCATCACTCATTATTTAATCCCTTTTAATAGATGTGGGTCAACTAAGCCCATATCGTCGTCTAACTTGGCTACGAGGTCTGCATAATTAATCATGCGATAGTCTTTGCCGTCTTTACCTTTGTACATCAAACCAGCGTATTTAGCGAAAGCTACCTTCATACCGATTGTTACAATGTCTGCTGGAACTTCTTCACCTAAAGCAATAATCTCACCTGTAGTGTTTGCAAGTTGTTCACGTTCACTGGTTTCATCTGAAGATACGATAATTCCACTAGCTGTCTTATTCTCTACTACTAAAGGCTGAATAAGAACCCTGTCAAAGATAGGGGTGATACCTGTCGCATTAGACATCCTTCTTCTCCGTTACTGAATTCATCAACTCGTTATAATCTAAAGCTAGAATTGCTGTACATGCTGCTGCTCGTCCTCTGATACTCGCATCATCTTCGGTTCCTGCTAACAACATCTCTTTAAGCCACTCTCTGTCATTGTGTATTGCCTTCATAAAGGCTTGAGTTACACGACTAGTTTTCCATTCATTAAATTCCTGCTCTGTTACTACGATTGCCATACTTCCTCCTTGTTAAACCTATTCTGGTGCTGCTTCTCCCTCTTTAGGAGCTGTCATATCAGACATGTGTTTTTCCAAAGCCATTACGGTTTTGATACTGTCTTGAATTCCTTCTTGCTTAGCTCTAGCTGCACCAATTTGTGCATCTAGCATTGCAATATCGTGTCCTGTCTTAACGCCACCTGCTTGTTCAACAGCAAGGATAGCGTCTGCTTCCAACTTGTGAATCTTAGCTTGTTGGAGTTCAGCTTGTTGTAACAACTTAGCAACGCTGAGCTTAAGGTCGATTTGCATCTGAGCCTGTTTAGCTTGCATCTTCATTTGTTCAATTTGAATCTTCTCTGAAGGACCTGGCTTAATAGCGTTAGGGCCTTTAGGGTCTGGTAACACTTGTTCAATGTTATTAACCTTCATTGCTTTGAGGTATGTTTTCTGAGCTTCATACATATTCATACCAGGCGTGGTAGTTGCTAATTGAAGCACTGCCTGGGCTTGTTGAATACGCTGTGTGTCAGAAACAATGTTAGGGTCTGCAGCAGGACGTACATCAGATACTGGACCTAAGAAGTCATCAGCAGCAATAAAGTTAGCACCTGTATCGCTGTTGTAGTCTTCTACACCTTGGAGGTATAGTTGATTTAAGCGATACAACTTACGGAACTCATCTTTAAGACTACGGTAGGTACGTTTGAAGATACCAGAGAAAATCTTCATTCCCTGTTCAGCCATCGTCCTCGTAGTTTCAGCAGCAGTATTCTGACCTGGATTCTGACCTGACAAGATGTCAACAGAACCACCAATACGCTCACCGTAATTAATAAGCATACTGAGCAAAGTAAACAGAACTTGAGAAGGTTCACGCACTGGGAGAGGCATGATACCTTTACGGAGGTCATCGCCAGTTGTATCGACATGTTTCCACTCTAGGGGTGCGAAGTTGTAGTTACCGCCTCGGAGCTTGATACCACGGGACAAGAAACCACCTGCTGTATTGGCCATCGTGCCTGTGTCAATAAGCTGATTGAGTAAGGTATCAATACTTTGATTAAGTGGTCCAAGTAGGCTTCCGAAACCGAGGTCATAAAAGCCACCATCAGGTGAGGGAATGAAAGGGAACTTAGTGAAGTATGTTTCTGCTTTGATGGAAAGAACATTTCCTTTACCGTCTCTTTCAATAGAGTTTTCAAAATAACGAGCTACGATACGTAGAACTTGTTTAGTATCCCGACGCATCCAAATGATGTACGGCTCAGCATAGCCATCACCGTCTAAGTCAATAAAGGTGTGTTGTTCTAAGATTTCAAATGGAGTAGAGTCATCGATTGAATCAGGAGCAGACATCCCTTGTGCTTTGTTTTGAGCCAAAGTCATGTTTGACTGAGGAACAGCAGCAGGACGTACATCAGTCATTTCACACCATAAACCACGAGCTACACGTTCGTATATGTCGTTTCTAGACAAGTACTGAATCTGAGTAATACGTGGGGATGTATCTAAATGCTTAGTCCAATAGTTTACGACAAAGTCCTTAGCAAGGATGTTCTCGGAAACATTGTGTTTAAGGATAGGGTCAAAGTAAGACTTCTTAAAAGCACAGCCAACAATAGGCTGAGAGATAAGAACTCTATCCATCTCAGATTCCCAGTTGGTATCTTCTTCAAGAATCTGGTAAGACATGAAGTTTGCTACACGCTGAGCACGTGCGTCTTTAGCCCCTGTTGGGTCGTCACCGAATGTGCGACATTGGACAGGGGTTTCCCCATTGATAAGTACAGGATAACTGCGAGCATGAAACTGCAAAGCAGCAATAGTGATAAGTGGAAATTTGACATTAGATGCTCCAGGCCAAGGGAATGACTTAGCTTCTGCAACTTGCAAAGCAAGCTTCATAGCATCTTCAGTACGTTTTTCCCAAGCAGAACGAGACTCCAAGTCAGCTTGGAATCCCTTGTAGACGTTATAGCTAATTGTGTTGAGGTCTCCTTCATCTAACATCTCAGCGATATTAGGGGAGGCAACAACGTCTTTTAGATTAAACTCGGTATTTAATTTCATGTGTTCTTAATAGCCTGTGGTAGCATTTCGACCAGCTTGGTCATATCCAAAATCGTGTAGGGCAACCCTGTATTCTTCTTCATCAACTTCACTTTGAGTAGCAGCTACTTGCATTTGATTTAAGAGTAAACCGATGTAGGCCCAAGCATCAACCTGGTCATCATGTCTGTCTCTAGGAAAACGCAGTAACTCATCTTCGAATGTTTGATACCAATCAGCAGAATTGTCAAATTTAACGGCTCCTGCTCTCATACGAGCTTGCATTGACCTTGCACGACTCAACTTATCACCTGAAGGCTTGAGTAACACCAGGTTAATAAAAGTGTCCTGCTTCATCATTGCTTCGTTCAAGTACGGTCCGATAGACTTCTGGATAGTACCTGCTTCGATTCCAAACAACTCAGGGTTGTACGTTCGCTGGAGGGCGAGAATAGTTTCAACAATTTGCATCCCGTCCATTCGGTCACGAACGATGTTTACACACTGGAGATGTTGGTTCTCATCCATTCCCGCCACAGCAAAAACACTGTAATCACTATGTTGTCGTTGACTAATAGCTAAGTCACAAGCAATATAGTAATTCAAATTCTTTAATCTATCTTCTTCCTTAAGCGGAGCAAAGTCACTCTTCTTAAAGAATCCGTTAGCATCATCAAGAGGAACGTTTAACATCTCTTGAGAATATACGTCAGCTAATCCTTGTGCGACGTATTGCGCTTTACGCTCTTCTAAGGCTTTCTTGTTCCATCTATCAGGCCACAGAATCTTACTAAAGTCATCTGTATGAGCACGATACTTAATGGATAACCAAGAAGTCTTGTAATTTGTATACTGTCTTAAATCTTCAGTAATTAAGTTCTTTAAAGCTTTAGTGCCTAGGGATGCTAGTTGAGACTCAGGCATCAACCTTTCAAGAAGGGAGTCTAAGTGCAAAATAGTACCGACTATGCGAATCTTTCCTGTAACTGACAGGGCAGGGATAAGAGCAGAGTAAAACCAACGTCTTAACTTCTCTCGTCTATCCTTATTGAGAACCTGTTCATCAGATTCCATATCGTCACAGATAACTAAGTCTGGACGTTTGTTCAACCACTTTAAACCACGAAGCTTTTGTTCAGAGCCTTTAGCCTGAATACGGAATGTGTGTCCGTCTTCGAATTTACCTATTATATCATCTTCTGTTTGTTTTGTCAACTCAATGTTGCCAAATAGACCATGTATATCGTCATTGTCCCTAAGTTCTTTAATGATATCACCTAAGAACAAACCAGCTTGACTAAAGCTGTCTGAGACAATCAAGACATATCTAGACCTGCGAAACAACACCTCAGCGAGACAATAAGTATAAGTAACAGCAGTACTTTTGCCATGGCCTCGTGGTGCGCTAATCGCAACGAATTTATCTTTAGTACAGCATAAAGACCATAGTTCTCGGTGGAAGTCAGGAGTTTGTGTAGCAGAATCAAAATTCTTAACTAAACAAGCATTGCTGAATCCTTCAATTACCTCAGAGGTTAATTCCATCTATTATCTTTCTGCACCACCATTTTAACTCTGCATCAGAGCTGTCTAATCTCATTTTATTAACTAGGCTACATACAATTCGTACATTCCAAGCTTCGTAAGGACCACCTGCTATGATTCTATCTAAAGAAGCATTTGTATTAACAACTCCTGAACCATGTAGTTTTGTTAAAGGAACTCCTGTAATAGCACATACGTAGTTTTGTTTTTTAAGTATTATAACACATTCTTCAACAGTAAGTGTTAAGTGTCTTTCTCTTTTAGAAAGTAATCTTATAAAATATCTATCCCAGCTATTACTAGTTTTTTCTTTTTGTTCTTTACGTTCACAGTTTTTACACTTGTGTCCGATGTATTCTTTATTGTTTAATTTACGAACTCTATATTGGTCAAGTTCAAAAAAAGTATTACATGTGTTACATTGTTTCATTTTATCCCTTTCAGAGGAGTGGAACAGGTGTTTGACCATTCGCACCTGCGACGAATTGAAAGCTCTTGCGAGACGGTCTTTTATTTATTCGTTCTCGATAACCAATGGTTTAGGAGTAATGTCTTTCTCTTTAGGCTTAGCGAACTGTTTAAATTGTTCAGCTAAAGCAGCTAATCTGGCATCGACAGTCTTTTCAATCTGTTCTTGTTGTGGTTTAGACTCAATCAAGTCTTTACGCTCTAACATATCGTTAGCAACCTTAGCTGCATCTTTCATCGACACAGGGACACGAATCAGTTCAGACGTCTTAGGGTCATATTGATAGTTACCTTTGTCAAGTCTATCTTCTGTGACATCCAAAGCCTTAGAGACCAACTTAGTTAATCTAGCATTGAGTTTAAGATTGTCTTCAGCTTTTAAGTCATCAACAATCTTCTTAAACCAGTCGGTATATCTCCAACGGTTAAACGTAGCTAACGGAATATCTAAGACAGCAGCAGTTTGAGCACCGTTACCCAATGCAAGGAATGTAGTCGCAGCTTCGAGCTTTTGACTCTCTGACCACCATTTACCTTCAGCTTTTAGTTCTCGTTTCTTTCTACGTGCCATAATATTCCTTTACTCTATACCTCATTGTAACATATAATTATTTAAATGTCAAGCACTATTTTATACGACATGCCCTAAATAGTTCTTGACAAATAAAGAAATTAGTGTATAATACTATATAGACAACAATGTAGTCTACTTTTTAGTAAGAATATAGTAAGTATTTAATATAGTAATAAAAACTATTAACTACATAGAGCAATAGAGCACAATGTAGTCTACATAGGGCTAAAGAGCACTTATTAGTTCTATGTCTTAACTTTCTTTCTTTATGTCTACTCCGTCCTGGAGAGCACGACCTAGTTTCTACCTTGGTCCGACCCTACCCCTTGTTTTAAAAGTTATGCCAGCGTTAAATGTAGCGTTATATATATTATCTAATAATTCTTTTTTACCCCCACCCTACCTAGATTCTACCTAGGGAACTACCCAGCTCTACCCAGCTACGTTGGAGGTCTGCTCAGGTCTTTACGTTGTAATGTCATGTTCTGTGCAGCTTTGTGCAGGGCTAAGTAGTGCCTGTTTATTAGGCAGTTTATTACCCATCATTACTAATCAAGGACTTGCACCTGCTTAGTGCGTCTTAGTCTTATACCATTACTGAGTAGACAATCCTATTCAATATGCTATTCAGTTATATAGACTAAGTAGCTCTCTTATGCCCTTCTCTGTCTGTTATTGTCTATCCCTTTAGTATGTCTATCCGTTCTATCGCTATCTGCTTTACTGTCTCGATGTTGTCCCCTATAAATTGGCATTGTTGTTTGTTTGCAACTAGGTATAAACACCTATAGATTTTACTTACAATTAGTACTAAATTGTAGTTACCCACACAAACAAAGGAATAAACATCATGTCAAACTTTAAAGCCCTTATCATTACCTTAGTAGTTTTCGCTGTGTGTCTTACTGTATGGCACCTAACTAACATACATTATTTGTAATGTCAATAGGGGTAAGTCCCTATATACAATAGCTTGAAATAAGAATAAATTAGTAGCTAAGCATTAAACATAAACTAAATTAAAGGATTAAACATCATGCAAAGAATCACAGAAAAACAACTCGAATCATTGGTTGATTACATCAACAAGCTAACTAACAGCCCCTTAGAATCCTCAAGCCGTGTAGATGGTAAATACTGTGCTAATGTAGGTAATTTCCACATTTACTATGCTTATGGCGGTGTTAACTTACACCGTATGAGCAACACAGGCGGAGGCGTTAGCACTCCAGTAGGACAGGGAACACGCACTAAGCGTGAGCTATATAATGATATGCAGTCTTTTATTCGTGGTTTAGAATTTACAAAACATGAGGCTTAATACAATGAACTCAAGAAACTATCTTATAGAGCAATACCTAGAATTTAAAAATAACTATCTCAGCCCTTCATTGTTTGCAGAGCATCGGGGCATGACTGAAGAACAAGGGTTATCGTTGATAAACCTAGGCAGAAACTTATTCAATTCTAAACATCCTGAGGCTTAACATGAAAACTTACCACATTGTAGCAATTAACGAAAAAACAGGCGATAGCGTATTTATGACTAGGTATGCAATGACGCATGATAAGGCTTGTGAGATGCTAAAAAGATTTACATCTCATAAAGGTAGAAGATTACAACTTATTGAAGGGGCTTAATATGAAAACTTTCAAGATAACCCTAGAGATAGAATTAAAAGATGATTCTATATGTGCTGCTGACTTTGTTTATGACATTGTAGAGCAAGCCTTAGAGACTGGGGAGAGTATTTTAGATTATGAATTATTGGAGGTTTTACCATGATTGGAATCGCAGGCGGTATCTTATTGTCTTTATTGTTCTTAGTATGTTTACCATTGATTATTCAATTAGGTGTCTTCGAATGTATGCTAGGATTGTTCTTAGGTGCTATCTGGTTGGCTGGTGAGTATCCCTTATGGGCTTTGTTCTTGCTTATACTTGCTGTAGCGTGTTACTGTACAAACAAACAAGGGGTTAAAGATGAAGCATGAAGTTATATTTAATACTAGAGATTTGCTCATCGAATGGCTTGATGAGAATTTCCCAGAGAATCGTCTTACGCATGTTGCAGCAGATGGAGCTAATTACGCCTGTAACGGTTGCACAATAGAAGTCAAGGGCTTACACCTTGTGATTAACTTAGAATCCTTGGAGGGTGTTTAAAATGTTTGAGAATTGGAAAGAGTTTTGGGAATGTTACAAGTTTTTAATGCAATATTTTGCTGTAATAGCCCTTAGCATGTTTACTATATTTTTTATTGGTATTAGTATTGTTTTCTTAGTTAAGTTTATAGGAGGTCTTTAAAATGAGCTTATACGGAAATAGAAATTATTATGTACCTGAGGAAGAAGAATACACCGACATTGAGATGTTAGAGAATGAAATAGCTTTATATACTCAAAACCTAATGATGAGCACCTGTAACCCTGCTACGCACTGGGGTGAAGGTCTAGCAGAGTGCGGTTACGATGAATCAGACTATCCTACACCCTCGCACGCACCTGTAGATATTGTCCAGCGTGTACATGCTTACTGGTACAATACAGCTTTATTTCTTGCACAACGCTACTATGAGGCTAACCCAATATGAATAACTTACAAGAGATGAGCAGCGAGGAAGCTCGTTACGCATGGGAAGAGGCAGAATATCACTTCGACCTCGCAGATATTGTTAAGCAAATGAAAGTAAGGGGCGAAGGTGTAGTTATCCTTGATATATTAAATATGTTTAAACAATCGGAGCAAGTATAATGATTACTGAAAACCTCATACGCAAGGCACGTGCCTACGCATTGAATGATGACTACGTCGTGACAGCTAACCTCATTAACCAGCTATGCGATGCCCTAGAAGTCCAAGAAGATAACAGAGCATCGTTATTGTCCTATATGATGGATAATAAAGAAAACTTTAAACACGCTGAGATGTATCGTCATCTACGAAATAGTGCCTGCCACGCACCTCATGACGCTATGGCTCCCGCAGTTGTGCTATGTAATGGTAATATGTCATCTTTTGAATGGCTTGATGGCGATATGCTAGATAAAGCCATTGAGGAAGACATGAAAAAAGACTACTATTGCGGAGCTTGATATGTTGAGCAAATACTGGGTTAGTGATGAGGATGGTTTTGTGCTGCGTTGGTTCTATACTAAAGCTGAGGCCCTCGCCTATGTAGGTACTAACGCATGGACAATCGAGCTTCGCAAGGCTCCTAAGTTTATATTTGAGGATGCACTATTTTAAAAGGTTATAAAAGAAATGAGCGCAAACACTACATATTACGCAAGGATACCTAAACTGGTATGGGAATGGATTGAAGTAGATGCTTTAGTAGGTGCTGATGTATGGGAAAAATATCCTACAGCTTCTGATGTTTTGCATTGGACTGAGTATGAAGAAATGGAAAGAAAGGCACAAGAAAAATGAGCTTTACTATTTATCAGCAAGATGGCTTAAAGGTGATACAATGGTTCTCATCTGTTGATGAGTTAGTGAAAAGTATGCTTACGCATCCGCATGACGCATACCATAGGAATGTATAATGGACAAGGAAGAAATGCTTTTAATTATCTTTGCGGTTACATCGTGCATTGATACCGTGATTAGTTTGCTTCGTTACTGTAAAGGGATGGGAGAATAAAATGACATATCAAGAAATAGGAAAAGCATTAGGCATCTCGCACGTGATGGTAATTTACATAGAGAGAAAAGCCTTGATGAAGGTTCGCAAGCGTTTAATGGCTTTAGGGTATGATAGAGATTGTATTTAAGATGACTAAGATTTATACTTACCAAGAAATAGCAGAAGAAATAGGTGTTACGCACCAGGCAGTATGGGAGATTGAGAAAAGAGCTTTAATGAAGTTAAGAAAGATTTTTATTAACAGAGGTATATTAAGAGAACATTATTATGACTGATGCAGAATTGACAGCATTATTAAATCGTGGTGGAATTGCTCCAGCATTATATGAAGGTGAAGTAGGAGAAACTAACCTCCCTACATGGCGTAAACTAGCTAAGGAATTTAGAAACTATTATGAAGTATATTATAACACACAATCTGATTCACGAGACTCTTTCCTTAACCAAGATAATGCCTGAAGATAATCGTGCAAGCACTTACGCACCTGAAGAAATGGACTGCGAGCACGTAGTTTGGGATTGTGATAACATTTCAGGAGAAGCTCTAGGAGGCTTTCAAGATGAAGATGAAGGATAGGTATCAAATGACTAAGAAAACAGCTAAAAAGCACCTTAAATCGCCTATAAAAGGCAACGGAGACACCAGATGAGATGCTATTGCTGCAATGTGTTATTAACTCCATACGAAAGTACGATTAAGTCAGTTAATACTAATGATTATCTAGATATGTGTTTAAAATGTTTAAAAACAGTAAAAACAGATATTAATTATAAAGATAGAATTGATTTACTAAGTAGTAATGATGTAGATGATTTAGATTTATATCTAGATAATGATTATGATAATCTAGATGAATACTAAGTAGTATGTAGTACTAAATAGTAAATAATATTAATATTGTTTTTAAAAACTAAATTAACTAAGTAGTATGTAGTACTAAATAGAGAAAATTATGTCTAAAATTAAAATACTTGTAGCGTGTGAATATAGTGGTAGAGTTAGAGATGCTTTTATTAAAAGAGGCTTTGATGCTATTTCATGCGACTTACTTCCTACTGATGTCCCTGGGCCTCATTATCAAGGAGATGTATTTGATATTATTGATAATGGTTTTTCTTTGATGGTTGCTCACCCACCTTGCACGCACTTAGCAGTTTCTGGTTCAAGATGGTTTAAAGACAAGGTGGTAGAACAGGCAGAGGCTTTAGATTTTGTTCGTAAACTACTTGATGCAAATATTAAACATATTGCTTTAGAAAATCCTATTAGCGTGATTTCTAGTAAAATTAGAAAACCTGACCAGATAATACAGCCTTGGCAGTTCGGGCATGGAGAAACTAAAGCAACTTGTCTATGGCTTAAAAACTTACCTAAACTTGTTCCTACTAATATTGTTGAAGGCAGAGAAGCTAAAGTGCACAAAATGCCTCCTAGCCCTGATAGATGGAAACTACGCAGCACTACTTACCAAGGAATCGCTGATGCGATAGCACAACAATGGGGAGATTATTTAAGTGTCTAATTTCCTTAAGCACATTCCATGTCTTAAATGCGGTAGCTCCGATGGGAATTCATTGTATGATGACCATCACGAATATTGTCATGTGTGTGGTAATCACATTAAAGGCGATGGAACAGAAAGTTATGTTGCACCTACAAGGAAGAAGAATATGTTAGAAGTTAAAGGCAGTATTATGTCGATTAGCGACAGAGGCATCACACGAGATACTTGCCAATATTACGGAGTAACTCAAGATGGGACTTCACAGTTCTATCCCTACGCAGATGCAGAAGGTATTATTGTAGCTACCAAGAATCGTAATGTTGAGCATAAGACTTTTGGTATCTCTGGAGAGTGGAAACATACGACTTTATTCGGTCAGCAGTTATTTCCTAAAGGCGGTAAGACTGTCACTATCCATGAAGGTGAGCTAGATGCCCTAGCAGGGTTCCAGATGAGTGGTAGCAAGTACGCTAATGTCTCAGTACGTAACGGAGCACAAGCAGCTCTAAAGGACGTTAAAGCCTCTTATGAGTGGTTATCTTCCTTTGAGAATATCTATATCTGCTTTGATGCTGATGAGCCTGGACAGAAGGCAGCGAATGAAGTAGCAGAGATTCTAGGTAGCAAGTGTAAGATTGTGAAGCACGTAGCAGGTTTTAAAGATGCTTGTGATTATCTTGCAGTAGGTAAAGGAGCTGATTATGTTAAGCAATGGTGGGCAGCAGAGCAATGGACACCGGATGGAATTATCGCAGGTTCTTCGTTATGGGAAGAAGTTAATAGACCTGTGGAGAAATCGTCAGCCCTCTATCCTTGGGCAGGAGTCAACGAGCTTACCTATGGAATCCGTCCAGCAGAGCTTATCACAGTCTGTGCAGGTTCAGGACTAGGTAAGTCTCAATTCTTGCGTGAGATTCTCTGGCACTTGATACAGACTACAGACTCTAACATTGGCTTAATGTTTATGGAAGAATCTGTACGTAAGACAGCGAGAAGTATTATGTCTTTACACTTGAACAAACCTTTACATTTACCTGACACTTTAGTAAGTAATGAAGAACTCAAGCAGTCCTTTGATGCTACGATGGGTACAGATAGATTGTATTTATGGGATAACTTTGGTTCTACGGATATTGACAACGTGATGAATCGTATTCGATACTTCGCTAAAGCAGCAGATTGCAAGTATATCTTTTTAGACCATATTTCAATGATTATTTCTGCACAATCTAACGGTGATGAGCGCAAGGCTATTGATGAGTTAATGACGAAGTTGCGTATGTTAGTTCAAGAAACTGGAGTGTGTCTTATTGCTGTGTCACATCTGAAGAGGCCAGATAGTAAGGGACATGAGGAAGGGGCTGCGACATCATTGTCTCAGTTGCGTGGTTCTGCTTCTATCGCCCAACTTAGTGACATTGTTATTGGATTGGTTCGTAATGCTCAAGCTGAAGACCCTATTGAACGCAACACTACCAGGGTTTCCATTTTAAAAAATAGATTTTCAGGATTAACTTCACCCCATTGTGCTTCGTTGTTATACAATAAAGACTCTGGACGAATGCTTGAAATGGAGGATGTATTATGAGTGAGAAATTAGTATTAGAAGTTTTTGAGCGTGGTAAAGCGTTTGGGTATGCTGAAGGACTTAAAACCAATAAAGTAAAAACACTAACAGATGCAGAAATTGCACAAGTATTTCAAGATGACAATTTATGGCGTTATAGTGATTTGGTGTTAGAAAGTGATGGAATTCAGTTTGCTAGAGCAATACTAAGAAAGGCACAAGAGAAATGAACTATCAATCTCCATTTACCCGTTGGTGGGATGCAAACATAACTCAGATGGCGGTCAGTCCTGAGATTAGAAAGCTGATTGCTATGGCATTTGAGGGCGGTCAATTATCCACAAAACCTCGTGAGTTAAGTGATGATGAGATATGTGATATTTGGCTTGATGTATTTTCAAATAATTCCACCGCAGAAAGACAGTTAGTTTTTGCTAGAGCAATACTAAAGAAAGCACAAGAGAAATGATTAGCAAAGCAAGTGTAGTGCTTGGAGTGAGACAACTCGCTCGATTGCTAACGGTATTGGTTGGCTACCGTCTGCACAGTCAACCCCTAATTTAAGAAAGGCACAAGAGAAATGACTACTAAAATGCTATATCGTGATTTAGAAATCCTTGACTTACTTAAACTACGTTTTATCCGAGACCCTGATAATAAAGATGTTTATGTAGGAAGAACAACGGACGAAGAGCTAGATAAGTACGAAGAAATACTAAGAAATACTAAGAAAGGCACAAGAGAAATGAACGCAAATGAACTAGCTCAACAATTAAGTCAGATGGATACGCTTCAAGATGGTATGTCTAAATTTGAATACTCAATAATTCAAAAATCTGAAGCCATGCTACGCCAGCAACAAGCTGAAATAGAGGCGTTGAAAGCAAAGCATGACGCAATATCATGTTCAAGCTGTGCATGTGGCTTTATTAAAAGAGGAAAGGCTAATGAAAAATGAAATATTGGAAACCTTTAACACCTTTGCGTTATGTAATGCGTGGTGAAATGCCGATTCTTCAGCAAGCATGGGGATTATATGTGCCAATTCCTGATGCACCTTACGAATCGCAAATAGATTATATGTGGCGTGATATTCCAACTTTGCCTGAAAACAAAGGCAATGGTTTGGATTGGATTATTGAAGAACCATTATCAGTTTAAGAAAGGCACAAGAGAAATGAACGCAAATGAATTGATTGATGAACTGTGGGTTTGTTTAGAATCTCCAATTATTAGTGATTCAGATACTAGAGATTTAGTTATGAATGCAGCCACTATGCTACGCCAGCAACAAGCTGAAATAGAAACATTACAAACAAGAATCGTGGATAGGGAAAATGAATATTCACAAATAGCCATTCAAAATGAAACTAATAAAGCGTTGTTAGATGATGCTAATGCTGAAATAGAGGCGTTAAAAGAACAATTGAGGTTTAGCTATGACGGACAATGAACCAGTAGCGTGGATGGATAAAGATGGAAATATTTTTTATACAGATGGAATGGCTCATACACTTCCACTCTATACCCATCCAGCAAAGACGCTAAACAAAGAAGAAATACTGAAATTAGCTGAAGAATTTGATATATGGCTTGGCTATGATGAGATTAAATTTATTCAGTTTGTGTTAAGAAAGGCTAATGAGAAATGAACACAAAAGACTTCGTAATATCTTGGGTGATGATTTATATAGCTGGCGGTATTGCTCTTTATTTAATACTTTCAGCAAGCCATTGTTAAGAAAGGCACAAGATAAATGAGCTACCACGGAAAACTGCAAACATTAAAAAACGGTACAGCAGATTCGGAAATTCAACTATGGGCTTATCAGCAAATAGAAACAATAGAATATTTGTACAAAACGCACGACAAAGATAAAGCACAGTTAGTTGCAGCAGAACAGCTTTATTTAGATTCCTTTGAGCGTGGAAAGCAAATAGGTTATGCAGAAGGAATGATGAACAGGTCAATTAGTGTTCAAAATAATGAGCAGTTCATGTTCCGTGAACAAGGTAAAGAAATGAACGCAAATGAAATAGACCCTAAATATGTTGCTGATTTAGAAAAAATAATTGTCAAACAACAAGCTGAAATAGAGGCGTTGAAAGCTGACAAATTATTACATGATGAAGCGTATTTAAGCCAGATGAAAGAAATAGAGGCGTTGAAAGACGAGGCTGCAGGGTGGGAGATGTCTTACGAAAACTGCCATAGAACATGCAGTGGATATGGGATGAATTAAAATGATACCAGCTATGCGTAATGCGAATGCTTCTCATGTAGACTTTGGTTTCCTTCGTGGAATGATTCCTGATAATCCTCACTTCATGCCTAGTAATATTGACATGATAGTTGAACGTAAAGGAAAGTTTATCTTCGGTGAATGGAAGCGTGAAGGTGAGAAGATGACGATGGGTCAAAAGATTCTGTTATTATCTTTATCTAAAATTCATACGGTATTGATTATCACAGGTCATGTTGACGAAGAAGCATACGTTTCTAAAGTACAAGTATTAAACTGTAACGGTAAACTAAACCTCATTGGTAACAGTAAAGAATCTTTAATAACATATTTACAAGACTGGTATGAAGCAGTCGAGAAAGGAAAACTATGAGAAGCACTGGCGGCAAAGGCGATAGGCAAAGACCATTAACAATACCGAAAGAACAATTTGAGAAAAACTGGGATGAGATATTTAAGAAAAAAGAAAAGCCTGTTCCTCCTCCTGTTCCTACTAAGTAATGTAGTATGGATAGTTATTATGCACAAAGATGCAATGTATAATAGCTATGTAGGTGATGACAGATGCCATGATACAATGAATTATCAAGCGTTCTATTCTGTTAAAAATGAAATAGAATATTGTTTTTATAGAAAGACTGCTTATCCATATAGGCTAAGTGGTGGGATAATAGGAGTTAAACCATGAAGATTATTATTGCAACATTGTTGTTTTGTTTGGTGACAGTAGCCCAGGCACAGAGCACTACAACGATTGTTATGCCTGATGGTACAATGATGGTGTGTACTAATTTTGGTACAGTTGTTTCTTGTGAAAAGATGTAATGCTTAAGACTTTAGTCCTCGATATTGAAACCAACCTAGCACATGACATAGTCTGGTGCGTGGTTACTTTACATCGTGAAACTGGAGAGATTAAAGTATGGAAAGAACCTACAGGGTTGAAGGAATATTTAGAAAATGCTATTACTATCGTGGGACACAATATTTTTGCTTTTGATGCTTATCTCCTTAATCGTTTATGGAATACGAAAATAAGAAAATCTCAACTTCAAGATACTTTACTTTTATCTCGTTTATCTGATTCAAGCAGAGAAGGAGGACACAGTTTAGACTCGTGGGGTAAAACTCTTGGTTATCATAAATTAGATTTTAATGCTTATGACGACGGGCTTACAGATACTATGCTTGAGTATTGTCAAAGAGACGTAGAGCTTACATCTAAAGTATATGATATGTTATGGAAAGAATTAGATGCTAACAAGATTAGCGACGAAGCTATTAAACTAGAGTATGAAGTACAAGTAATTCTATCGGAGATGGAACGTAATGGATTCAAGCTTGATGAACCGTATGCACAGACGTTGCTCTGTGAAATTAAAACTGAGATGGCTCAGATTGAAGAAGCTTTACAAGCCATATTCCCTCCGATTGTTACGGAGCGTGTATCGGAGAAGACTGGTAAAAGACTTAAAGATGATGTTGAAGCATTTAATATTGGCTCACGTCAACAGATTGCTAAGCGTCTTATGTCTAAAGGTTGGAAGCCTACCAAGACTACAGAGAAGGGGCAGATTATTGTCGATGAGACGGTACTTGCTGATGTACAGCTTGAGGAAGCTAAACCTATTGCAAGATATTTGACATTACAAAAGAGAGCATCACAATTAGATTCATGGTTAGAAAAACTAGGAAAGGACGGGAGAGTTCATGGTAAAGTTATTGGTTTTGGTGCTGTTACTGGCAGAGCTACCCATAGTAGCCCTAATATGGCTCAGGTGCCAGCAGTGCGAGCTACTTTGGGTACAGAGTTCCGTTCGTGTTGGACGGTTGATAAGGGGAATGTCCTTGTGGGTGTTGACTTGTCTGGTATTGAACTGCGTTGTTTTGCTCATTACCTTAATGACTTGGACTACATAAATGAGACAGTCAACGGTGATGTCCACACGAGAAATCAGCAAGCTTTCGGGGTTGAGACGAGAGACCTTGCGAAGACTGTCCTTTATGCGACTTTGTACGGAGCATCCCCAACCAAGATTGGTACAGTTATTGGTGGCACTGCGAAGCAAGGAGCCAACATTATCAATAGCTTCAGTAAAGCAATACCAGCGTATGCGAGGCTTAAATCCAAAGTTGAACGCCTTGCTGAAAAGGGAACACTACCTGGGCTTCATGGTTATCAACTTAAGGTCAGGTCGGCTCATTCGTCGCTCAACACGTTACTACAAAGTGCAGGGGCTATCATCGCTAAGCAGTGGCTTGTTCAAATCAAAAAGAACTTGACAGCAGCAAAGATACCTTATAAGCTAGTAACCTGGTGTCACGACGAGGTTCAAATAGAAACACCTGAACAGTACGGAGAACAAGTAGGTAAATTAGTAGTACAAGCAGCAAGAGAATCAGGAGAGATTTTAAAGTTTAGATGTCCCGTAGGTGCAGAATACAAAGTAGGACATACATGGGCTGATTGTCATTAAAGCAGTAGAAGTAAAAGTATGTTATAATAGCTAAGTAGTACAAATTCAACTAAATTAAAGGAATCAACATTATGAGTACAGGTAAATCAGTAGCAGTTCAGGCAGACGTATTTTGGGCATGTACACAAACTCCTAATCCTACATCGGATAAAGAGCAATACACAATCAACTTGTCTAACCTATCAGATAAGGCAGCAACAGCATTAGAAGAGCTAGGTATTACAGTTCGTACAAACGAAGAGAAGCGTTCAGCAGAAGGTAAGTACATCACTTGTAAGAGCAATTACAAGATTGATGCTTTTACTACTGACGGAGAACTCATCTCTGCAGATAAGAAGATTGCTAATGGTAGCAAATGCACAGCGATTGTTTCTTCGTATGAGTGGAATTATCGTGGTAAAAAAGGTGTTAGTCCATCTTTGAAAAAGTTGACGATTACTAATCTAATCGAATACAAAGGTGCTAACGTAGAAGAACTTGACGACGTATTGTAGAAAATAACAGAGGAGCTTCGGCTCCTCATTTAGAAAGTTTATAATGCACGTTTTAATAGATGCGGACATTCTTGGGTACAGAATAGGTTTTTCTACTGAAGAAGAAAGCGAAAAGATTGCTATTTCTCGTTGTGCCCATTTTATTGAAACAATGTTATGGGAAGACCTAGAAGGAGTTGAAACATATCAGGGATTCCTTACTGGTAAAACTAATTTTAGAAATGAAATAGCTGTCACAGCTCCTTACAAAGGAAACAGAACATCTGCTAAGCCTAAACATTTAGAAATATTACGTGAATATATGATAGATGGTTGGGGATTTTCAGTGTCTGACGGACAAGAAGCTGACGATGATATTGCGACAGCGCACGTAGCTCATAACTATCAAAGTATTATCGCATCGATTGATAAAGACATGGCCCAATTAAAAGGTAAGCACTGGAACTTTGTCAAGAAAGAGATGACAGAAGTAAACGAAGAAGAAGCATTGCTCAACTTTTATAGACAGGTACTTACAGGTGACAGAGTTGATAACATCATTGGTCTCAAAGGCATCGGCCCTGTTAAGGCTGACAAAATCCTCAACGGATGTACAAGTGCAGCAGAAATGTATACTGCTTGTGTCGAAGCTTACGGTGGCTCAGAAGAACGAACGATTGAAAATGCAAGACTGCTTTGGCTTAGAAGAGAAGCCAACCAGCTCTGGCAACCTCCCACCGAAGGGTTATAAATGATAATATTAAATGATATTTTTCTTTGTCTTGGTATAATTGTAGTTTTATTGATGGCTTATGAAATGTTTTTTAATAAAAAAACAGACGAACTAAGAAAAAAACTATGTGAGTTGTACGGACACAAAAATACTATTGATGTTATAGCTACTGATTTAGAAGGTAAACTATATGTTAAATGTAATAAGTGTGAAAGATGTTTATCTTACTTGCCTTTAGGTTATAAATGAAAGCTAGAAAACATAGAGGAAGCTTTGCAGAGAGCATGGAAACTATGGAAGAATTTGAACCTACTTGGGAAAACATTGAAAAGTATTTTCAATGTCCAAGGTCAATGCTTACTTTTGATAAAAGTGTATACGACGCTAGACAAGGCTGGGAATCAAATACTTATCATGTTATTGTAAACAATGCTGGAGTACTTGGAATGGTAGATTATGATATTACTTCTTAACAATCACGGACACTCTGACGAAAGGTTTAACGAATATGTTCAACGAGCTTCCCAATTCTATGCTGAGCAGTTATTCACTAAGCAACTCCTCAGGCATATTGTTGTTACTGTTAAGTTTAATAAGCATTTGGATGCTTTTGGATATACTAACGTTGAAAAAAGGAACACCAAAGGAGCAGCGAGAGAATTCTTAATTGAACTCCATCCTTATATCTCAGGTAAAGAAATCTTAAAAACATTAGCACATGAATTTGTACACATTAAACAATATGCAGACGGGGATTTAAATGAAGAGCAAACGCAGTGGC
>Ga0316219_1000338_pt1 | contig 65254 bp, 52 predicted proteins | sample TBH18003PmetaG_FD_203635 | JGI IMG/M metagenome (GOLD analysis project Ga0316219, IMG submission 203635) | Freshwater microbial communities from Trout Bog Lake, Wisconsin, USA - TBH18003P | ecosystem: Environmental > Aquatic > Freshwater > Lake > Hypolimnion/Profundal zone | place: USA...
AGGTCGCACCGGGGGCTGCAAACACTGAATTTTCACTGGTCCGTTTCCATGGAGACCAGCAGAGGGCCGATAATGTTTACAAGGGTTTCAAGCCACTTTCGGCCGGAGATGTTGCTGAAGTTGTTTATTACACCACCACTCTGCCCGGGCATGTGAATATCAACGACCTGGTGCTGATGCCCACAGCCCAGGCTTCTTCCATGCATTTTCACAAGGTGTAAAAAATTATTTTCCTTCTTCAGCCCGGCATGGTCCAGGGTATGTTCTCCTTGCCTTCCCTTAATATTGCATATTATGATATAATTTCATTTTTCACTAACATTGCAGTTGAAAAAAGATTCCGACCTAAACGATTTTAATAATGGAAATAGTCCGCATCTTTGACCTTTTGCCGTATTATGAGCAGAAGTACAAGCCTAAGGATGATGTCATCGCCTCAAAAGAAAACGGGCAATGGGTCAAATACAGCATCAAACAGTATCGTGAAATGGCCGATAACATCAGTTACGGCTTCCTGGCCCTGGGCGTTCAACCGGGTGATAAAATAGCCCAGATCAGCTCGAACAGGGTTGAATGGAATATCCTTGACATGGCCATTCTACAGGTGGGCGCAGTGCATGTCCCGATTTATCCAACTATAAGCGAATCGGATTATTTGTACATTCTCAACCATTCAGAGGTTAAATATGTGTTTGTCTCAGGTGCTGAACTCTTGCGCAAAATTCAGCATATCCTCCCGGAAGTACCAACCCTGAAGGACATTTACACTTATAAGGATAACAACGAGCTGAAACATTTAAGTGAACTGGTGGATCTTGGCAAAGCCAATGTAAACCAGGTTTTGCTTGAACAATGTAAATCTGCAGTAAATCCGGATGACCTGGCAACAATAATCTATACATCGGGAACTACCGGCAATCCCAAAGGAGTCATGCTTTCGCACAGCAATATCATTTCCAATTTCAAAGCCTGTGCACATATCCCGCCTTTCGGTGAGGAATCCAGGGCCGTTAGCTATCTTCCTCTCTGCCATGTTTACGAACGGATGATGAATTACCTTTACCAGTACGACGGGATTTCGGTATACTACGCCGAGAACATCGGTACGATTACCGACAATATGAAGGAAGTGCATCCCGAAATCCTGACAACGGTGCCCCGTTTGCTTGAAAAAATATATGATAAGCTCGTTTCGACCGGGCATAAACTCACAGGGGTGAAAAGCTGGATCTTCTGGTGGGCCTTCCACCTTGCTACGCGTTATGAACTGGATGGAGCCAACGGCTGGTTCTATGAGCTTAAACGCAGGCTTTATGACAGGCTGGTTTATTGCAAGTGGAGGGAGGCCATGGGTGGTGATATCAGTATCATCGTTTCGGGGGGCGCAGCCTTACAGCCCAGGCTAGGGAGAATGTTCACCTGCGCGGGGATCCATATCCTGGAAGGTTATGGGCTTACCGAAACTTCGCCGGTGATTGCCGTATGTGATTTCAGTGAAAATGGTATCAAATTCGGCACGGTGGGACCGGTGATCAGGAATTCCCGGGTGAAAACAGCCGAAGACGGGGAGATCTGCGTTAAAGGACCGGGAGTGATGATCGGTTATTACAAAGAACCAGAGATGACAAAGGATGCTGTTGATGCCGATGGCTGGTTCCATACAGGGGACCTTGGCCAGATAGAACCGGAAGGCCAGCTTAAAATTACAGGGCGTAAAAAGGAATTATTCAAAACTTCCTTTGGCAAGTATGTGAGCCCTCAGCCTATCGAAGATAAATTCAAGGAGTCGCTGTTTATCGACCAGATAATAGTAGTAGGGGAGAACCAGAAATTTGCAGGTGCGCTGATCGTTCCTGATTTTGACTTCCTGAAGGACTACTGCAGGGAAAAGGAAATTGAATTCACCACGACATCCGAAGTCATAAAAAATCAAAAGATCAGGAAACGTTTTGCAGTGGAAATAAAGAAATACAATAAACTCTTCGGCGAAACGGAACAGGTTAAATCATGGGAGTTGCTGGATCACGAATGGACGCAGGATTCAGGAGAGATCACTCCAACCCTTAAGCTGAAGCGGAGATTCCTCCATGCAAAATATAAGGATGCGATAGAACATTTGTTTAAATAGTTAATTCGCTGCAGAATGTCCGCCCCTTCCGTGACACGATTATTCGACCTGCTGGATGTGTACAGGGACAGATACCCGTCCAAAGCAGACGCCTTGCTTAAACGGAAGGCAGGCAAGTGGCACGCATACTCCTCCACAGATTATATAGGTTATTCAAAAGCGATCAGCCTTGGTTTGCTGTCGCTGGGGGTCGGGAAAGGCATCAAGGTTGCTACCATCATGGTCAACAGCCCTGAATGGAATTTCTTCGATATGGGGATTATGCAGGTCGGTGCGGTGCAGGTACCGATCTATCCAACGGTAAGCGATGATAATTACTGTTATATCCTTAATGATTCAAATGCAGAGTACCTGATCGTATCAAACAGCGCGGTTTACAACAGGGTTAAAAATGTATGTTCAGGCATTGCAAGCCTCAAAGGAATATACAGCATTGAAAAGGTGAAGGGAATAAAGCACTGGCAGGAACTTCTTCAATTGGGCCTGAACCACCCCAATCCTGACCTGCTTGACAAGATTAAATCGGGGATCAGTCCTGATGACCTGGCAACCATTATTTATACTTCGGGTACAACAGGCAAGCCTAAGGGGGTCATGCTCTCGCACAGGAATTTTATCAGTAATTATACTGCCTGTGCAGCTATCCCTGACTATTCAAGCAGCGACAAGGTTCTGAGTTTCCTCCCGTTATGCCACGTTTACGAGAGGATGCTGAACTATGTTTTCCAGTCGTACGGGATGTCGGTCTACTATTGCGCCAATATAGAAAAAGTGGGGGACCTGGTAAGGGAAGTGAAGCCGGATACATTTGCTGCTGTTCCGAGGGTGCTCGAGAAAATGTATAACCGTATTGTTTCCAAAGGCAGGAACCTGAAAGGGATAAGGAAAAGCATATTTTTCTGGGCTCTCAGGCAGGGGCATAAATTTGAATTGAACCACGAAAGAGGCCTGTATTATGACATCAAGCTTTTCATTGCCAGGGTTCTTGTTTTCAGGAAGTGGAAGCAGGCCCTTGGCGGGAAGGTGAGGCTGATCATTTCGGGAGGCGCGGCCCTGCATCCCCGTCTTGCAAGGGTTTTCTGGGCGGCAGGTATTCCCCTGATGGAGGGGTACGGGCTTACAGAAACTTCACCGGTTATTGCCGTCTCCACCTTTGCCAGAGACGGGTTGAAATTCGGTACCGTAGGACCCGTCCTGCCTGGCGTGGAAATAAAAATTGCCGAAGACGGTGAGATCCTTTGCCGTGGCCCCAATGTGATGCTGGGATATTACAACCGGCCTGAACGTACGCAGGAGGTCATCGATGATGATGGTTGGTTCCACACCGGGGACCTGGGTGTGCTCGAGGATGGGAAATACCTGAGGATCACCGACAGGAAGAAAGAAATTTTCAAGACCTCATCCGGCAAATACATAGCCCCCCAGGTGATCGAACAAAAGTTCAGGGCTTCTCCTTTCATAGAATACATCATTGTGATCGGGGAGAACCGCAAATACACGGCAGCCCTTATTTCACCGAATATGGAATACCTCAGGGGATGGTGCAAGGTCAAGGAAATTAACTTCGGAACCCCTGAAAAGGCCATCAGGAATCCCAGGATCATTAAACGATTCCAGGAAGAAGTCGACAACTTTAACCTGGAACTGGGACAAACTGAGAAAATTAAAAAATTCAGGCTGCTGTCATCACAGTGGAGTGTGGTGTCAGGAGAATTATCCCCGACGATGAAGCTGAGAAGAAAATTCATACAGGATAAATACGCCAGGATCATAGAGGATACCTATCGCAGCCAGGAATTCAACTATAAGGCAGGAGGGGAATAACCTCCAATCCCCGGCAGGTAAACCTCAGTGCAGGATCTTAAAAACCAGTTCTTTCATTAACTCCCCGTCAGTGGCGGAGACATTATCAAGACCCTTGGCTTTAAGGTCATATTCTCTCAGGTATGAGATCACGTCGACTAACTTGCGTACTGAGTAATTTTTTGCAGTGGTCTGGTAATCCTGCACGAAAAATGGGTTGACCGATAAGGCGGCAGCAGCATTGTTGCGGGATTTGTCCGGGAGGTAATGGTATATAAGGACCTTGCTGAAATACAGGTACAGGCTGGGAATAACTTTAACCAGGGGATTGTCTTTCAGGTTTGAGGCAAAATACCGGATGATCATGTTGGCTTTGTAAACATCCTTTCGCCCCAGGGCCTTCTGGAGTTCAAACACATTAAAATCCTTGCTGATGCCGATGTTCCGTTCAATAATATCTTCGGTGATCTCTGCCCGGGCAGGAATAATAATGAACAGCTTGGTAAGCTCATTGACCACATTTGAGAGTTCATTGCCTACGAATTCTGCAAGCAGGGCGGAGGCTTTAGGGGAGATCGAAAAACCTCTATCCTTTACATAACCGCTGATCCATTCAGGGATCTGGTTATCGTACAGAAGGGCCGATTCCATCAAAACCCCCGTTTTCTCGATAGACTTATAAAGGGACTTGCGTTTGTCGATCTTGCCGTATTTATAACAGAAGACAAGGATGGTGGAACTTACCGGTTCCTGGAAGTAGGGAAGAAAAACATCCATATCATTCAGATCCTGGGCTTCTTTTACGATCAGAACCTGGTAATTTGACATCATGGGATAACGTTTGGCATAGCTGAGAATGGTCGCAGCATCCGCATCCTTTCCGTAAATAATGGTCTGGTTGAATTCCTTCTCCTGTTCGCTTAACACATTTTCGGCAATATAATCCGACAGGACGTCAATGAAATATGGCTCTTCCCCGTATAAAAAGTAAACAGGGTAATAAATTTTATTTTTAAGGTTTGATAAGATGTTCCCGAAACCGCTGTCCCTGGCCATAAGCGTGTGTGCAGGTCTGATATTTGTTCCTGCCCCGCAAAGATAGCCAAATCATGTTTATCATTATATTTGTTGTAAGATGATGCCTGAGCTGAACCTCCCTGAATATCCGGTTAAAATCCGTTCAAAAGCTGACGGGAAAAATGAGATCCTTGACCCTGTAAGAAAGAAGTTCGTGCGCCTTACACCGGAAGAATGGGTGAGGCAGCATTTTCTTAATTTCATGGTAAACAGCCATCATTATCCCGCTTCACTCATCCATGTTGAGGCCTCGCTCACCTATAACAGGCTTTCAAAGCGAAGCGACATCGTGGTTTACTCCAGGCAGGGCAGGCCTCTGATGGCCGTTGAATGCAAGGCCCCCTCAGTGGAGATCACTCAAAAGGTATTCGAACAGCTGGCCATGTACAATTTTACCCTGAGGGTTTCATACCTGGTACTTACCAATGGGATTCAACATTTTATCTGCCGGATGGAGCCCGGGAAAGGGAATTTTTCATTCCTGGAAGAATTTCCCGACTACGTGGATTTGCATGATCAGTTTCAGGATTAAGCCAGGGGTAATCCTGGTTTCAGGATTTATAATTATTATTGCAGTGAATATCTTCTTTAGTCTGAACGCCTGAGCATATGGCCGAATTTTTTACAGTTGTTGTAAACCGCACTGATCCTGCTTTCTTAAGCCAGGAAACCCGCAATTACGGGCTCTCCCTGCAGTTCAACGATTCGCATATGGCTTATTGCGTTCTTGATTACCGCCTGAACAGGTACATCCTGCTTCATGAATTCCGACGGAATGATTTTATCCCCAAAGCCAAGCCCGGGTTTAAACTTTCATTTGAAGATTTCATGCGAAGTGTTCTCAATGCAAACCCCTGGCTGAAAAATCCTTTCAAGACCATCCGCATTGCTTATGAAGGTAAAAAGAGCACCCTTATCCCCGGTCCGCTTTTCGATGCACAGGAAGCTGAGAATTTCATGAAGCTGAACTTCAATCTGCAGGCCGATGAACATGTACTTGCCGACCATCTTCAGCAATTCGATAATTATAACGTTTATTCGATCTCTAAAGGGCTGGAAGATTCCGTAAAGAAATTGTTCCCCTCGGCAAGGATATCCAGCCTTTCCACCATCTTGTTGCAAACTGTCTGGATGAATTTCAGGACCCGTATCAATGCAAACAGGATCTTCCTGCACATCAAGGAAAAGAGTTTCGATATCTGCATCTATGACGGCAAGCTGATCAAGTACTTCAATACCTTCACCTGGATGGTTGCCGAGGATGTTGTGTATTTCCTCATCTTCGTCCTGGAGCAGCTTGGTATGAACCCCGAACAGGCTTCGGTGGTCCTTCTGGGGAACATCGACAGGGGATCCAACCTGTTCGAGCTGATTTACCGTTATGTTAAGAATATGGAATTCGGAAGGCGGAATGAGACCTTCAAATACAGCCCTGTATTTGACATTGTCGCCCCCCAGTCATATTATCCATTGCTGAATTTCAACTCATGCGGATCATAAGCGGGACATACCGCGGCCGGAAAATTCATCCACCGAATAATCTTCCGTTAAGGCCGACAACTGATTTCGCAAAAGAAGCCCTGTTCAATGTTTTGAACAACCTTGTGGAATATGAGAGCCTCAGGGTGCTCGACATGTTCGCAGGAACCGGCAGCATTTCGTATGAATTTATTTCAAGAGGATGCAAAAGCGTAACGGCTCTTGAAAAGGATCCCCGGTGCCTGAGCTTTATTCACAGGACTGCTCTTGAACTGAAAATGCCGAACCTCTTTCCCCAAAAAGCAAATGCCCTTACTTTTATCCTGCAGCCCCTAGAAACCTGGGACCTGATCTTTGCCGACCCTCCCTTTGATCTGCCTCAATTGCCTGACATTCCGGGGCTTGTACTTAGCGGTGAAGCACTGTTACCCGGAGGATTGTTCATCCTCGAACATCCTAAAAGATATGATTTCAGCAAATTTCCCGGCTTTGATCAGCACAGGAATTATGGCGAAGTAAACTTTACTTTTTTTCGGAAACAAGGTAGCGAGAAGTGAGTTAGCGAGGTAGCGAAACAAAATAGAGAAAAATATTTTCGCTACTTCGCTACCTCGCTACTTCGCTATTTAGTATTCGTCTTCGTGGAAGAAAAAGTCGTCTTTGGTGGGATAATCGGGCCAGATATCTTCTATGCGCTCATAGGTTTCACCCTCATCCTCAATCTCCCTGAGGTTTTCTACCACTTCCTGCGGGGCACCGGAGCGAATAGCCCAGTCGATAAGCTCATCCTTGGTAGCAGGCCAGGGAGCATCTTCCAGTTTGGAGGCCAGTTCAAGTGTCCAATACATTTCTATAAGCGTTTTGAAAATAGCTGCAAAAGTATAAAAAATAAAATCAGAAAAGCAAGAACTATTTTTTTTACTTCTGTGTTACCCAAAGCCTTTCTTTGGCGCCGGTATCCATGCCGGTTTTCCGGGCCAGCACAAACAGGTAATCAGATAAACGGTTGACAAAACGTATTATTATCTCATCTACAGGGCTTGTTTTATTTACCCTGATAAGAGAACGCTCAGCCCTCCGGCAAACGGTTCTTGCAATATGGCAGTATGAAACTGTTTGATGGCCTCCCGGCAGAATAAAATTTTTCAGCTCGGGAAGCTCATCATTCATAATATCAATTTCTTGTTCAAGCATGTGGATGTCATTATCCAGGAAAACAGGCAATTCCCTTGTTTCCTTGTCAGGATCCCGGGCAACCCGGGCTTCCGAGATAAAGAGGACTTCCTGGATGCGGCCAAGCACATCCCGGTAATGAGGATTGATATCCTGGTCACGGATCATCCCGATAAAGCTGTTCAGTTCATCCAGGTTACCATAGGCTTCGACCCTTTCGTGGCTTTTCGAAACTCTTGTACCACCGAGAAGGGAGGTCTCTCCCTTGTCACCGCCTTTGGTATATATCTTGTTTCCTTCCGTCATCCGCAGAAATATTATTTTGCAGCTTTGGCAAGCCTTGACTTAAGTTTTTCGAATTCGCCCGACATCTCAGCCGGGAGTCTGTCTCCGAAGATCTTCTGGTGTTCTGCGATGAGTTCGCATTCATCCATCCATTCTTTAGGATCAACCTTGAGTATCTGCTCCATCTTGGCTTCCATGCCGTTAAGTCCGCTTACATCTATGGCATTGAGAGCAGGAACCCAGCCGATAGCTGTTTCCACTGCTTCACCGCCTCCGTCAACGCGTTCGAAGATCCACTTCAGGACCCGTACGTTATCACCATAGCCCGGCCACAGGAATTTACCCTCGGGTCCTTTCCTGAACCAGTTTACATTGAATATTTTAGGAAGGTTTGCGGGAACAGGTGCAATCCTGCCTATATTCACCCAATGGCCGAAATAATCGCCCATATGGTATCCGCAGAAAGGAAGCATGGCAAAAGGATCGCGGCGCACGCCGGCTTTGAGGCCGATGGCTGCTGCTGTGACTTCAGAACCTACGATGGATCCAAGGAATACACCATGGTTCCAGTCGAAACTCTGGTAAACCAAAGGTACTGTGCCCGGACGTCGTCCACCGAAAAGGAAAGCAGAAATAGGCACTCCTTTAGGATTTTCCCAGTCAGGGTCAATGGCAGGGCATTGTTTTGCAGGAGCTGTGAACCTGGCGTTCGGATGGGCTGCGGGTTTGCCTGCAGCTGCATCATAAACTTTATTCTCCCAGGTAATAGAGCCTGCAGGAATGTCGGTGCCAATGCCTTCCCACCAGATATCTCCGTCGGGAGTGAGTGCGGTATTGGTAAAGATGGTGTTTGATTTGCATGAGAGCATGGCATTCGGGTTGGTATCCATGGAAGTGTAAGGAGCAACACCGAAGAAACCGGCTTCAGGATTGATTGCGTAAAGCTTCCCGTCTTCACCGAATTTCATCCAGGCGATATCGTCTCCCACGGTTTCGACCTTCCAGCCGGGTATACTTGGAATTAGCATGGCCAGGTTCGTTTTACCGCAGGCGCTTGGAAATGCAGCGGCAAAATATTTTTTAACTCCCTTTGGATTAGTGATCCCGAGGATCAGCATATGTTCGGCAAGCCATCCCTGGCGTTTTGCCATGTTTGATGCAATACGCAGGGCAAAGCATTTCTTGCCGAGAAGGGCATTTCCGCCGTAACCGCTTCCGAAAGACCAGATCTCGTTTGTTTCGGGGAAGTGGCAGATATATTTCTTTTCGATGGGGGCACAGGGCCACTTCACATCTTTCTGTCCCGGCTCAAGGGGAGCTCCCACCGTGTGGATGCATGGAACAAATTCACCATCGCCGAGGATGTCAAGCACGGCTGTTCCCATCCTGGTCATCGTACGCATGTTAACCACCACGTAAGGAGAGTCGGTGATCTGTATCCCGATGTGAGCTATCTTTGAACCCAGGGGGCCCATGCTGAACGGAATGACATACATGGTCCGTCCGTGCATGCATCCTGTATACATTCCCGTAAGTAAAGTCTTCATCTCACCCGGAGCCATCCAGTTGTTCGTAGGGCCGGCATCTTCCTGTTTCTCAGAACATATGTAAGTACGGTTTTCAACCCTTGCCACATCGCTGGGGTCACTCTGGAAATAATAGGAATTCGGTCTCTTCTTTTCATTTAGTTTAACGGCAGTCCCGGTGCTCACCATGAGGTTGAGCAGGCGTTCATTCTCTTCTTCTGAACCGTCGCACCAATAAATATTATCAGGCTGGCAGATCTTTGCCCAATCTTCGACCCAGGTTTTTAATTTACTATTCGTTGACATATCTTTGTTTGTGTTTACTGTTATATTGTTCTTGTTAATTTTTATTTCGCTACCTCGCTTCTCGCTACCTCGCTACCTAAGTTGTCCCAGCGCCTCTTTTATCCTCCTCACCGCTTCTGTAAGTTTCTCCTTCGACGTCGCATAACTGAAGCGGATGCAGTTTGGATCACCGAAGGCATTCCCGGGCACCAATGCAACAAAAACCGTGTTCAGGATATAATCACAAAGGTCGGTTGCATCATTGATTTTAACACTGCCGTTTGATTTGCCGAAATAATATGAAATATCCGGGAAGATATAGAAGGCCCCGTCGGGATGGTTGACTATCATTCCCGGGATATCTCCCAGCATCTGCAGCATGAGGTCGCGGCGTTCGCGGAATGCTTTTTGCATCTCAACGATCTCCCTGGTGTCAGGAGGGGTAATCTCGGCCATAAGGGCTGCTCTCTGGGCGATTGAACAGGCGCCCGAAGTGAACTGCCCCTGAAGCTTGTCGCAGGCTTTTGCGATTTCCACCGGGGCTGCGATATAACCTATGCGCCATCCTGTCATGGCAAATGCCTTGGATACACCGTTAACGATGATAACCTGGTCCCTTATAAAGTCAAATTGTGCAATACTCTCGTGCTTCCCGATAAAGTTGATATGCTCGTAAATTTCATCAGCAATTATAAAGATACCGGGATGTTTTGCCATGACCCTGGCAATGGCTTCAAGTTCATCTTTTGAATATACTGATCCGGTAGGGTTGCAGGGTGAGCTGAATATCATCAGTTTTGATTTCGGGCTGATGGCAGCCTCGATCTGTTCAGGCTTCACCTTGAACTCATTCTCGATTTTAGCCGGGATGAACACGGCTTTTCCCTCGGCCACCTTGATGATCTCCTTGTACGAAACCCAATAGGGGGAGGGGATGAGCACCTCATCCCCGGGATTGACAAGGCTGAGTACCACATTGGCGATGGATTGTTTAGCCCCTGTACTTACCACGATCTGTGCCGGAGAATAATCAAGTTTATTGTCACGGCTGAGCTTGGTGCAGATCGCCTTCCGCAGGTCTTCATAACCGGGTACGGGAGGATAGAAAGTGAAATTCTTGTCAATGGCTTCTTTAGCGGCATTTTTAATGTAGTCTGGGGTGTTGAAATCGGGTTCCCCGAGACTAAGGTTAATGACGTCTTTGCCCTCGGCTTTCAGTTCGCGGCATTTACGCGACATCGCCAGGGTCTCTGATTCAGCGAGGTAGTTGATTCTGTTAGCAAGTGTTGTCATAATTGAGTGATTGTAATGATTTGTAAACTACAAAAATAGTAAAAATGTTCTTATTATTAGGCATGAGCCATGAGCCATTTCGCTATATCGCAACTTCGCTTCTTCGCTACCTCGCTACTTCATTTGTGTGCTCATTTGGGCTTCGCCCAACGCTATTTCGCTACTTCGCTACCTCGCTACTTCGCTATTTATTATCTTTGTATCAAATCATACCCCCATGGACAACTTCTTCTGGACCACCCTAACCACGGATATCATTCACGCCTTTATGATCATAGGGCTTGGCGCAATTGCTGCCTGGGCTCTGATTTCCTATTATTTCAGGCTGAAGAAACTTTCCCGCAAGGCAGTTTCACCGGTAAATGATGCAATCACCGAATCAAAAAGGATAACTCTTCCTCTCAGGTTGCAGGCTTATGAAAGAACCGTGCTGTTCCTTGAACGCATTCAGCCGTCGAACCTGGTGATGCGCGTCCAGAAATCCGAAATGACCGTGCGGGAACTGCAGCTGACCCTGGTACGCACCATCAGGGATGAATTCGATTATAATCTCAGCCAGCAGGTTTACATGTCGCCCACTGCCTGGGAAATGATAAAAAATGCAAGGGAGGAATCTATCGCCATTATCAACAGGGCCTCAACCCAGCTGAGTCCGCAGGATGGTTCGGCTGCTCTGGTAAAAGCGATCTTCGATATCAGCCTTGAAAATGAGAACCTGGCTACCATTGCAGCCTTGAATTTCGTTAAGGACGAAGCAAGGCTGCTCTTCTGAGGCCTTTTATCTCCCCTCACAATAGCCCGCAGCCTGCAGCGTAATCCCGGCCGGGGCCTGAAGGGGGCAAACCATCGGTTTTCTTATTTCGCTTTCCTGAACCTGGCTTTCTGCTCAGGGGTCATCTTTTCGGTGGCATACTGGAAAATGAGGCGGGCTGCTGAATCTTTCCACTTTAACAGGAACTCCTCGGTGGGTTCTGGCTGTTTTTTCCAGGCTTCCCTGAGGAACCATCCCAGCCCCTGGTGAACAACCCTTTCCTCGTCCATCATCATCGGATCAATAAAATCAAAATACGGCTTGAAATCTTTTGCTTTTTTCATCGGTTTGATCAGCCCGACTACAGCGGCCCTCCTCTGGAACCTGTTGGTAGATTTCCTCCAGGGTTTCAGTGAATCCATTTCCATGAGATCCTTTTTAATCATGTCTGGAATGATCTCGCTGCAGATCCAGTCGGTATGGGCCCAGTTGTTTATTCCGGCTGCAAACATCTTTTCAAGCGTCACCCGCGTTTCCTCATCCCACTGCTTTATCATTTTTTTAAGGAGGAGACTTGCAATGGAAGTCATTTCGTATTTAGGTGACTTAACAAGCAGCAGACAAATCTGATAGACCTGTGCCAATGTCATCCCGGGCAGGGCAAGGATTTCGGAAACTCTTTGGTTCAGCAGTTCCGAACTGACGCCCCAGGCATCATACCCCTCCTTAAAGTACTTTGAATATTTTTTAACGATGGCCTCGTCGGCATTGGCCTTGCAGAAGTCCTCGGTTTGGGAAAATATCATATCAGGATCAATCATGGCATAGGATTAAATATAAATTTAAAAAATGCAAAATGCATATGACAAAAATGCAAAAAAATGTCATCCTGATCATACAAAATGATTATTTTCCATCTAAGTGATGTTTTGACCTTACGCAGCTTTTATTCAGATAAGATTAATCATCAAGCCATGGATAAGAAAGATATTTTGGCGATAAAAAATGCAATTGTTATTTGGAATATATAAAAATAATATTTATAAAAAGCAGAAAATCAAACACATAGCCCCCCCCCTGAAAATGCTTGGAAAAAGCCGGTTTCTGGTTTACCTTTATATCGAAAATCTGTATTCATTGTAAAAGATATTTTATGAAAAAGCTCCTCCTTCTCTCAGCCCTTACCGTTCTTTTTGCCGGGGCCAGGGCCCAGTTTGTACCTCAATCATTGACCTTCCCGGGAACCGGTTATTATTCAATGTACAATAATGCGATAGATTCCAATACTGTCTGGGTCGGAGTGGATTATATTGCTAACCATGCCGGTTATTCTTCATATTCTGATGCAATTAAAACCAACGATGGAGGCAATACCTGGCAATTCTTTCCTATCCCTGATACGGGCACGGTCATTATCAGCAATGTTTGTGCTTTGAATGCAAATACCTGTTATTATGTCGAATATAATGGGAAAGGGAATATCTGGAAAACGGAAAACGGAGGACTTTCCTGGATAAATAAAACCATTACGGAATATACAGGCGGATGGGCCAATTTTTATCATGCTTTTTCTGCAGATACCGGAGTGGCAGGAGGAGATCCTAATGGTGGTTATTGGGAGATTTACCTGACCGCGAATGGTGGAAATTCATGGTCAAGGGTCTCTTCTTCAAATATTCCACCAATTCTTGTTGGGGAATATGGAAGTTCATCAGCTTTCAGCGCTATGGGAAATAATGTCTGGTTTGCCTCCAACAAAGGCCGTTGTTACCGTTCGGTAAACAAAGGGTTAAACTGGACAATGACACAGGTGACCAGCATGGGGAACAACTTTAATGTTTGTTTTGTCGACACCTTGCGTGGAGTATTCTGGCAACCTTATCCGGTATTAAAAAACAGCTCCACTTCTTACAATATTTATTTTGTGACTACCGATGGAGGTCTCACCTGGACTCAGCAAAGCCTGGCATCAAGGTATTACATCAGAAATTTTTCAAGGGTCCCCAATGTTAATGGAGGAGTGGTCATTTCAGTTTATGATAACGGTAGTCCTACTTCTGCAGCTGTTTTATATACTCCAGATTTTTTTAACACTCTCACTATCATTCAGACTGGTCTTGCCTCTACCGGGGAAAGTGTTTTTTTAAACAACAAATCCGGCTGGCTTGCAGGAGATGGAAACTATAACAGCAGCCTTTACAAATTCATCGGCTACCTGCCCGTTGGTGTCAGCGAAACCGCCGGCAATAATCCATTGCTGCAGGTTATCCCCAATCCCTCATCCGCAGAAGCAATAATAAAAGTACCATCTTCTTTCACGGGAGTTGCCGGTACTTTAAGGATACTGGATATTACCGGGAAAGAGATGGAGCTGAGGAGTATCCCCTCATCAGCATCTTATCTCCAGCTTGATGCAGGAAAATATTCCAATGGCATTTATATTATTCAATTGACTTCGGATAGCGGAGCGTCGGCTGTTTGCCGCTGGACCGTTTGCCATTAGACGGTTTTCAGAAGTCAGCAGGCCTGGATGGCAGATGTCACCTCACCAGCGTGACAGTTCCCCCGGCTTTGACAGTAGTGCCGGGCGAGCCGGCTAATTCATAGGAAACCATATAAACATAGACTCCCGGAGGACAATAGGTTCCCTTGTATGTCCCGTCCCAACCGGTTTCAGGGTTGTCGGTAATACAAACCTGCTGGCCCCAGCGGTCAAAAATGCTGAGAGAGAATTTTGACAGCGCGGGTCCGAGGGGACGGAAGTAATTATTCCCGACTACGCTGCCCGGAGCAAAGGCGGTTGGAAAATACACCCCGCCCATGCATTGGGTTACGGTGGAGGTATCGACCACAGCGCAACTGTCATGGCTGACACGCACCCAGTACGTTCCTGGTTGAGAAACAGTCAGCAGTGAATCCTTTGAACCGTCCTGCCACAGGTAGGCGGCACCCGGAACAGTTGCGTGAAGAACAATGGATGAACCGGAGCACATTGAGGTATCCCTGGCAAGATTTACATTTATTGCAGGTTTCAGGGCTATTCTCACGGTATCTGCACCCGGGCAGTTGTCAATGTCGACCGTATGCACCCAGTAATGGCCAGCAGTTGTTACCGTAATGGTTTTTGAAGTATCTCCTGTGTTCCACAGGATAGATGTGAAGTTCCCCCCCGGGTTGAGGATGTATTTTTGCCCTTCACAGATGGCCGTATCGGGTTTCAGTTTCGTGGGGTATGAAGGAAGAACCACAAGATTAACGGAATCGCTGGCTGTACAACCGTTTTTCCCCACCCTCACCCAGTATTTTCCCGACTGAGTGGCTGTAATACTGCGGGTGATTTCATTGGTGGACCACAGGTAGGCAAGATACCCCGGCCCTGCGTCCAGTAAAGCCTGGGGTCCCGGGCATACGGTCCGGTCAGCCCCAAGGTCAGGTGGGACAATCTGTGCGGTAATGGTCACAGGAAGGCTGATTGTGGGGCTTGGTGAACCGCTGCAGTTTGTATTTGTCCCGTAGACTGTAATATCACCAGGGGTGGCGGTAAGGGAAAAATCCAGGATAACTGAAGGAACAGTTGTGGTTGCCGAGGGTATGAAGGTGACCCCGGTGCCGGTATATCCCCAGTGATATTCTTCGGTATTGGGATCGGCAATGACCGAAATGACAACCCCCTGGCTGCCGGCGCAGGCTGTGAGCGGACCGTCAACGAAAACCAGGAGCTTGGGGCTTCGCCATTCGGCAATGGAAGGATAAGAGGAACTCGAGGTCACGGTATACCACCAGGAATTGATCGTATTAAGGTTTCCCCAGCCTCTTCCGGCAAAGGGCCACTTATGACATCCCGGAGGGTAAATGACAGAGTTGGCACAGCCTCCGGTGGCGACGTTTGTCTTTACATCCTCGTAATTATTTCCGCGGCCTGCCTGGCATCCTGTGCAGGTACCATCCCAGATCTTTGAGTCGTCCCAGTAAACTTTGAGAGGGTTGCCGGTTGGTGTGACCAAGGAAACAAGAAGACCTGAATCATTGCTTTCCACATCATACAAAGGAAGGTTTGTAAGCCCGTTAATATAGGTGACTACCAGTCCTACGGCTACATTATTGGGTACTTCGATTCCGCTTCCGTCCTTCCCGTCCCAATGGATGGTATTGGACCCCGGACTAACCACCTGGCTCATCATCCGGGAGATATAGGTCGATGGAACAAAATTAAGCTGGATCTGGACATTTCCTGCTTTGTCAACATTTACTATATAGTCAATCGTTCCGTCGCAATTCCTGATGCCGGTTGGATCGGGCGGTATAATTTGTCCAAGACTGGTTGCTATGGGAAAAACATCCGGATCGGGGGAATTCATGAATATTTTATACTGGGGGAACAAGGCCTGCTGATTGAACAGGGATTTCCTGTCGTCAACCCAGTTGGTGTTGCCGCATCCTGTCTGGTTGGCATATTGAATCCATCCGCCCCCGTTCATCTGGTCAAATTCTGCCGAAGTAACAATGCCGTCGTCCGACAAAATATAATTTATTCCCTTAAAAGCGTTGGAACCGAACTGCCAGGCTTTGGAAAATAATCTTCCGGGTTTGACCGATGATGTTATATTATCATAAATGGTTATGTCAATTAAATAGATCCAAAACCTTCCGATATAAAAGGATCCGCTGAATTTTTCAGAAAACTCGATATAATATGTTCCCGGTTTCGGAGGGGTCCATTGTATTGCATCATACCCGTTGCCGGTACCTGAGATCTGGTTGGGCCCGTCACAGGCCTCGGTCAGCCCGGGAATGTATCCCGTTGAGCCCAGGACTTTCGGAAGGTAATCTTCGGCATAAACTACCGCCCCGGTGCTGTCACATATGCGGTACACGATATCCAATCCCGGAGTAGTATCCGTAGGAGACCCGTTAAACCCCAAATAAACGACCTCATCTGAACGGACTGCAAAATAAAGTTTTGATTCGTCAGCTGCATGGTGGGTTGCATCATAGGTGGCAAACTGCGAACGTATACCATTGGTGTCGGTGCAGTGATTGGTGAAATCGTTGCATAAATAAAGGTAGGTTGACCAGGCCTGGCAACCTTTATTCAACTCCTTCGACCCTTCAGCGTAAGCGCCCGGTGAGATGTAAACCAGGGATATTATTAAGGCTGATAGGAATATGCGCAACCGTTTCATGAAAGTCAGCAGCAGAAGAAGAATTAAAACAAAAGTAATATAAAATTGGTTCATCAAAATATCCGGAACGTGGTAAATCAATTAAAAACGAACAGTTAAACATTAGTTCAAATCAGCAACCCTGATGACTTCATCTGGTAACTGCAGTAATACACCGTTTATCAATACACCCGGGAATTAACACCTGGCCCGTTAATTTATGGTTCCATTGTAAATATGGTTCCCGACTTTAGTAACTTTGAGAAAAAAAAGATGAAAAAAGTCATCCTGATTTCTATCCTTGTATTACTAATTTCAGGAGTAAACGCCCAGCAGTGGGGTTTATATACTTTATACAGCGAAACAGGCAGCAATAAAGCATATCTCATCGACACTAACAATACCGTCTATAAAACATGGACTATGGCTGGCAATAAACAAACAGCCTTTTCATCCTATTTAATTCCCGGGGATACTCTTGTGAGAACCGTCCAATATACCGGCAATGTAATTCCCCTCAGCACCATTTCAGGCGAGGTTCAAAAGGTTGACTGGAACAACAATGTGATTTGGGACTTCATTTATTCCACAGACTCAGCGGTTCTCCACCATGATATTCAACCTTTACCCAATGGAAATGTCCTTATGATCGCACTGGATGTAAAAACTGCTTCCCAGGATACACAGGCAGGATCTTCTAACGGTCTTCTCAGATATCCGGATAAAATCATCGAGGTCCATCAGACCGGTCCCACAACAGGAATCATCGTATGGGAGTGGAAGCTATGGGACCACCTGTGCCAGGATTATGATCCTGCAAAAGATAATTATGTTCAATCCATATCTCAAAACCCGCAATTAATAAACATTAATTACAACAATAAGACTGATTTTCTCCATATGAATGGAATTGATTATAATGCCTCGCTCGACCAGATTACTTTCAGCTCCCTATATTTCAGTGAGATTTATGTTATCGATCACAGCACGACAACAACAGAGGCAGCAGGTCATACCGGCGGAAATTCCGGTCATGGCGGAGATATAATTTATAGGTGGGGGAACCCGGCGGCCTATGAAACTAATGGCACGGCTGATTTTAATGAGGCTCACGATGCCCATTGGGTTTCTTCCGATGATCCATATTACCCCAATTACCTGTGCGGATTTAATAATAACGGGGGTGCCGGAAACCATTCCTGTGTTGATCTTTTTTGTCCTCCTTATGATGGATATAATTATTTAAAAACGCAGGGTCAGGCTTATGCCCCTGCAACCTATTCATGGCGTTACACGTCCTCCTGCCAAAATCCAAATGAGGGATCTGCTCAGCAATTACCCAATGGTAACTCATTGGTCAGTCTTACTGTTTGCTTCCTGATCGTTGAAGTTGATCATAATGGAACGACGCTATGGTCATTTCACCCTGCCGGGAGGGTCACACAGGCCATGCGTTATTCCAAATGCTATGTAAGGGGACCGAAAGCATTTGCAAGCGCTTCATCCCCGGAGGTGTGGAGAGGTATACAGGATACCCTGTATTCCAATGCCACCACGGTTACTGAAACCAACCCGGAATATATTTATTCCTGGACATCAATTCCGCCGGGATTCACATCTTCACTTCAAAATCCCATCATAACCCCGACAGCCACTGCGACTTATATTGTCAACATTACAGATACCAACCTGGGATGTTCTGATACCGCTTCGGTTACCGTAAGAGTGATCGTGACGGGGATCGGTGGGCGGAACAGCAAAGACAATGAACTTGTAATTTACCCGAATCCGACAAACGGGATCATTAATATCAAAGGTGCAGATGCAAAAAATATGGAGGTAGCCGTCAGCAATGTATTTGGAGAAACTATGTTTACTGTATCGGATTCACCGGTACTTGATTTATCCTGCATCGCAAAAGGGATTTATTTTCTGACAGTCAGGTCCGGAAGAATAAAAATATTGAATTATAAAATCATAAAGATCGAATAAATTTGACCTATACAAATTTCCCTACCTGTTTTCATGAAAGGCATGATCCTGATTCGCCCGTCGGTTGTAAGCGGATTACATTTCAGGAGTTCCGGCTCAGGATCTCCCTGGCTTTTTCGAGAGCGGCGGGAATGCCTGCAGGGTTTTTACCGCCTGCGGTCGCAATATGCGGCTGACCGCCTCCGCCACCCTGGACTTCCTTCGCAATTTCCCTGACGATGTTGCCAGCATTGAGTTTGCCGGCTTTTACAAGGTCGTCTGAAATTGCCACGGTAAGCCCGGCTTTGCCATCGCTTTCACTAGCAAGGACCACGAAAACATTCCCGGCCGTGGTCCTGAGTTCGAAAGCAAGATTTTTAATGGAATCTGTATCAAGATCAAGTTTTGCCGAGATCCAGGTAATGCCGTTGATGACCTCTGCATTTTTCAGCAGGTCTTCCTTCACCTGTCCGCCTTTGATCTTTGACAGTTCAGCTGAATCTTTTTTAAGGGACTGGTTTTCTTCGACAAGGTTTTTAAGGCCTTTCAGAAGATCTTTAGGGTTTTTCAGCGCATCGGAAGCCTCATCGAGCAGTTGCAGTTTTTCATAGAACCATGTTTCGGCTTTATCGGCTGTGATGGCTTCAATCCTTCTTACCCCTGCGGCAATAGCGCTTTCGGAGGTGATCTTGAACAAGCCGATCTGCCCGCTTGCACTCACATGGGTCCCACCGCAGAATTCAATTGAGAAAGCGGGGTCAAAAGTTATGACCCTTACGAAATTCCCGTATTTTTCACCGAATAGGGCCATCGCCCCCATGGTTTTTGCCTGTTCTATAGGCATCGCCCTTTCTTCATGCAGGGGGATGTTTTCGCGGATCTTTGCATTGACGATCTTTTCCACGGCCAATATCTCTTCTTTACTCAATTTGGCGAAGTGAGTAAAGTCGAACCTCAGGTGTAAGTCATCCACCAGAGATCCTTTTTGTTCAACATGTGTGCCAAGCACCTTGCGCAACGCGGCGTGCATCAGATGGGTTGCAGAATGGTTGTTTGCGGTCATCCTGCGTTTCGTAGCATCAACTTCAGCCGAAACGGGTTCTCCCGGACGGGAGGGGAGTGAACTGCAGATATGGATTACAAGCTCATTTTCTTTAAGGGTGTCAAGAACCTCAATCCTGTTTCCTTCGGAGATCAGCCATCCCTTGTCGCCAACCTGTCCCCCGGATTCAGCATAAAAAGGGGTTTGTTCCAATACAACCTGGTAAAGTTCCTGTCCCTTTGCGTTGACTTTCCTGTACCTTGTGATCTCAGTTTCAATTTTCAGGGTATCGTAGCCTACGAATTCAGGCAGCCCGGCATCATCGACCAGGACCACCCAGTCGGAAGTCTGTACACTTGCAGCCTGCCTCGACCTGGACTTCTGTTCTTCAAGCCCTTTACGGAAGCCTTCCATATCGACTTCCCATCCAGTCTCCCGGGCCATCAGCTGGGTCAGATCAACCGGAAATCCATAGGTATCAAACAACTCAAAAGCAAATTTTCCTTCAATTCTTAATTCAGAATTCGTTATTCGATTATTCGAGTATTCAATGTACGAATTAAACCTCTGTATCCCTGTAGCCAGGGTTCGTAGAAATGCGGTTTCTTCCTCTTTCATCACATTGATAATGAGATCCTTTTGCGAAACAAGTTCAGGGAAAAAGCTTCCCATCTGCTTGATCAGCACGGGTACGAGAGTGTAAAGAAAAGGCTCTTTGAATCCGAGGAAGGTATATCCGTATCGCACAGCCCTCCTGAGTATTCGCCGGATCACATACCCGGCCTTGACATTCGAGGGCAGCTGACCGTCGGCAATGGCAAATGAAATAGCCCTTACATGATCTGAAATAACCCTCATTGCGATATCCGATTTGAGATCCGAACCATATTCCTTTTCGGAAAGGCTTGCAAGATGGCGTATCAGGGGCTGGAACACATCAGTGTCGTAATTCGATTTCTTCCCCTGCAAGGCCATGCACAATCGTTCAAACCCCATGCCGGTATCAACGTGTTTCGCGGGCAATGCATTGAGCTGCCCGTTTGCCTGGCGGTTATACTGTATGAACACCAGATTCCAAATTTCTATCACCTGGGGATCACCTTTATTCACAAGATGCTGTCCGGGAACCTTGATGCGTTCTGTTTCATCCCTCAGGTCGACGTGGATCTCGGAACATGGGCCGCAGGGTCCGGTATCTCCCATTTCCCAGAAATTGTCCTTTTTTGAACCCATCAGGATATGATCTTCGGGGATCATGGCTTTCCAGTAATCGTAAGCTTCCTTGTCCTTTTCAAGCCCTTCTTTCGGGTCTCCTTCAAAAACCGTAACGAACATCTTGTCCTTAGGGATCTTCACCACTTCGGTGAGAAATTCCCATCCCCAAGCAATGGCTTCTTTTTTAAAATAATCACCGAAGGACCAGTTCCCCAGCATTTCAAACATGGTATGATGATAGGTGTCTATCCCGACTTCTTCGAGATCATTATGCTTTCCGGAAACCCTGAGGCATTTCTGGGTATCGGCCACCCGCTTGGATGTTGCTTCCTTATTGCCGAGGAACAGGTCTTTGAACTGGTTCATGCCGGCATTGGTGAACATCAGGGTGGGGTCATTTTTAATGACCATGGGAGCAGAGGGCACGATCTGGTGACCCTTGGATCTGAAAAAATCAAAGAATGCTTGTCTTACTGAGGCTGAGTTCATTTAAACTATAGATTAACAATTAATTAACAGGGTTTAACAATTTTTGTGATTCCCGAATTAGCGGCAAAGTTAATTATTTACTTAATTTTGCATGACTTAGGCAGCCTGTTTTGAACGATTCTTTATTTTGCTGCGAATGAGCAAGGTTAAATATAAATTCAATAAAAAATCCCTCACTTTCGACCGGGTGCAGACCACATTCCGGAAGAGACTGCTGTATTTTTTCACTCATCTTTCTACCGGTGTGGTGTTTGCTGTCGCCATGCTGCTGCTGGCTTACAACTTCGTGGATTCTCCCAAGATGAAAGCCCAGAAAAGGGAGATTGAGCAGATGAAGTTCCAGTACAGGATGCTTAACGATCAGCTTGGCCGGGTTACAAAAGTGATCAGGGACTTGCAGGACAGGGACGATAATATTTACCGTGTAATTTTTGAAGCTGAGCCCATCCCCAGTTCCATCAGAGAAGCAGGGATAGGAGGGATAGACCGTTATGAAAAGCTGAAAGGCTATTCAAATGAGGAATTAATGGTGGAAACTTCGAAGAATATGGATAAGATTCTCGGGCAGTTGTATGTGCAGTCCAGGTCTTTCGACGAAGTGTTCAGCATGGCCAAAAATAAGGAACAGATGCTTGCCAGCATTCCTGCCATCCAGCCGGTCAGCAATAAGGATCTCCGCAGGATTGGTTCCTATTTCGGAACCAGGGTAGACCCTTTTTATAAGGTCAGGAAGTTTCATGAAGGCATGGATTTTACTGCCGCTGTCGGAACTGAGGTCTATGCAACAGGAAATGGCACTATCGAGTTTGCCGCCAGGGACGGGGAAGGCGGGTACGGGAATGAAGTGATCATTGACCATGGCCATACTTACAAGACAGTATATGCCCATCTCTCAAGGATTTTTGTTAAACCAGGGCAGGCGATCCTCCGTGGTCAGATCATTGGTTATGTTGGAAATACGGGAAAGAGCACGGCCCCCCACCTTCATTATGAAGTCAGGAAGAATTCCATTCCTCTGAACCCTATTTACTTTTTCTTCAACGATCTGAGCCCGGATGAGTTCCAGAAGATGCTGGATCTTTCTCAGCAGCCATCCCAGACCATGGATTAATCCTGTGTTTATGCTGAAAGCCGATCATAAAATCGAAAAGATTTATTATTCCATAAGCGAAGTGGCTGAGCTCTTCGAGGTAAACCAGTCGCTGATCCGCTTTTGGGAAAAGGAGTTCGATATCCTCAGTCCACAGAAAAACAAAAAGGGGAACAGGCTGTTCACAAAGGACGATATTGAAAATCTGAAACTGATATATCACCTGGTAAAGGAAAGGGGATATACCCTTCAGGGCGCCAGGGAAAAACTGAAACAAAACCGGGAGAATGTGGTAAACACTGTTCAGATGATATCTTCCCTGAACAGGGTAAAGGAATTCCTTCTGGAACTGAAAAAGGAATTATAGGTCCTGCCATGCCATTGAAGGAATCTTTTTTTGATGATGTTTTTGAGGTTGTTTTGAAGATCCCTTACGGAAGGGTCACTTCCTACGGGGCAATAGCAGAATACCTGGGCCTGAGGGGTTCTGCAAGAATGGTTGGCTGGGCCATGAATGCATCTCATACCAGTGACAGGAACATCCCCGCCCACCGTGTCGTGAACAGGAACGGACTTCTTACGGGGAAGCATCATTTCGGCGGACCCAAAGTGATGCAGCAACTGCTCGAAAGCGAAAAAATAAAAGTTAAAAATGACCAGGTAGTGAAGTTTGAAAAGCTGTTCTGGGACCCCGCAAAAGAAATAGCGAGGTAGCGAGAAGTGAGGTAGCGAAATTATTTTAATTAGGTTTTCGCTACCTGTTTCGCTTCTCGCTTCTCGCTACCTCGCTACCTGAAATCTGTGATAAACAATTAATGAATGAACCAATGAAAAACATAAGCAAAGAAAACATACTCCACGCCCTCTCCCATGTGATGGACCCCGATCTCGGAAAAGACCTGGTTACATTGAACATGATCGATGAAATACAGATCAGCGAAGGACATGTGAAGTTCAAACTGATACTGACCACGCCTGCATGCCCTCTGAAAGATCACCTGACACAGGCCTGCATCAAGGCTGTTCATGATCATGTTGACAAGGACCTGAAAGTGGAGGTTGACCTTTCGTCAAGGGTGACGACCAAACGTAAGGAGAATGAGGAACTTCTAAAGGATGTTAAGAACATCATAGCGGTTGGTTCAGGCAAAGGCGGGGTCGGCAAGTCGACAGTTGCAGTGAACCTGGCTATCGCGCTTGCCAAAACCGGTGCAAAAGTCGGTTTGCTCGATGCCGATATATACGGGCCTTCAATCCCCCTGATGTTTGGCCTGCTCAATGAGAAAGCCAAAGGTTTCGACAGGGATGGTAAATCGTATGTCTACCCTTTCGAAAAATACGGCATAAAGATGATTTCAATAGGGTTTTTTGTTGACCAGTCCAAGGCTTTGGTCTGGAGGGGCCCTATGGCTTCATCGGCCCTGAAACAATTATTCACCGACATCGAATGGGGGGCCCTGGATTATATGGTCATTGACCTGCCCCCGGGAACCGGTGACATTCCCCTGACCCTGGTACAGAGTTTTCCGCTCACCGGTGCAATCATGGTAAGCACGCCCCAGGAAGTCGCCATTGCCGATGTGAGAAAAGCTGCCGATATGTTCAGGAACGAGCAGATCAATATTCCCCTCCTGGGCCTGGTTGAGAACATGGCATATTTTATTCCTCCCGACATGCCCGAGAAGAAGTACTTTATTTTTGGTAAGAGCGGTTGTAAGAAATTTGCTGATGACCTGAAAATTCCACTCCTCGGCCAGATACCTATTGAACCTGGTATTGCCGATTCAGGTGATTCGGGCAGGCCCGTTGCAGTTGACGATAACACCGCAACAAGCCATGCGTTTGCGAAACTCGCCGAGGCCGTGGCCCAGCAGGTGGCTATTTCCAATTCTATCAGGGAAGTATTCGGGAAATGATGATTTTCCCTATCTTTGCACCCTCAAATATTGCATGACATGATTGACATCGAACTCGAGAATAAAGTAAAAAACGTAATTGAACAGATTCGTCCCTACCTTCAGGCCGACGGCGGTGATGTGGAATATGTAGATATGACCGACGAAAAGATCGTGAACCTGAGGCTTCTTGGAATGTGCGGCAATTGTCCCCATTCACAGATGACCCTGAAAAACGGCATAGAAGCAGCAGTGATCCGCGCTATCCCTGAAATAAAGGGGGTGGAATCGGTCCAGACGATGTAATCAGGAAAGGTATTTCCCTGCAACAGGCATGCGCCGGCCCATACCGAAAGCTTTAGGTGAAACCCTGAGGATCGGTGGAGCCTGTTGCCGTTTGTACTCACTGGTATTGACCAGTTTAAGTATCCTTTTAACGATTTTTTCATCGAAACCCGCAAGGATCAATTCCCTGGGGCCTTTCATTTCTTCAATATACTTCAGTAATATCTTATCGAGGATGTCGTATTCGGGCAAAGAATCGGAATCTTTCTGGCCAGGCCTGAGCTCCGCTGAAGGCGGCTTGTCAATTGAATTCTGAGGGATGATCTCTTTTTCGCGGTTGATATAACGGGCCAGTTCGTAAACCTGGGTCTTGTAAACATCCCCAAGCACTGATAATCCCCCGCACATATCGCCGTACAATGTGCCGTAACCCACGGCAGCCTCGCTTTTATTGGAGGTATTCAGCAAAATATAACCGAATTTATTCGACAGGGCCATTAGTATAACAGCACGTATCCTGGCCTGGATGTTCTCCTCGGCAAGATTGAAGGGTTGCCCTGCAAACTGGGGCTCAAGGCTGTGTTCAATGGCCCTGAATGATTCCTCAATAGAAATGGTCTCATGCTCAACCCCCAGGTTTCGCGCGAGTCCTTCTGCATCCCTGATGCTGTGATCGGAAGAGAATTTTGAAGGGAGAAGAACTGCTTTCACATTCTCCCTGCCCAGGGCTTCTGCAGCCAGGACAAGGGTAACGGCTGAGTCGATACCACCAGATAGCCCAAGTATGGCTTTTGAAAAGCCCAGTTTATGAAAGTAGTCAGTGATACCCATTACCAGGCCGTCATATATGAGTGAGATGACCGATTCAGTCAGAGGGTTTTTAACATTCCCCGACTGCAGTGCCAGGCTGTCAAATACCCTAAAATCCTCTTCAAACCTCTTCAGGCTGCCAACCAGTGATCCGGCAGGATTTATCACCATGGACCCTCCGTCGAATAAAAGCTCGGTATGGCCGCCCACCTGGTTCACATAGAAAACAGGGATGCCATAAGTCATGGCGTTGCGTTTTAGGACTGCAAACCTGTCTACCGGCTGGGAATAATTAAATGGTGAAGCCGCGATATTGATGATCATGTCAGGATTCAGCTTCAGGAGTTCATCCATGGGATTCCTTACATATAAAGGATTATCGGTGATGTTCCACAAATCTTCGCATATGGTCAGCGCGATGCGGCTCCCCTTGTATTCAACCACTTCGTAAGGGAGGCGGTTGGGTTCAAAATACCGGTATTCATCGAATACATCATAATTCGGCAGAAGCGTTTTATGGCTGAGGGACTGTATCCTGCCATCTGCCAGGAAATAAGCGGTGTTGTACAGGGGTTTCCCTTTATCGGCCGGGTTCACCGACGGACTGCCTACGATAGCGGCAATGCCGGTAGACTTTTCCGCAATCCGCAGTACACCTTTATAGCATTTCTCAATAAAATCGTCAAACTCCAGGAAATCACGGGGAGGATATCCGCATACAGACAATTCTGCAAAAACAACCAGGTCGGCTCCGGCCTCCCTGGCCTTATTAATCCCCGCTATGATCTTCGACTCGTTCTGTTCAAAGTCTCCTATCCGGTAATTCAGCTGTGCCAGTGCGATCTTCATAATTAAAACATTACCCCCAGGTTCAGTTCGGCATAATTCAGGTATGCCTTTTGATTAATCCCAAAGTTATCAGAACCATTAAGAATATTATTCAGGCTGTTGCTGTATCCCAGGCCGAAAAATAACCTGGTCGACTGGTCAAGATAAACCTCCGAGCCTATACCGATGAGCACCGATTCCCTGATCAGGGTTGTCTTGCCCACCATGTCTTTTTTTTCGCTGGAAGTATACCCCCCTTTATCGCTCGTAAATTCATTGGTTGCATGTGCAGCGATTCTGAAACCGGTGCCAAAACCAAGTTGTCCGAAAAAGGAGAAGTCTCCGAATTTTTTGGTGAACATTTTGATCATCAGCGGGATCTCGATATAAACGAAACTCATGTTGCTTTTGGTGGTACCTTTGAGTGTATCTTTTGAACTGGTTATCAATCTATCGGGATAATTTATTTTCCCTCCCAGCAGTGAAAAATTCAGGCCTGTTGAAAAAGCATAACGTTCGGCAAAATAGAAATCGCTCACCAGCCCGATCACCGCACCAAGCTTTACCCCGTCGTAACTGTAGCCGGTCGTGGATGGATTGATGAAAGAAATATCCGGGGCAATTTTCAATCCAAGCTTGATTTCCTGCGACTTCTGCGCCTTTACCATGACAAATGAGATCAGGCACAGGACAGTAAGGCAAAGTATCTTTTTTATCATGATTTTTTGCGGTTTATCCCTAAAAAAACAAATTTAGACAATTCGACATGCCCAGGTTCCCCGTTTTCAATAATTTTATCCAAAAATAATCAACCATTTACGACGTTTGTTTGAATATGAAGCAAAGCACTGTCTTACTGTTCATTATTTTATTGGTCTGCGGATGTGGTCGCAGGAATGCCCTGGATGTGGATGTTTCAAAGATTGATTGCCCCCCGGTCTCAATCGGGCGTTATGACCTCGATCTTTTCAACGCAAACAATGCAGAACTCCAGTCAAACCTGAAGAAACTTCAGCCTCAATACAGGCTCTTCCTGGGCGACAGTATGGATGATCCTGCACGGCTGGCCCCGCTTAAGGAATATCTTGCAAGCCCGCGGAACCAGGATTTCATCAAGGGTGTCCGCCTGAAATATCCCGAAGTGAAGAAGACAGAAGAGGTTCTGACCGAAGCATTCAAACACTTCCGGTATTATTTCCCTTCTTTTCATATTCCTGCTGTTTATGCCTACATCTCGGGAGGGGATTACGAATATCCCATACAGTTTTCCGATTCGGTCCTTCTCATCGGCCTCGATAATTACCTCGGCAAGGATTACAAACCTTACCGTGAGGACGGGGTTTCACTTTACCGCCTGAACAGGATGGATGAGGAATATATAGTCCCTGACTGCGTAAGGCTTCTTGCTAGTTCGAATTTCCCTGTGGAAACAGGGGGAGGCAGCCTTCTTGACCTCATGGTGGAAGCAGGGAAAAGGCTGTACCTTCAGGATGCGATCCTTCCGGGGACTCCTGCAAGGCTCAAGATCGGATATACACCGGAACAGTTTGAATGGATAACAAAGAACGAGAAACAGGTATGGGCGTCCATTATCGAGAATCGCATGCTGTATTCCAACGACGGCCGTATTATCAGGATATTCACTTCGGATGGGCCCTTTACCGCTGAATTCGGAAAGGAATCGCCTCCATTGCTGGGAAACTGGATAGGCTGGCAGATCGTTAAACAGTACATGGAGAAAAATCCTGAAGTAAGTCTTGCAGAACTTTTCAAAGAAAAAGATTCCCAGAAGATCCTTTCAGGTTCAAAGTACAAACCTGAAAAATAATTTCATTTTTCATATCACTTTTTTAATGTTGGCGGATTAAGGAGTACCAAATCCTCCGCCATGCTGGTCAAAACATACGGATGCGCCATTATCGGGATCCAGGCCCTGTTGATTACCATAGAAGTCAGCATTGACCAGGGGATACAATTTTTTATGGTAGGGCTGCCCGACAATGCAGTGCGCGAAAGCCACCAGAGGATAGAATCGGCTTTGAAGCACAATGGCTTCAGGATACCCGGGAAAAAGATCATAATCAATATGGCGCCTGCCGATGTGCGCAAGGAAGGCTCATCGTATGACCTCCCTATTGCAATCGGAATGCTGGCAGCTTCGGAGATGATCAAAACCGATAAGCTTGAACAGTTCATGATCATGGGAGAGCTTTCGCTCGACGGCAGCCTGCTACCCGTCAAAGGAGCCCTGCCGATCTCAATGGAGGCAAGGAAACAGGGTTTTAAAGGGCTGGTGCTCCCTGCAGGCAATGCAAGGGAAGCTGCAGTGGTTGAAGACCTCATGGTTTACGGGGCTGAAAATATTAAAGAGGTCATCGACTTCTTTAACGGGGAGGGGAGTCTGCAGCAAACGAGGGTGGATATAAAGGCAGAGTTTGGGAAGAGCGGGGGCAGCCCGGCCCTGGACTATGCAGATGTAAGAGGACAAGAAAACATCAAAAGGGCTATGGAGATAGCAGCAGCGGGGGGGCATAATGTCCTTTTGATCGGTCCGCCGGGAGCAGGAAAGACGATGATGGCCAAGCGCCTTCCGTCCATCCTGCCTCCCCTGCATCTGCAGGAAGCTCTTGAAACCACCAAGATCCATTCGGTGGCAGGCAGGCTGAATGGCTCCGGGGCGCTTATCACCACCCGACCTTTCCGTTCCCCTCATCATACTTCTTCTTCGATATCCCTTATTGGAGGCGGAAGTACGCCCCGCCCGGGTGAAGTCTCCCTGGCCCATCACGGGGTACTGTTCCTTGATGAATTGCCCGAGTTCAGCAGGCAGGTGCTGGAGGTGCTGAGGCAGCCGATGGAGGACAGGGTGGTGACTGTTTCCAGGGCCAGGGTCTCGGCAACTTATCCTGCTAGCTTCATGCTGGTTGCAGCCATGAACCCCTGCCCCTGCGGGTATTACAACCACCCTCAGACTCCCTGTCAGTGCAACCCGGGCATCATCCAGAAATATCTCCACAAAATATCCGGCCCCCTGTTCGACAGGATAGACATTCAACTGGAGGTTGTTCCTGTTCCCTATCATGAACTGAGGGATCACTCATCCGCAGAAAGCAGTAATACAATAAGGGAAAGGGTGGTTGCTGCAAGGAAAAAACAGGAACTCAGGTTCAGCGCCGCGAAAGGGGTTTTTTGCAATGCCCAGATGAATCCCCGGCAGATGAGGCAGTTCTGCAGGCTGAATGATGCATCAAACCTGCTGCTAAAGAATGCTATGGATAAGCTTGGATTATCGGCAAGAGCCTATGAAAGGATACTAAAAGTGGCCAGGACAATTGCCGACCTGAATGATTCGGAAGAGATTGGGGCGGAATACCTTGCCGAGGCTATCACTTACCGTTCCCTCGACAGGGAAAACTGGGGAAAATAATCAGAGGTAAAGATCGGCGATGACAAAACAGCCGTAAATCACCGAAGCAATGCCGTTAAGGGTAAAGAAGGCCAGGTTGACCTTTGAAAGGTCATTGGGTTTTACCAGCAGATGCTGGTAAATGATCAGGGCTGTGTAAACCAGCATACCGGCCCAGAAGATCTTGCCGAAAGGGCCGATTAAACCGGCGGTGACCAGGAATCCCACGGAAATCACGTGAAACAGCATAGAAAGCAGCAGTGCGTTCTTCTTCCCGAGAAATACAGGGATGGAACGAAGCTTTTCAGCTTCGTCGAAAGCCACGTCCTGCATGGCATAAATGATGTCGAAGCCTGCAACCCAGAAAATAACGGAGAACGAAAACAACAGGGGCAGAAGGGCAAAATGGGCTGTTACCGCGATATACGCACCGATTGGGGCCAGAGATAAGCCCAGCCCAAGGAAAACATGTGAAAGGGAGGTGAACCTCTTAGTAAAACTGTAACCCATCACCACGAGCAGGGCTACAGGTGAGAGGAAAAAACAAAGCGGGTTCAAAAGCCAGGCCGAGCCCATGAAAAATAGTGCATTGATGATGATAAATGCCAGGGCTGCAGGTTTGCTGATGACCTTACTGGGCAATTCACGCCCTGCGGTCCTTGGGTTTTTACTGTCGTATTTGAGGTCGGCATAACGGTTGAAAGCCATCGCGGTATTCCTTGCAAAGAGAACGGCAAGGATCACTAGCAGGAGGCTGCGGATGCTTATTAACCCTCCCGTTTCCTTAAAGGCAAGGAAAAGGCCTATCATGGCAAATGGCAGTGAAAAAAGGGTATGATGAATCTTGACCAGTGAAAAATACTTGCCTATATTGTCTAATTGTTTCTGCACTATAATTGTTTTGATGCTGCAAAATTAGCAAAATGTGAAGCACTTTTCGCCCGGACTTAAATTGGGGTCAAGTGTAACTTAAAGGCACAATAATCGTCAAAAGATATGGTTATTTAATTAGGCCATGTAAATGGCCTGAATTCTTTTTTACCGGCATGCAAAAGGAATCAGTCTCAGCTTACATCAAACATCGTTTATCGGTTCAGTCAAAATACAGCCTTCACTCCCCGTTCATCTATACTTTCTGGGCTGAAGTTCTGAAGGACCATAAACGGTATCCGGCATACGGAGCTGTCGAAAAGATCAGAAAGGAACTGTTAAAGGATGACAGGATCATCCTCAAGGTTGATTTCGGAACCGGACAAACCGGGCGGCCTCAGGATGGAGTAACTATCAAAGTAAGGAAAATAGCCCATAATTCACTGGTTTCGATGAGCAAGGGTAGGTTCCTTTATAAGCTGGTAAAACACCATAAGCCTGCCTGTATTCTTGAACTCGGGACTTCCCTGGGTCTGAGTTCATTGTATATGTCGGAGGCTGCTCCGGGGGCAAAAATAATCACTATCGAAGGCTGTCCTGAAACGGCTGCAATAGCCCGATCCAATTTTGAAAAGGCAGGGAAACAGAACATCAGTGTGATCACAGGCAACTTTGATGAAAAACTTCAGGATGCTTTAAGGCTGATGCCAAAACCCGGGCTGTTGTTTATCGACGGGAACCATCGTAAGGAACCTACCGTGAAATACTTTGAACTATGCCTGCCGCATCTTGATGCAGGTTCGGTTGTGGTAATGGATGATATTCATTGGTCGGCAGGCATGGAAGAAGCCTGGAAACTCATCATCGCAAAGCCCGTCGTTAAGGTCAGCGTAGACCTTTACCATATGGGTATCATATATTTTCGTGAAGAACTCAGTAAAGAAGATTTTGTACTACGGTTTTAACCTTTTATCTTTGATCCATGGAAAAAGAGATCATTCATCTTGAGAACATCGTAAAGAACTATAAGGTCGGCACAGTGATTGTCGAAGCGCTACGGTCCATTTCTCTTGTAATCCGAAAAAATGAATTTGTTGCCATCATGGGGCCTTCGGGCTCAGGCAAATCCACTTTGATGAACATCCTTGGCTGCCTCGACACGCCTACCAGCGGAAGTTATATGCTGAACGGGCATGATGTGAGCAAAATGGATGATAACAACCTTGCTGAAATCCGTAACCGTGAGATCGGTTTCGTGTTCCAGACCTTTAATCTCCTGCCACGTTCCACCGCCCTTGAAAATGTCATGCTGCCGCTGATCTATGCAGGTTATAATAAAACAAGGAGGATGGAGAAAGCATCATCCGTTATTGAAGAGGTGAAACTGACCGACCGTATGACCCATAAGCCCAACGAACTTTCAGGGGGGCAGCGTCAACGCGTCGCAATAGCCCGGGCCCTGGTCAATGACCCGGCCATCATCCTTGCCGATGAACCTACAGGGAACCTTGACTCCAAGACATCCGTGGAGATCCTCGGCTTACTAGAACAGATACATAAGAAAGGGAATACAGTGATCATTGTTACCCATGAAGAGGATATCGCCCTGCATACTCATCGTATCATCCGGCTTATCGACGGGAATATCTCATCCGACGAAGCCAATAAAAATATCAAGACCATTGCAGATTATTCCTTCGCGTAGACCTTAGATTAAAATCCTGATCATGGCCAAAGAAGTCAATTATAAAAAACTTTTCGACTCATTCAACAAACTGAATGTCATGGTTATAGGTGATGTTATGGTGGATTCTTACCTCTGGGGGAAAGTTGAAAGGATCTCACCTGAAGCGCCTATTCCCATTGTTGCGTTGAGGAGAAGGGAGCATCGGATGGGCGGAGCGGCCAATGTTGCCATGAATATCAGGGCCATGGGAGCAAAACCCATATTATGCTCGGTGATAGGAACCGATGATAAAGGTGATATTTTTCTTGAACTGATGAAAAAGGAGAGGATGAATACCTCGGGTATCGTCAGGAGCCAGAGAAGGATCACTACAACGAAATTCAGGATCTTCGGGAACACCTACCAGATGCTCAGGGTGGATGAGGAAGAAGATGACGACCTGGTGCATGCCGATTATCTCACGCTTTCAAGGGTCATAGACCGTATACTGGAGACCGAGAATGTACATTGCATTATTTTCCAGGATTACAACAAGGGGGTGCTGACCCCGAAACTGATCCAGGAAGTGATAAAAAAAGCCCGTAAAAGGAATATCCCCACTTGCGTGGATCCCAAAAGGAAGAACTTTGAATCCTTTTCCAGTGTTACCTTGTTCAAGCCCAACCTGAAGGAACTGGCCGAGGGACTGAAAATAGAACTGGATGACGCCGACCGCAATGCGATCATTGACGCAGCCCAGTCATTGAGGGAAAAATTGAAATGCGATTATGTGATGACCACTTTATCGGAACAGGGTGTGCTGATGAGCATGAAAGACAAGCTTGACAGGAAGAACCTAATGATCCCTGCTCATGTGAGGTCAATCTCCGACGTAAGCGGGGCAGGGGATACGGTGATCAGCGTGGCTGCCTTATGCATGGCGGTTCAGCGTTCTCCCTATGAGATCGCTTATATTTCGAATCTTGCAGGCGGGATCGTTTGTGAAGAAGTAGGGGTGGTTCCCATTAATAAAGACAAACTGCTCAAGGAAGTCATATCACTTTTGTGACGATGGACCGCGATGCCGATGTCATCATTTCAGGCGCCGGTCCGGCCGGATCCCTGGCAGCATATCATCTTCAGAAATCAGGCATTAGCGTTCTGATACTTGAAAAGGCATCATTCCCCCGTTATAAAGTTTGCGGTGCCGGGCTTACTCACAAGCTTCTTTCAATCATGCCTTATGACATAGTCCCGGTGATCCATACCGTAGTTCATTCATTCCGCTTTTCATCGGGTTTGTCGGATGTTTATACCCGGACCAATGTGCTTCCCCTGATGTATTGCACCATGCGGGATGAGCTGGACTCTTTTTTATTGGGAAAAGCAGTTGAGTCCGGGGCAAAATTCCTGGCTTCCGAAAAGGTCACCGGGATGGAACAGGATGAACATGGAGTCACGGTGAGGACAGGCAACAGGGAGTTCCGCTCTTTATTCCTCATAGGCGCTGACGGCGCTGCCAGCCTTACCGCCAGGACTTTTAATCTCAATAAAAATATTGAATGGGGGATGGCCTGGGAGGCGGAGGTAAGGTCTGCTCCCGAAATGCTGCAAAAGTATGCTAATACCGTGTTCCTTGACTGGGGCAGCTTTCCTGGAGGCTATTCATGGATATTTCCAAAGAAAGACCATTTCTCGATTGGTACGGGAGGTCCTGCTCATATGGCCAAACGAATGCCTGAGTATTACGATAAATTCATTGCATCCACAGGAATCCCTGTCCTGGAAACGATATCCAACCGTTCACACCCCCTGCCGGTTAGGACAAAAAGATCAGATTTCCACTCCGGCAGGGTGATGGTGGCAGGTGATGCTGCGGGCCTTACCGATGCCCTTACAGGTGAAGGGATTTTCTGGGCAGTGAAGAGCGGGACGATGGCCGCGGAGGTCATCAGGCAGAACTTTGAGGGTAAAATTCCAGGTCTTGGATTGTATTCCGAAAGGATCAATTCGGAGATTATGCCTGAATTGCTTGAGGCAAAAAATATCGGCTCCTTGTTCAACGCCATGCCACTGATGATACATCATTGGGTGCGCGACAGCGAAAGGGTATGGAGGGCATTCGGTAAAGTTCTCAGGGGAGAACGTAATTTTACTGACGTTCCCGCGGCTTTCGGAAAATGGAAGCCTTTATGGAAACCGGTCTGTGTACTGGCATCCGTTATCCAGGGAAGAAAAGAAAAGAAGTACATGAGACATGCCTGAAACTGAAAAATATGTTTTGATCACGGGGGCGGGAAGAGGTCTTGGGAAAGCCCTTTCACTTACCTTTCTTGAGAAAGGATGGAGGGTATTTGCAACGGATATTGTGCAGCCTGTATTCGATGATATAAGTGGTGCAGGTTTATCCGGGGCCCGGCAGGGATCATGGCAAAACCTCATCTGCCTGAAAATGGATGTCACTTCCGATGAATCCGTTGCTGCTGCTTATGCAAGGGTAAACGCAGAAAATATCAGGCTTGACCTGGTCATCAACAATGCGGGGATGGATAATTATTTTCTTCTATCCCAGGCCCCTGTTGGTAAATTCAAACAGATGTTCGAGGTGAATGTTTTCGGCGCTTACAGGGTGAACCAGGTCTTTCTTCCCAGGCTCAGGAGGCCGGGAGGAAGGATCATCCACATCGGAAGTGAAAGCCTTAATCTCGCTATGCCGTTCATGGCATACCCTCTTACAAAAAAACTGCTTGAAGGATATGCCAAAGCGCTCAGGCAGGAACTGAGATTTCATGGAATAGATGTTGTGGTCATACGGCCGGGCGCGATAGATACTGAACTTTTACAGACTGTATCAAAGCTCGGGCCGGGGCCTGGTGAAACGAATGATGAGGATCCCCTGAAAGCGGCTTTTTATAATTTTGCGGCACAGGCATCGAAGGAGATAGGTAAGGTGATCAGCCCTTCAACGGCTGCGGGCTTTATATACAAGGTGGCATGCAAACACAGGCCCAGGGCGGTTTATCGCATCAATAACATGCTGCAGTTAAGGATTGCCTCCATGCTTCCGTTCAGCCTTGTTGAAAGGATAGTTCACAAACGGCTTAGCAAATATTGAAATGAAAACTGCGGGAGGTAATTGGCAGATCCCGGTGATCGCTTTGATCATCCTCAGTTCATTTTTCACCTTCTCCGAGAATTACTACCCCCGTCTTACTTCGGACATGGCAGTAAACATCCTGATGACACCTTCGTTTTCCATTCCTCATGATATTTATTTCTGGGGACAGGACCGTTCGGGGAACCTGATCCCAATGATAGCTCATGAGATTTACACCTTGAGCGGATGGCAGCCTGTGCTGATAGTTTCAATCGTTCATTACCTATTGCTTGCTGCAGGATTCCTGGCATTGATGCGTTTTGTTAAAAGCCCTTACAGCAGGGTAATTCTTGCCCTGGTATGGTTCTTTCCCCCCTGGCATTTTCTTGAATTCCTGCTTATATTATATGGTATACAATCCAGCCTTGTTCTGATATCGCTGAACTTTCTCGACAGGTCTTTCAAGGCAAAGGTCCGGTGGAAATGCCTCGCCTGGCTGTCAGGTTCCTGCTTTATGTTCATTGTTGCAGTATGGGTTTCGGATATGGCTCTTGGAAGCTTGCTTGCATTGATACTTACAGCTCTGCTGTATTTCTCCGCTGCTTCAAAAGACAGTGAGAGAAAGATTGCAATAAAGGGAATGATGGTTCCGGCAATTCTCCTGCTCACCTGGGCAGTTGCCGGCTACCTGGTTTTACATTATGCCAAGGTGACATCCACTCCTGTGCAGAACTATACTGAAGGCTTCCTCGCAACGCCCGCATCAGTGGCAGTGACAATGAAAACTGTTGTCGTATCCATTGTAAAAACAATGCTTTTTTCTTCCGACAGCCAGATTGAAAGTGTGTATGCATGGGGCCTTGCGGCAAGCTTTATCCTCCTGGTTTTTTCAATAAAAAAACACGGCTTGAGAGGCTGGAAAATTACCGAAAATCCATGGTTTTATTTTTTCCTGATTGAAGCCATCCTGACCCTGGCTGCAGTGGTTCTGTCACGCTGGGTTGCAGCCAACGGCGCAGGAAGGAGATACTTCACTACTTTTTTCATGTCTTCATGGATCTGCCTTATTCTGTGGCTTGAAAATCAGCCAAAAAACAAATGGAAAAAGTCAATGCAGATCGCTTTGTCAGTTGTGGTGATCGCCGGCTCCCTAAGCGGTTGTTTCAGGTTTTATTATCCCGAAATTAAACCTTCACGCATAAGGGTGATCTCAGCTTTTAAGTCAATGGGCGATATCGGGATCATTGCTGAGTACTGGAATGCGTATATGTCGGCAAGCCCCGATCCTGTTCACATTAAAGCAACCCCTCATGATAAGGATTATGTAAGGAACCCCGATTTGGTGCCCGAAGTTTTCGCGCAACCGAAAATATACCTCGTAAAGGACGGATGGCTTGAATCATTTCCCGATTCCATTGTACAGTTTGGAAGGATGCTCAGGAAAAAAGGCGGACCAATTCACATTGCCGATGATTGTATCAACCGGTATGTCCTTGACAGGTAAATTAGTTGATGATTAAGTCAAAGCAGGCAAGTGCCTTAAAGATTCACTACCACAGTCCTGTCTTCTTGCATTGATTCCAGCACCGACTTTCGGATTTCGTCAAATGCAGGGAATACTTCCACTTCAAATGATTTTCTGACTTTCAGAAGGAAAACATCGGTATGGAATAGCCTCACCGCAAATTCAAGTTCGCTTGTTGCTCCGTTGCCTGCAATACATTTAAGCTTTATAGTATTATGGCCTGAAGGAACTATCAGTTTCAGATAATCATCCTGGTTCAGGGTGGCCAGTTTCTTATCGTTATACATAATAGTAAGCGGTATTCCTGATCTGGACGAAACGGAAAGCCTGAATATCATGGTTGACTGTATGCGCATATAATCCGGGATGGGGCGGAGTATCAGCTTACCGCTTGCGAAATCCAGTTTATATTTCCCTACTTCATTCGCTGCTGCAGCCCCCATGATACCTCCTGCGATGGCGCCCCCGATAACTCCTCCTAAAACGGCAGCGGCAGCAACTGCTCCTGCGTTTACCTCTGTGTTGACGCTTCTTCCTGCGTCAGTTGCAAATACCCTGGTGATGTATTCCCCGTTTTTAAGTTTCATACGGTAAAAAGTATTTCCAACACGGATGAAGGGATGGTGACCATCGGAAAATCCCCAGATGTGCTCAAGGCTGTCCACGGGCAGTCCGAAGATCTTAGCCTGAACAAGCATTGAATCCTTTTTATAAGTTGTATATTTTACGGTGAACTGAATATTGGTATCGGGTTTATATTCCCTGAAATCACTGTAGGACCTGAAAACCGCTTTGGGTATCTGTTTAAGTGCCATCACGGGAAACTCATCAGTGTGCAGCAGCGGATTTTTTCCCAGGTCAGACCCGGGAATGGGTTTGTGCATAAGCTTGCCTTTCAGCATCCTGGAATTGAAGTTATTAAAGCACCTTTCCAGCGCTGCAACAATATTATGCTCATGCTGATGCTGCCTAACGCATCCCGGATAGAAGGTGCAAGGTATGCCGGAATAAGCTTGTTGACCGCTCCAACCTGTACGAAGCCAATGCATGAATCTTCCCTGCCGGCGTTGATCACTTTTTCAACATAAAATCCTTTAAGGGCGGACTGCAGTGAATCGCTCAGCCTGATCGTAAAACTGTCGCGGGCATACGTGCGGGAACTGCAACATAAGATAAGCAAAAGAACAAAAACCCGGGAGATTTCAGCTATCCCGGGTTTCTTGCTTAAGTTCTGCGAGTAATATGAGTTTTTTGATTTAACGATGAGTACTTTTTAATCTACATTCTTATGCAGAAAAGAGTTTTCCGAACGGATCTCAATGCTTTTGTCTGCTGATTCACCCAGCGAATAGGTAGGTGCATGGGGTTCCGAAGAGGGAGCCACATCCACGAGGTCAACATTCCTGCGTTTATAAGCAGGAACGGCTTCCAGTTCATAAATATTGGACGGATCGATAGGTGTATGATTCTTCAGCTTCTCGCTTAAGAACCTCAGTTTATTGATCCTGTCAAAAGCCCTGCGATCCTGCTCGGGTTGCGGGGAATGGTGCACGGGATGTTCGGCCGGCTGAGGTTTATTATATGGAGCAGGCTCTTCAAAATGTTTTGAAAAGATTTCATTTACCAGTTCAGGTTCGGTAGCGCTGATACTTTCGCCTGACTTGGTTTCAGGTTTCATGAAAATTCCTGAATTTTCCAGGTTAAATTCAACGGAAATCGGGTTGGTGTCGAGGTTCAGCTGAAGCGGGGAATCAATGAAGGGTTCAGGTTCAAATGCCAAGGGTTCCGGTACGGCTGCTACCAGCGATATCTCTTCTGTTCTTTCTTCGACCCTGGGAGCTTGCTGAACGATTCTTGGCTCAATGATCCGTTTTTCAACTTTCGATTCCACTTTCTTCCCATAAAGGTCGTGCAGGATGACGTCCTGGGGCCTGCTTGTATCTTTCTGTCGATGTTCAGGGTCAAAACCGGTTGCAATGATGGTAACACTGATATTCTCGGCAAGTTCGGGATCGGTGCCTGTACCCCAGATAACTTCGGCCGATGACTTGGTCTTGGTCTGAATGAATTCGGTAATCTCTGTCACTTCATCCATAGTGATCTCCTCGGTGCCGCTTGCAATATACAGCAGGAGGTTGTTTGCGCCTTCTATGTCGTTATTGTCGAGAAGCGGCGAGCTGAGAGCTTCTTCGACGGCATGCAGTGCACGGTTTTCCCCACCGGCAACGCCTGTTCCAAGAAGCGCCACTCCACTGTCCCTCATCACGGTCTTTACGTCCTCGAAGTCCACATTGATATGGCCGGTAACGGTTATGATTTCAGCTATTCCTTTGGCTGCGGTGGTAAGAACATTATCCGCTTTTTTAAATGCTGCCGACAAACGGAGGTCGCCGCAAAGTTCCCTGAGCTTATCGTTGCTGATGATCAGCAGGGCATCGACCTGTTTCTTGAGCTGCTGAAGTCCTTCTTCGGCATACTGTTTGCGCTTCCTTCCTTCAAAAGCAAAAGGAATAGTAACTATTCCAACGGTAAGGATATCCAGTTCTTTCGAGATCTGTGCGATCACGGGTGCAGCTCCGGTTCCTGTACCGCCTCCAAGCCCTGCCGTGATAAAAAGCATCTTCGTCCCTTTATCGAGTATGGCCCTGATTTCAGCGGCATTCTCGAGTGCTGCATTCCGTCCCACCGAAGGTACGGCACCCGCACCCAGGCCGCCGGTAAGATTCGCTCCCAGCTGTATCTTAGTGTGGACAGGACTGGATTCCATTGCCTGGGCATCGGTATTGCAGATTATAAAATCCACACCCGTGATTCCCTGGTTGAACATATGGGTCACTGCATTGCTGCCACCTCCGCCCACTCCTATAACCTTGATTATAGATGACTGGTTTTTAGGGAGATCGAACTTTAAGATATCACTCATTTCTCTAAAGATTAGATCTGTTTAAAATTATATATTACTACTGCCCGTTTTTTTAAGATTCTTTTTTTTTATTAACAGATTGATTGTTAATAGCGGGATTATTCAATATCTTCCTCAAATAGTCCCTTGATCTTTTCGAGGAAAAGCTCCGGGAATGAACGCCTTACCCTGTCGGGGTCCTTCACTTTCTTTTCCTTTACTTTTTTTGTTTTTCCGGTTTCCGCCTTCGGTTCTTCAGGCTCTTCCTCTATTTCTTTCAGTTTATCCTGTTCCTTTTCAAACCGTTCAATGCCGATCTCGACAAGACCTATCCCTGTTGCATACATCGGGCTGGCCATTTCGGGAGGAATCTCGTTGCTGAGATGTTCATTGGGATATCCGATCCTGGTATCAAACCCGGTAATGAATTCGGTGAGCTGAGCGATATGTTTAAGCTGGGCTCCTCCTCCCGTGAGGACGATACCCCCGAGCAGCTTTTTCTCATAACCCGAGTTCTTGATCTCGTAGTAAATATGCTCAATGATCTCTTCCATGCGGGCCTGGATGATACTGGCAAGATTCTTAAGGCTGATCTCCTTGGGAGGACGGCCGCGCAAGCCGGGTATGGCCACAATTTCCTCTTCCTTGTTCTCCCTTGCAAGTGCGGATCCGAATTTAATTTTAAGTTCCTCGGCATGTTTCTTGATGATTGAACAACCTTCCTTGACATCTTCCGAGATGATCTCGCCGCCGAGCGGAATTACTGCAGTATGACGGATGATACCTTCGTGGAAAATGGCTACGTCGGATGTACCGCCCCCGATATCGACCAGCACAATACCTGCTTCTTTTTCATCCTCGCTCAATACAGCATCGGAGGAGGCGATGGGTTCCAGGATGAGCTCAACCACCTCAAGACCGGCTTTCCTGACGCATTTGTAAATGTTCTTTGCAGCTGCTGTCTGCCCGATGATAATGTGGAAATTTGCCTCGAGAAGACGGCCGTTCTGGCCTTTTGGCTTGGCAATTCCATGTTCTCCGTCAATGCTGAACTCCTGTGCGATAACATCCAGTATCTCTTCCCCGGGGTTCATGTTCAGGTTGTACATGCTGTTACAGAGTTTGTCAATATCCTCCTGGCTGATCTCACTGTCGAAATTCTCCCTGATCATGCTACCCCTGTGCTGAAGGCTTTTAATATGCTGACCTGCGATCCCAACATTCACATACTTGATGTCAACGCCTGATTTTGCCGAGGCTTCTGCCACAGCTTCCCTGATCGACTGCACGGTGTTTTCAATATTGGCGACAACACCGCGTTTGACGCCAATACTTGGAACTTTGCCATAACCAAGTATTTCTATTTTCCCATGTTCATTCTTACGCCCTACGATGACAGCGATTTTTGTTGTTCCTATGTCGAGTCCGACAATGATTCCTGAGTTTTTCATATGCTACTGAAGTTTTGAACAAACCACTTGATTTCTGTATTTTATATTGATATAGTTGTATTTATTCCATCCGATGTAATTCAGTCCCTGCTTATAAAAAGCGATAAGCTTCTTAAATTTTCCGTCAAGGTCATCAATCCCTCCGAGCATGATAATATGATTGCCCACCTTCGGTATCAGTTCGAATTCATGGCTTGGCGTGACAAAGATCTGATCGATCTCTGCTTTGAGGAAACGGTCCCTGTTAATATACAATGCCAGCCTGTAAAGGTTCATGAGCAGGGTGTCGGCCGGCCCCAGCGTGTCGCCCATCATGGGAGATTCAATCCTGAAATTCCGGTTGTCAAGAAAGGAATGGGAAATATTCCCGTTCGCCACAAGCACACGGGCAGGGTAAAAAGGATTTGGAGGAAGCAGTCGGCCTGATCCGTCCACATAAAAAGTCTCATATTTATTATTGATGATCCTCAGGATTGGTTCCCTTTGCTTTACATCCACACAGATGTTTCCGTCGAGGCTTTCGTAAATATGAACCTTCTCAACGTAAGCCTGCTGCCTGATTGAAGTTTCAATCTGTCGGATGTTGATCCACCCAATAGGCTTGCCGCTGATTCTCCCGGTGGTCCTCCGGATGATGGAGTCGATGTCCTGGTTCATGACCAGTTTATCTGCTTTGCCGTAATCCATGGTAATATAAACCCTGCGACAGGGCCTGTTGTACTGTTCGAAAGTTGTGAACCCCACAAGGACACCAGCGCCTGCAACCAGCAGGACCCACATTATGATATATGCTATGCGCCAGAATTTTTTCATTTTTCAAAAGCCCTTCTGATAGGTTTTACCATACGGTCAATATCACCAGCCCCAAGCGTCAGCAGTATAGCGGGTTTCTTTTTTTTAAGATAGCCCAGCAGCTTTGTTTTTTTAAGGATCTGTTTCTGCTTTGTTTTCAACTTATGCAGTATCAGTTCGCTGCTGACCCCCTCTATAGGCTTTTCTCTTGCAGGGTAAATGTCAAGCAGGATCACTTCATCAAGCAGATCCAGGCTCTCTGCAAATTCAACGGCAAGGTCAAGGGTACGGGAGTACAGATGAGGCTGGAAAATTCCTGTGATCTTTTTCCCGGGATACATTTCTTTCACCGCCAGGATGCAGGCTTTAAGCTCCTCGGGATGATGGGCATAATCGTCGATGAAAACCATGCCCCGTTTCCTGATCTGGAAGTCAAACCGTCGTACCACACCCTGGTAGGATTTCAGGGCTGCAGAAATCTGTGCCTTGCTTAAACCGGTAAGGAAAGCAGCTGAAGCTGCGGCTACGGCATTTTCAAGATTGAACAGCCCGGGCAGTCCAAGGACAAGGTTTTTCCACACATCATTAGCGCTGCAGAAATCAAAATGATAAAGCCCGCCCCTGATCTCAGTCCCCGTTACCCTGAATTCCTTGGCCATCGTTGGTTCTGAACTTCCTTCCGGAGCGAGGGAATATGAAAACACATTGTAATCCCTGCTGCCGGCTGGTTTAACCCTTACACCTGATTTCATGATAAGGGAACCGCCTTTCCTGATCTTTCCTGTGAATTCCCCGAAAGTTTCAAGCATCTCCTTATGGGTGTTATAGATATCGAGATGATCGGGATCGGCCGAAGTTATTATGGCTATGTCGGGCGACAGCCTGAGGAAGGATCGGTCGAATTCATCAGCTTCAACAACGCATACAGGAGGTGCAGAACCTGAGGTTTCGATCAGGAAATTCGTGTTATAGTTCTTTGAAATACCTCCCAGGAAAGCGATATGGGGTATCCCGGCGCTTTTAAGGATATGGGCGATAAGGGCCGAAGTAGTGGTTTTCCCGTGGGTCCCGGCCACGGCGATAGTGAAGTAGTTCGAAGCAATCATTCCGAGCACTTCGGAACGCTTCATCAGTTTGATCTTTTTCTTCAGGATATAACTGAATTCTTTATGTTCACGGGGGATGGCGGGAGTGTAAATTACAAGTTCGGTGGTTTTTGGTATGAGAACCGGGTTTTCGTCGAAATGGATTTTCATGCCTTCGCTTTCCAGCTGAGCGGTAAGGGCGGTGGGGGTTTTGTCGTACCCCGAGACTTTTACTCCCATATGCAGGAAATACCTGGCAAGAGCGCTCATGCCGATCCCGCCTATCCCAAGAAAATATACCGATGATAACTTGTCGAGCCTCATGTACTTTTAAGCTTTTCCTTTTTTGATCAATCCCAATGCTTCTTTTGCTATCCGGTCGGCAGCATCGGGAACAGCCATGCCGAGTATGTTCTTTTTCATTTCTCCCTGAAGGTCCTTGTTGGAGATAAGCCCGCCAAGAACATCAGCGAGTTTTACTTCCGCTTCATTATCCTGTATGAGGATGGCCGCTTTCCTGTGAGCTAGCGCCATAGCATTTTTAGTCTGATGGTCGTCTGTAACATTGGGGGATGGGATCAGGATGACCGGCCGGCCTGTGGCGCATAATTCAGAGATCGCGATGGCTCCGGCGCGGGAGATCACCACATCCGAAGCCGAATATGCCAGGTCCATGCGGTCGATGAATGCATGCAGATGCAGGCCGTTTTCCCCCGGGATCAATCCTGCAGCTTTGAGGTCTTTACTGAGATTTTCAAAATAATATTTACCGCATTGCCAGAGCCACTGGATATTTTCTTCCGGTTTGCGGGCCTTCAGGCAATTAAAAACACTTTTATTTATAGTACCAGCCCCAAGGCTTCCTCCAATCACCAGCACCGTGGTTCTGCTCCCGCTCAGGCCGAAATGCCCAATGGCCTCGATTCTTTTCCCTTCCAGCCCGGCCAGGTCCTGCCTGATAGGATTCCCGGTCATTACCAGTTTCTTTGCCGGGAAATATTTCTCCATTCCTGCAAATGCCACGCATATCTTCTGGACTTTCGTTGCGAGCATACGGTTGGTTACTCCCGGGTAAGAGTTTTGTTCCTGGATCAGGGCCGGGATCCCCATCGAAGTAGCTGTCCTCAACACCGGCCCGCTGGCATATCCGCCAACCCCTATAACTACATCCGGCCCAAAATCCGAAACAATTTTTCTTGCCCTTATCATGCTGCCTAATAACTTAAACGGGAAGCTGAGGTTCTTCAGGGTGAGCCTTCTCTGGAAGCCTGCAATGGCAAGACCCTCGATACGGTAACCCGCTGCAGGCACTTTTTCCATTTCAAGTTTTCCCTTTGCCCCTATAAAAAGGATGTCATCATCGCTTCGCATCGCCTTTATTGCATTGGCAATTGCAATGGCCGGGAACACATGCCCCCCGGTACCTCCTCCGCTGATGATGATCTTTGCCATTATACTGTTCCTGTCGCGATAACAGGATTTATTAACAGGTTCGTACTTGGTTCGGAAAGGATTTCAACCTCCGTCCCGTTATGAGTATCCACTTCGGTCATCCTGCTTACACTGAGGATAATTCCTATTGCTATGCTGGTGAACCAGATTGAAGTGCCTCCCATGCTCACCAGGGGAAGAGTCTGCCCGGTCACTGGGAAGAGATTTACCGCCACAGCCATATTGATCATCGCCTGGAACACCATGCTGAACCCAATCCCAAGCGAGAGCAGAGCCCCGAAATTCCCCTGGCATTTTCCCGCTATACGGATCACCCTGAAAAACAAAATCAGGTAAAGCAGCATGACAAAACTGCCTCCGATCAGACCGTACTCTTCAATGATAATTGCGAAAATGAAATCTGAATAAGGATGCGGAAGAAAATTCCTCTGGGTGCTTTTACCCGGTGACTTTCCAACCAATCCTCCCGAAACAATGGCGATCTTGGCCTGGTCGACCTGGTATGTTGCATCGGCGCTGGCCTTTTCTTTATTGATGAAATGCTCAACACGTTTCACCCAGGTCTCGCCCCTTGGAAACAGATGGGGGAAAACAATGGCGATCATGAAAATCAGCACCACCGATACAAAGCCCAGGCCTATCAGTGAGAAGATGAATTTGAGGCTGATACGGCCGATGAACATCAAAACAAGGCAGGTAACAAATAGAATTGCTGCAGTTGAAAAATTCGCGGGAAGGATAAGGATGGTCACCGCGATGACAGGCAAGATCACCGGTAAAAATCCTTTTCTGAGATCTTCCACCAGTTCCTGTTTTTTACTCAGTACCCTGGCCAGGTACATGATCAGGAAGAGTTTTGCCATATCAGAACTCTGGAAGGTGAGGTTGACAATGGGGACCGTTAGCCAGCGGTTAGCCTCGTTCAGGTTGGTTCCCGATACCAGGGTCAGTAAGAGCAAAGGAAGAGTAAGGATCAGGCCGATCTGCGATATCCTTGAAAAATAGGTATACTTTATCAAATGGGTCGCATACATCATCCCGAATCCAAAACCCAGGATCAGCAGGTGTTTCATCAGGTAATACTCGGTATTGCCATGCTGCTTCTTATATGCCAGGGTGCCGGTCGAACTGTAAACGGCCAGCAACGAGAATATGGATAAAATGATCACCACGACCCAGATCACTTTATCACCCTTGATATTTTTAAAAATGCCAGCCATTATAATTTATTTACAGGTCTTTAACAGCTTTTCTGAAGGCAATACCCCTCTCTTCATGGTTCATGAAGATCGCATCCTCCTTGCATCCGGGCGAGAACAATGCCACATCTCCTTTTTGTCCCAGGTAGTAGGCTGCTTCAACAGCTTCAGCCATGGTATAAACATCGGCTATAGGCAGTTCAAGATCACTGAAGCTCTCATGAATGGCTTCATTGCCGGGTCCCAGGCAGATGATGGCCTTGACTTTCTTTCTGACTACATTCTTCAGGAATTCCAGCTCTTTATTACTGCTTCCGCCTCCTGCTATCCAGATGACGGGCTTTGACATGGTTTCCAGGGCAAACCATGCCCCGTTGAGACTTACCGACATGGAATCATTGATGAATTCAATGCCGTGAATATTGGATACGAATTCCAGCCTGTGTTCGGTATTGCTGAAATCAGAAAACCATTCCCTGAAACATGCCTTTCGGGCTTCCCGGATGCGGTTTTTGACTGTAGCGGCCAGATTATCATAGGCATTCGCATTTCCTTGTAACGCCAGTGATTCTAAAGTCATAGTTTTTAGTTTTAGTGATATGTTGTTTCTATATAATTATCTTCAATTTTCGCTACCTCGCTTCTCGCTACCTCGCTTCTCGCTACCTCGCTACCTCGCTACCTTTATTTCGCTATCTCGCTACCTTTATTTCGCTACCTCGCTTCTCGCTACCTCGCTACCTAGCTTCTCGCTACCTGATTTTCAAGGTCACAATGGTCAGTACCGCAAGCATGATCCCTACTATCATAAACCTCATCACGATCTTAGCTTCATGGTATCCCAGCTTCTGGTAATGATGGTGGAGAGGCGACATTTTAAATATCCTCCGGCCTTCCCCGAATTTCTTTTTGGTGTACTTGAAATAGCTTACCTGCATTACAACCGAGAGGTTCTCGGCCAGGAATATCCCGCAGAATATGGGGATCATGATTTCCTTGCGGATGATGATCGCGAAAACAGCTATGATCCCGCCCAATGCAAGGCTGCCTGTATCGCCCATGAAAACCTGGGCAGGGTAGGAGTTGTACCAGAGAAAACCAATGCATGCCCCTACAAATGCAGCAATATATATAGCCAGCTCGCCGGTATTCGGGATATACATGATATTGAGGTAATCGGCGAAATTGGTATTGCCTGAAACATACGCCAGCACACCCAGTGTCACTCCTATGATGGCCGATGTGCCGCTTGCAAGCCCGTCCAGGCCGTCGGTGAGATTTGCACCGTTGGAAACTGCTATTATGATAAAAATGATAATCGGGATGAAGACCAGCCATGTGTAACTTTTAGCTCCCGGGCCTATCCATGAAATAAGCCAGCTATAATCAAACTCGTTATGTTTTATAAATGGGATTGTGGTTTTTGTCGATTTTATTTCGGTTTTCGAAAACGGGCTGACCCTCTCAGAGGCGTTTTCAACCCTGAAAATATCCTGGGAAGGTACGTAAGCCTGGTTCCTGGTCTTCTCTCTTATCACCACTTTGTCGCTGAAATACATGGTAAACCCCACCAGCAGCCCAAGGCCGATCTGGCCGAGCACCTTGATTTTCCCGGGCAGTCCCTTTTTGTCCTTTTTGAACACCTTGATATAGTCGTCAAGGAAACCGATAAGGCCGAGCCAAACTGTTGCTACGATGATCAGGAGGATATAAATGTTAAGCAGTTTGGCAAATAGAAGTGTGGGCACGAGTATTGCGGCCAGGATGATAAGCCCTCCCATGGTTGGAGTCCCCTGCTTCAATTTCTGGCCTTCAAGGCCCAGGTCCCTTACTGTTTCTCCCACCTGCTTTTTGCGCAGGAACCCTATCAGGGATTTTCCGATGATCATCGAAATAAACAGTGAAGTAATCAGCGCAAAGGCAGCACGGAACGAGATGTACTGGACCATACCGGCCCCCGGGAAGTTGTATGATTCATGCAGCCATTTAAACAGGTAGTATAACATAGACTATGGTTTTAAAGAGAATAACTCCTTTACTGTTTTCCTGTCATCAAAAGGGTATTTGACACCCCTGATCTCCTGGTAGGTCTCATGGCCTTTCCCTGCGATAAGGATGATATCGTTTTCCCTTGCAAGACTAACCGCGGTCTTAATGGCCTGGCGGCGATCCTCTATCACCAGGACTTTTCCTGAAAGATGAACTTCCACGCCTTTCACCATCTCCTCAAGAATGGCCCCGGGTTCTTCATCCCTCGGGTTATCGGAAGTAAGAATAAGCTGGTCGCTGAGGTTTACGGCTATTTTAGCCATGACCGGCCTTTTCAGCTTATCCCTGTTGCCCCCCGCACCTACTACCGTTATCAGCTTTTCATTATGCTGGCGGATGTCATTAATGGTTTCCAGTACATTCTTCAAGGCATCAGGAGTATGAGCGTAGTCAACGATCGCGGTGATGTTGCACGGACCGTTGATGTAATTGAACCTGCCATCCACAGGTTCAATGCAGCTCAGTGCAGTGAGCACCTGCACCGGGTCCTGTCCCAGGAGGACAGCGCTGGCATATACCGACAAAATATTGTATGCATTGAATGTCCCTATGAGCCTGAACCATGCATCATGCCCATCGATATTAAGTTGTAGTCCGATGAACTGGTTTTCAACAATTCTGCAGCGGAAATCAGCCATTGATTGCAGGCTGTAAGTGTATTTTGCTGCTTTTGTACTCTGGAGCATCACGCTCCCGTTTTTATCGTCCTTGTTCACGAGGGCAAAAGCATCCCCGGGCAGGCCGTCAAAAAAACCTTTCTTGGCTTTAAGATAAGCCTCGAATGTTTTATGATAGTCGAGATGGTCGTGGGTGAGGTTTGAAAAAATGCCTCCCCTGAAGTTAAGCCCTGCAATGCGTTTCTGGTCAATGGCATGTGAACTCACTTCCATGAAGCAGTATTCACAACCCTCATCAATCATCTCGCCAAGCAGGCGGTTGATTTGGACGGGGTCGGGTGTGGTATGAGTCGCGGGGACTTCCCGATCCTGTACCTGGTTCCTGATCGTGCTGAGCAGGCCCGACTTGTATCCCAGGCCGGTGAACAGGTGATGCAGCAGGGTGACAGTGGTGGTTTTCCCGTTTGTTCCTGTTATCCCTACAAGCTGCAGTTTCAGGGAAGGATGGTCGTAAAAAGCTGATGCTGTTTCCCCAAGAGCGAGCGCGCTGTCGGATGTTTTAATCCAGGCAATGAGGGGTGATAGTTCGGCAGGGCAGGATTCGCAGACCACAGCTGAAGCGCCTTTTTCAATGGCCATACCGATAAAATCATGGCCGTCGGAACTGCTTCCTCTAAGTGCAAAAAAGAGGTCTCCTTTTCCCACATGCCTTGAATCGAACTGAAGGGAGCGGATCATAATATCCGTATTTCCCTTTATCTCAAGGACCAGGCCTGAAGGCAATATTTCGCTTAGTCTCCTCATGACTGGGTTTTCACTTTTATTCCGGGGCCCTGGAGATCAAGGACTACCGGCATTCCTTTGCTTACAAGGGTTCCGGGTTTTACACTCTGGCTTATGACCGATCCCCTTCCGTTCACCACCACATTCAGCCCCATCTGTTCAAGGATGAACATAGCGTCCTTAAGTCCCATGCCGCTTACGTCAGGCATAAGGTTCCTCGAAACATGAGTGGGGTACAGTATGATCCTGCCTCCATCCTGTATCGCCTGGGTCCAGGATGCACGCACATCCACCTTACTTGTACTGTAGCCTAAAACAGTATATGCTTCATTCAGGTCGGTCTGAAGCCCGGTATGTGCAAAAGGAACAGGGCTGTTGACGCTGTCTTTCCTAAAGGGGAATTTTATGTCTTCCTGCCGGGCATAAAGCCTGTCGGCGATCTGCCTGAAAACCGGGGCGGCAACGGCGGCGCCGTAGTATTTTCCTTTTTTCGGGTCCACGATCACAACCATCATGGTGAACCTTGGGTCTTCAACGGGGAAGAAACCTACAAATGAACCTTTATACCTTATGTTTTTTGTGCCCTGGTTATATCCCCTGTTGTTCTGGGCAAGCTGGGCAGTCCCTGTCTTTCCTGCAATCCTGTAAATAGGGGAGTTGATAGCTGTTCCGGTACCATGAAGTACTACACCTTCCATCATGATCTTGGCCTTCTGGACTGTCGCCGGAGAAACAACCTGGGGGTTGATCACGACCGGGTCGAATTTATGGACTGCCTGTCCATTCCTGAGTATCTCCTTCACAAAAAGAGGTTTGACCATCCTGCCGTTATTGGCAATAGAATTATATAAGGTGATCAGGTGGATGGGGGCAAGGGCGACTTCATAACCGTAAGCGATCCATGGCAGGGAAAGATCTGACCAGTACTTGCTTTTTGTATTCTTTATATATGGTGGCCTCTCCCCGTCGATCTGAAGGTTAAGCGGACGGTTGATCCCAAGTTTGTAAAGCCCGTCAATAAACTTCTGGGGTTCCGAGGCATAACTGTTGTAGATCATTTTGGCTGTACCGACATTCGAGGATTTTTCAAAAACCTGCTGTGCCGTGAGCGATCCGGGTTCACCATGATGTGAATCCTCAATTTTATGACCGGAAAAGAATACTGTGCCATTCCCGATATTTATCATAGTGTTCAGATCAACTTTGCCATCCTCCAGTGCGACAAGGAATGAAGCAAGTTTGAAAGTGGATCCGGGTTCATTGCTTTCGCCTATGGCATAGTTAAACACTTCTTCATATGCGCCTTTTCTGGTTCTTCCGAGGTTTACCATTGCCTTGACATAACCCGTTTTAACTTCCATCACAATAAGGCAGCCATGATCGGCGCTGTCGGCAATAAGTTCTTTTCTCAGGGCAGCTTCGGCCATATCCTGGAGCTCAATGTCAATAGTGGAAACTATATCAAGGCCGTTCTGGGGTTCAATCTGACTTTCAATATCCACAGGCATCCAGTTACTGCCCCCCGTGCGGCGCATCAGCCTTGAACCTCCCACGCCCTCCAGGTCCTTGGTGAACTTGCCTTCAAGTCCTACATAGACCTTGTTTGCACCATCGCCTTTTTCATATCCTATGATCCTTTTTGCCAGTGATTTGTAGGGAAGGTCCCTGTCCCACTGAGGGATCACGATAAGACCACCCTTGTATTTGCCTCTTCTGAAGATGGGGAATGTGCGGATCTTTTTCAGTTCGGGGTAAGTCACGTCGCGTTTGATCAGGAAATATCGGTCTTCATTCCTGCGTGCTTCCCATAAACGGTCTTTGAGCTGCATAGGCGACTGGTCCTTCGACATCTTTGAAAGGCAGATGGCAAGTGAATCAACCCCGTTCTTAAACACTTCATCGGTAAGTGAATCTGCCAAAAGGTCCATGCGGAGTTCGAAAATCGGTACTGAGACAGCTAGGAGAGTACCGTCATCAGAGAGGATATTGCCACGGATAGCCTCGATGGGGAATACCTTCATTTCCTGTTTTTTTGCCATCTCCAGCAATTGCTTCTTCTCGAAATTCTGGATGTAAAAAGCTCTGCCCAGAATGGCAAGGCCAAAAAGCAGTATGCCTATATAAACCAGGTACACTCTTGTCAATATGCCTTTCCTTATATCCTGGGTCATCTTACCGCTGTTTGAATGGAATCACCCGAATAAAAGATCTTAAAAGGAGGGATAACAGTCTCCCTGAGGCCAAGCGCCTGTGTCCTTTTGTTCAGTTCCGAAAGCTTGCTTTCGAACATCAGGGACGAACGGGCAGTGATATACTGGTAACGAAGTTCCTTGAGCTCGGTTTTCGTTGTCTCTATCTGCTTGTACATCCTTTCTGTATTATAGGTGTTGGCGATATAAAACATGGCCAGGATTGCCAGGTAGATGAGAAAGGGCACATTGTTCACCACCGTATTCTTCGACAGGTAATCACCTCCAAGCACTTCCTGCACCCTCTTCCTGCCCTTGTGGGACTTCTTCGCCGGTTTTACCACCGGCTCGGGTTCAGGTTCAGCCTTCTCTGGTTCTGTTGCAGGACCTTCAGAGGGATGAGTGATGTAGGAAATATCCTGCCATTCGTTCCCGGCCTGATCTTCCTTCATCTTATTTACCCTGTACTCGCTCATTGTATTTTTTTTCGCTATTTCGCTACCTCGCTTCTCGCTTCTCGCTACCTCGCTTCTCGCTACCTCGCTACCTTTTTTCCGCCACCCTCAGCCTCGCGCTCCTCGCCCGGCTGTTCTCTTCCACTTCCTTTTCCCCTGCCACCAAGGCTTTCCTTGTTACCGGTTTCCAGGGCGAAAGGACATTCCCGTAAAAATCTTTTTTGAGTTCACCCTCGAAATTCCCTGTCCTGAAAAAATTCTTTACCATTTTATCTTCAAGGGAATGATAACTGATCACTGCCAGCCTTCCTTCTGTCTTAAGCAACTCCAGGCTATTCTTAAGGAACTCCTCCAGGGCTTCCATCTCCTGGTTGACCTCTATGCGTAAAGCCTGGAAAACCTGCGCCAGGTATTTGTTTTCTTTACCCCTTTCGGCGCAGGTTTTTGCAATGGCAACAAGCTCAGTCGTAGTTGCAATCTCTTTTTCTTTCCTTGCTGTGGTTATCCTTGATGAAAGTTTTTTGGCATTCAATATTTCCCCGTAAAGACGGAAGATCCCGCACAGCTTTGCTTCATTATAAGTGTTAATGACGATTTGGGCGGTGATAGGCTTGCGGCGGTCCATGCGCATATCAAGGGCCCCTTCGCTGCGGGTTGAGAACCCTCTTTCGGGAACATCGATCTGGTGGGACGAAACACCCAGGTCGGCCAGGATGCCATCCACATTCATTTGTTTATGAAGACGAAGAAAATTCTTCATAAATCTGAAGTTGTGGTTTACTAAGGTGAAGCGGGGATCGTCTATCGCATTCTTTGCCGAATCCTCATCCTGGTCAAACGCAATCAGTTTTCCGCTGTCAAGCTTTCCCAGGATCTCCCTGGCATGCCCACCACCCCCGAATGTTGCATCCACATAAACACCTCCCGGCCTGATGCCGAGAAGTTCCATGCATTCATTGAGAAGTACCGGCTTATGATACATCGTTGCTATTGTCGGTTTTGTCCTGTTTGCCCATTACTTCTTCTGCAAGATCTGAGAAATCAGCAGTTTCGTCGGTCCAGAGAGATTCATACTTGTCTTTGGCCCAGACTTCAATATGGTTTGAAAATGCAAACAGAACGACATCGCGAACGATACCGGCATAGCTTAACAACGACTTCGGGATAAGAAGGCGACTGGCATTGTCAAGAGTGAGTTCCGTTGCACCGCGGTAAAAATTCCTCATGAATTCCCTGTTCTTACGGTTGTACTGGTTCAGACGGTTGACCTTGTCACTGGTGCCTTTCCATTCATTCATTGGATACAACACCAGGCAGTTCTCAAACCCCCTGTTGATGACAAACCGGTCCTGGGCTTCCGGCGAGATCTGTTTTTTCAGACCTGACGGAAGGATGACACGGCTTTTTTCATCAAGCCTGCATTCAAATTCACCGATAAGATTGGTTACTGGGGCCATTTTTTTAATTCAACGGTGCTAATATACGGTCAAATTTCCCACATTTACCCACTCTCTCCCACTAGTGTTAATAACTTCTTTTTATTAACATTGTTGTACGGGGGTTTCAAAAAATAGTTACGTTCTGAAAGGCCTATGAGAGTAAGAAAAGAAAAAATGAAATAAAAAGTGGGTTCCGGTGGGGGAAATTTTTATGAAATCTGATTGTTAACAAAATGGGGAAATGGAATGGCTTAAGAATCAGGGATAAAGTCATAGGGTGACAGAAGCACAGAGTCACAGAGTGACAGAGTGACAAAGTCACAGAGTGACAAAGTCACAGAGTGACAAAGTCACAGAGTGGGGCGTTGATTACTTTTGGGCTGTCTTTTTTATGAGGAATTTACCCATGGCTGTTGGGGAAGAATCCATCTGGCAAATCCGGGCTATGTAAATCCCGTCAGGAAGGTCGTTCACATTGATCGCCCGTAAAACAGGATATTCCAAATGTCGGACTTCCAGTCCGAAGATATTATAAATACTAAGGAGGTACTGGCCTTCAGTATCCGAAATACACCCGGGCAGGCTTTTCCCGTCTTTCAAGAGTTCGATTTTAATTTCACTGGTTGCAGGGTTCGGATATATTCTGAGTGTTAATGCAGGGTTCCCTGTCCTGATCTCGGCTATGCCGGGTATCTTGCCGCGGGTGAAATAATTCAGCCCGCCGCTGAAATTTCCGCAGACCATATCATAATAATCGGGATCACTCAGGTTGGCCAGGAAACCAGAAGACCTCCAGCCTATTCTCAGGCTGTCGGAGGGTATTCCTATGATGTTCAGAAGCGAATCAATGCTGGTGAACTTCCCGTTAAGGTTGCCGTCGATCTTTGAATACAGGTGCATTTTGCCTTCCTCGGAACCGGCAAGCAGGTAAGTCCTGTTGTTTTTCCTGAAGAAATAAGGCGTGCAGTAACCGTAATACGAAAGGTTGTGGTTCGTTACATCCACTCCGCCCAGGCTGTCACGGACAAAAGTAAATTCCGGGTTGCCGGCGCTTCCGGTATTCCTGTAATACTGGATAGTGCCGTCCTGCTGGCCAATGAGCAGGTCGGGGAGGCCGTCGCGGTCAATGTCAAAAAATTGGGGTGCGCTGAAAGGCCTGGTTCTTATCTGCTGGTAATTTTTAAGCGGACTTCCGTAAACGGGAATCCCGGCGCTGTCGCCCCGGCCCTGGAAAAAGACCAGGCTGCCGTCTTCACAACCGCAGACCAGGTCGGCAATGCCATCATTGTTGAGATCTGCAAATGCCGGGAACAAACTATGAATGTTAAGCCGGGAGGCATTGGCAAGGTCAGTGGTGACAAGTTCGAAACCAGGCGAATAACTGCTTCCGGTATTTTTTAAATATGCCAGTGAAGACGTATAATAAGAATTGAGGTAACCGGCCTGGTAATTTGAAGAATCGTAATAACCGTAATTTCCTGCAACTATATCCTCCAGCCCGTCATTGTTCAGGTCTACGGCCACAGGGGTGGAAGCGGTACCGAAATCAAGCATCCCTCCCTGGAAGAGGTTGTCGGTCTGAAATACAAAATGAGGGTTTGTGTTGCTGCCTGTGTTTTTATAGAACCAGCAGCTCCTGGTATTTTCGGCATGATAATATGCAGGGTCGAAAGGGGATACCATGAGATCTTTCACTCCGTCATTATCCAGGTCGATAAAGGAAAGAACCGGAAAGGAAAAAAGCTTTATGCTGTGGTCGTATGAAGGGAAGAGGCTGTCCTGGCTTACCATCAGCGCCGAGTCAACAGTCCCCCCATTGAAAAGCGAAATGAGGTTCGGAAAATCCACGTCTCCCACCACGAGATCAGTGAGCCCGTCTCCGTTCAGGTCATTCGCCAGCATGGTGGAACCGGTATGCTTGGGAGGGGAGGAGCCATCCGCAGTCACAAGAACATTATTAATTTTATAAGGACAGACGGCATTGAGGGTGATATGGTTTCCGCCCTCGCTTTCTTTGAACTTTCCCCAGCAATGGTCAGTAAGCCGGAAATCGAGACTATCGCAATTTCCGAAAGTCTCCATCGAAAGGTTCTTATGATATTCAACATAGGAACCAAGGCCGAAAAAAGTCAGTAGGTCGAGGTCACCATCCCCGTCAACATCCGCAATCGCGGGATAATCGGCCGAAGTGACCAGTATCCCGACAAACCCCGTGTAATACCACGATTGCAGCAGGTTGGTCTGTAGATGAAAGCTCAGGCTGCCCGAGGAAGTGTTCCTGAATACCCTCACTCCACCGTTTGCGTAAGTGAAGATATCCATCTTGCCGTCGCAGTTGTAATCGGCAGTGATCACCCATTCCTGGAATTCGGGAAGCTGAGCCTCATATTCGGGAGCATAACGGTAATTGATTCCCGCTCCGCCCAGGTTTATGAAAGTGAGTTTGCGGTTGCCATGCCTGTCAAAGATCAGCAGGTCGTTCAGCCCGTCCTGGTTCAGGTCGATGGCGCAAAACTGGCAGGAATTCAATCCCCCGGCCCAGGTGTATTTCAAACCGCCTGATGTGACGGATTGACCGTAAACAAAGCTCATCCACAACATGAGGATTATTGACGGGATGATATTTCTTGCGGATTTTAACATCGTGGATTCCTGCTGATGGTCGTTTAGCGTTTCGCAAAATTACCTAAGAATTAACTACTTTTGTCCTCAAATTAAAAGAATGCCGAGAATTCTTGTTATAGACGACGAGCAAAGCATACTCAGCACCCTGCGCGAGATCCTCGAATATGAAAAATTCAGGGTCGATGAAGCAAAAGACGGAACCGATGGACTGAAGCTTGCAAGGGAACATCATTACGATGCCATTCTATGCGATATCAAAATGCCCAGGATGGATGGCATCGAAGTGCTGGGCCAGCTGCTGAGTTTTTCGGAGACACCGGTCATCATGATCTCGGGACACGGCACGATCGAAACAGCAGTGGAAGCCATCCGTAAAGGGGCTTATGACTATATTGCGAAACCACTTGACCTGAACCGCCTGTTGGTGACGTTGAGAAACGCCATGGACAAAGGAAGGCTGATGGATGAGACGAAACAGCTGCGCAGGAAGGTGGGAATGAATTACGAGATGGTCGGTGAATCGGAAGCCATGAAGGCCATCCGGGAGATGATACGCAAGGTGGCTCCCACCGATGCAAGGGTGCTGATCACGGGCGGGAACGGTACAGGTAAAGAGCTTGTGGCCAGGCATATTCATGCACTGAGCAACAGGGCCGACGGACCTTTCATTGAAGTTAACTGTGCGGCCATCCCCTCGGAACTCATCGAGAGCAACCTGTTCGGCCATGAAAAAGGCTCTTTCACATCCGCAGTAAAACAACATAAAGGCGATTTTGAACAGGCCGACGGAGGTACGATATTCCTTGACGAGATTGGCGACATGAGCCTTTCGGCCCAGTCGAAGGTCCTGAGGGTGCTGCAGGACAATAAGATCACCCGGGTGGGAGGGGAAAAGGAAATTTCGGTCGACGTGAGGGTGATCGCGGCAACCAATAAAAATCTCAAAGAGGAGGTGCTCAATAAAAATTTCAGGGAAGACCTTTATCACAGGCTCAGCGTCATTATCATTGATGTTCCGCCACTGAGCAATAGAGTGGATGACATCCCCGTCCTGGTCAGGCATTTCATTGCCCAGGCCTGCAACCAGCAGGGGAAACCATTGCTTGATGTTGATCAGGATGTTCTTGATGAGCTTGGCAGGATGAAATGGACCGGGAACATCCGCGAGCTGAAAAATGTTGCTGAGCGGCTTGTAATCCTCTGCGAAGGCAGTGTAAAGAGCGAAGACATCCGGCGGTACGCCAGTCCATTATATTGATCTTTGCAAAACTTTAACTAAGCAGTATGATCTCCAGCAAATTCTTTAAATCTTCCCTGATTTACACTCTTATCGGAGCCCTGCCTTATACCACGGGAGTCATTCTGATCCCTTTTTTCACCAACTACCTTACGCATGAACAGTTTGGTGTAAATGCCATCTATTTTACTTTCCTTTATATTATCCAGCTGATAGCATCTGCCGGTCTTGATACTTATATCGGGATAAACTATTTCCAGTTCAAGGATGACCGTAAAAATTTAAGCGAATTCATAGGTACTGTGCTTATAGTTCTCATAACCCTGGGGACCGCGGTTTTTTTCATCATGATGGCAGGGGGTAGCATTTTATTCAGGCTGATCTTCAGGGGCGATGTTCTCCTTCAATTCTTTCCTTTCGGGATGATCACCGTGGTCACCGGCATCATGAATGGCATTTTCAAGACCTATTCAAACCTCCTGGTAAATCAACAACGCCCCGAGAGCTTCTTCTGGCTGAACATCTCCAACTTTGTAATTATACTTGCCGCGTCACTGGGGATACTTTACTTCTACCCTAAAACTCTATATGGCCCTATCCTGGGAAGGCTGATCCCTGCGGTTATTTCATGCATGTTGTCGGTGATCCTCATGACAAGGGAATTCGGCTTTAAATTCAACCGGAAGCACCTTGATGGAATGCTCGCGTTCTGCGGCCCGATGATAGCTTACGGACTGATGATATGGGTGGTGAATTACATCGACAGGTATATCATCAAGTACCTAATGGTTGATCCTACGTATGTTGGCATTTTTGATCTTGCCGTGAAACTTACCATGGGAATCGGTCTTTTACATATAGGACTTGTCAACACCATACAGCCTAAGGTTTTCGGGATCTGGAAAGACAATAACCTTCACGGCAGCACCCCTGAAGTTAACAGGTATTATAATGGTTTTACTGCCATTACCCTGCTGGTTCTTCCTTTGGTCACCATCATTTGTCCCCTGGTAATCCCGATCGTGGTGAAAGATCCGCTGTATTACCAGGCATTCGCCTTCATCGGCATATTATCCCTGGGTTATGCCACAAGCCCTGCTTTCTATCTTTTCCTTGCCCCATTATTTTATTTTAAGAAGACAAAAGTGCTGCCTAAGGTATTCTTTTACTCGGCTGTTATCCAGGTGATCATGAGCAGCCTCATGATATGGAAATTCGGGCTTATAGGGGCGGTGATCGCAAACTTTCTCATTAAACCTGTACAGGCCTTTTTCCTCTACACTGAAAGCCGTAAGATCTTTGATTTCAAGCTGAATACATGGAAGCTTATTTATTCACCTCTTATAATCATTGTGACAGGGATGATACTGTATGTGTTTTCGGCTGATAAAACCGGCGTCAAACCGGCAATAATCCAGTTCTTTATTACCATCGTTATAGTTTATTTTACCTATAGAAAGGAACTTGTCAAAACCTTCATGGCGATAGTCCGGCCGGGATAAAGAAGTAAAGAATGCCGGTGTAAAGTGCAGAGAAAAGTAATGCTAAATTCAAAAATAAAGACATGAAACAAATAATTTATCAGGTGATTTATTCCCCATGGATCAACCCTGTTTTAAGGTCTGTAAATAAATTCAGTTCAAAACTTTTTCCCGGGCTTCCCAAAATTCCCCCTTCGGGAACCCTGAAAATAAACACCGACAAAGGGATTCTCAGGATCAGCACAAACCAGACAAACTATCTCACGCATCTCGTTTTCTGGGAAGGGTATAAAAATTTTGAATACACTGACTTGTTTGTAGACCTGATAAAGAATATCAGCAGCTTTTATGATATAGGAGCTAACATTGGATATTATTCTCTGCTGGCATCCATTGAAAACCCTGCTATCGAGGTATACAGCTTCGAGCCTGCTTCAGGTCCGCTGTATTACCTCCGTGAAAATGTCAGGATCAACAACTTCAAAAATATTCATGTTGAACCCATTGCTCTCTCTCATCTTTCTGAAGGCCTGATAGAGTTTTATGAAATCCGGAACAAGAAATACTCATATCTTGAGCATAATCTTGCAGGGGAGAGTAATGCAGGCAGCCAGACCACCGGGCGGAATTTCGTTATCGACAAGGTCCCGACCACAACCCTTGACAATTTTGCTTCCACTCATCCCGAACACCCGGTTGTCCTCATTAAGATGGATACCGAAGGGACTGAACATCTGATTCTCAAACATGCAGGCAAGGTTCTCCGCGAACTGAAACCGCTTATTATCTGCGAGACATTGTTCAATACCATAGAGAAGGAACTGGAAGATATCATGCTGGCTCATGGTTATAAATTTTATAATCATGTGCCCGGGGGACTTGTTCATGTGGATACCATTAAGCGTAAAATTGACAATAGGGTAAGGAACTGTTTCTTTGTTCACCCGGAAAGATTTCACCTGGTTGAAAAATATATTCTGAAAAAATAGCAGGAACGGTTATGCTTAACATGAATACCTGATATAGCATTTCCTGATAATGAAATAGATCCTGTAACAAAAATAGCTATTCAAAAAACCCGGTGATGAAGTCTAAGATCATCTATGTAGTGGCATTACATTCCTCTTTCGTTGATCTTGATATGACTATATTGTCAAAACGGTATACTGTAATACTTAATTCGTATAAATGGCAGCAAAAATTTTTGATGCCCGTCTTCATGTTCCGTCAATTAGGGGTTTTATTAAAGCATGCCTTTTCAACCAAACTGATCTTCATATCTTCAGGAGGTAACTGGTCATTAATCCCCGTAGTTTTTGGTAAGTTGTTTTCAATCCCGGTATTTATCGTTCTTAACGGTTCAGACTGCGCTTCCCTGCCTTTCGTGAATTTTGGCAACCTGAGAAAGTTCCTGATGCGGAATTCCTGCCGGTTATCTTATGAACTTGCCGGGATGCTGCTGCCGGTCAGCGAATCCCTGGTGATGACAAAAAACACATACTACTCCAAGGAACACCCGTTATACCAGGGATATAAATATTTCTTTCCTCACGTTAAAACAAAATACCAGGTAATTTTCAACGGCCTGGATGAAGTATTCTGGAGTAAGGATGATAATACCGAAAGAGAAAATAAATCATTTTTCTCTGTTTTTTCGCCTAATCAGTATATCCTTAAAGGAGGAGATCTTATCGTTGCAATGGCAAAACGATTCCCGGATTGCAATTTTTATATTGCAGGATTGAAAGAGCCTCCGGGGCTTGCCGGGCTCAGCCCTAATGTTTTTTTTCTTGGTTTTTTATCTCCCCCGGAACTGAGAATGTACTTTAATAAATGCCGGTTCCACTTCCAGTTGTCAATATACGAGGGGTTTGGTTTGACCTTGTGTGAAGCTATGCTTTGTGAGTGCATCCCCATAGGATCTGATGTTAATTTCATACCCGGGATCATCGGTGATGCAGGATTTATACTCAGGCACAGGGATGAAGATTTGCTGGAAGACCTGATCAGGCAGGCTCTCCGGTGTGAAAATCTTTCAGCAATTGGTGCAAATGCACGTCAACGGATCATAGCTAATTTCGGAATTGAAAAAAGGGAGCAGCAATTGTTTTCATTAATTGACGGGCTTGAAAAATAAGCATTGTTTTTGTTAAAGCTTAAAATTGCGAACAGCAGGCACAGATATAATTATTTTCATTATCTTTGGATTTGCTAATTAATCTTGCCATGAGACGGCGGTTGATTCCGGCAGTATTTATACTCCTGCTGACAGTTAATTCAATTAAAGGCCAGGTCAATATCAACTTTATTTCTCCTGATACTGCCTGTGTCGGTTCAACAATAAACATCACTAACCTCACCACTGGCGGCACCACCTATTACTGGAACTTTTGCACGGGTGATGCAAATTCCAACCCTACCGGTGTCAATATAGGGAATCCCGGGGGTCTCCTCAGCATTCCGACATATATAACCCTGGTAAAACAGGATAACGACTGTTTTTCTTTCATAAGCTGCCAGGGCGTGGGGGTTGTAAGGTATTATCACGGCAGCAGTTTTGCCAATAACCCGGTGAGCTGGTTGAATCTTGGAACCTTTGGAGGCATGATCGATTTCAGCGAGGAAGGCATACAGGTTAAAAAAGACCCCGGCAACGGTAACTGGTATGGATTCGTAAACAGTTTCAGCACTATAATCAGGCTGAACTTCGGGACCTCTCTGTGGAATACACCAACGGCAACCGATCTTAACATAACCCCCGCATTTAATATGTGCCACGGATTGGCGTTGGTGAATGATAACGGGAACTGGGTTGCACTTGTGACCTGCTCTGTGGGGAATAAGCTGGTAAGGCTGAATTTTGGAAGTTCCCTTGCCAATGCGCCGGTCCTTACCGATTTCGGTAATATTGCAGGGTTCACCAGCCCGGGCCCGATTTGCCTGGTGCATGTTAACAGTTTGTGGTATGCATTTATTATTGGCGGCCCCACCTCGCTGTCAAGGGTGTATTTCGGTTCTTCCCTCCTGAACGCCCCCACGGGTTTGAGCCTCGGGAACCCTGGAGGGTTCAACAGTGCATTAGGTCTAACCTTATTAAATGATTGCGATGTGACATCAGGATACTGGGTTAATTATCTTAATCCTGGCCAGCTTGGCAAGCTTTCATTTCCAAACGGTATTACAGGACTTGCCACAGGGACAATCCTCGGGAATATCGGCAACCTCGCACAACCTCATAGTTTTTCGGAGCTCTTCAGGCAGAATGACACCTTGTTTGCGTATATAACTAACAGGAATAACGGAACGCTTACCAGGCTGGTTTTCCCGCCATGCAACAACGCCAGCATTCCTTCCTCAAATGCATACAATCCGCCCCCGTTTTCTTATAACCTGGCTGGGACATATAATATCCGGCTGATAGTCGACGAAGGCTTGCCCACCCAGGTCAGCCTGTGTAAACCGATCGTGGTTTTAGCTCCCCCCACGATGAATCTGGGTCCCGACAAGACGATCTGCCAGGGTACCTCCGCGGTTCTTGATGCAGGGGCAGGGTACAGCAGTTACCTCTGGTCCACCGGGGCGATAACGAGGACCATCACCGTTGGATCGGCCGGAACTTACTGGGCCAGGGGAACAAAATACGGTTGCCAGGCCAGTGATACCATCCATGTTTTTGTTTCACCCCAGCCTGTGCCTACCATCAGCGGGCCACAGGCTGTATGTGCAGGCACGAGCGGGAATATCTATACGACCGAAAGTTCTATGAGCGGGTATTCCTGGAGTGTCTCGGCCGGGGGGAACATCACCTTCGGAGGCGGAACCAGCTCCATCACGGTGACCTGGAACACCGCCGGGCCTCAAACCGTGAGTGTGAACTACACCAACAGCTCTGGTTGTACCGCCTCCTTCCCCACGGTAAAGAATGTGACGGTCAATCCAAGGCCTGTTCCTACGATTACCGGCATATCGCCCGTATGCGAAGGAACCCTGGGAGTTACCTATACCACCGAGTCCTTAATGAGCGCGTATAGCTGGAGTGTTTCCCCCGGGGGGAACATCACCTTCGGAGGCGGAACCAGTACGATCACGGTTAACTGGAATACCGCTGGATCCCAGTCCGTCAGCGTGACTTATACCAATGAGAATGGCTGTACGGCCAGCCAGCCGAGTATAAAGAATGTGACCGTGAACCCAAGGCCGGTGCCGACCATCACCGGAGTTTCTTCAGCATGTGCGGGTACAACGGGAGTTACGTATACCACCGAACCCTTTATGAACTTCTACAGCTGGAGTGTCTCTCCCGGCGGCATGATCACCTCCGGTGGGCCAACGAATATGATCACCGTGACCTGGAACACCGCCGGTACCCAAACGGTCTCGGTGAATTATACGACCTTATCAGGATGCACGGCTCTTGCAGCCACGGTTAAAACGGTGGTGGTGAATCCTCTTCCGGTGGTCAGCCTGGGACCGGATGTTTCCATCTGCACCGGGCAAACCGTGACCTTTGATGCAGGAGCCTGCATGGGCTGCACTTATCAATGGGATAATATCACCACGGGTCAGTTCAATCTCGGCAACGGGCAGACCTACACCACCGGCATCGCAGGGCAATACCGGGTGACCAAAACAGATGCCCTGGGATGTGCAGGCAGGGATTCGATCATCCTTACGATCAACAGCCAGTCCCCGGTCAGCGTGAATGTAACCCCATCGTTAAACCCGGTCTGCCAGGGACATCAGGTCCATTTTACAGCAACTCCCTTCAGCGGAGGGAGTTCCCCTTCTTACCAGTGGAAGGTGAACGGGTTGAATGCGGGGACGGATTCATCCGGCTTCACCTATACCCCGGCCAACAATGACCAGGTGAGCTGTGTGCTCACTTCATCCGAATTATTTTGTGTGACCAACAACCCTGCAACGAGTAATACGGTGATTATGCAGGTCAATCAGAACAACCCGGTGAGCCTGGCGATCTCTGCTTCGGTCAACCCGGTATGTGCCGGGAACATGGTCCATTTCAACACCCAGGCAGTCAATGGAGGCTCGTCGCCTTCGTATCAGTGGAAACTCAACGGGCTCAATGCTGGGACCGACTCATCATCCTTTTCATTCATCCCTGTAAACAATGACCAGGTCTCCTGCGTGCTGACCACCTCACTGACCACCTGCATCTTGAATAATCCTGCAACAAGTAACGTAATAAGCATGACGGTAAACCCGAACTATGCAGTGGGGGTTACCATTTCAGCCCCGGCCTATACCGTTTGCCAGGGGACTTCGGTTCAGTTTACCGCCAGCCCGGTCGACGGGGGCGCATCCCCGGTTTACCAGTGGAAGGTCAATGGAAACAACGTTGGGGTCAATGACCGGTTCTTCTCGTACATCCCGCTGAATAATGATATCGTGAGCTGTGTGCTTACTTCATCCTACACGGTCTGTACCATGAACAATCCCGCGATCAGCAATGCCCTGACCATGACCGTCATCACCAACCTGCCGGCCGGGGTATCCATTACGGCCACACCCAATCCTTTCTGCACCGGCAGCAGCGTGAATTTTAATGCCACGCCCATTAACGGGGGATCCACCCCTCTCTACCAGTGGAAACTCAACGGGGTTGATGCGGGAAGCGGTACTTCGTCCTATTCTTATGCTCCCCTGGCGGGCGACATCATAGGCTGTGTCATGACCTCGAACCTGGGTTGTGTGTTCAACAACCCGGCCACCTCAAACAACATCGTGATGAGCAGCCTGCCAGTACCCGTGGTCAGCTTTTCACGTTGCTTTGACAGCATCACCATCCTGAATGCGGCCCCCTTTACTCTCAAAGGAGGAGTCCCGCTGGGTGGCACGTATTCCGGGCCGGGGGTCAACCCGGGAACCGGGGTTTTCACTCCCTCCCTGGCCGGGACAGGAACAAAGACAGTCACTTATTCCTACACGAACGTTTCGTTATGCAGTGCCGTGATGACGAAAACCATCACCGTTCTGGCGGCGCCGGCTTTCAGCTGCGGGGGGACCCTCACCGACCCAAGGGATAACAAGGTCTATCCCACGGTGCAGATCGCCTCGCAATGCTGGATGAGGAAGAACCTCAATTACGGAACCCGGATCACGGGAACGATAGAACAGACCGATAACTGCATCAATGAGAAATACTGTTACGGGGACGATCTTGCACAATGCAGTGTTTACGGGGGCCTTTACCAATGGGATGAAGTCATGGCTTACCGCAACACCCCGGGCTCCCAGGGACTTTGTCCCCCGGGATGGCATATTCCCACCCAGGCCGAATGGATGAGCCTGTTCAATGCAAGCCTTACTCAGGGCCTTGCAGGAAAGCC